>Ga0160472_100657_pt1 | contig 17325 bp, 10 predicted proteins | sample HID1973M_E11MG_FD_108267 | JGI IMG/M metagenome (GOLD analysis project Ga0160472, IMG submission 108267) | Enriched mosquito-associated microbial communities from UW Madison campus, WI, USA - HID1973M_E11 MG | ecosystem: Host-associated > Arthropoda: Insects > Digestive system > Unclassified ... | reverse complement strand
GCCGCCAGCGCTCGATCTTGCGCCGGTCGGAGAGCGAAAGGTGAGAAAACCGAACCTTCATTCTGCGATCCTTTCATGGCTCAACCCCTTGTCGAGCATAAAAAGTCGCATTCAGAAATAGCAGGTGCCGCACGTGCCGATGCGACCAGATAATTTACATTATGTTATAGATATCCAACCAAGCCCGGCTCATTTCGTGGCCGCAATGTCCGTCTTCGCGAATTGTCCCCGACATAGAGCAAGGGCGCACCCAGTGTGCGGGCGAGCGCGGCTTGTCTCCTCAGGGCCTGACGATAGAGCAGTTGCAACGTTTACAGGTAGAATACCGTAGCGAATGAGAGCCTGAACTGCCTTCTGTCACGCACACGGAACTGTTGGTTTCCCCCAAAACTGACGCGGGTCATTTCTGGATGGAAATCCACAGCTGCCATCGCAGCACGTAACTCGACACCCCGGGGAGTCTGTCCCGATGCTCCCTCCAGAGGCACGGAATCCCATATCAAGATGATATTGGTGCCGAAAATCGAGATTCGCTATCCGGAAGCAGAAAAAGCGATTCAAGGAGTCAACATGGTCCTGCCAGTGCTGGCATGCGATGCTCACTGCCACGTATTCGGACCGCCGGAGACATTCCCATACGTCGCCTGGCCTGAACTCAGAGGGGAAAGGGGGAAGTCCACCCCGCATTGGATTTCTGCAACAACGCCCACCCAGAGCCTCCCGAAGGAACGTTCGCGTCAGTGTCCGACCGCCGCACACCACATCGTAGATGTCGAGGCACCCGCAGACTGGTCAAACGGGCGCGCCCTTGGTCTCCGGCCACCGCAGGTGGCAGAACCGCTGATACGCCGCGTCCTCACCTCTGGAGTAGATCGCCTTCAGCGAGAGAGTTCGTGCAGTCGCCGAGAGCAGGAAGTTCTGAGCCGTAATTGCCTCACCGCGTAGCGCATGTTCATAATATGTTCTCACGAAGCATCTACGGCAAGCGTTTTGGGGTACTAGCTAAGACCGAACCGTTGAACGAGGAGCCCTTCGGCAGCCTGGACGATGCGCGGCGGAAGCCGGCCCTGTGCCGCTACGATTACAACACGGTCAGCCCGCACTCCCCGCTGGCCGACCAGACACCGCAACAAGCGGGCCGGATGCTTGAGCAATTTGAGGGCTCCGTACCCGGCGCGCTTGCGCCAAACCAGGAACCACAATACCCAAATCCAATCTGCAGACTTTATGAACGAGGAACCCACAGGGGCAGGTCATCGGGCATTTCGGCAGTACGATGCCGCCGATCCTGCGAACCGGCTTGTGGCCGGGGAGCTGGAGACCCGGTGGAACCGAGCTTCACGCAAGCAGCGGCGATCGGCTCGATATCGATAGGTCTTCAATCCGATGCCGCGCGCAATCCGCGCCGGGTCTCGTTCGTCGACATCTCGTCGTTCAGTCGCTGGAACTCGGCCCGGGCGCGGGGGCGCTGGTCCGCGTTCAGATAGGCATAGGCGCGCAGGATCGCGAGGTCGCGGCGGATGCCGCCCGCCACCTGCTCCATCGCGTCGAAATAGCGGATGGCGTCGCGATATCGCCGTTCGCGATAGGCCTGCACGCCGCGCTGGTCGAGGATCTGCCGCTCGACATCGACGCGCTGCTGGCGGGTGAAATCGGTGGCGGCGGCGATGCGCGAAGCCTCCTCGGCCATGCCCAGCTTGAGATAGCTGAGCGCGAGGCCGTAGCGCGCCTCGCGCTGCTGCTGCGCGGTCAGGCGGCCGGACAGCGCGGCGCGGAAATCCGCCATCGCCTCCATGCTCCGGTCGAGGTTGTAGACGCACCATGCCCGTTCAAGCACCATCCCCGCCGCACGCGCTCGCGCCGTCCGGGCCGCGCATTGGGCCGGGCTTTCGGAGGACCGGCGCGGGGCCGCCGCAGCGGTCTCCCTCTGCCGGGGCTGCTGCTGTTGCTGGCGCCTGGGCTGGGCCTGAGGCTGGGGCTGCGGATTTGCCGCCGGCGCTGCGGCGCGGCCCGCCGGGACGGTCGCCACGCTCGCCCCCTTGCCCCGACCCGCCAGCAGGCGCTGCAAAAGCTGGTCATAGCGTGCGGCATCGGCCGGGAAGCGCCCGCTGACCTGCGCCACCATGGCGCGCAGTTCGGTCTCGCTGCTGACCCCATCGGCCTTTTCGATGGTCGCGGAAAGCTCGCCCGGATTGGTGCAGGCGCCAAGGATCGCGCGATAGGTCGCCAGCGCCTCGGCCGAATTTCCGGCCTTGCGCTGGCCCTCGGCGATCCGCCAAGCATTGTCGATCCGGTCGCAGCGCAGCAGCCCCGGCGTGCGCGCCGCCACCGTGCGCGCGGCATCGACATCGCCGCTTTGCAGCGCCGCATCCAGCGACTGCTGGCCCGAGGCCGTCTCAAGCTGCGCGGTCATGTCGGCGGGCGGGGTCCAGTTCGGATAATCCCGCCGCATCGCCGCCAGCGTGTCGCGCGCCTGCGCGGTCTGGCCGGCGGCGAGTTGCTGGTAGAACCGGTCGATCTCGGGGCCGGGGGCGGTATTCGACAATTGCCGCAGGTCGGCGGGCGGCGTCCATTGCGGATATTTCAGCCGCAAACGCCTCAGTTCGGCCTCGACCGCGGCGGAGTCATTGCGCTGCAGATAGATGTTCAGCGCCAGAAACTCGTCCTGCGCGGGCGCGCTCTGGGCGAAGGCCGGGCTGGCCGCAAGAAGCGCGGCGGCAAGGAATGTCGATCGGATCATATGGGCACGCATTGGGGAAAATTCGTCGCTTGGGCGACCAGCGCCATCAGGTGCAGGGTCGCGGGATAATAGGGTTGGTCGGCGGTGAAGCGCGGCATCGCCGAACCGACGCCGCCCGATGCGGCGCAATCGCTGAGGGCGGCGACGGCGCGATAGCCGGCATGGGCGCTGCGCTCCAGCACCTCGCGGCTTTTCGGATCGAAGACTACCGGCTGGCTGTCGTCTTTCCACCCCGCCGCCGTGGCCTCGGCAAAACCCGCGACCGCGCGGGAGGCGGCATTGCCGGACCAGAGCGCCATCAGCGGCACGCGGATCGCCTCATAGCCCGCGTTCTGCGAGAAGCTTTCGGGCGGGGCTGTGGGGCCATCTGCGGTCAGGGCGATCCAGTCGGGCACCAGCGCGTCCTGCGCCAGCCGCTCGATCAGCGCCTCGCCCGTATCGGCGAGCGGGGCGAGTTCCCGGACCCCGGTGGCCGCGCCAAGCTCGCGCATCGCGCGCGGCATGTAATAGGAGGGGTTGATGACCAGTTGCCCATCGTCGCGAAACCCCGCCGCCGCAGGCAAAAGCAGCACCTCGCCCCCGCCATCCGGGTGCGGGGCGGTGCAGAGCCCGATGAGATCCGTGGCGATCCGGGTCGCGCGCGCCGTGAGTTCCGGCCGGTCCTGACGGGCGGCGGCAAGGATCAGGCCCCAGGCCAGGAACAGGTCGCCATCGGTCGCGTTGTTGCGGTCCTGCACCGGAGGCTCGGCCTCCGGCTGCCAGCGCCACGCCATCAGCGCATCGTCCCGCACGGCAAGGTTCGCGTCGCTCCAGCCGAGGATCGCGTCGAAGGCGGGGCGGTCGTCGAAGATCGCGGCAAGTGTCAGGCCATAGCCCTGCCCCTCGGAATGGCTGGCGGCATTCTGGAACCCGTCGACCACCCGCCCGTCATCGGCAAGGCAGAGCGTTTTCCACATCCGCCAGGATTCCTGCAAGGGATGGTCCGCGCCGAACTGACCGGCCGGCGCCTCGGCCGAGGCATCGCCCGCCGAAAGCGCGGCGGCGGCGATGGCGGCGGTCAGGAAATGGCGTCGGTCCATCAGCGGATCCTGCGTTTGCGGAAGACGACCACGATGATCAGGGCCGGAATGACCGAGATCAGGCCAAAGACCAGCAAGCCGGCCGTGAACAGGAACGGTGACCATGAGGCATAGTTCCCAAGGACCGGCAGCAGGTTCAGGGGTGTCACCGCCCCCTCCATCCGGGGCAACCGGGCCGAGGACCAGACCTGCCATGTCCCGTCATTCGCGATCAGCACCGCCTTGCCTTCCCCCAGCCAAGCGTCCCTGAGCGCGTTCAGCGTATCGCCGATCCGGTCCATGTCGGCCCCCGGCCCAAGGATCAGTTGCAGCGCCTGCGGTTCATCGGCGGGGCCGGGCATCAGCAGCGCGTCGCCCTTGCGGCCCGCCAGCCAGTCGCCAAGCGCCTCGCCCGAGGACATGAAGGCCGCGTCCCTGATCCGCTCGCGCTGGTGGGCGAACCAGCCGCCGATGCCTCCGCCGTCCTCCGGCGTGGCCTCGGCGATGGCGGGCGTGGCTTCGGGCGGCGGGCTATCCTCGCTCAACCGGAAGCGCGGGCCGGGCGCGGCGGGTGCCGCCTCTGTGGGGGCTTCAGTGGGGGCGCTGGCGGGCAAAAGCGCATCCTGCACCACGCGCGCGGGCACGCCGTCGCCCGATTGCGACAGGCCCGCGATATCGGTCAGCCTCAGCCGCACCCGGTCGTCGGGCGTCTCGGGCGGGGTCAGGCCCGCCGCGAGTTCGGCGGCGACCAGCGCCATCCGCCCCGGCTCGGTCGCACCCGGTCCGACCTTGATCCCCGCAGCCGTCAGCCCGGAAAGCGGCACCCCGATGCCCTGAAGGCGCATGGCGGGCGAGGTCGGAACCTCGATCGTGGTGTCCCGCGTCACCACCAGCATATCCGTCCGGCGCGGCGCGCAGGCGGCATCCGGGGGATCGCCCGGCACCATCATCTCGAAGCTGAGGTTGTTCAGCCCCGGATGCAGCAGCCGCGTGCCGAAACGGATCGCCAGGGGCTCAAGCAGCCTGCCGCCCTCGCGGTCGAGGGGCAGCAGCCGCACCGTCTCGTCATTGACCTTGACCAGCAGCATCGCGCCCTTGGGAAGATCGGCGGCAAAGCCATAGCGCAGGCCGATCTGCGCCTTCTGGTTGGCCAGCAGCAGCCAGTCGGGCGGCAGGCGGAAGGCGATGTCGCGGCGGAAATAATGGGTGTTCGCGACGATGTCATCCGCGCCCAGATCCCCCAGATCCTGCACCTTTCCCGGCACCAGCACCGGAACCGGCCGGGGTTGCGGCAGCGCCTCGGGCAAAAGCAGGCTGGTGAGGTCAGGCAGCGCGCCGCCAGCGGTTTCGACCTGGAGCACCGGCGCGCCCGTCCCGTCGCGGCGATAGCTGATCCGGCTCTCCTCTGACGGGATCAGCGCGACCGAGGCCCCGCCGCCCGAACCCTGCGCGTAGAACGAGCGGATCGCGACCCGCCCCTGCCCCTGCATCTGCCCGCCAAGCGCGGTGGCAAGGTCGCGGATCGTGGCGGGATCGGCGTCCTGATCGGCCAGCAGGGTCAGCGGATGGCCCGCTGCGATCCGGTTGCCGGCGGCAAGCGAGAAGGTCGCGGCATCGGCTTCAAGCGCATCGACCGGATATTCGATGCCGCTGCGGGCCAGCTCGATCTCGGTCCAGACCTGAAAGCTGGCATCCGGACCGCAATAGATGCGGTGCGGCTGGCTGAGGGCAATGCCGATGCGGTTCATCCCGGCGGCAAGGTTCGGGGCGGGAACCTCCAGCGCGCCGAAACCCGCGAAATTGCCCAGCGGGAGGTCGACCGGCTCGGCCCCGTTCACCCGCACCTGCAACACGGCCGTATCCGGCAGCACGTCGATCGACGTGCGCAGGCTGAGCGCCAGCGTCTCGGGCAATGCCATGCCTTCGGGCAGCCAGAGGGCGAACTCGCTTTCCGCGACCTCGCCCGTCAGGCGGACCACGCCCGGCTCGGGCAGGCTTGCCCCCATCGCCACGCGGCGCGGCAATTCCGCCAGTGGTCGCAGCGTCAGGAAACGTTGCCGGGCGAGGGGCGCGGCGGCGGGGCCGGTCGCGTCGCGGGGCGCGGGAACCGGGGCCTCGGCCGGGGTCTCGGGCGCGGGGGTGGGCTGGACCTCGCCGGATGGCGGCGGCAGGATGCGGATCTCGGGCACCTCCTGCGCCAGCGCGGCAAACCCCGGCAGCAGGGCCAGCGCGCAAAGCGAGGCAAGACCGCGCCGGATCATCGCCGGCCCTCCATGCCGATCAATGCCTCGAGCGTCTGAGGCATGGCCTCGCTGCGATGCTCCTCGGTGTCGAAATCGGCGCCGAAGGCCATCAGATGCGCGGGCTTCTGGTCAAGCTGCTGCGCTCGCGCGTTCCGCCTGCGCCTTGCGGGCTCGCGCATGAAATCCGAGATGGTCTTGGGGATCGAGGACAGCATCAGCCCGATGACATAGACCAGCCCGGCGGTCAGCCCCTTAGGCTCGCGCGTCGCCTCGCGTTGCGCGAGCCATGTCTCGCTGTTGCCGAAGATCAGTTGCGCCACGACCTCGCGCACGGCCATCGGCTGGTCGGCGACGAAGCGCAGGCCCAGCGTCGTCCCGCCCCCGGTGCTGTTCTGCATCCCGAGGACGGTGGCGCGGACATTCTGCTCCAGATGGGGGGCATTGTCGAAGCGCGGGCGGAAGGACACTTCCTCGCCCACCCGGACCAGCCGCGCCTCCTTGCCCTGCGGCATCTGGTCGACGCGAAGCTGCGCCCCGCTGGTCGAGACGTCCAGCACCGTCGCCTTCAGCGGGAAAGGGCCGGAACTGGGCCATGTGATGGTCGCGGGCGCACTGATCGAGACGCGCGGCGCGGCGCGGCGCTGCTGCTTTTCCGAGACGGCGCGGAGCGAGAGCGAGACCAGCAGCAGGTTGATCACTGCCCAGACCCCCACGACCGAAAGCACGCTGCGGTCACCGGGGAAGGCGATCCAGCGGATCACCAGCGCGACGACGCCGCCCAGCGTCAGCAGGAACAGGCCCAGCAGCGGCTTGTAGATCGGCGAGATATAGTTCTCGGCCAAAGTCTCGTCCTTGGCGGTCACTGCGAACTTGGCCGAGCGCGGGCGCAGGATGGTGCGGATGATCGCGGTCGCCAGATAGGGCGCCTGCGCGATCTCGTAGATCTCCGAGATCAGCGGCCATCGATAGCGCGCGAACAGCGCGTTCTGCATGATCAGGACCACCGCCATATAGCTCAGCACATAGGCCATCGCCTCCTGGAAGGTGGTCACGACAATCTCGACCCCGAAGAACAAATAGGTCAGCGGCGCGATCAGATAGACCAGCCGGATCAGCGGGAAGAACCAGAAGGACATCGAGTTGATGTAGCAGAGCCTTTGCAGCGGCTTCAGCCCCGGCCGGAACAGCGGGTTCTTCAGCATCAGCATCTGGACCATGCCCGAGGCCCAGCGGCCACGCTGCTGGATGAAGGACACGAAGGTCTCGGGCTGCAACCCCGCGATCATCGCCCGGTCGATATAGAGGCTGCGCCAGCCGCGCGAATGGATCTCGAGCGCGGTCTCGGCGTCCTCGGTGATGGTCTCGCCGGCGAAACCGCCGACGCTGTCCAGCGCCTTGCGCCGGATCACCGCGGCCGAGCCGCAGAAGAACGCCCCGCCCCAGCGGTCGAGGCCGCGATGGATCTTGCCGTAGAACATCTCGTTCTCGGGCGGGGATTTCAGCCCCAGATTGCGCTGAATCGGATCGTCATTGATGAAGTGATGCGGCGTCTGGACAAGGAACAGCTTGGGGTCCTGCGCGAAATAGCCGACGGTGCGCGCCAGAAAATCGCGCGACGGGACGTGGTCGGCGTCGAAAACCACGACCAGATCACCGTCCAGCCATTCCAGCGCCGCGCTCATGTTGCCGGCCTTGGCGTGTTCGTTCTTCATCCGGGTGGTGTAGATGACGCCGAGTTCCTTGCAGAGCGCCTCAAGCTCGGCCCGGCGGGCGCGGGCACGTTGGGCCAGCTCGGGGTCGGAGGAGTTGCAGCGCTGATCCGTGCCGCCATCGTCGCAAAGGACCACCCGGCGCTTCGAGGCGGGATAGATCATGTTCTTCGCCGCCGACAGCGTGATGCTGAGCATCTCGGCCGGCTCGTTATAGGAGGGCACGAGGATGTCGACGACCGGGAGGCTCTCAAGCTCGACCTTGGGGGGAAGGCCGCGATCGACGGGGTCGGCGGTGATGAAATTGCCAAGGAAGAAGACGAGGATCGAATAGGTCTCGACCACCAGCAGCAGCACCGCAAAGACAAAGGAGGCGCTGAACTCCGGCTCGGGCAGGGTCGCGGTGACGCGCCAGAACCAGTAGCGCAGCACGATGACGCTGGCCGTGGCCATCAGGGCCATCCGCGCCCAGATGCGCGAGGTGAAGGGCTTCAGGATGACGACCATCAGCACGCCCGCCACCCCAAGCATCGCCTGCGCCATGTTCGACACCGGCGCGGCGCTGAGAAGAAGGACCGGGATCAGCGTCAGGACCCAGAGGGAGAGCAGCGCGAATGCCATTGGATCTGGACCTTTCCCTCAGAGCCCGCCCGAGGGCGCGGCAAGCGGCGACAGCATCCGGCTGGTGCCGTCGGTGCCGACGGCCAGCGGGGTGATGCCAATGCTGTTCGCGAGGAGCGGGGCCAGCGCCTCCTGCTGGGTGCCGTTGACGCAATTCCTGACGATGATGTCCATGATCCCCGCCCCGCCCGGAAGCTGGCGCATCCCGCCATCGACCCGCCGGATCCCGAGGATGCAGCTGGTGCTGTCACCAATGGTCTGACCGGCCCAGAAATAGTTGCCGATCTCGTCGCTCGCCTGCAGCAGGTCGCCCGAGCCGAGATCGGTGAAGGGATGGGGCAGACCGCCGAAGCGCGCGACCAGATCCTCGAAGCGCAGGCGGCCCAGATTGGCGCGCCCCGCCCGCGTCCGCAGCAGGATGACGTTGTCGCCCGCCACCGAGGTGCGGTTGGCGAGGCCGATCTTCTGCTCGGTCTCGGCGCCGAGGTCGCGTTGCAGCACGCTGCGGATGTCGCCCGCATTGACCCATGCCTGACTGGTGGCGACCGGGACGAAGGGGGTGCGCTCGGCGATCTGGCTGCGGGTCAGGCTGAAATGCGCGGGATCGGGACTGCAACCGGCCAGAAGACAGGCGGCAAGGCCGAGGCCGAGGGTTTTCGCAAGAAGGCGGCGCGTCTTTCCTGCGATGCCCCAGCCGCGATCATTCCGAACCGTCATCTCGTCTCCTTGCGCTAGCGTCCCCGACACTACCCTACCGTGTGGCAGCCTTCATCCTCTGCGCCGAAGAACATGGGAAAATTGTGGCCTGAAAGACATGTTCTCGCGTCGATTGCAGCAATTCGCCTGAATCGGCGGCCATGCATTGCCGCAGAGTTGCGCATGGGACGCATTGTCCGCACCCCCTCTCGTTTCCCGGTTGCATCCACCTTCCCCGTTAAACTCTCAGGCGATATAGCGGAGGAGCAACGCCGTCCGCTGCGGTAACGGCCCATCACTTCCCCGCGATTGGAGAAACATCTTGTCCAACCGTTCGATCAGCTTCTCGCTCGGCGCCCAGCTCGCCGCGGTCATGCTGAGCTTCCTGCTGATCGTCGCCCTGGTCAGCACCTTCGCCTCCTCCAGGACGCATGATCTGTCCGCGGCGCAGAACCGGGTCAGGGACGTGACCGCGAATCTGGCCGCGATCGAGGCGGTGGAACGCGCGATCCTTGCCCGCGAACTGGCGCTGGTCGGCGTGCTGTCGCAGGGGACCACCGAGGCGCGCGCGAGGTTCGACGAATCCCATCGCGAGACGCTGACCACGATCGAGACGCTGATGCGCCTGCCCGGCCTCGACGCGCAGGCGGTCGCCGATACGGTCGCCATCCAGGTCGCGGCGAATAGCTGGATGACGCAATATGCGCTGCCGCTGCTGGCCCGGATCGAAGGGACGGTGACCCCCGCCGCGCGGGCGCAGGCGCTGGCCTATTACCTGACCAGCAACGCGACCAGGCCGGTGGACAGCTTCCCGCGCGATTCTCTCGACCGTCTCTCGACCGACGTGACCGCCTCGCTGGAGGAGGCGCGGGCCGATCGGAACGACGCGATCGAGTGGCTGCGCAAGATGACCGTGATCGCCGCGATCGCGGTCTGCCTTGCGGCGCTGCTGGCCTATGTGGTGCTTTACCATCGCATCGGCGCGCCGCTGAAGCGTCTGGCCTCGACGATGGAGCGACTGGCCAGCGACGACCGCACCGCCGCCGTCCCCTTTCAGGACCGGCAGGACGAGATCGGCGCAATGAGCCGGGCGCTGCTGATCTTCCGCGACCTCGCGGCCGAGCGCAGCGCCGACCTGCAATCCCGCCGCGCGCTGACCGAGCTTTCGCAGACCATCCAGCAGCAAAAGACGCTGAAGGACTTCGCCGATGCCGCGTTGCAGACGCTGGCGCCGCAGATCAAGGCCGGGGTCGGCGTCTTCTTCGCCTATGACGAACCGAGCCAGACCCTGAACCTCTATGCAAGCTACGGCTTCCGCGAGCGGCGGCATCTGGCCACCCGCTACAAGCTGGGCGAGGGGCTGGTCGGTCAGGCCGCGCTGGAGCGCAAGCCGATCCTGCTGTCACCCGTGCCCGAGGATTACGTCAAAATTCATTCCGGCACCGGCGAGGGCACGCCCGCGCTGGTCATCGTCGTGCCGGTCATGGTTCAGGACCGGCTGATCGGGGTGATGGAATTCGCCATGGCCGACAAGCTCGACGAGGTGCGCCAGCGCATCGTCGAGGACGCCCCCGCCATCGTCGCCCTGCCGCTGGAGAACCTGCGCCGGGTGCTGCGCACCCGCGAACTGCTGGAGCAGAGCCAGCGCCAGACCGAGGAATTGCAGGCCGCCGACGAGGAATTGCGCGCCCAGCAGGAGGCGCTTCAGGCCACCAATGCCGAGCTGGAACGCAGCGGCGAGGAACTGGCCCTTCAGGGCCAGAAGCTGGTCGAATCCCGGCAGGAGGCGATCCTGCGCGCCGAGGAGCTGGAGCGGGCCAACCAATACAAGTCCCGCTTCCTCGCCAATATGTCCCATGAATTGCGAACGCCGCTGAACAGCATGCTGATCCTCGCGCAGGATCTCGCGGGCAACGACCTCGGCAATCTGGACAAGGATCAGGTCGAGGCGGCTTCGGTCATCCATGCCAGCGGGGTAAGCCTGCTTCGGCTGATCAATGACATCCTCGATCTCTCGAAGATCGAGGCGGGCAAGCTGGAGGCCAGCAGCGAACAGGTCTCGCTCGGCGCGCTCTGCCACGCGATCGAGCGGACCTTCCGCCCGCAGGCTGAGCAGAAGGGGCTGCAATTCGCGCTGCATCTGGACCCGCGCCTGCCCGACCAGATCTGGACCGATAGCGGCAAGCTCGAGCAGATCGCGAACAACCTGATCGGCAATGCGTTCAAGTTCACCGCCGAGGGGTCGGTGAAGGTGTCGCTGGCGCCCGCGAATGGCGGCGAGGTGCTGGAGCTTTGCGTCGCCGACACCGGCATCGGCATTCCCGCCGACAAGCAACGGGCGATCTTCCGGCCCTTCGAGCAGGTCGACAGCAGCACGCGCCGGCAATATGGCGGCACCGGCCTCGGGCTTGCGATCTCGCACCAGCTTGCGCAACTGCTGGGCGGCGATCTCAGCGTCGAGAGCGGCGAGGGCAAGGGGTCGACCTTCTGCATGACGATCCCGCTGGTGACGTCCGGCACCGCCACGCGACCGGTGGCCGAGGAGGAGGCCGCGCCCGTCCGCAAGCTGACCGCGCCCGCCGCCCTGCCGAATGGCCGCGACAACCACGCCGTTCTGGTGATCGAGGACGACCCCGGCACCCAGATCGCCATCACCCAGCTTCTGACCCGCGCCGGGATCGAGGTGATCTCGGCCATGACCGGGGAAATGGCCATCGGCCTAATGGCTCGGCGGAAATTCGGCTGCATCATCCTCGATATCGGGCTGCCCGACCTCTCGGGCTTCGAATTGCTGGACCGGCTGGCCGAGCATCCGCCGGTGGTGGTCTATTCGGCGCGCGATCTTTCCCCGGACGAGATCATGCGCCTCAGGGCCTTTACCGACAGCATCATCCTGAAGGGCGAACATTCCCAGAACCGGCTGCTGGACGAGGTCGAGCAATTCCTGCGCCGGCCCGGCCGCCCCGCGCCCGAAAATGCGCCCGTCCCCGCGACCGGGCAGGCCAAGTCCGCCGAGGCGGGCAGCATCAGCGGCAAGCTGCTGCTGGTCGATGACGACATGCGCAATATCTACGCGCTGGCCAAGGTCCTGCGCGGCAAGGGGCTGGAGGTCGTGCTTGCGCAGGACGGCCTCAAGGCGCTGGCGGAGCTTGAGGCCCATCCCGGCATCGAACTGGTGCTGATGGACATGATGATGCCCAACATGGACGGCTACGAGGCCATGACCGAGATCAGGAAGCGCGGCGGCGCATGGGCCGGGCTGCCCATCATCGCCCTGACCGCCAAGGCGATGAAGGAAGACCGCGAGAAATGCCTTGCCGCCGGGGCGACGGATTACATGACCAAGCCCGTGGATGTGCCGAAGCTGCTTTCCCTGCTGCGCGAGCATCTTCCGAATGCCAATTGAGGTCGCGGAAGTCACCGGGCTGATCTTCGAGCGGTTCGGCCATGATTTCCGGGGCTATCGGCATCGGTCGATGGCCAGCAGGCTGGGCTATCTCTGCTCCAAGCTGGGGCTTGCGGACCTTGACGCGCTGCGGGACTGGCTTCTTGCCTATCCCGACCGCATCGACTTCGTGATCGAGAACCTGACCATTGCCGTCAGCGACTATTTCCGCGAGCCCGAGACCTTCGCCGAGGTCCGGGCGCATCTCTTCGCGCGGTTGAGCAGTTTTTCCAGCCTCACCATCTGGTGCGCCGGTTGCGCCAGCGGGCAGGAGGTCTATTCGCTGGCGGTGCTTCTGAAGGAGGCGGGCCTTCATTCCCGCACCCGCATCTTTGCCAGCGACATCTCGCGCAGCCGCCTCGACGCCGCGTGGGAGGGGACCGAGATCGCGCCCGACCAGATCGAGGCGCTGGAGCACCGATACCGCGACAGCGGCGGCGCCGGCACGGTGCTGGACTATCTGCGGCCCGCGGGTGCGGGGTTCCGCTTCGATGCCGGCTTGCTCGGCAAGGTGGATTTCGTCGAGCACAACCTTGCCACCGACGGCGTCTTCTGCGAGGCGAACCTGATCTTCTGCCGCAATGTCCTGATCTATTTCGGCGACGATCTGCAATTGCGCGCGTTCAACCTGTTTCGCGACTCGCTGGCGCGCGGCGGGTTCCTGTGTCTCGGCAGCCGCGAGACGCCGATCGGTCCGGGACCGGGCTTCGTCCGGGAGGGGGGGTGCAGCCGCATCTACCGGCCGCTCGGACCGCCCGGCAGCCCCTTCGCCCTGATGGCATGAGAGGAAGAAGAAGCATGGCCACCACCTCCGCACAGGAACCGGCTGAGGACGCCGGGCGCCCCCGGATCCTGCTGGTCGACGACATCGCGGCGAATCTGGTCGCGATGAAGACGCTGCTGCGCAATGTCGATGCCGAGGTCATCGCCGTGCAATCGGGGAACGAGGCGCTGTCCCTCGCCCTCGACATGCAATTCGCGCTGATCCTCCTCGACGTGCAGATGCCCGAGATGGACGGGTTTGAGGTCGCGGAATACCTGCGGGACAATCCGTTCTCGGCCGAAACCCCGATCGTCTTCCTGACCGCCTCGAACTCGGACGAGATGAGCCAGATCCGCGGCTACCGCTCCGGGGCGATCGACTATGTCCAGAAGCCGGTGAACGAACAGATCCTGCTCTCCAAGGTGTCGATCCTGCTGGAGCTTTACCAGAACAAGAACCGCCTCGTGCAGGCTTTGCGCGAGGTTCACCGCCAGCGCCAGATCCTGCAGGCGACCTTCGACGCGGTGGGCGATGGCGTGATCGCGACGGACCGCGAGAACCGGGTATCGTGGATGAACCCGGCCGCGCGCCGCTTGACCGGCTGGGACGCCGAAAGCGCCTATGGCACCGGGCTGGGCCGGGTGTTCCCTCTGGTCTCGACCGAGGGCGAGCCCATGGACCTTTTCGATCCCGCCCCGCCCGAGGACGCGCCGGACCAGCCGCAGGCCATGCTGCGCACAAGGTCCGGGGGAGTGCTTCCGGTGACAAGATCGGCCTCGGTGGTCAGGGATACCGATGGCGAGGCGATGGGCGGCGTCATCGTCTTTCAGGACGCCTCGCAGGCCCATGCCCGCCATCTCGCCCTGATCGGCAAGGCCGAGACCGACCCGCTGACCGGCCTGCTGAACCGGGCGGGTTTCAACCGGCGGCTGCATCTGCTTCTGGCCGAGCGCCGCGCCGACCTTGCCCTGCTGTTCGGCGATCTCGACCTGTTCAAGCCGGTGAACGACCTCTACGGCCATGCCGCGGGCGACGCGGTGCTGCGAGAGATTGCCCAACGCCTGTCGGGCTGCGTCCGCGCCGATGACGTGGTGGCGCGATGGGCCGGGGACGAATTCGCCATCCTGATGAGCTGCGATCATCGCACCGATGCCGACGTGATGGCTGAACGCCTGATCGAGGCGGTGCGCCAGCCCATCCCGCTGGGCGAGGGCGGGCGGATGGCCAGCGTCGGGATCAGCCTCGGCGTCTCGATGGCCAGCGAGGCGGGCTGGGACCATGCCGAACTTCTCGCAAGCGCGGATCGTCTGCTCTACGCTTCGAAGGCGCGGCGCGACGCATCGGCGGGGCGCTAGGCGGTTCCAGCGGAGGGAGCGGGGGGACAGATGAGGATGCAGGACCGCGCGCGCCTTGGGGCCGAACTTGCAGGGGCGCTGCAAAGGCGGGAATTGCAGGTCGTCTACCAGCCGCAGATCCGCCTTGCCGACGGCGCCGTTTCCGGGGTCGAGGCGCTGGCCCGCTGGCAAAGCCCGGTCCTTGGCGATGTCGAGCCCGAGAACTTCATTCCTGTCGCCGAGGAGGCGGGGCTGATCGGCGAGATCGGCGGCTGGGTGATGCAGACGGCGCTGGCCGGGATCCAGAGCCTTGCCCCCGCCCCGGCCCTGCGCCTCGCGGTCAATGTCTCGGTCCGGCAGTTGCGCGACCTGGATTTTCCCGCCCGCGTCGCGGGAATGCTTGGCGCGGCGGCCTTCCCACCCCAGCGGCTTGAGCTTGAGATCACCGAAGGCCATTGCCTGCTGGGCGAGGCGGCGCTGGACCCGCGCATCGCGGCGCTGCGGCGGCTGGGCGTTTCGGTGGTGCTGGACGATTTCGGGGCCGGCTACAGCAACCTTGCGACGCTCGGGCGCTTCGACTTCGACCGCCTGAAGCTTGACCGCAGCCTGATCCGCGACCTGCACGGCACCATCCGGGGCGAGCGGATCATCGAATGGGCGGTGTCGATGGCAAGCGGCCTCGGGCTCGAGGTCATCGCCGAAGGGGTCGAGACCGCAACGCAGGCCGATTACCTGCGCCGCATCGGCTGCACCTTCGCGCAGGGCTTTCTTTACGCCCCGCCCCTGACCCTCGGCGAATTGGCCACATGGCTGGGCGACCGGAATCCCATGCCTTGAAACCCGCGCGCTTTCGCCCATGTTGCCTGCAACCGTGAATTGTCGAAAAGCCATTTCTCATGCCGAAGTTCAGCATCAGCCCGAAGGCGGGATTCGCCCGCGACATGACGGCGATCAGGTGGTCGGCGATCCTCGACCATGAGCGGGCCAGCGGGCAGGCGACCTCGCTGCGGCTTTTCGACAGCGGCACGGATTTCGCGCTGCTGGGCGGAACCGGCCTGACCTATTCGGGGACCGGCCTTGGCGGGCTGAAATCGGGCACCATCACCTCGCTTCGGATCGTCGAGGCGGGGGTGACGCTGTTCGAGGCCACCGGCCTTGCCGTGCCGGCGGCGGGGCTTGCGCAGGCCTTCCGGTCCTTCAACGACCTCTCCTTCGGGCTGCTGCTGCTGGGTGGCAACGATCTGGTGCAGGGCACGACGGGCCATGACACGCTGGCGGGCTATGCCGGGCATGACACGCTGAACGGCGGCGCGGGAAACGACAAGATCTTCGGCGGGCTGGGCAATGACGTCCTGAACGGCGGGCTCGGTGCCGATACGCTGCTGGGCGAGGCCGGGAACAACCGACTGCTGGGCGGCGACGGCAATGACGTGCTTTATGGCGACGCGGGCGCCGACACACTGAATGGCGGATCGGGCCATGACCGGCTTTATGGCGGCGGCGGGGCCGACCTGCTGGCCGGTGGCATCGGCAACGAGGCGATCTATTCCGGCATCGGCAATGACCGCGCCTATGGCGAGGCCGGGAATGACACGATCTACGGCGAGGCGGGGCATGACCTGCTGTCCGGCGGCGATGGTGCCGACCGCCTTCACGGCGGCGAGGGGAACGACACCCTCGACGGCGGAAACGGCAATGATCTTCTTTACGGCGAGGCCGGGAACGACACGCTTTCGGGCGGGAACGGCAATGACACGATGTCCGGCGGCATCGGCGCCGATGTCCTGAACGGAGGCCCGGGCGCCGATCGCCTTTATGGCGAGGCCGGGGCCGACAGGCTGCTGGGCGGCGCCGATCGCGACCTGCTGGAGGGCGGGGCGGGCAATGACACCCTGACCGGGGGCGCCGGGGCCGACACGCTGGCCGGTGGGGCCGGGGCGGATGTCTTCGTCTTTCTCAGCCTGCCCGAGTCGAATGCCGCGGGCCGCGACCTGATCAACGATTTCAGCTCCGTCCAGGGGGACAGGATCAACCTCGCCGCGATCGACGCCGATGCGGGTCTGGCCGGAAACCAGGCCTTCACCCTGATCGACAGCGACCCTTTCAGCGGCGACGCGGGCGAGTTGCGCTGGGTCCGCACCGCGAACGCGACCTTCATCTATGGCGATGCGAATGGCGACCGCATCGCCGACCTCATGATCGAGGTCGGCAAGTCGGTCGATCTTTCCGCCTCGGACTTCATCCTCTAGGCGGATCGTGTGGGCTCACGCCGAAGCGCAAGCTTCCATTTTCCGTTCTATTTCAATCTGTTTCTTATGGCCACCAGGTTGCTCTCGAAGACCTCGGCCGGTGTCCGGTAGCCGAGGCATTTTCGGGGCGTTGAGTTGAGGCGCTGGCAAATCGACCTCAATGATCGATTTGTCAGGGCCGTCGGTTCGGTCGAGCGGGGCAGGTGTTTTCTGAGCCTCCGGTTATTCTCGACCGTTCCTTTCTGCCACGGCGCTTGCGGGTCGCAGAACCAGCTTGCAGCTCCTGCCCTGCCTGCCAATTTTGGATCATCTAACAGGCCGCTGCAATAGTCGGCGAACAAGAGCCGTTTCCCGTCTTGGCGGCCGATGAGGATTATGGCCGGGCCCTTCGGCACTGGAGGGCATAGTTGCCTTATAGGTGCCTGATGCCCGGTCCGGTGGTCACGCCCCCAGCAGCCGAGGCAGTC
>Ga0160472_100656_pt1 | contig 17529 bp, 16 predicted proteins | sample HID1973M_E11MG_FD_108267 | JGI IMG/M metagenome (GOLD analysis project Ga0160472, IMG submission 108267) | Enriched mosquito-associated microbial communities from UW Madison campus, WI, USA - HID1973M_E11 MG | ecosystem: Host-associated > Arthropoda: Insects > Digestive system > Unclassified ... | reverse complement strand
GCGAACCTGATCTGCTCGCCCGTGAACTTCGACTTCTTCATGCAAAATCTCTAACTTCAATCAGCTTCGACCTTGCCAGAATCCTCTCGTTCCAACCCGACACATTTTGCGAGATAGGGTCAAAATCTCTCAATCATTTTGGCGAAATTCTTTAGCAAGCTCGGCATAACTGCATGTGATATGATATAATGAGCTGCCCGGAGCGGGTTCTTCGACCCAGCGGCCATCGGTATTCAGTTTGTCACGCCAAAGGCCAGGAAGGTCCATGCGCAGATATTTAGAGAGGCCCGTCGCTGCATCGAGAATTTCCTGAAACTCCTGTGCATCTGTGATACGTCGCGACCTGGCGATCGCCGCCTTTAGCCGCTCCGCCTGCGGCCAAAGCCGGGCATTCGAATTTCGGGGAGTGCCGTCGAGCAGAACCTCATTCATTACGATTCCGCGTGCGCTGTCGATGCCCTTCTGACGCCCAAACGCCGTAAGGGCGTCGGAGAGATGCGTGCCATCGCTCCAGCCTTCATGAGCAGCGCGCTCGAATAGCCAAGCCCATTCGAAACAATGACCAGGCTCCACGGTTTTACCGTTGTCTCCAGGAACAGGCGTCCAATCTTCAAGAAAATACTCCAGCAACGCTCCCGTTTCACGATCAAGAAAACGGTCGCGACAGAGAGTCGCTATGCGATCAGCAGCATCACTAAAATAAGTTCGCCCCGAGGCCCTACTCAGTTCCAGATAGGCTTCCAAAAGATGCATATGTGGGTTCTGGCGACGGATCGCACCGCCGACAATTTCGCCTTCGAAATAACCGCCGTGCCGGCGGGACCATTGGGCATGGATAAGACGAGCGAGGCGCTCCGCTTCATCAAAAAGATCGATCCGCCCAAGCGCTTCGCCGGCGGCGCTAAAGGCAAGCAGGACAAACGCTTGTACGTAGAGATCCGCGCGCGCATCATAGACATCGCCTTGGGCTGTCAAACTGTTGACGAAAAATCCGTCTCCGCGCCGGGCATTAGCTAGGATGAGGCTCACCGTTTGATCGAGTAACTCAGGCCAGGGGCCGTTCCAGCCCATGCGACCGATTTCCGCAAATGAGTAGACGTGTCGGGCCTGAACAAATACGCGGTATGGAACGTCATCCGGAGCACCTAAGAGCGGTAGACGTTCTGCGAACAACCCATTTTCAAGACGCCCTCTGCTCGACCAAAGTGGCGCGGCACTGTCTAGAAGCCACGCACGAGCAAGTTCCGCAACCAAACGAATGAGACCTCGAGACTCCAACGCGTCAACTCCCATGTACCTATGACGCTGCGTACCGCGCGAATTGATGATCAAAAAAATTGTTCAAATCCCCCCCCAAGAAGCGCGCGCCGGGGATGCCAGCCGCATGGGCGGCCGCCATGTCACTTGCCTGATCACCGATCATAAGGCTCTTCGCAGCGTCTACGGGCCATCGCGCCATAAGGTCCAACAGCATCCCCGGCGCTGGTTTCCGCCAGCTATGCTCAACTCGATAAGTTCCGACGATACCATCCGGATGATATGGACAATATCGCCAATCGTCGATGTGCGCACCGACGACACGAAACTGTTCCGTCATCCAACGGTGCAGAGATTGCACAGACTCTTCGTCGTAGTAACCTCGCGCCACACCCGCCTGATTCGTCACGACAAAAACGTATAGTCCTAGATCATTTGCTCTCTTCACGGCTGCTTGCGCACCCTTGATCCAACGAACCTGTTCCGGTCGGTGAACATAGTGGTCGTCATGGTTTAAGACGCCGTCCCGATCCAAGAAGATCGCGCCGCGTACCAAACGCGCAGGAATCTCATGCTGACCTGCGCCATAAGTAGCCGGAACGCCGATATCGATGAAAAAGCCGTCGTAAGAATGTGCGAACAATCTACCAGCCTCGACAAGAGCTGGCAAAATTGTCCCTTCAAGGGAAACCTTTCCGGTGAAATTCCGTAAATCTGCCTTCCGAAGAGCATACACACCGGAGTTAATTAAGGCGGGCTCTTTGCCCAGACATCGCGGCATGATCGTCGAGATAAGGCCATCCGGCGCGATTTCGAAGGATTCGTACCGCTCTGCGCTCCGTGCTAGCCGAGTGGCGATCATGGAGGCGTCCCTTGCCTGGGCCCGTACAACAAGATCCAGCCAATTAAAATCACTCCAAGTGTCCCCGTTCAGCAGAAGAAAACGATCTTCCAGCAGAGGCAGTGCATGAATTAGAGCTCCTCCCGTCCCGGCAGGCTCCGGCTCGACAGACAGTGTGAAGCTGAAATCATCGCCGTAACGATCGGCCAAAGTCCGACTGAAAATCGCGATCTCATTCCACGCATGGCCAGCGAGAAAAACGAACCGTGTGAACCCCCTCCTTACCGCTTCGGAAACCAGGACATCAAGAAAAGGGCGCCCGGCTATTGGAAGCAAAGGTTTAGGTATCGCACGCGTCAGCTCGCCCAGCCTCGAGCCCAGCCCACCAACCAAAATGACGCATTGCTGAGTCACGAAACCCAAAAGCAAAAATCACGATGCTCGGCCATGATCATCACAAACCACTATGCCAAGCTTGCGCACCTTCAAAAGTCAACTTCACAGCACTCGCTTGGCCACCCGCGCCATTCAGGGCCCTTATGACAGCATAGCGCCGCTCCGGATGTGCAAGCAGCATCAAAAATCCCCCACCGCCTGCACCCGAAACTTTGCCTGCCCATGCCCCGCTCTGAAGGCCAACCTCGAGAAGATACTCCACCAGCGGGTTCGTAACCGCCGAAGCGGTATTTTTCTTTGAAAGCCAAGATTGGTGAAGAATTTCTGCCACTCCTCTAATGTCACCCGAAAGAAGATGCTGCTTCATTTCGATAGCGCCATCCTTAATAGCATGCATACTTGCAAGTGCCAAAGCATCAGAACTTTGCAAGCCATCCACCTGCTGATTAATAATATCGGCCGAATCACGAGACTGCCCACTAAAACAAATAATAAGTGAACTCTCAAATTCAAAAAGATAGTCATGACGTAAACGAAGTGGATTTACGATGACATTTTTACTACCCTGCAAAAACTCCATAAAATTGAAACCACCGAAAGCAGCAGCATATTGGTCTTGCTTACCACCAGCCAGGCCCACGTGCTCCCGCTCAATCTCATACGCTAGCCGAGCAATGTCGTAGGGACCTAGTGGCAATTGCATCGCGGCGACAAAAGCTTCAATGAGCGCGACGACTAAAGCGGAAGATGCTCCCAGGCCGGAGCCCGCTGGGACATCAAGACTGGTGGAGATAGTTAGCGCGAGTGGACGTCCGCTATTAAATGCACGCATAATATGAGCGTAGACCGCGCGATGAAGCATCAGGCCGGTGCGAACATCCAAATCCATTACAACCTCATGACGCTCGCTCTTCTGCATATCGTGCGCAATGAAATGCAGCTGTGCGTCATCACGCATCTTCACATGAGCATACGCAAACCGGTCAATTGTCGCATTAAGCGCCACGCCTCCAAACCGATCGCAATAAACTGCAAGATCAGTGCCTCCCCCCGCCAATCCGAGACGCAAGGGGGCGCGCGCTCGAACGCTGGGCGCGATCGCGCTGGACGCCCGGCTTATCACGGCCGTCGCTCATCTAAAAAATATCGAACGCCGTACATCGACATCTGTCCAACACTACCGACGAAACACACCCTCGGCTGTAGCTGAAATTGCTCCCGCAAGGGTCGCTCCGATCGCCTTCCTTGAGTAATTCTCGACGACAAAAGCAAGCGCCTCTTTGGCACGACGTACTCCATCGCTCCGATTGAGCAGCGCAAATTTTACCGCCTCGGCAAAATTCTGACCTGTGTCTGCTACATACAACATTGCTTCGAACCCAGGAATACCCTGCGCACCGATCGATGTCGTCACAACTGGCACACCATAAGCCATGGCCTCAATCACTTTTCCTTTTACGCCCGCTCCGTAGCGAAGCGGCGCGATCACGAGCGCCGCTTCTAAATAAAGTCCAGCCAAGTCTTCGTCAGATACAAACCCTAATATAGTCACATCTTGAGATTCAAGATCGAGAATTGAATCATTTACCTTTGATCCAACTACCTTCAATTTAAACGAAACTCCGCCGGCACGTAACAACGGCGCAATCTCGTTACAGAACCAAATGAGACCGTCAATGTTCGGACTATGGCCAAAACTTCCAACAAAAAGAATATTGAAATTCTTTCGACAATCCAAAATTTCAAGCCTTTTTGATGCCAAAATAAGCGCATCTTCCTCGTACCCGTACGCAGAAATATTATAAATAATCACTTTATTATTCGTAAGATCTGAAATCTTATCAACTTCATCTCGACTCGGAAAAAGAACTACGTCGCAACTATTGCAAACGGAAACTTCCAGCGACCGCATTTCTTCCACTGCGCGAGTATCTCCCTCTATAAAATTATGGCTTGATCGCAGTCGCTCAAAATGAAGATCGTGACCGTAGTAGAGTAACCGCGCGTCACTCAATGAACGAAGGGGGTCTATGAATTTGGAGGCTATGTGAGGACGGCTCAACAATGCAGCCGCATACAAACCTTTACGTTCATTGAGAAATTGCGTGAAGCGCCCAGCATACTCGGGCCCGTAGATGACCTCGACCCCCAAAGCTTGAAGCGGTGGCGTGTATCTCGGATCCCGGTAAAGGTTATCGGGCCAAAATGTGACCGCGTAGCCCTCCTCCAACAACGACAGGATAAACTGGTAGATTGTACGGGAACCGGCATCCTGATCCCATTGTGGCACGCCGTGATCGACTATGAGTATGTGCTCCTTGCTGAACGAACGATCACGAGCGCGCAGCACGTCACTGCCGTTCGGCGAATGCTCTTGCTCCAGCTTCTCTCGCCACCGCGCGAAAAACTTTTTCTGATTGAAAAGTTGATAAGCCTTCACCCCGGAAGCCGTGTCTTTGCCGTGGCTACGCCCCTCATAATGAACGACTTCAGATTTGGGATTATATACCGTTCGAAAACCGTGGTCCCTGATTCTGAAAGCCAGATCAGAGTCCTCGCAATATGCGGGCTCGAATAATGTATCAAAGCCACCCAGCTCGCCCCAGAGCGTAGTCGGAATCGCAAGAGATGCCCCAGAACAATAATCAACATCTTTCAAATAATTGAAATGTGGAAGATCCGGATTCTGATTGCGACCAAAATTCCAAGCCGTGCCATCCTTCCAGACTATTCCGCCAGCTTCCTGCATAGTGCCGTCCGTATTCAGCAATTTGGATCCCACCAAGCCAATGGTTTGGTGCACCTCTAAAGGCATCAACAATTGGTCAAGCCATCCCGGAAACACGAACGTATCATTATTGAGCAATATGATTCGGTCACCGCGGACATGCTCAGCCGCTGCGTTACAATTTCGGACAAATCCTAGATTTTTCGGCTGCTTGAAATGACGAACGCAGCCGCCGATAGAAGAAACCAGGTTAGCCGTTGCATCGGTCGAACAATCGTCTGCAATCAATATTTCAAAAGTCGAAACGTCACCCATTTCCAATATGGAAACAATACATAACAAAGTATCAATAAAATTATTGTATACTGGAATTATTATAGACGCTTTCGGCGTGATTGTTGAAATATTTTTCTGGATTGAAAGAAATTTTGCTCTTTCTAGAAGCAAAGCGCATTCTTTTGAATCAAAAAAATTGGAATCGTTATTGTACTTATTTCTTATATACGAAAAATAGGAATAAATTCCGATCGTATCTTTTCCATATTTTTCTACAATGTACTTTTTAAGCATATCCGGAAGCCAATACTCATCAGTCCACTCCGGAGGCCAATCCTCCTTAACCCCGCTCTGGTCAGTGTTTGGGCTTCCAGCTTCAAACTCGGGCAGCACCACAACGCGTTCCGTCAGCAAGAACGGAAGCATGCCTTTGGATTTGGCGTGAGCCGGCAAAAGATGAACGGCCTGGACGTCGACGACAGCACTCCCCATCTCCCGCCCCTCGTGCTTTCCGTAGACAAGATAATGGACAAGCGGATCCACATTATCGCCTGCCACATCCGGATATCGAGCCAAGTAGCCCTGCACGTCAGTCAATGGATTAGCCGCACGTCCCTCGCGCCACCCGTGCTTGAGATAGTGCTCGAGCGGATTAACTTTTGCCGCCAATACGTCCGAATTTTCGGACAGGTACCAATCATTCTGAAATAGAAAATGCGGAGAAAGGCCGTGCTTCCAACCAACATTCAGATAATGAAGTAACGGGTTAACCCGCCCTCTGCCTTCAGGGAACTGGGAAAAATAGTGATCGGCCGAAAAAAGGGGATGTGGATCGAGATCAAAGAAATTTGCGTCGGAACAATAGCGCCGCCAAGTTAACCCATTTTGCAGCTCGGGAACTTGTCCGGCGACCCAACTATGTTGGAAAGACACGGGAGGGCGCCCTATGCTTTGCCACCAAATAGCGAACCGGCCGGATGTCCGATCAGAAGCAGCAATCATAAACGACTGCCGCACATTCATCGCAGCCCTATCGAGGGTATTCACTATATTGCGGTGAATACCTGAAAATGATGACCTAGCTTCTTGCGCCAACTGAGCTTTCAACATTTGTGGCCTCGTCTCGAAACTTTTATAAAGACGTCCGCTCCTCATGCAGCCGAAGCGCTTCCTCCACATCAGTGCAGACCGTGAGTATGCCCCCCTCCAAGAGGGCGCCGTGCGTACAGTGTGAGGCTAGATAATATTCACTGTGCGAGACGATCATCATCGCTCGATCTGCCCGCTTTTCGAACAACTCCAAGTGGCACTTTTGTTGAAAACGGTGATCACCTACAGCAGTTACCTCGTCGATGAGATAGCAGTCAAATTCGATGGCCATAGAAAGAGCAAAAGCAAGACGCGCCATCATCCCGGATGAGTATACATTCAGCGGCTCCCGCATGTAACGATCCAGCTCGGTGAAATCATACACAAAATCAACTATTTCATGGGCGTCTACGCCGTAAACGCGACATATAAATCGCATGTTATCTAGGCCTGTCAGTCCATACTGAAAGGCAGCTGCGAGAGCCAGCGGCCATGACACACTGAAGGTCTGCTCCACCCTACCAGAGGTGGGCCGCTCGCTACCGCTTGCGAGCCTGATTAGCGTGGACTTCCCCGCTCCGTTACCGCCAACGACTCCGAGACGCTCGCCCTTGTTCAACTGGAAGTTGACGTCCTTGAGAATATGCGTTCGACCGGCCCTGCTCGGGTACCATTTATCGACGTTGGTGAATCTGATCACTTGGGAACAACTTCTCTAGAGACAGATCGCTCTACAGCAAGCGCCATAATCGTCAAAACGACGTTAAAAGTAATCATATAGGAAACATCGTACCTAGCATTGATTAGATGACCAAAATATCCATCTCGTATCATTTCGGTTCCATGTACCATTGGCAACCAAAGCACTACGTTTTGCGCCTCCGTCGGCAAGGCATCCACCAAATACGCCGCACCTGAAATTGGAAAAAGTAAATACGCTGCGGGATGCCATATCTTCTCAACTATTTTTGACTTTTCTGCCGCCGCTCCAAGGAAAACTGCAAAAGCAGTACCAAACCAAGCAGTCAAAAACCAACCTTCCGCAATGAGCAGCAGGTCAACAGGTAAATCCATCCATTCAATCGAGATGAAAAATATAGAAAGAATCAAAAATGACATCGTTGCGCCAATAGCTTCAAGCAAAGCACGCGACAGAAAGACGTCAATCGTCCGAACGTTACGATGGTACATCAAAGACAGGTTAGGCTCGAGCGAGCCAACACAACGCCCAGGCATATTCCTCCAGAGTAGAACAGTCGAATACCCCGTGAGTGCAAAAGCGACGATAGGCAAACTCGAACCATGGACCGCCTTTGTCGCGGTCCAGAGTGTAGTAATGCCGATCGTGAAAAGCATCGGCTCAACGAATAGCCATAGAAATCCAATATTGTGCCGTCCGTAGCGCGTAAGAACCTCGCGCATCACAAGGGCAAATATCACGCGGCGCTGGATCGCCCATGATCGCAATAGCGAGCGTGGAATGCTGGAACTCAAGGCACTCAATCCCTATGCTCTCTTACACCAGCAAGCAGCATTGACAGAATACCACAGGCGATAAGGCCCAACACAAAGGTAGTTATCACCCCCCTGACGCGACGAGGTTCAAGCGGCGCATCCGGAAGATTGGGCTGCACAATCCTCTCTACATACGCCTGCTTCCTAAGCGCTTCGTTCCGCGCCTCTTCCAGGGAGGCCAGAGATGCCGCGACCTGCTTATCAGCGACCTGACTCTCTATGACGAGCCTCTGATACTGCACTGCGCTTGACGACAGCGAACGCTTGCCACCCGCAATCTTACCTAGCTCTTCATCGATCTGCTTGGAAAGACTCCTGTCACCCGCTTCAAGCACAGGAATTTGGGGATTTTTGGGCGTATAAGTGCGCAACTGCAACAACTGAATTCGCATAGAGATCAGTTGGTCCTGCAGCTTTGATATCATTTGAAGTTGGGCAGTCGCCTGCCTTTCGGGGTCAACAACTCCCTCGCGATTGCGGAACTGTGCCAATGCAGCCGCAGCTTGGGCAGCCCGGTTCTTAGCGCCAGCCACCTCCTGTTCAGCCGCCGTGATAAGGTCCATTCGCCCTCTGGTATTCAGACCATTAACGAGCGCCTCGGCACGGGCAAGAAGTTCCGTGTTCAAACGCTGTGCATCCCGGGGGGTGTAGGCGCGGACGGTCAGCGTCGTGATGGAGGAAGATACGTCATGCTCCACCGCAATCTTAGAGCGGTAAAATTTGTACAGGGCCTCGAATGACCGATCCAGCCCCACCGGATCGAAGCGATCAAAGATCGAGATATGCGACGCGCCATACGCAAGACGCAACGCTTCCCCACGATTGAGATCTCGCGCGGCATCACGGGAAAGCACATAATCACGGGCTGCATAGACTTCGTTACTGGCGTTAGAGAAACCTGCCGTTTTTAGCAGAATACCCAAGCCCGATGCCGCGGGCTTATCCGGCTCCCGCACCACAAATTTTGATTCCGAAATATATACGTCCGACGCAAAAAGCCCAAAATAGAGGATAGCAATCACGGTTGGTATCATGACTGTCGCGAAAAACAGCCAGCCAAGTCGTAAGATTTTCTTCATGCAACGCTGGACAAGGCTAGCGGGCGGCAAAGCATTCTCAACCTTGTCGTCAATGGCCTGGCCTTCCGACGGAAAGGCGCTGGATCGATCTAGCATGGAAACGTTTGAGTCCGATCATCAAGAAAATTTAGAGGCCTTATGTCTGGCGCGATTTGCCTTCACAAGGCGAAATTTGCAACCGGCAATGCATCGGGTATTCATTACCGTCCCCACCACATAGCAACCGCGTCGTGGCCTTGCTCTATCCGGCAAGCGGAGCCAAACGGCCTGTTGCAGTTTTCATTAGGTGCTTTTCCATGCCCCACCTCATGCCCCCCGAATGGGCGCCGCAAGAGCGCCTCTGGATCGGTTTTCCCGGCGATCCTGCCGAATGGCCGGCCGAGCGCGACGCCGCGCAGGTCCAGGCCGCGGCCTTTGCTTCCGCCGTCGCCGGCCATGGCCAGGGCGTCACGCTGCTCGCCCGTAGCGAGGCGGACTACGCCGCAGCCTGCGCCCTGGCCGCGCCCACCGTGGAAGTGCGGCATGAGCCGTTCGGCGACATCTGGCTGCGCGACACCGGCCCGCTCGGCCTGGTCGCGGCCGATGGCTTCCGTGCACTCGTCGATTTCGATTTTAACGGCTGGGGTGGCAAATATCGCATGCCGGGCGATGAGGACATCGGCGCGCGCCTCGCCGCGACGACCGGCCTCCCCTATCGCCACGTGCCGATCATCTTCGAGGGCGGCGCGGTCGATACGGACGGGACGGGCCTCTTCGTCACCACCGAGCAATGCCTGCTCAACCCCAATCGCAATCCCACCTTGGATCGCAAGCAGATCGAGACGCTGCTGGCCGGCTCGCTCGGCCTTTCGTCGATGCTCTGGCTGGGCGACGGGCTGCTTCACGATCATACCGACGGCCATGTCGACAATCTCGCCCGCTTCGTCGCGCCCGGCGTGCTGGCCGTGCCGCAGGCGACGACGCCGGACGACCCCAACACCGCCATTTACGAGGATGCCGCCGCGCGCGCCCGCGCCTTCGGGATCGAGGTCGCGCCGATGCCCTCCGTCGGCCGCTACGAGCAGGACGGCGCGATCGTGCCGGCGAGTTACATGAACTTCTGCATCACCAACGGCGCCGTCATCGTGCCGCAATATGGCGCGCCCAATGATCAGGCCGCGCTGGAGGCACTGGCGGCCTTCTTTCCCGGGCGCGCTCTTGTCGGCCTGCCGTCCGATGCCATATTGCGCGGCGGTGGCAGTTTCCACTGCATGAGCCAGCAGCTTCCGGCTGCCGATTGAACCTGAAACGGAACGTGCAGATGACCAAGGTTACCGTCGCGGCGCTCCAGCTTGCCTTCACCGATGACGAGGCGGACAATATCGCGCTCGTCGTGGATCATGTCACCAAGGCCGCGGCCCGGGGCGCCAAGATCATACTGCCACCCGAGCTGTTCGAAGGCCCCTATTTCTGCACGGTCGAGGAAGAGGCGATCTTCGCCCGCGCACGCACCGTGCAGGAGCACCCCGCCATTCTCGCGATGCGCAGGATGGCCAAGGAAAACAGCGTCTATATCCCCACCAGCTTCTTCGAGCGGGACGGCCAGCATTATTATAACAGCCTCGCCATGATCGACGACCAGGGCGAGATCATGGGCGTCTATCGCAAGAGCCACATACCGGACGGACCGGGATATGAGGAAAAGTACTACTTCCGCCCCGGCAATTCGGGCTTCAAGGTCTGGCACACCAAATATGGCACGATCGGAGTCGGGATCTGCTGGGATCAATGGTATCCGGAAAGCGCACGCGTGATGGCGCTGCTGGGCGCGGAGATGCTGCTCTATCCGACGGCAATCGGATCGGAGCCCTATGATACCGAACTCGACACCAGCCGCATGTGGCGCCGCGCCATGCAGGGCCACGCCGTCTCAAACTGCATGCCGGTCATCGCCGCCAACCGCATCGGCGAGGAAAGCTCCCAGAACGGCCCGCAGAAATTCTACGGCCACAGCTTCATCACTGATGAATGGGGCGATCTCGTCGCCGAAGTCGAGGCTTGGCAGACCGGCGCGCTCGTCGCCACGCTGGACCTTGACCAGGCGCGCAAGCACCGCGCCGGCATGGGCTTTTTCCGCGATCGCCGCCCGGAGCTCTACGGCCGGATCACGCAGGACATCTGAGCAGTTTCATCTGAAGGAGAGAGAAGAATGACCGTTGCTCGCATCTACATCATTCCCACGGCGGAAGGCCGCAGCGCCGAAATGGAGGAAGCCCTCGTCGAACTCTCCGCGATCGTCTCCAAGGCTGACGGCAGTGAAGGCGTCGAGGTTCTGCGCGATCTCGGCAATGAGCATCGCTTCATCTTCATCGAGAAGTGGGCAAGCGAGGAGCACCACGCCAAGGGCTTTGCCTCGCTGCCCGAAGGCGCGCTGAACGGCGTGCAGGCGGCCGCCGGCGGTCCGCCGGACGGGGCTTACTACGATTATATCGTGGGTTGATTTTTTGCCGCCGGCCATCCGCTTTCGCGGGTGGCCGGTTTCACGCCTCATTGATGATCTTCACCAGGCCCAGCAGAACGTCGTTGTCGAGGACCGGCACGCCCCCCGCACGCGGCCAAAATGCCCCCGTATTGCCTCGCACGAAACGTCCCGTAAGCGGCCGTCCGAGTTGCTCAAAACGATCGAGCATCGGTGGGATGGGATTATCGGGATCAGGTGTCGTAACAATCATGCCATCCGCCGCAAAAATATCCGCTGTCGATTCATGGCTGAAAAGGGTCGCGCGCGGATCAAGCCGATCCGCTACGACCATGAGGTCTCGCGCCGAAACTTCGAGATCCACGTCCATCCATAAACAAAGCAGATTCGGCGGCCGATACGTCTCGAACGTATCCTTGAAGAAGCCCCGGTGGAACTCGACGCAATCGACAACGCCAAAACGGGTGACGTTGCTCCATACCTCGTCCAGGCTACCGCAATATTGCCCTGCCTCATAGGTCGATCCCGCCGCCGGCGGCAGCCCCTCGAAAGAATCGAAAATATGCATGCGCAGGCCAAGCTGATTGCACGCAAAGCTGAGCATTGCAGAACTGAAGCCCTTGAAGCATCCGAACTCGGCAAATTCGCCGTCCAAATCATAGGATTTCAGTACGTAGAGCTGGTGAATGATGGCGAAGATCTCGAACACGGAATTCGGCTTGCTATGGAAGTCAGCGCCTTGGCCTGCGGCCGTCATATTCTCGGCAGGGAAAAAGCTCTCCACGAAGGCGCAATGCGCCCAGCAAATGCGAAGATAGCGCGCATAAGATGCCATGGCGGGCAAGGATCGCAATTCTTGCGTACGAAAAATCTCACCCAGGCGCGTAACGAACGCTCGCTGCCCTGACGCACTGCTGAAGTCCGTGCAGGCATCCGGCCACTCCGATGCAACAATATCAATCACCTGACGCGGAAAAGGGCCGACGACACCCGCCTCGGAAGCGTCCGCGAGACGCCTTACAACGTCAGCCCCGGCGCGGGTGAAACGTCCGAGATGCGTCCGCCGATGTCCCGGAGAAGATGCGACCACGTCGATGTGAAAGATGCGTCCCCGAGGTAGCTCATCTTCCGGTATCTCCAAGATGAAACCGCTCTGAGCCAGGTTAGCGCGACCGGGATAGGTATTAGCAATGTCTGGACGGTCGATATGTGGCACAGCGCTCGCCACACGTTTGCCACCGATTAATGCTTCCACCATGGCAACCGGCTTCTGTCCCGCAAGGGCCCAACCCGCAAACCGGTTTGCCGTGGCGACGTCGATATGCCCCTTGGTAGCGCGCCACTTTAAAATTTTGCGCCATGCCCCCCGAAGCTCATGCTCCATGGACGTGCTCATCGCCCGACGTCAGCTGATAGCGATCGCAGAAGCCGCTTACCACGATCAGCCCAGCGTCGCATCCGCGTCCGGCGTGTCTGGTGCGTTTTCTCAACCCTCTCGCCGAGGTAGACATTGGGCTTCGACGCTCCGTCCACCACGCTCACGATATCGCGCAGGTCGAGACGCCCCAGCGGCTCGTCAGAGAAGGCCGGCGTATAATAGACACAGTCATCAAAATAATAATGGGTCACCTGCGACCACCGTGTCAGTCGCACATCGGCCTGATAACTACCGCCATGAAGGAGGTTCGCGCACCATATGAGCGCCTGCCCTTTGCGTGCATGAAAAGCCTCCTGCGTCGCCCCCGTCGCCGTGACGATCGCACCCCAAACCTCCTGATACGGCATTTGCGCGGACCGGCACTCACTGCCCCAGCCCGCACGTCCGATCATTGCGTTGCTCAGGATCGGCCAGCGATGGGATCCCGGCACGTAGCAAAGCGGCCCGGCATTTGGCCCGATATCCTCCATCGCAAGCCAGACGCCACACATGAACCGCTCGGGTATGCTCGAGAAATGCACAGTATCGGTGTGAACTGCTTGCTGCGTCCCAACGGGAAAATTCAGGGTCTGAAACGGAAAAGCCTGTCGGCCGTAGAGCTTTGTGAGGAGCGACAGAATCTCGGGATTAGCGGCGATCGACTGCACGTCGGCATCGAACTGCCAGGCGTCCTGTACACGCTTGTCCCCGCCAGCTTTGATACTCTCCGGATCCTGCAAATCGATGCCGAACTCAGGCGCAAGCCGCTGCTTAATCCGTTCGATCCGCGCGTCAATCGAAGGGTCAGGAAAGTCAATGGCAGCAAAGCCATTGCGATTGAGTTGAACCGCGACATCGCGCTCCATTCCGCTCAGACCCATAGAATCTAGATTGGCATCGAAAAGCGGGGACTCGATCAACGGAACGCCGGGAAGTAGATTCAAAGTCATGCGCCCCATCTCGCTGAGTCTGCTGTCGCCTAATAGGACATCCATGGTTGCAGACGCAACGGAGCCGCCACGCGAAATCATCACCAAGCCGCGCGCATCACAAAGCGCCGCGCTTCCGCCCTCGGAAAACACCAAGGTATAGCGCAAACTATGTGTTGCATCGGTTGTATAGGAAATCAGCTTTTGGGTTTGGACATCACCGCCAGGGCTTGCCAGGATGCTGGATGATCCGTGTCGTCTGTACCGTCCGTGAAAGAAAGCTGTGTGAAGCCGATCTTATCCGCCCAGACTTTGATCCAGTCTCGATGAATAAAAGTGTCTAACTCAGGCAACTTCTTACCTCGCTCCATGCTGGCCACGCGACGGAAATGCAAGGTCTGGTGCTCCGGATCTGTCAGTTCCAGAAAAGAGAAAATCACCTTCCCCCCTGGCTTCAGAGCGCGGAATGTGTCCGCAAGGTAGAGGTAGATTTCTTCGAGCGAAAGGTGAGTGAATACCGACCAGTGGAAAAGGAGATCGATCGATGCTTCCGGAACAGGGATACTGGGCTGACGATGCACGAAAGCTTTGTATCCCGGGCACTTGTTGCGTAATTCGGCGACAAAGCGCTCGATGATATCTGTGCCGGTATAAGTACCTTGCCACCCTGAACGCTGCAGCGCCTGCGCCGTACGGCCACATCCACAACCGAGATCGAAGAGGGCCATGCCATCCTTAAGCCCATGATGCTTAAGCATCGCAACGTGGCAATCGCCCTGCGAACGAAAAAGTTCCACGGATAACGATCCAATGGCCATCGCATAGGCCAGATCACGATCCCCCCGATTTTTCCGGATCATTCGCGAAAGGTAGCGGTCGTAAGCTCTGTGCGATTGATATTCATTCAGGCCGAACAGAGACAACACTGTATGCAAAATCATGTTTCGTCCGCACTCGCGTTTCCTCGCGGGACAGATGGACGGCGGCGCGGCAACGGTCAAGCACAGTCGCGCACCTGAAAGGATAGCGCGATGCTCGTGACAAGGGCGGAGCTGATAGCTTTCGAAAAGGCTGGTCAGGTCCCAGCCGCAGGGATAAGTCGCCAAGCATGGCGCGTTCCTACAGACAAAAACCGACGGCATCTCAGAATATCTACGCGATCGGCATTGGCTCGAACCGAGCGCTCACGGGGGCGCTCAAACCGCGCGAGATCGTCAAAGAAGCCTTCAATGCGCTCGACGAAAACCCCGCAATGCTGCTCACCCATTCAGCCATTTTTCCGACCCGCCCTCTCGGCCCATCCGCCCGCACCTACGCCAATGCCGCCGCACTCATTGCATCAAAACTGCCGCCGCTTGTCATGCTCGATCACCTTCAAGCAATCGAAAAGCGCTTTCACCGCCGCCGCTATCGCCGCTGGGGTGCGCGCACGCTCGATCTCGATCTGCTGCTATGGTCAGGAGGTCGGTTGAAGCATCGGCGCTTAACGCTACCTCACCCATCCTTCCGAAATCGCAATTTTGTACTCACCCCATTACGCACTATCGTGCCCCGCTGGCGCGATCCGGTCTCGGGCCTCTCTATCACACAGCTCCAAGCCCGCCTCGCCAAGGCCAAGCCGGTTGACCGCGCGGGCCGCTCTCTCTAGGGGTCCGGCAGCCGCATTTGGGGCCCTTAGCTCAGTCGGTAGAGCAACTGACTTTTAATCAGTAGGTCGCTGGTTCGAATCCAGCAGGGCTCACCATCTAAATCAATGATTTATAATTATTTTTCCTCTACCCTCCTCCATCTCCTCCCACTAACGTCCCGTCCGCGCCACGCCGCCAGTCGCGCGCAATGTCCTTTTCTCGATCGACGAAGGCCTGCGCCTTTTTCCCAAGGCCATCTGGGGCGTCACCGCCACCGCGCGGGACATGTTCAAGATCGTCATGCTCGGCCTCGCGATGGACTGCGATCTGGTCCGCGGCGGCTTCGAGGACGGCGTGCCTGCCGGACGGGACGGTGGGTAGGGACAATGCGCAGATGGTCGAGGCTGGGCGGATCGTCTTCTCGGCGTGGAACTGGACGTCACGGACCGCACGGCCTTTGACAAGGCTCTCGACGAGGTCGAGAGCCGACCGGGTCCGCTGCGCATCCTCGTCAACAATGCAGGCGTTGGGATAGCTGGGCCGATCGCTGAGGCAACCTTTGGCGATTGGGACTGGGGATTGTCCGTCAACCTTGGTGGAGTCGTAAACGGACTCGTCTGCGGCCTTCCACGGATGCGCCGGCACGGCCTCGGTGGCCAGGTTGCGTTACATCGTCATTGGGCGCACTCATGCCCCCGCGCCCGACGCGGGGAATTTATGCCACTGCAAAGGCTGGCCTCGTCAGTCTCGCCGAGCATCTGCGGCTGGATCTGGGAGGGAGCGGCATCGGCGTGTCCGTGCTCCTGCCGGGTCCAACTCTCAGCAACATTCATGAGAGCGAGTTGGTCCGACCTGAAGGCCTTCGCGCCGGCAGCCGGTTCATTGGGGACGCTCCGGCCACGCGGCCCACAACCATCAACTGGCAGGACCCCATGATTCCCGGGCGCATGACCGTAGAGGCAGTGCTGCACAATCGCCTCTTTATCGTGACGCACCCTGAATATTTGAAGGCCGTGCAGGCGCACAATGCCGCCATCGAAGAAGCTCTTCATCAGGTGGTCCTAGACAGGGAGAATGCCCGTGGTTGAACCCGTCTAGTTATATCATGCCGAGCCGTTGGCGAACAGTTTCAAGGTACTGCAAGCAATCTTTGAGAAGGGCGTGTCCTTCGAAAGCCATCAGATAAATCTGCGCCGGTTCGAGCAACACGAGCCAGAATTTTTTGAATATCAATCCCGCCGGGCAAGTCCCGGTTTTGGTTCACGCTGGCCGCACAGTCACGGAATCGACCAAGCTGGGCATCAATTGCCACATCGACAAGACGCTGCTCTACGTGACCGCCTCGCGCGGCTACAAGGCGGGCGGCGTGAACCTCACGCTCAACACGCCCAACTTCGGCCCCGAGCGCAACGACGTGTTCGAAGCGGGCTTCAAGACGACCCTGCTCGACAATCGCCTGCGCGTGAACGGTGACCTTTTCAGCTCGCGCTATAAGGACATCCAGCTCTCAAGCCCGTTCAATGGTCTGCCGCTCACGCAGAACGCCTCCTCCGGCAAGGCTTGGGGCGGCGAACTGGAAGTGACCGGACAGTTCGGCGGCCTCGGCTTCAACGGCGGCATCGGCTATCTCGATGCGCAGTTCGACAAGAGCGCCTGCATCACCGACACCAATTCGCCCGGCACCGATGCGGGCTGCCCGACCAACCTGCGGTTCGTCCCGTCGGGCCGGGTCCTGCCGGACGTGCAGCAGTTGGCGCGGCGAGATTGTCAACTGCCCGAGATGCGGTGCGACGCTCTAGGCCACCGACTCATTATGTCGCAGCCAGATGCGGATTGCGGCGAGTTGGACGGATGCGAGGAAGTTGTCGTCTCGCTTGTCGTATCGTGTGGCGACGGCTCGGAACTGTTTGAGTTTG
>Ga0160472_100652_pt1 | contig 17656 bp, 17 predicted proteins | sample HID1973M_E11MG_FD_108267 | JGI IMG/M metagenome (GOLD analysis project Ga0160472, IMG submission 108267) | Enriched mosquito-associated microbial communities from UW Madison campus, WI, USA - HID1973M_E11 MG | ecosystem: Host-associated > Arthropoda: Insects > Digestive system > Unclassified ... | reverse complement strand
CAAGACCTCGATCAAGCGCCTGAAGGACATGGAAGCCGCCAAGGAAGCCGGCGCGCTGGACACCATGAGCAAGAAGGAAGCGCTGATGTTCGAGCGCGAGATGCTGAAGCTGGAAAAGTCGATCGGCGGCATCAAGGACATGAACGGCGTGCCTGACGCCATCTTCGTGGTCGACGTCGGCTACCACAAGATTGCCGTGACCGAAGCCAACAAGCTGGGCGTGCCCGTGATCGGCGTGGTCGATACCAACCACACGCCGGACGGCATCGACTACGTCATCCCCGGTAACGACGACTCGTCCAAGGCCGTGGCCCTGTACGTGCGCGGCGTGGCCGACGCCATCCTGGAAGGCCGTGCCAACGCGGTGCAGGAAGTGGTGGAAGCCGTGCGCGGCGGCGACGATTTCGTCGAAGTGCAGGAAGGCTGATCGCCCCGCAGAGGCGACATGAAGAAGGGGCACCTCTGGGCCCCTTTTTTTTGAAGTTCGGATTGTTGTCATCCGCCGCAGGCAAGCTCCCGCCGCGGGTGAAGTTTCACGCGACGCTGGTGTCGCCGGCCCTGTAGTTCCCGGGGCAGGCGAACCGGCGCGAACCATTCAAGGAGTCACAAATGGCGGCTATTACCGCAAGCATGGTTGCAGAACTGCGCGCGAAGACCGACGCGCCGATGATGGAATGCAAGAAGGCCCTGACCGAGGCCGACGGCGACCTGAACAAGGCTGAAGAGCTGCTGCGCGTCAAGCTGGGCAACAAGGCCAGCAAGGCCGCTTCGCGCGTGACCGCCGAAGGCGTGGTCGCTTCGTTCATCGACGGCACCACCGGCGCCCTGGTCGAGCTGAACTGCGAAACCGACTTCGTGTCGAAGAACGACGACTTCCTGGCCTTCACCGCCAAGGTTGCCGAACTCATCGCGAAGCAGAACCCGGCCGACGTGGCCGCCCTGTCGGCGCTGGAAATCGACGGCGTGTCGGTGGAAGCCACCCGCACCGCCCTGATCGGCAAGATCGGCGAGAACCTGACGATCCGCCGCTTCGTGCGCTACGCCAACGGCGGCAAGGTGGTGTCGTACCTGCACGGCACGCGCATCGGCGTGATGGTCGAGTTCGACGGCGACGAAACCGCCGCCAAGGACGTGGCCATGCACGTTGCCGCCATGAAGCCGGTGTCGCTGTCGTCGGCCGAAGTGCCGGCCGAGCTGATCGCCAAGGAGCGCAGCATTGCCGAGCAGAAGGCTGCCGAGTCGGGCAAGCCGGCCGAAATCGTCGCCAAGATGGTCGAGGGTTCGGTGCAGAAGTACCTGAAGGAAGTCTCGCTGCTGAACCAGACGTTCGTGAAGAACGACAAGCAGACGGTCGAGCAATACCTGAAGTCGGCCAACACCACCGTCAAGGGCTTCACCCTGTACGTGGTCGGCGAAGGCATCGAGAAGAAGCAGGACGACTTCGCCGCCGAAGTGGCCGCCCAGGTGGCTGCCGCGTCGCAGAAGGCGTAATGCCAGGGTGGCCTGCCGGACGGATGCTCCGGTCAGCCACCGTATAATGCCGGAGGGGCGCCGAAAGGTGCCCCTCTGCGCAAGTGCGCGCAGTACGAGAGCGCACTTGCGAGCAGGAGAATCAGCCTGTTTCAGCGGTGGCCCGCGCCCGGCGCGCAGACCACCCCTAAAACCGGCTCAGCCGGCAGCCGGCGCGCCACGCGCCGGCTGCAGAACAACATTCATGCGGCCCCGGCACTCCGGGGTCGCCAGCAACTTTGTCCGAGGGTGAACATGCCAGCCTACAAGCGCGTCCTTCTGAAATTGTCCGGTGAGGCCCTGATGGGCGACGATGCCTTCGGCATCAACCGTTCCACGATCGAAGGGATGGTCAACGACATTGCCGAGATCGTGCGCCTGGGCGTGCAGGTCGCGGTGGTCATCGGCGGCGGCAACATCTTCCGCGGCGTGGCGGGCGGCGCGGCCGGCATGGACCGTGCCACGGCCGACTACATGGGCATGCTGGCCACCATGATGAACGCGCTGGCCCTGCAGGACGCCATGCGCCACGCCAACATCGAGGGCCGCGTGCAGTCGGCCCTGCGCATGGACCAGGTGGTCGAGCCCTACATCCGCCCCCGCGCCATCCGCCAGCTGGAAGAAGGCAAGGTCGTGATCTTCGCTGCCGGCACCGGCAACCCGTTCTTCACCACCGATACCGCCGCCGCGCTGCGCGGTGCGGAAATCGGCGCCGAGATCGTGCTGAAGGCCACCAAGGTGGACGGCGTCTATACCGCCGACCCCAAGAAGGACCCCAGCGCCACCCGCTACAGCACGATCACGTTCGACGAGGCGATCTCGCGCAACCTGCAGGTGATGGACGCCACGGCCTTCGCGCTGTGCCGCGACCAGCGCCTGCCGATCAAGGTCTTCTCCATCGTCAAGCCGGGCGCCCTGCGCCGGATCGTGCTGGGCGAGGACGAGGGCACGCTGGTGCACGTCTGAGCAGGGCTTGGGCAACCGAGCCCCGTCCGGGGGTTGCAAGGCGTGTTAAAGAGTAGAATGATTCATTTTCGATCCCGTCCGGCGGGATCAGCACTGGCCGTTTTCCGGAGGTAAACATGAGCGTCGCCGACACGAAGAAGAGCGCCGAGCAGAAGATGCAGAAGTCGATCGAAGCCTTCAGGGCCGATCTGGCAAAAGTCCGCACGGGCCGTGCCCATACCGGCCTGCTCGACCACATCCAGGTGGATTATTACGGCTCGATGGTTCCCATCAGCCAGGTAGCCAACATCGGCCTGGCCGATGCGCGCACCATCAGTGTGCAGCCGTGGGAAAAGAAGATGGTCCAGGCGGTCGAGAAGGCCATCCGTGATTCGGACCTGGGCCTGAACCCCGCCACGATGGGCGAAGTCATCCGCGTGCCGATGCCCGCGCTGACCGAGGAGCGTCGCAAGGAGCTGACCAAGGTTGTCAAGAACGAGGCCGAGGGCGCCAAGGTGGCGGTGCGCAACCTGCGCCGCGACGCCAACGAGCAGTTCAAGAAGCTGGTCAAGGACAAGGCGATCTCGGAAGACGACGAGCGCCGCGGCCAGGACGAAGTCCAGAAGCTGACCGACAGGTATGTGGCCGAGATCGACAAGATGGTCGCCGAAAAAGAGAAGGAAATCATGACGGTCTGACCGTTTCCGGCGGCGCGGTCCAGCCTGCGCCGCCGGCGTCCCGTCCCATACCCATGCACATCAGCTCGACACTCGCCGTCCCCGACACCACCTACGTGCCCCATCACGTTGCCATCATCATGGATGGCAACGGTCGCTGGGCAACCCAGCGGCACCTGCCCCGCGTAGCTGGCCACAGCCGCGGCCTCGACGCGGTGCGTACGGTGGTGGAGGCCTGTGCCTCCCGCGGCGTGAAATTCCTGACGCTGTTCGCCTTCAGCTCGGAGAACTGGCGCCGTCCGGCCGACGAGGTGTCGTTCCTGATGCGCTTGTTCATGATGGCCCTGCGCCGCGAAGTGGTACGGATGCACGCCAACAACATCCGGCTGCGGGTGGTGGGCGACCTGGGGCGCTTCAGCCCCCGCATCCAGCGGCTGATCAAGGACGCCGAGGCGCGCACCGCGGGCAATACAGGCCTCACCGTGACCATCGCCGCCAACTACGGCGGCCGCTGGGACCTGCTGCAGGCCATGCGCAAGATGCTGCTCCGTTCCCCGATGCTGTCGCCCGACGATATCGACGAATCGGTGCTGGCACCGCACCTGGCCATGTCCTACGCGCCGGAGCCCGACCTCTTCATCCGCACCGGCGGCGAGCAGCGCATCAGTAATTTCCTGTTGTGGCAGCTTGCCTATTCCGAGCTGTACTTCACCGACATCTACTGGCCCGACTTCGACGCCGCCGAACTGGACAAGGCCTTCGCCTCGTACCGGCAGCGCGAACGCCGCTTCGGCCGCACCAGCGCGCAGGTCATGGCGCAAGGGCTGTCCGGCACCGCCTGAACGGCGTTGCCGCATCGGCGCTTCCTCAACCCCATCTCCAATCCTTCCGGGACCCGCAGCGCATGCTCCTCACCCGTGTCATCACTGCCGTGTGCCTGTTACTGGTGATCCTGCCGATCCTGTTCCTGGCGCCGCCGGCAGGGCTGGCGGGGTTGATCGCGGTGATCCTGGTAGTGGGCGGCTGGGAGTTCGCGCGCCTGATCGGCCTGCGCGGGTTCTGGCCGTACGCCTATGCGGTCGCCTGCCTGCTGGTGGCGATCGCCGTGCGCGAAGCCGCACAGCCCGAGGCCGTGACACGCCTGATGCAGGCGAGCATGGTCTGCTGGGGCATGGCGCTGGTGCTGCTGGCACGCGGCGTCGGCCGCGCCACGGCCGGCTTTACCGTCCTCGGCGTAGCGCTCGGGCTGGTCATGCTGCCGGCGTTCGCTCTCGCCACGCTGTGGCTGCGGGAGCAGGGCATCGCCGTGCTGCTGTCGGCGGCGGTGCTGGTGTGGGCGGCTGACATCGGCGCATACTTCGTCGGCAAGGCCATCGGCAAGCGCAAGCTGGCGCCGACGGTCAGCCCGGGCAAGTCGTGGGAAGGCGCGATCGGCGGCTGGCTGGCGGCGACGGCCATCGGGCTGGCGCTGGCCGCGACCCATGCGTTCTCGCCCACCTGGTTCTCGCGCATCGGCGACGAAGCGGGGACCACGCCCCTGATCCTGCTGACCACGCTGATGGTGGCCGCCAGCGTGATCGGCGACCTGTTCGAATCCCTGCTGAAGCGGCAGGTGGGCATGAAGGACAGCAGCCGCCTGCTGCCCGGACACGGCGGCGTCCTCGACCGCATCGACGCGCTGATCCCGGTGTTCCCGCTGGCGGCGCTGCTGCTCAACTATTTCTGAGTCCGCCCCCATGCAACGCATCACCATCCTTGGCGCCACCGGATCGATCGGCGACAGCACGCTCGACGTGCTGCGCCGCCATCCCGAGCGCTACACGGTCCACGCACTGACCGCGCACAGCCAGGTCGACAAGCTGGCCGAGCGCTGCATCGAGTTCCGCCCGGAGCGCGCCGTCGTCGGTACGCCCGAGGCCGCCGGTGCGCTCGAGGCCTGCTTGCGGGCGGCCAGGGTGCCCACGCAGGTCGAATACGGCGTGGAAGCACTGGAGTCCGTCGCCAGCGACGACCGGACCGACGCCGTCATGGCCGCCATCGTCGGCGCCGCCGGCCTGCGGCCGTCGCTGGCAGCCGCCCGCGCCGGCAAGCGCGTGCTGCTTGCCAACAAGGAAGCGCTGGTCATGTCGGGCCGCATCTTCATGGATGCCGTGCGCGAGTGCGGCGCCACGCTGCTGCCCATCGACAGCGAGCACAACGCGATTTTCCAGTGCCTGCCGTCCTCCGATCCGCGCTACGGTGCCGGCGTCGCCCGCGTGCTGCTGACCGCGTCGGGCGGCCCGTTCCGCACGCGCGATCCCGCCACGCTGCACGATATCTCGCCCGACGAGGCCTGCGCCCATCCCAATTGGGTGATGGGCCGCAAGATCTCGGTCGACTCGGCCACCATGATGAACAAGGGCCTGGAGGTCATCGAGGCGCACTGGCTGTTCAGCGCGCCGGCCGAGCGTATCGAAGTGCTGATCCACCCGCAGAGCATCATCCATTCGATGGTTGCCTATTGCGATGGCTCGGTGCTGGCCCAACTCGGCAATCCCGACATGCGCACGCCCATCGCCTACGGGCTGGCCCACCCCGAGCGCATCGACGCCGGCGTGTCCCCGCTCGACCTGGCGCTGGCCGGCACCCTCAATTTCGAGAAGCCCGACCTGCAGCGCTTCCCTTGCCTCGGCCTGGCCTTCGACGCGCTGCGTGCCGGTGGCGTGGCGCCGGCGGTGCTCAATGCCGCCAACGAGGTCGCGGTCGACGCCTTCCTGAAAGGTGGCATCCGCTTCACCGATATCGCCCGCGTGGTCGCTGGCGTGCTGGACAAGGCACACGAAGGCTCCGTCGATTCGCTCGACGGGGTACTCGCCGCCGACACCGCCGCGCGCCAGGCGGCACGAGCCCTGCTGAACGGCACGGCCCGAATCTGACGGCCGGCTCGCCGCATCTGCGACAATGGCGAACATTCCGGCAATGGCGACTTCCATATCTGGCGCATCGCCATTGCCGCAGCGATCCGGCGGCCGCCGCAAGGCCGCCTGCCGGTTCACCCACTGTCGTGACTCGTGACGACCGCCATGCAAACCGTCATCGCTTTCCTCGTCGCCCTGTGCATCCTGATCTTCGTGCACGAACTCGGGCACTACCTGGCCGCGCGCGCCTGCGGGGTCAAGGTGCTGCGCTTCTCGATCGGCTTCGGGCGGCCGCTGCTGCGCTGGACGTCGCGCGGCCCTGACCGCACCGAATGGACCGTGGCCGCGATCCCGCTGGGCGGCTACGTGCGCATGCTCGACGAGCGCGAAGTCGATCCCGAGCGCGACACCCCAATCGATCCGGCCGAACTGCCCCGTGCCTTCAACCGGCAGCCGGTCGGCAAGCGCTTCGTCATCGTCGCCGCAGGCCCGCTGGCCAACTTCGCCCTGGCGATCGTCCTGTACTTTGCGCTCTTCACGGGCGGCATGCAGGAGCCCGTCCCGGTCGTGGCTGCCCCGGCCGCCGGCACCGTGGCGGCCCAGGCCGGCGTACGCGAGGGTGACCGCGTGCTGGCGCTGACCGCGAACGGCCAGACCGAAGCCGTGCGTTCGTGGAACGACCTGCGCATGGCCGTATTTGCCGAAGGCTTTGGCGATGCCAGCGCCGTGCTGCGCGTGCGCGGGACCGACGGCGCCGAGCGCGACCTGCCGCTGTCGCGGCTGCCCAACACCGGCGGCAATCCCGAACAGGACCCGCTCGCCACGCTGGGCCTCTTCCTCAAGGGCGGCCCGGTCACCGTTTCCGAAGTGCTGCCCAACTCCGCGGCCCAGCGCGCCGGCCTGAAGGCGGGCGACCGCGTCGCGGCATGGCAAGGCATGCCGCTGACGCAGGCCAGCGCACTGATCAAGGGCGTGCGCGCCAAGCCGGGGCAGGACGTCACGCTCGGCATCGAGCGCGACGGCCACCGGCTCGACGTCACCGTCCGCCTCGACACCCAGCCAGGCGAGGGCGAAGGGCCCGCAACCGGCAGGCTGGGCGCCGCACTCAGCCAGGCGGTGGAGCTGGAAACCGTCCGCTATGGTGCGGTCGATGCCCTGCAACGTGCTGCCGGGCAGGTCTGGAGCACCAGCGCGCTGTCGCTGAAGCTGCTCGGCAAGATGCTGATCGGGCAGGCATCGATCAAGAACCTGAGCGGACCGCTGACGGTGGCCGATTATGCGGGCCGTGCCGCCAGCCTGGGGCTGCAGGCTTTCATCAGCTATTTGGCGCTGGTCAGCGTGAGCCTCGGTGTTCTCAATTTGTTACCCGTTCCGGTTCTGGATGGGGGGCATTTGCTGTATTATTGCGTGGAATTTTTGACTGGCAGACCCGTACCAGACCACTGGCAGGCTGTGCTGCAGAAGGTTGGCATTGCCTGCATCCTGCTCCTGACTTCGCTCGCCCTGTTCAATGATGTCGGCCGATTGTTTCTGGCGCGCGGCTAGAAACGTATGAGCCGATGTCTTTGTATTGGACGCCTGGGCGCGCCTGTGTCACGAATAGTTTCGTCCTGGAACGTTGGCTTCAGGCCGGAATCCCCCTGACACAGCGGAACGCAAATCCTGCATGGAATCAAAGAAAGGATCAACATTGATCAGACATAAGCGCATGGCGTTGAGCGTGCTGGCGAGCGCGATGATCGCGGCCTGGAGCCCGATGACACACGCCGCCGAACCGTTTGTCGTCAAGGATATTCGCGTCGAAGGTCTGCAACGCGTCGAACCCGGTACTGTCTTTGGCTATCTGCCCGTGCGCGTCGGTGAACAGTTCACCGACGAGAAGGGCGCCGATGCCATCCGCGCGCTGTACAACACGGGCTTCTTCAAGGACGTTCAAATCCGCGCCGAGGACGGCGTGCTGGTGGTGGCGGTGGAAGAGCGCCCGGCCATTTCCCAGCTCGAATTCGTCGGCATCAAGGAATTCGACAAGGACACGCTGCGCCGCTCGCTGCGCGCCGTCGGCGTGGCCGAAGCCCGTTACTACGACAAGGCGCTGATCGACAAGGCCGAGCAGGAGCTCAAGCGCCAGTACGTGGCGCGCGGCTACTACGCGGCAGACGTCCAGACGACCATTACCCCGGTGGACCGCAACCGCGTGTCGGTGGTGTTCAATGTCGAGGAAGGTCCGGTCGCCAAGATCCGCCAGATCAATATCGTCGGCAACAAGGCCTTCAAGGAAGGCACGCTGCGCGACGAGATGCAGCTGTCCACGCCTAACTGGCTGTCGTGGTACACCAAGAACGACCTGTATTCCAAGCAGAAGCTGACGGCCGACCTGGAAGCCCTGCGTTCGTTCTACCTGAACCGCGGCTACCTGGAATTCGCCATCGAGTCCACCCAGGTCTCGATCACGCCGGACAAGAAGGACATCTACCTGACCCTGAACATCAAGGAAGGGGAGCAGTACAAGGTGTCCGACATCCGCCTGGCCGGCGAACTGCTCGGCAAGCAGCCCGAGATGGAAAAGCTGATGCAGCTTCACAAGGGCGATGTGTTCTCGTCCGAGAAGCTGACCGCCAGCACGAAGGCCATCACCGACCTGCTCGGCACGTACGGCTACGCCTTCACCACCATCAACCCGCAGCCGCAGATCGACCAGCAGAAGCGTGAAGTGGCGCTGACGCTGATGGTCGACCCGGGCCGCCGCGTGTACGTGCGCCGCGTCAACGTGGTGGGCAACAGCAAGACCCGCGACGAAGTGGTACGCCGCGAGATTCGCCAGATGGAAAGCTCGTGGTTCGACAGCGAGAAGCTGACGCAATCGCAGGCCCGTATCAACCGCACCGGCTACTTCACCGACACCAACATCACCACCGAGGACGTGCCCGGCTCGCCCGATCAGGTCGATGTGAACGTGAACGTGACCGAGAAGCCGACGGGCCAGATCAGCCTCGGCCTCGGCTATTCGTCGACCGACAAGCTGGTGCTGCAGGCCGGCCTGCGGCAGGACAACGTGTTCGGTTCGGGTACCAGCCTCGGCCTCGACGTGAATACGGCGAAGTCGTTCCGTACCATTGCGCTGACGCAGTACGACCCGTATTTCACGGTGGACGGCATCAGCCGCTCGACCGACATCTACTACCGTACGTCGCGCCCGCTGTACTACACGGGTGACCAGGACTACAAGATCGAGACGGCGGGTGGCGGCTTCAAGTTCGGCGTGCCATTCTCCGAATCCGATACCGTGTTCTTCGGCATCGGCTACGAGTGGACTCGGATCACGGTGTCGGCCAACACGCCGAACCAGTATCGCGACTACCTGGCCGCCATCGGCAAGCTGAGCCGCGATACCGTCGGCACGGCGTCGCCGATCAACAACTTCCCGTTCACCATCGGCTGGGCGCGCGACCGTCGCGACTCCGCGCTGGTGCCGACCAAGGGCCCCTACACCCAGGCCAACCTGGAAGTGGGCGTGCCCGGCGGCGATACGCAGTACTACCGCGCCAGCGTGCAGCAGCAGTACTTCTACCCGCTGTCGAAGTCGTTCACGCTGGCCTTCAACGGCGAAGTCGCGTACGGCCACGGCTACGGCAACTCGCCGTTCCCGGTCTACAAGTACTTCTACGCCGGTGGTATCGGCTCGGTGCGCGGCTACCAGACCAGCACGCTGGGTCCGAAGGACCAGAACGGCAACCCGGTGGGTGGCGCGTCCAAGATGATCGGCAACGTGGAATTCATCTTCCCGCTGCCGGGTTCGGGTGTCGACCGCACGCTGCGTCTGTTCACCTTCTTCGACGCCGGTAACGTGTACGCCGAAGGCGCACCGCTGTCGTTCGGGGAACTGAAGTACTCGACCGGTTTCGGTATGTCGTGGCTGTCGCCGATCGGGCCGCTGAAGATCAGCATGGGCTTCCCGCTCAAGCTGGCTCCGGGCGACCAGACGCAACGCTTCCAGTTCCAGATCGGTACCGCGTTCTGATTATCTGATTCTTCTGATTCTGTTAGAGGATCTGCTACATGCATACCCAAAAGTCCCTGGTCAAGACCCTGAGCGCAGTGGCGCTGGCCGCAGCGGCCGCGTTCGCTGCTGCGCCGGCGATGGCTCAGGAAGCCCGCATCGCCGCGGTCAACTCGGAGCGCATCCTGCGCGATTCGCAGCCTGCCAAGGCGGCCCAGGTCAAGCTGGAGCAGGAGTTCTCCAAGCGCGACCGCGAATTGCAGGACATGGCCCAGAAGATCAAGGCCATGGCCGACAAGCTCGACAAGGACACCGCCGTCCTGGCCGACGCCGATCGCCAGCGCCGCCAGCGCGAAGTGGCCGACCTCGACCGCGAGTTCCAGCGCAAGCAGCGCGAATTCCGCGAGGACCTGAACCAGCGCCGCAATGAGGAACTGGCCCAGGTGCTGGAGCGCGCCAACCGCGTGATCCGCCAGCTCGCCGAGCAACGCAAGTACGACCTGATCGTGCAGGAAGCCGTGTACGTCAATCCACGCATCGACATTACCGATGACGTGATGAAGGCGTTGAACAGCGGCACCGGCGGCATCACCGGTAACAGCGGCAAGTAAGCTGCTGCAGTTGCCTCGCCACGCTGTTTTTTTCAAGGAAGTACCGCCATGCAGATGCCCACACTGGGTCAGCTCGCCACCGAAAACGGCGCGCAGGTTGTGGGTGATCCCACCCTTGCCGTGGCCGGCGTGGCGCCGCTGGACCAGGCCGGTCCCGGCCAGCTCTCGTTCCTCTCCAATCCGCTCTACCTGTCGCAGGCGGTCGATTCGCAGGCCGGCGCCGTGATCGTGTCGCCGGCCGACCTCGACCGCATCCGCGCCGATGGCAAGGCCGACGGCCGCAGCTGGCTGGTGGCGCGCAATCCCTATGTGGTGTTCGCCCGCGTGGCGCAGCGCTTCGACCGCGCCGCCAACACCGACAGCCGGGTCGGCATCGACCCGCGCGCGACGGTGGCGGCGGATGCCGTGGTGCCCGCTTCGTGCTTTATCGGTCCCAATGTGGTGATCGAGAGCGGGGCGCGGCTGGGCGAGCGCGTGCGCATCCTCGCCAATGGCTATGTGGGGCAGGGCGCACAAATTGGCGACGATTCGCTGCTGTACGCGAATGTGTCGATCTACCATCAGTGCGTGGTCGGCGCGCGCGCCATCCTGCATAGCGGTGTGGTGATCGGGGCGGACGGCTTCGGCTTTGCGCCGGATATCGGCCCGACCGGCGTCGAATATGTAAAGATTCCGCAAACCGGCCGTGCGGTGCTGGGCGACGATGTGGAGGTCGGCGCCAATTCCGCCATCGACCGTGGCGCCATGGCCGACACGGTGGTCGAGGACGGCTGCAAGATCGACAATCAGGTGCAGATCGCGCACAACGTGCGGGTGGGCGCCCATACCGTGATCGCGGGATGCGCGGCGGTGTCGGGCAGCACCCGCATCGGGCGCTTCTGCGTGATTGGCGGGGCGGCCAACTTTGCCGGCCACCTGACCATTGCGGACCAGACCACGGTGTCGGGCGGGACCTCGATCACCAAGTCCATTACCAAACCCGGGGGGCATTTCACCAGCGTGTTTCCGTTCCTTTCGCATGGCGAATGGGAGCGCAACGCGGCCATCGTGCGCGGGCTGACGAAGCTCCGGGAACGGGTGGTACAACTGGAACGCCGCCTGCGCGGGCAACCTGCCGGCGCCAACCAATCACAAGACTAAAGAGAAATCATCATGACCGCCGCCGATATCGACATCCGCCAGATCATGAAGCTGCTGCCGCATCGCTACCCGATGCTGCTGGTGGATCGCGTGCTGGAATTCGAACCGCAGAAGCGCATCAAGACGCTGAAGAACGTGACGATCAACGAGCCGTTCTTCATGGGCCATTTCCCCGAACAGCCGGTCATGCCGGGCGTCATGATCCTGGAAGCCCTGGCGCAGTCGGCCGGGCTGCTGACTTTCGGCGCTGACATGGAGCGCAAGGAAGGCGCGCTGTACTACTTTGTCGGTATCGACGGCGCGCGCTTCAAGCAAGTGGTCTATCCGGGCGACCAGCTCCACATGCACGTGTCGGTAGAACGCTACATCCGGGGTATCTGGAAATTCAAGGCGCACGCGACGGTCAATGACAATGTGGCGTGCGAGGCGGAGCTGATGTGCACCGTCAAGCAGGCCTGACGCCGGGCCGCGCCCGCAGACACCGGACCAGAGGACAAGACGCATGACGCAAATCCATCCCACCGCGCTGGTCGATCCGAACGCAGAACTTGCCGCCGACGTGACCGTCGGGCCGTTTTCCATCGTGGGCCCGAACGTGCGCATCGGCAGCGGCACCGTGATCGGTGCCCATACCACCGTGGAAGGCCATACCACCGTCGGCGCGGGCAACCGCATCGGGCCGTATGCCTCCGTGGGCGGCGTGCCGCAGGACATGAAGTACGCCAACGAGCCCACCCGGCTCGAGATCGGCGACCGCAACACCATCCGCGAGTTCACCACGATCCACACCGGCACGGTGCAGGACCAGGGCCTGACCCGCATCGGCAACGACAACTGGATCATGGCCTACGTGCACATCGCGCACGATTGCATGGTCGGCAACAACACCGTGTTCTCCAGCAACGCGCAGATCGCCGGCCACGTGCAGGTGGGCGACTGGGCGATCCTGGGAGGCATGAGCGGCGTGCACCAGTACGTGCGGATCGGCGCGCATGCCATGCTGGGCGGTGCCTCGGCGCTGGTGCAGGACGTGCCGCCGTACGTCATTGCCGCGAGCGACAAGAACGGCAACAAGGCCACGCCGCACGGCATCAACGTCGAGGGCCTGCGCCGCCGCGGCTTCGACGCGGCCCAGATTACCGCACTGCGCCAGGCGTACAAGCTGCTGTACAAGTCGGACCTCAGCTTCGACGACGCCCAGAACGAGATCGCAGCACTGCTCGGCCCGGCTGAGGCCAGCGCGGCGGAGTCGCTGCGCAGCTTCCTCGAATTCCTTGCCGGCACGCAGCGCGGCATCGTGCGCTAAGGCGAGGCGGCAATGGGCGACGCCACAATGCAGTCCGCGCCGGCGGCGGGCATCGCGCAGCCGCTGATCGCCGCGCGCGGGACCATTGCGATGGTGGCGGGCGAGGCGTCGGGCGACCTGCTGGCGTCGTCGCTGCTGGCCGGCCTCAAGGCGCGGCTCGGTTCTGACGTGGCGTACGCAGGCATCGGCGGACGCCGCATGATGGCGGAGGGCTTCGTCTCCGGCTGGCCGATGGAGACGCTGTCGGTCAACGGCTACGTCGAGGTTCTCGGCTCGCTGCGCAAGATCCTCGCCACGCGGCGGGAGATCCGCGACCGGCTGCTGGCGGAGCCGCCGCTCTGCTTCATCGGCGTGGATGCGCCGGACTTCAACTTCGGTCTCGAAGTGCCGTTGCGCAGCGCCGGCATCCCCGTGGTGCACTTCGTCAGCCCGTCGATCTGGGCATGGCGGGGCGGGCGCATCCGTACCATCGCCAAGGCGGTCGACCACATCCTCTGCCTGTTCCCGTTCGAACCCGAGATCTACGCGAAGGCGGGAATTCCCGCCACGTACGTGGGCCATCCGCTGGCCGATGTCATTCCGATAGTGCCGGACGTGGCCGGTGCGCGGGCCGCGCTCGGACTGCCGGCCGGTCATCGCATCGTCGCCGTGCTGCCGGGCAGCCGCCAGTCCGAAGTCCGCAATCTCGGCGCCACCTTCTTCGAGGCGATGGCGCAGATGCATCGCATGGAACCCAACCTCGCGTTCGTGCTGCCGGCAGCGAGCGCGCCGCTGCGCGCGATCATCGAAGGGTTCTACCAGCAGCATCCCGAACTGAAGCTGACCATCGTCGACGGGCAGTCGCATCTGGCGATGGAAGCGGCCGACGTGATCCTGCTGGCGAGCGGCACCGCCACGCTGGAAGCGGCGCTCTACAAGAAGCCGATGGTCATCTCGTACAAGGTGCCCTGGCTGACCGCGCAGATCATGAAGCGGCAGGGCTACCTGCCGTATGTGGGCCTGCCCAATATCCTGTCGGGCCGGTTCGTCGTGCCCGAACTCCTGCAGGACGACGCCACGCCCGAGGCGCTGGCGCGCGAGACCCTGCTCCAACTGAACGATGAAGGCAACACGGCCTTCCTGCGTGAACACTTCACCGCGATGCACCAGACGCTCAAGCGCAATACCGCCGAACTTGCCACCAGCGTGGTGGTCGATCTGCTGCGCAAGCGGGGAGCGATCTGATGGCAAAGCGTATCGTTGCCGCTGCCCAGATGGGCTTCGACCTCGCCCCACCACCCGCATCGATCCAGCGCCTGTGCGGTGTCGACGAAGCGGGCCGCGGGCCGCTCGCCGGCCCGGTCTACGCGGCAGCCGTGGTGCTCGATCCCAAGCGGCAGATCCGTGGGCTCGACGATTCCAAGAAGCTGACGGCCGAGAAGCGCGAGGTCCTGTACGAGCGCATCTGCGAGCGCGCCATCGGCTGGCATATTGCCTCGGCCAGCGTGGAGGAAATCGATTCGATCAACATCCTGCATGCATCGATGCTGGCAATGCAGCGCGCGGTGCAGGGCCTGGCCGCCTCGGGGGTCACGCCCGACCTGGTGCAGGTGGACGGCAACCGCTGCCCGCAGGTGCCGTTCCCGGTCCAGGCCATCGTCAAGGGCGATGCGCTGGTGAAGGCCATCTCGGCCGCATCGATCCTGGCCAAGGTGGCGCGCGACCGCGTGCTGATGGCGCTGCATGACGAGTACCCGCAGTACGGCTTCGACGCGCACGTCGGCTATCCCACGCCGCAGCACCTGGCCGCGCTGGAGCGCTTCGGCGCCTCGCCGCACCATCGCCGGTCGTTCGCGCCGGTCCGCATCGCCCTCGAACGCGGCCCGATTCCGTTCTGATTCCCTGATTCCGTTCCAGTCTCCGCACACGCCACCGTGAAGCACGTCACCTCGCGCGACAACGCGCTGTTCAAGCACCTGAAGGCGCTCGCCACCTCGACGCACCAGCGCCGCAAGGCCGGCCAGTCGCTGCTGGACGGCGTGCATCTGGCGCAGGTGTATGTCGATGCACTCGGCCAGCCGGTGCACTGCCTGGTGTCGGAGCGGCATTATGACCACGCCGAAGTCGCCCCGTTGCTGGCGCAGATCGAGGACGGGCGGGTCGTGGTGCTCGCCGACGCGCTCTTTGCGCAGATCAGCGGCGTGGCCAACGGCATCGATGTGATGCTGGTAATCGAGACGCCGGCCGGGCACATGCCCGCCACCGTCGATGAGGACTGCATCATCCTCGACGGGGTGCAGGACGCCGGCAACGTCGGCTCCATCCTGCGCAGCGCCGCCGCGGCCGGCATCCGCCATGCCTTCCTCTGCACCGGCTGCGCGTTCGCGTGGTCGATCAAGACGCTGCGTGCGGGCATGGGCGCGAACTTCCACCTCAATATCGTCGAGCACTGCACGCTCGACATGCTGGCGCCGCGCTTGGCGGTGCCGCTGCTCGCCACATCGTCGCACGCGGACGCGGCCGTCTTCGATACCGACCTGCGCGGCCCGGTGGGCTGGATCGTCGGGAACGAGGGCGCCGGCGTCAGCGAGGCGTGGATGAGCCGTGTCTCCCGCACCGTCGGCATCCCGCAGCCCGGTGGCCTGGAGTCGCTCAATGTGGCGGCTGCCACCGCGATCTGCCTGTTCGAGGCGGTGCGCCAGCGGCGCGTCGCGCGCTGACCCGGCCTGGACGTTCGTCCGGGCTGCTTACCTTTCCCCCCTTGTCAGACCTCCGCGCCCCAGTGGCGTGGAGTCCCCTCGCGCCGATGTCCGCTGCGCGGGGTGCCTCGCCGTGCCCAATCGTTATATGCCGGGCAGGTATGCAGCCAGTGGCAGTCGGGTAATTCCCTACGCTGAAGGGGGTACAGATATCCCGGCCTACCCCTTAACATGATGCGGCGCAATAAACGTTGCGGGATCAAGCTCGCAATCTTGACAGGGCGGCTACAAGCCATTTTCAGCCCGATTAACCTACCGGAGAGTATGCATGCAAGTCTTTGCAAATGAACAATTAGTTGCAGTGCAACAAAAGCAGCTGGCCGCATACAGCGCCTGGGGCAACGCCACCATCGAAGCGGTGCGCCGCCTGACGGAACTGAACCTGCAGACCACCAGGACCGTGTTCGCCGAGCAACGCGAGCGCATTTCGGCGCTGGCGTCGGGGAAGGACTGGAGGGAGGTCTATGCCCCGGATGGTTCCCTTGGCCAGCCGGCCACCGAGAAGGCGATGTCGTACGCCCGCCATCTGCAAGAGATCGCCGCGGACGCCCAGTCGGAATACCAGAAGCTCTGGGAAGCCAGCTTCGCAGTGTCCAGCCAGGTTCCGGCGGACACCGCGGTAGCCACGGTCGCGCAGTAAGTGTTAAGCGAGAGATGACGGATTGATGTCCTGACATCTGCGTGTCATGAGGGTGGGTCAGGCTATGCCCAAGGCAATGCCGGCCCGCGGGGCCCACGTGCCGCAGCTGGAATCGCGACGGGACAACCGTCCGGTCGCGACAGGGCAAGTGCAGTTGGTAGTCGCAGTAGCAGTAGCAGTCGGTTGAAGAGCAGAACAGGCCGTCGGGGCGACAGCCGCGACAAGAGCGGAATGTCCAGGGCGGCCGGTCGGGGTCATAAAAACATTATTAGAGGACTTGTTAGATGACGAAACGTATCGCATTGGTGACTGGTGGCATGGGTGGACTCGGCGACGCCATTACGGCCCGGCTGCACGATGCCGGCTTTGGCGTGGTGGTAACCCACAGCCCCGGCAATCCCAATGTCCAGGAGTGGCTCGCCGGCATGGACGCAAAGGGCCGCAGTGTCCGCGCCTATGCCGTGGATGTGGCGGACTACGACAACTGCCAGGAAGCCATCGCAAAGATCATCGCTGACGTGGGCCGTATCGATGTCCTCGTCAACAACGCCGGCATTACCCGTGACATGGCCTTCAAGAAGATGGACAAGGTCAACTGGGACGCCGTGATCCGCACCAATCTCGACTCCGTGTTCAACGTCACCAAGCCCGTCTGCGACGGCATGGTCGAACGCGGCTGGGGCCGGATCATCAATATCTCGTCGGTCAACGGCTCGAAGGGCGCCTTCGGCCAGACCAACTACGCCGCCGCCAAGGCTGGCATGCACGGCTTCACCAAGTCGCTGGCGCTCGAAGTGGCACGCAAGGGCGTGACGGTCAACACCATCTCGCCGGGCTACCTGGCCACCAAGATGGTCACGGCCGTGCCCAAGGAAATCCTCGACACCAAGATCCTGCCGCAGATCCCGGCCGGCCGCCTTGGCCAGCCCGAGGAAGTGGCGGGTCTCGTCGCCTACCTCAGCTCGGAAGAGGCGGGTTACGTGACCGGTGCCAATATCGCCATCAACGGCGGTCAGCACATGCAGTAAGGCACTGGCAGCAGCCAATGCGTCAAGCAAAAAGGCCCGCGTCATGCGGTAATGCCGTTCAGTTAGTGTCCTTTCTGAGGAAGCGAACGGTGTAGCGTTTGGGTAGGGCTTTAACCACACGGGGGCATTTACGCCCTCGTCGTTTTTGGACGATCGCCAACTGAAGTT
>Ga0160472_100650_pt1 | contig 17848 bp, 15 predicted proteins | sample HID1973M_E11MG_FD_108267 | JGI IMG/M metagenome (GOLD analysis project Ga0160472, IMG submission 108267) | Enriched mosquito-associated microbial communities from UW Madison campus, WI, USA - HID1973M_E11 MG | ecosystem: Host-associated > Arthropoda: Insects > Digestive system > Unclassified ... | reverse complement strand
GTGATTGGTTGTTGCCGGCGATGCGGAGGGTGCGTTGCTGCGTCCTGCCTTCGCCTGGCCACTGGTTTTTGACCGAACGAAGCCACGATCCCAATCCTCGTGAAGGACGTCGTGCCCTGGGGGTCTGGCGCAAGCAGGCCAGGGATGGCCTGCGCTCGCTCGTTGGAGCCAAGGATGGCGGAACCGGGCGATGCGCCAGACCCCCAGGGCACGGCGGTCCCCACCGAAGCCGGCGCTCTTGCCCAGGCCCAACAGGCACGGCGGCCCCGTCCGGGGCCAAGGCTTTCAGCTTTCAGCTTTCCGCTCTCGATCAGGTACACGGCCGCTGCGTCCAGAGCCCGCCCAGTGTGCCCGGCCAACATTCAGAGGCGCTCCTTGCGCCGACTTCCCCCCAATCGGGAGAAAAACCATGAAGGGCCGCCGGCCCGGACCTGGGCTGCAAACCCGTCGGGCGCCCCCTATCCCACGACTTCCCGCCGCGCCGGGCAACCGGATATGAACGACTCCAACTCATCGGTTGATAAAGAAATAACAAAGATATATCTTGAGTGCACACAAACGAACGAAGACGAGTCAAGACATGAATCCCCGCAAGCATCCCCACGGTCCCCGCCATCCCTTTGCCCACGACGCCGACCACCACGGTCTGCACGGCTTCGGACCCCGAGGTCCACATCGCAACGACCCGCATGGCCACCGCGGCCCCCATGGCCACGCCCCGTTCCCGCCCGAGCTGCATCCCCGCCACGGTGGCCGTCGCGGCCGCCAGTTCGAAGCCGGCCACATCCGCCTGCTCGCCCTGCACTTCCTCGACCAACAGCCGCGCCACGGCTACGAACTGATCCGCGCGATCGGCGACCTGGTCGGCGGCGACTACAGTCCCAGCCCGGGCACGGTCTACCCGACCCTGTCGATGCTCGAGGACATGGGCCTGGCCGTTTCCAGCCAACTTGAGGACGGCCGCCGCCAGTACCGGCTCACGGACGCCGGTCGCGCTGCCCTGGCCGATCAGCAGGACGAACTCGCACGCCTGCTCGAACGCTTCGAGCACGGCCGCCAGCGCGCCCGCGCCCATGGCGTGCCGGATATCCGCCGGGCGATGGAGAACCTCAAGACCGCGCTGCGCATGCGCCTGGGCGAATCGCAACCGGACGAAGAAGCCGTGCGCCGCATGGCCGAGATCATCGACCGCGCCGCGGTGGAGATCGGCCGCGCCTGAGCGCGACCGGCCACGAACGATCGCCCGCACGCGCGTGCGTCGCCCGGCGCATGCGGCGTGCGCTGGCGCATCCGCGGCAGGAGGAAACATCCATGAAGCAGCACCGCTACCGCATCACCGTCGAGCACCTGGCCGACATCCAGGGCAACCCGTCCACCTGGCCGGAACCGCTGCGCTTCGAGGCGGGCAACCACGACGACGTGCTGGCCATCGTCGAACGCATGCGCCAGAGCGGCGACCTGCCGCCGGATTCGGCCACCGCGCTGGCAGTGGGCCTCAAACTGTTCGGCGAAGTCATGCTGGAGAACCGCGGACATCCGCTGTTCGAGGAATTCGCGCCGCATTTCCGCGGGTTCATGCAGCGGTTGAAGCAGGGATCGGGCTGACCAGCCGCGGCTTCACGCACCATCCCGGGCCGCCGTCCAGGCGGCCTTGTTGCAGCGCAAGCTGGCCCCGGCACCCATCGATGTTAGCGTTAACATCGACTCCCGGGGATCCGCGATGAACCACGCACAGAGGCCTTGCTTCCGACCCTATCGTCCCGCCCTCGCCGCCCTGCTGCTCATGACCGCCACCTTCGTGGCGGCTGCAGCCGAGTCCGGCCTCAAGCTCACCGAGGCCGGCTACCTCGGCCGGCGCGGCCTGGACGTGCTGGTGTTCAACAACACCTACGACGACAACTTCAGCGATTCCAAGATCGCCGGCATCGAGCTGGTCCACCACGGCGTGCGCACCGCCACCAACGGCGACGTGCGCCTGTCGCCCACGCCCGAGCAGTGGGACCCGGTGTCCAGCCTGGTCGAACGCAAGGTCGATCCGGCCACCGGCGCGATCACCGCGCGCATGGCCTTCCCCGCCGAGGACTTCCAGTACACGGTGCGGGTGACGCCGCAGGGCGACGGCGTGGCGATCCAGGTCGTGCTCGACCGGCCGCTGCCCAGGGCGCTGGCCGGCAAGGCCGGCTTCAACCTCGAATTCCTGCCCTCGGCCTACTTCGGCAAGTCCTGGCGGATGGACGACGGCAGCGGCCAGCTGCCGCTGTATCCGTCCGGCCCCAGCGGACGCGACGCCAGCGGCGCCACCGTGCGCCTGCCGATGGCCAGCGGCCACCGGCTGGTGCTGGCGCCGGAAGACGCGCAGCGCCGCGTCGCCATCGACTCGCCCGGCGCCGAACTGCGCCTGTACGACGGCCGCAACCAGGCCCAGAACGGCTGGTACGTGGTGCGCTCGCTGCTGCCATCGGGGAAAAAGGGCACGGTGCTGGAATGGACGCTGTCCGCGAGCACCGAACCGGACTGGACCCGGCCGACGGTCATCGGCCATTCGCAGGTCGGCTACCACCCGGCGCAGCGCAAGGTCGCGGTGCTGGAGACCGACCGCAATGCCCCGCCGCCCGGCCACGCGCGCCTGCTGCGCGTGGACGCCGACGGCAGCACCCATGAAGCGCTGGCCGCCGACACGCAACGCTGGGGCCAGTACCTGCGCTACGACTACTACACCTTCGACTTTTCCGGCGTGCGCACGCCGGGTGTGTACGTGATCGAGGCGGCCGGCCAGCGCACCGCCGCCTTCCGCATCGCCGAAGACGCCTACGCCAGCGCCTGGCATCCGACCCTGGACGTGTTCATGCCGGTGCAGATGGACCATATGCTGGTCAACGAGGCCTACCGCGTCTGGCACGGCCGCTCGCACATGGACGACGCGCGCCAGGTCGCGCCGGGCAAGGAGCACTTCGACCTGTACGGGCAGGGCCCGACGCTGGATTCTCCGTTCCAGCCCGGCGAACACATTCCCGGCCTGGCCATCGGTGGCTGGTTCGACGCCGGCGATTTCGACCTGCGCACCCAGACCCACTATTCCACGGTGATGTCGCTGGTCGACACCTGGGAACTGTTCAAGCCTTCGCGCGACGAGACCACCGTCGACCAGAAGCGCAGGCACGTGGAGCTGCACCAGCCCGACGGCATCCCCGACCTGCTGCAGCAGATCGAGCACGGCACGCTGATGCTGGTCGCCCAGCACCGGGTGTTCGGCCACGCCATTCCCGGCATCGTCGAGCCGGACCTGAAGCAGTACACCCACCTGGGCGACGCGGTGACCAAGACCGATGGCCGGGTCGACGATCCGTCCGATCCGGACTCGCCGCACGACGACCGGCTGGCCTTCACCAGCAATACCACCGCGCTCAACTACGGCTCGGCCGCGGCGCTGGCCGCCGCCAGCCGCGCCCTGCGCGGACACAATGCCGCGCTGGCCGACGAGAGCCTGGCCACAGCGAAGAAGGTGTGGGACTTCGAGCATTCGCGCGAGCCGAACCTGTTCCATGTCGGCAACACCACCGGCGGCAACCCGCAGGACGAGCAGCTGCACGCGGCGGTGCAGCTGCTGCTGGCCACCGGCAAGGCGAAGTACGCCGAGGCCATCGCCGCGCTGTGGCCGGCGATCGACGAACGCTTCGCCTTCAACGCGTCCTTCGTGGTGCGCGCATTACCGAAGATGGATGCCGCCTTCCAGGCCAGATTCCGCGAGCGTGCAGTCCGCTTCAAGGACGAACGCGCGGCGATGTTCGCCGACAACCCGTATGGCGTGCCCATCACCCGCGGCGGCTGGGCCGGCAACGGCGCGGTGGTCGGCATGGCCACCACCAACTACTGGCTGCACCGGGCGTTCCCGGACCTGTTCGGCATCGAGGACACGCTGCAGGGCCTGAACTACCTGTACGGCACGCACCCGGACTCCAACCTGTCGTTCGTCTCCGCGGTAGGCGCGCAGTCCAAGACCGTGGCCTACGGCAACAACCGCGCCGACTTCACCTTCATCGCCGGCGGCGTGGTGCCGGGTGTGCTGGTGCTCAAGCCTGACCTGCCGGAGAACAGGAACGACTGGCCGTTCCTGTGGGGCGAGAACGAATACGTGATCGACCTGGGCGCGAAGTACATCTTCCTGGTCCACGCCGCCGAAGACCTGCTGCGCGCTTCGCCGCCGGCCGGCACCTGAGGCGGCATGGGCGGCGGCCGCGGATCCGGCCGCCGCCTGTATCCTGACCGCGGCCATCGCCGATGACGCGACGGCTGCCGTACCAGTCACCGCCCGAGCCGCAATGACCCTCGACCGACGCACCTTCCTCGCCGCCGCCGCCGCCGCCCTCGCCGCTTCCACGCTCCCCGCCACCGGCCCGACCGCGGAACCTGCCCGGCCGGGACGGATCATCGTCAACGCGCTCGGCGGCCTGGGCGATCCCAACGCCGCGGACGATTCGCTGATCCCGCAGCTCACCCCGCGCGTGCTGGCCGAAGCGCACGCCTCCGGACTGACCGCGGTCAACGTGACCCTGGGCTACGTGTCCGGCGACGACGATCCGTTCGAGGCCAGCGTGCGCGACGTCGCCGCCACCGATGCGCTGGTGCGGCGCCACGCCGGCGACGTGCTCAAGGTCCTCACCGCCGCCGACATCCGCCGCGCCCGCGGCGAGGGCCGGATCGGGCTGGTCTACGGCTTCCAGAACGGCGCCATGCTCGGCGACGACGTGGACCGGGTCGACATCTTCAGCGACCTGGGCGTGCGCGTGTTCCAGCTGACCTACAACCCGGCCAACCAGCTCGGCGACGGTTCGATGGCGCCGGGCAACCGCGGCCTGACCCCGTTCGGCCGCGAAGTCGTGGCCCGGCTCAACCAGCGCCGGGCCATGGTCGACCTGTCGCACAGCGGCGAGCGCACCTGCCTGGAGGCGGCGCGCGTCTCCACCGCGCCGATCTCGATCAACCACACCGGCTGCCGCGCCGTCGCCGACCTGCCGCGCAACAAGACCGACGCCGAGCTGCGCGCGGTGGCCGAACGCGGCGGCTTCGTCGGCATCTACTTCATGCCGTTCCTGGACGTCTCCGGCCATGCCACCGCCGAGCATGTCGTCGCGCACATCGACCACGCGGTGAACGTCTGCGGCGAGGAGCACGTGGGCATCGGCACCGACGGCACCGTCACCGCGATCGACGACATGGACGCCTACCGCGCGGTGCTGGCCCGCGAGGTGGCGCAGCGCCAGGCGGCCGGGATCAGCGCGGCCGGCGAGCGCGCCGACACCTATCCGTTCGTGCTCGACCTGCGCGGGCCGGACCAGTTCCACAGGCTGGCGCGGCTGCTGCAGGCCAAGGGCTATTCCGAAGGCCGGATCGACCGGATCCTGGGCCTGAACTTCCTGCGCTACGCGGAAACCGTCTGGGGCGGCTGAGCGGACGCCGCGCGACCGCAACGCCCGCGCAGCCGGCGGTACGCGGTCACGTCCCGTCGCCGACTGCCGGCGCCTGCGGTGATGCCGGCGGAGGCGACTCCGGTTCCGTGGACGGCGCGTAGGCGTAATGCCACGGCTCGTCCGGCGAGCGCAGCGGGCCTTCGAACGGCTCGCCCGAGGCCCGCACCGCCGCCGCCAGGCGCTCGCCCCAGCCCCCATCGATCCAGTCCTGCTGGCGGCGGCCGCTGTCGGTCCCGGCCACCAGCGTATCGTCCTGCATGACCTGGAAATCGAACGCGCGCGCCTGGCCGTGCGAGGACAGGCCCGGCGTGGCCAGGTTGACCGCCGCCGGCGGCCGCCAGGCCTTCAGCCAGGCGACGAAGCGGTCGGGCTCTTGCGGATCGCATGCATCCTCCGCCGCGGTGGCCAGCGCGGCGGCCGCGGCGGCGACGGAGGCGTTGCCGTTCCACTTGCGCAGCTGCTCGTCCAGGCTGCGCACCTGCAGGTTCACGTGCAGGCGGTAACCGGGATTGGACTGCGCGAATGCGTCCTGCACCTTGCCGATCGCCGCATGCGCCGCCGCCTGCTCCGGCGAACCGGCATACGCCTCGATCCGCGCGTCGCTCCAGCTCCAGCGCTGCTCCAGATCGCGCGCGCGCAGGTAGCCGCGCAGCGCCAGCAACTGGCGGCCGCTGCCGTCGATCGCCGGCAATGCATCGCGTGCCGGCGCCGGCACGGCCGCTGCCGCCGCATCGCGGCAGGCATCGAGCGGCATGGCTGGCACGGATGGCGGGAGCGGCGTGGCCTGCGCCAGGCAGGCCATCGGCAACACCAGGACCAGAACAACCGGCAATCGACCAGGCATGGCGGGCTCCGGGCGGAATCGCCGCACCCTAGCGCACGCCGGATGAACGCCTTGCGCGATCGCGCCCGCTGGAGGGATCGCTACTGCGCTGCCGCCCCACCCAGGTGCCGGCCGAGGAAATCCAGCAGCTGCGTGTAGTACTCGCGGCGATGCTCCTCGGTGTAGAAGCCGTGGCCTTCGTTCGGGTAGTACAGCGTCTCCACCGGCACGCCGGCCTTCTTCAGCGCCTTCTCCATGCGCTTGCTGTGCTCGATCGGGGCGCGTTCGTCGACGCCGCCGGCGGCCAGGAACACCGGCACCTTGATCCGGTCGGCCAGGTTGACCGGCGAACGGCCCGACAGCGCGCTGCGCTCGCCCATCCACTCCAGCGCCCAGGTCCGGCCCGAGCGGCTGCGGCTGGAGGCGTCGCGATGCATCATCGGCAGGTCGTAGACGCCGACGTAGCCGGCCGCGCACCGGTACAGGTCCGGCTCCCGGGCCACGCCCATCAGCGCCGCGTAGCCGCCGTAGCTGGCGCCGTAGATGCAGATCCGCGACGCGTCGGCGATGCCCTGCGCGATCGCCCAGCGGGTGGCATCGGTCAGGTCGTCCTGCATGCGCCCGCCCCACTCCTGCAGGCCGGCCTGCATGTAGTCCCAGCCGTAGCCGCCGGAGCCGCGGTAATTCACCCGCAGCACCGCGTAGCCGGCGGCGGCCAGGATCTGCGCGTCGTCGTCGAACTCCCACTTGTCCTGGATCCCGAACGGGCCGCCGTGCGGCAGCAGCACCATCGGCCGCGGCCCGGCCGCCGCGCCGCGCGGCTCGGTGAGATAGCCGTGCAGGGGCATCCCGTCGCGCGCCTTGAAGGTGACGTAGCGCGAAGGCGGCACCGCGTCGGGCACGAACCACTCGCGGCGGCTGAACACCCGGTCGGCGCGCCTGGCCTTCGTGTCGAACAGGAAATAATCCCCGTAGTTGCGGTCGCTGTACACGTACAGCAGCACTTCGCTGCCGTCGGCGGTGGCCGACGTCATGCGGATGGCGTCGCCGCCGAACGCCTTCTCCAGGCTGCGGTAGAAGCGCGCGGTCGGCGCGCTGTCGTCGAAGAAGCGGTTGCGCACCCGGTCGGTCATGTAGGCGGCGCCGATCGGCGTCTTCCCGTCCAGGTCGTAGAGGATGCGGTACGGGTCCACGACCGGATCGCGCAGCAGTTCGGTGTACTTGCCGGTCGCCGGATCCCAGGCCACCAGCGTATCCGGCCCGGTGGCCTGCTCCACCTGCAGGTAGGCGACCTTGCCGTCGCCGCTGAACCCCAGCGGGAACTCGCGGTGGCCGCTGACGTCCTCATCGTTGACCAGGCGCCAGTCCTCGCCGCGCGCATCGCGGTAGAACAGCTTGGTCACGTTGTCGGTGCCGGCGCCATGGGCGAAGCGCACCTCGCCGCTGGCGTCGGCGATGAAGCTGGCGCGCTGCACCGGCACTCTGGCCACCCTGGTGCGGCGGCGCGAGTAGATGTTGAGCTTCTCGATGCTCATGAACGGGTCGCTGACCAGCGGCATCGCGTACACCAGTACGTTGTCCGGGTCACCGCGCAGGGTGTCGAGCATGTACACCGCGCTTTCCAGCTGGGTGCTGATCCGGTCGGTGATGCCGTGGTCGTCGTTCACGCCGTACGGGCTGGCAAGCAGCCTGGCCTGCTTGCCGTCGACGTTGACCGCGTGCAGTTCGCCGATGGCCACCGGCTGGTCGCGCGCACCGTACTTCTGCGCCATCGAGACCACCAGGCGCTCGTTGTTGGCCCACCAGAAGTCGTCCACCACCGAATCCTTGCGGCCAGTGATCTTGGCGGTGGGCGTACCGTCCGCGCGGCGCACGATGGCCAGCACGGTGCGGTCCTCCATCGGCACGGTCACCGCGTAATAGGCGCCGTCGGGCGAGATCTTCACCCGCTCGTAGCGGTCCTGCTTCAGGAACGGCGCCAGATCGATCTTCGCCGGTCCGGCCACGGCCACACCCGGCAACAGGCCACCCAGCAGCAGCCCGGCCAGCATCTTGCAACGCAGCATTCCCCACCCCTGTCTTCCCCTTCCCCGCGGTCGATGGTGGCAAGCGGAAGCAGGCCTGTCCATGGGCTGCGGTCACACTCCTGCGGACAGCCCGCACGCACTCGGCGGGGACGAAGGATCGCGCGCGAATCACCCGGTGCCGCGCAATACGTGCAGCCGGCCGACGGTTCCCACCGTCAACTGCAGGCCTCGGTTACGATGCCCGCCCGCGCCGCTTCCGATCCCGTCCGTGCCCCGTTACCCCGGCCCGCTGCTGACCCGCGACACCGCCGAGGCGCTGCTCGATGCGCGGCAGCGCGGCGACGGCCACTGGACCGGCTCGCTCGACCTGGGCCGCAGCCAGGACACCGCCCTGACCGGCGCCGACGACTGGCAATGGCGCGGTGCGGACTATCCGTATCCGGACAGGCTCAAGGACCGCACCCTCTACTGGTTCGACGGCCAGGACTGGGAACCGGTCGCGCGCTACGCCGGCGCGCTGATCAAGCTGGTGCCCACCGCGTGGGGCGTGCCGACCTTCGAGATCGACGGCATCAAGATGCTGCCGACCTCGAAGGAATCGCCGCTGGACGACGCGCGGCGCAAGGTGGCGCTGGTGGAGCCGCGCGGCAGGACGGTGCTCGACACCTGTGGCGGGCTCGGCTATTTCGCCGCCTGCTGCCTGGAGGCCGGCGTGGCCCGCATCCACTCGTTCGAGAAGAACGCGGATGTGCTGTGGCTGCGCACCCTCAACCCGTGGTCGCCCGATCCCGGGGCACCGGAAAGCGGCGGCCGCCTGCGGCTGGAACACGCCGATGTGTCGCAGGCCATCGCCGGGATCGCCGATGCGTCGATGGATGCGGCGCTGCACGACCCGCCGCGCTTCGGCATCGCCGGCGAACTGTATTCGCAGGCCTTCTACGACCAGCTCGCCCGCGTCCTGCACCGCGGCGGCAGGCTGTTCCACTACACCGGCACGCCCAACCGGCTCACCAGCGGCCGCGACGTGCCGCGCGAGGTGGCGCGGCGCCTGGAGAAGGCCGGGTTCAAGGCGCAGCTGGCGCTGGACGGGGTGCTGGCGATCCGGCGCTGAGCCGCAGCGTGACGCTTGTGTCCCTGCCCACGACATTCGACCTCGACGCGGCGCCAGCGCGATCCATGCGGTGTTTCGATCGTCGGGACGAGAGCGGTCCGCCGCGGTGCGTATTGACCCGGCCGCGGGAATGGCGACCCTGTGCCTTCCGCCAATCACCGACCGGAGCCTGCATGTCTTCCACTGCACCCAACCTGCGCGTCCTGCTCGTGCTGCTGTCGCTCGCGGCGACCACGCCCGTCTTCGCCGCCGCGCCGCAGGTGCGGATCGACAGCGGCGCGCTGCAGGGCGTGGAGTCCGATGGGGTGATCGCGTTCAAGGGCATTCCCTTCGCCGCGCCGCCGGTGGGCGAGCTGCGCTGGCGCGCGCCGCAGCCCGCCGCCGCGTGGGATGGCGTGCGCCTGGCCACGCAGTACGGCCCGGACTGCATGCAGAAGCCCTTCCCCGGCGATGCCGCGCCGCTGGGCACGACGCCGGCCGAGGACTGCCTCTACCTGAACGTGTGGCGCCCGGCCGCGGCCGATGGCCCGTTGCCGGTGCTGGTGTGGATCTACGGCGGCGGCTTCGTCAATGGCGGCGCGTCGCCACCAACCTACGCGGGCGAGGCGCTGGCCCGGCAGGGCGTGATGTTCGTCAGCTTCAACTACCGCGTCGGCCGCTTCGGCACCTTCGCCCATCCGCAGCTGACCGCCGCCGACGCTGACCACGGGTTGCTCGGCAACTACGGTTTCCTGGACCAGATCGCCGCGCTGGAATGGGTGAAGCGGAACATCGCCGCGTTCGGCGGCGACCCGTCGCGGGTCACGGTCATCGGCGAGAGCGCCGGCGGCATGTCGGTGCACGCGCTGATGACCTCGCCGCTGGCGCGCGGCCTGTTCGGGCAGGCGGTGATCCAGTCCGGCGGCGACGGCAAAGCGTCCACCAGCCTGGCCGACGCCGAACGGGCCGGCCTGTCCTTCGCCCGCGGCAAGGGCATCGTCGACGATGCAGCCGATGCACTGCAGCAGTTGCGCGCGCTGCCGGCCGATGCGGTGGTCGACGGGCTCAACCTCGCCACGCGGTCCATTCCCGGCGAGGGCCCGCGCACGTTCACTGGCCCGCTCGTCGACGGCCGCATTGCCGTTGCGCCGGAACAGGCCTACGCCTCCGGCGCCTTCAACCACGGGCCGGTGATGATCGGCGCCACCGGCGACGACATCGGCGGCCGCAACGGCTTCATGGTCGCCGGCGCGCGGGACATGGCCGGCACGCTGGCCGCGCAGGGCGTGCCGGTGCATTACTACCGCTTCGACTACGTCGCCCCGGCCGCACGCGCGCCGGAAACCAAGGGCGCCGCCCACGCCAGCGAGATCCCGTTCTTCTTCCACACCGAAGCGGTCAAGTACGGCGCGGCCGCCACCGGGACGGACCGCCGCGTCGGCGCCTTGGCCAGCGGTTACCTGGCCAACTTCGTGAAGAGCGGCGACCCCGACGGCGCCGGACTGCCGGCCTGGGCGCCGTATGAATCGCGCACGCACACGATGCTGGAGTTCGACGCGACCGGACAGGCGCACAGCGGCCCGGACCCGTGGGTCGCCGTTCGCTGAATCGCCGGCTCGCTCCGATCGCCCGCGGCGGACCGCGCGTGCAGGTTGCAACGCTCCCGGTCGCTGCCGCCGGCACTGGCTGGCGGCAGCGGATCCGGGTCAGTGCGGCTTGGCCACGCCGCGCAGCAGTTCCTGCGAAGCGCCGGCGTCGCGGCTGTAGGCGAAATTGGCCAGCGACACGATGCCGACCAGGCGCTTGTCGCGGCTGAGCACGGGCAGCCGGCGCATCTCCAGCTGCGCCATGTTTTCGGCGACATGGTCGATGTCCTCGTCGTCGAAGCAGTAGCGGATGTCGGAGGACATCACCTCGCGCACCGCCGTGTCCGGGCCCATCCCCTCGGCCACGGCGCGCAGGACGATGTCGCGGTCGGTGACGAAGCCGACCAGGCGGTCGTTCTCGCCCACCGGCAGGCTGCCCACGTCGCGCGCCGCCATCATCCGCGCCGCGTCGCGCAGCGAGGTACCGGGACCGATGACACAGACATCGGTGCTCATCACTTCGTTGATACGCATGGAACCTCTCCTCTCAGTGGACCGGAACCGGACGCGGCCCGGACGTGGGCGCCGGCTCAGGCGCGCCGGGCATGCCAGTCGCCATCCTCGCCCTTCCCGTATTTCTCCTTCACCGCCGCCCAGGCGACGCGATGCGACACCGCTTCGCGCGAGGCGTCGCCGTGACGGTCGGCGGGGTCGCTGTATTCGTCCCAGGCGTGGTTGAAGGCTTCCTTGTAGATTTCCTGCGCATGCCTGGGCGTATGCCCGCGCACGGAATCGGGCAGTTCGCTGATGCTGCGATAGGGCATGGCCACCTCCCTCGGTCCGGGTGCGGCCCTCAGCGTGGCAAGCGCTGGATTAAGCGACGGGCAAGGTCGCGCATCGGTGCCGTTAACAGGGCACGTGTTCCGCCGCGATTCACCGGCCGGGCACCGGCGGCAGCGGCGGCGCGTCCAGCCCGTCGAACGGGTCGCGCCAGGCCTGCAGCGCCTCGAGCCGCCCGTACCAGCGCAGCAGCGCCGGATGGTCGTGCAGCGGCAGGCCGGACAGGTCGCGTTCGTGCAGGAACGTGGCCATGCGGAAATCGGCGTAGGACAGGCCATCGGCGAGCAGCCATTGCCGCGTGGCCAGCTGCGCGCCGAGCAGTGCGGCGGCATCCGCGAAACGCTCCAGCCCCTTGGCCACCTCGCGTTCGTCGACCGGGCCCAGGCCATAACGCTGCTTCGTCACCCGTTCGAAGCTCACCATCGCGCAGGCATGGACGAAGTTCTCCTTGCCCCAGCTCAGCCACTGGATCATCGCCGGCTCCCCGGACCCGGTGCGCCAGAAGCGCGAACCGGCCTCGCGCGACAGCCGGCAGGCGATGGCGTCGGCCTCCCACAGGCTGCCGCCCGCGGCATCGACCAGGATCGGCAGCAGCAGCGACGGATTCAGCGCGCGATAGCGTCCGGCCTGTCCCGGCGCCCGCGGCGCGGCGAACTCGAACGCGACCGGCGCGCCCACCTGGCGGGCCACCGCCACGGCCAGGCGCGGATTGGGGTTGCGGCTGAAGAGCAGTTTCATGGCGGACCGATCCCGGCGAGGAAATCGAGGACGACCCGCTCCGGGGTCTCCCGCCTCCATGACGATCGGGAGGCTGGACGATCGACATCGGCTTCCCCTTCTGCCGCGGGCCCGCGCTATCCCTCCTCCCCCAGTTTCCATTGCTTCTTGAGCGCCGACGCGGCCACCTCGGACAGGCTGCCCTCCGACGCTTCCAGGAAGGAGGCCAACGCCTTGCTGCCCTTGCGCGGGCGGCCAGCCTCGACGATGTGCACTTCGATCGCGGCCATCGAATAGGGCGAAGCGGCACCACCTCCGGGTGGAAGCGGCAGGAATGCGCGTGCGCCTGCCATCCGCGGCGCGATCCATTGACAGACACCTTCCACCTTGCGGCTGGACCATGCCGGGCAGGCGCCTTCGATCAGCACCGGCTCTGCGCCGCCGCGCCTGCTGTCCCAGTGGAAGCCACCGGCGTCCTGCGCGCCGATCGCATGCAATGTGAACCCGACGGAGAACGCCAATTCGGCCGCCCGGTTCCGCGCGGTGCTGTGTCGGGCCAGGAAGCTGTCGAACTCGTAGGCGAGCGGTTCCACCGACAATGCCGTGCCGGACTGCTCCAGCCCGAACAGGATCGAAGCCGATGGCACGCCCACATCGCACGCTGGCGCATCCTCCGGCCGATTCCCGGGGCATTGCGGGAACCGCTGCACGAGCACGCAGCTCCTCCGCCCTGCTTTGTTCCACTTCCCTTCGGCGTAGAAGTCGTCATAGCGGAGCGGATTGCTGTAGCTGACGGTGTGGGCCCGGATGTCGCGGACCACGGCTTCCCGGATCTTCCTGAGCGCCTGGCCCACGAGCCAATCGATGACGATCGCGCCCAGCGCGGCGATTCCGGCCGACCTGCTCCCGGTTGTTTCGACCATGCAGCTGGCTTCTGCCGCTTTCAGCACCGGGCCGTCGTCCAGCCTTGCTCCCGTCGGCACCTTCCCGAAGAACTGCACCACGCTCATTTCCGCTGCCACTTCGATGGGCTCGTCGACGGCCATCGCCGGTCGCGACGGCACGATGACGGCCAGCATCAGCGGCACGCCCAGGTATCGGGTTGAACGGCTCATGGTTTTCCCTCGGGTCTGGATGGAATCGGCGGGGCGCGGTGGTTGCCGGCCGCCGTCATTGCGGCGGCGCGCCTTGGGGTGCGCGCAGCGGCATCGTTCCGGTCGCCTGTCGAGCCGGTCCGGCGGCTGGCCGCTCGAGAGCGGACCGGCCACCGGAAGGTTCCCGTGTCGATGGACCAGGCCAGGCGCTTGGGCCGGGGGCGCTCACTCGAGGCGCTGGTCCAGGTCGATCTGGACGTTCAGTTCCAGCGCCATCGGCTCTCCGCTGGCGGGATCGCCCGCCCTCAATACCAGGTCCGCGATCCGCCTGGGCCGCGGCTTGGGCACCACCGGACCGCTCAATTTGGTCTGGACCAGGACGTCGACGAAGACACCGTCGCCCAGCGGGATGGACAGCCTTCTTTCTTCCTGCTGCATTGCCATGTTCACTCTCCTCGGATGTTCTGCTGCGGATGCGGAGAACGGAATCGCCGGTCAACGCTTGCGGTGCGAGACCGCGACTTCGATTTCCAGGCCCAGCGACATCGATCGCCAGCTGCCGTGCTCGTCCAGGTTGACCAGCATGCGCGCGACCTTCTTCGGCGGCGGCTTGGGCACCGTCGCGCCGCTCAGGACGGGCTTGAGGTCGACATCGATGACGATGCCCTGGCCCAGTTCGATGGAGACGCGCTTCTTCTTCTCACACGTGCTGCCATGGTCATGCTCCTCGGGGTGGTGCGGTGGGTGCGGGGGAAACGGCCGGGGCCTGCGTGGCGGCGCCCGGTGGTGCGGCCAGTCCCGTCCGCCGGAACAGGGCATGGGTGGCGATGCGCGATTCGGGCACGCCGGCATCGCGCGCGGCCTGCAGCGCGGCGCGGGCGTCGTTGGCCTGTCCCAGCACGGCAAAGGTCTGCGCGTTGAGGATCGCGACCTCGCCGGGCTCGTGGCCCAGCGCCTGCGCCTGCCGGGCCAGCCGCAACGCGCTGTCGCGGTCGCCCAGCTGTGCGCGGTACAGGCCCAGCGCGGCCACGGCCTTGGCGTCGTCGGGCTTGGCGTCGACGAAACGCTGGGCCAGCGCGGCGGCCTGCGCGTAGGCCACGCGCGCCTGCGCGGCGGTGCGCGGATCGGCGTCCAGCGCGTCGGCCAGGTAGCCCGGGTAGAAGAAGTCGGTCGGATTGAGCGCGGCCGCGCGGCGGTACAGGTCGGCGGCGCCGGCGTAGTCGCCCTTCTGGTAGCGCAGCGTGCCCAGGTTGGCCAGCGCGCTCTCGCTGGGTTCCAGCGCCAGTGCGCGGCGCAGCGCTGTTTCGGCGCCTTCGTCGTCGCCGGTCGCCACCAGCAGCCCGCCGTAGGTGTTCCAGTAGTCGACGTCGTCCGGGCGCAACGCCACCACGGTGCGGTACGTGGCCACCGCTTCCGGGTAGTGGCCCAGGCGGTACTGCTGGTAGCCCAGTTCGGCGTGCACCTGCGCGTTGCCCGGGCTGGCCAGCAGCGCCTGGCGGAAGTCCTGCAGCGCCTGTTCTTCCTGGCCCTGGTCCACGCGCACCTGCGCGCGCCCCACCAGCGCCTGCCAGCGCATCGCCGGGTCGTCGACGATGGCGTCGTAGTACTTCAGCGCCTGCGCCGCGTCGCCCTGCGCCCGGTACAGGTCGCCCAGCGCCAGGCTCACCTCGCCCAGGGTCTGGTCCATGTTGCGGGCGCGCAGGCAGGCCAGCCGCGCGCGCTCGAACGCCGCGGTGTCGCGGTTGGATTCGAAGCTCCACAGCTCGGCGCGGCACAGCCCGGCCTGGGCCTTGGCGAAGCCGGCGTCGGCGGCCAGCGCCTTGCGGAAGTGCTCGCCGGCATCCTGGCGCGCGTCCCCGCCCTGCGGATGCACCATCTGCTTGAGGCCCAGCAGGTAGGCATCGAAGGCCATCAGGTTGCGGGTCGGAGCGAGCCGCCGGCGCAGGCCTTCACGCTCCTCGGGCAGCACCTCGACCAGCGCGTCGACCACCGCGCCGGCGATGGCCGCCTGGGTGTCGAAGATGTCCTCGGCATCGCCGTCGAAGTTGTGCGACCACAGCGTGTACCCGCTGCGCGTATCGGACAGGCGCGCGTTGATGCGCAGGCGGTGCCCGTCGCGGCGGACGCTGGCGTCGAGCAGGGTGGCCACGCCCAGCAGCCGGCCCAGCGCCTTGACGTCCTGTCCGCGGTCGATCGCCTCCGGCGGACGCCACGCGGCGACCTTCACGCCGGGAACCCCCGCCAGCGCATCGAGCATCTCCATCGACAGGCCTTCGGCGAAGTAGCGGTCGTCGCGCGCATCGCTGAGCGTGGTGAACGGCATCACGGCGACGGAAGCCTCGGCCGGCGCCACCACCACGTTGCGCTCCCGCCACAGCCACGAGCCGGCCAGCGCCGCCACCGCCACCAGTCCCACCACCCAGGACGCGCGCGTGGCACCGGGGGCGGTGCCGTCCGCGGATGCGGATGGTGGCACGACGTCGCCCGCCGGGAACGGCGACGACGAGGGCGACGACGCATCGCCCACCGGCGATGGTGCGGGCCCGGGCGCGACCGCGGATTCCATGCGCGCCGCTGCCATACGCACCGCCGCTGCATCCAGCGTTTCCGCCGGCGGGTCCGGCACGCCGGGCGGCGCGGCGACGATGGGCGCGACCGCGGCCGCATCGGCCGGCACGGTCGGCGCCGGCACCTCCACCGTCAACGTGCCGATGAAGCGGTACCCCAGCGCATGCTGGGTCTGGATGTAGCGCGGATGCTGCGAATCGTCGTCCAGCGCGGCGCGCAGCTGGGCGATGGCCCGGGTCAGCACTCCAGGCGTGACGTGGCGGTGGCCCCAGACCTGGTCGAGCAGGTCGTCGCGGCCCAGCAGTTCGCCAGGGCGGTGCAGCAGCGCCAGCAGCACGGCGAAGGCCTTCGGTTCCAGCGCCTGCCCGCGCCCGTCGCGCACCAGGGTATGGGCGGCGGCGTCCACCACGATGCCGTCGAAGCGGAAGCGCGTGTCCGGGCCGTCCTCGCCGGGCGCGCGAGGGTCGTTCCCGGGCTTCATCGCCATTTCCTCATGATTGCCTCATGGCTTCAGCGAACACGCATGGAACGCTCGCACCCGCCTCATGACCTGGGTTCGCACCCCCGGGATGCTGGCCCGGCGCCGGCAAGAGCCGCGCCACCCACTCCCTGGAGACGAACGATGAACGCCGTGATGACTACCCGCTCCCTGGTCCAGCCGCTGCCTGTCGTCCTGGACACCCCCCCGACCTTCACCCTGCTGCATCGCCGCAAGAACATCGGCGACTACCACCCGACCTCGGCCGACCTGGAACGCTTCAACCGCCTGCTGGCCCGGCTGGGCCGGGCCAAGGCGCCCCTGTGCATGGACCAGTTGGCCACCGCCGCGCGGCAGCTGGCGGCCGCCACCGACGAAGACGCACCCGGATGTATCGCCCAACGGATTGCGTGGATCGAATCGGTCGCGGCGATGGTCGCCGACCCGGCCTGGGAGGCCGCCAACGAGGTGGGCGACTGCGCCCGCCTGGTGGTCGACTACGCCAACGACACCCACGACCTGATCCCGGACTGGCTGCCGCGGATCGGCCGCCTGGACGACGCCATCGTGGTCGAGGCCGCCTGGCCGACCCTGCGCGGCGAGCTGGGCCAGTACCGCGACTTCCGCCGCCTGCGCGCGCTGGAAGCCGGCCTGCGCGGCTGCGCGCCGGAGCAGCTGCCGTTCGACCGCAACGCCTGGGCGACCGCACGCCGCGACGAGGCGGCGCTGATCGCCCACCGCCGCCGCGTGCGTGAAAGCAGCTACGTGCCGGCGCCGGCGGCGATGTTCCGGATCCACTGAGGCCTGCCGGCGGCCGGCGGAACGTTGCGCTTTCCCAGGCTCCGCCCACGCTGTCCGATTCTTATGTCGATGCCGCCCCTCACGGGGCGGCTTTTTTGGTTTCTTCTCCCGGTTGCGGGAAGCAGGCGCAAGGCGGCGGCTATCCGTTTTGACCAGACGCCGCGTTCGTGCACTCGGCCCGGTGGAGAGCGGAAAGCTTCGGCTCCGGACGGGGCCGCCGTGCCCTGGCGGTCTGGCGCATCGCTCGGCTCCGCCGTCCGTCGAAAGCGGGCCACGGGCCTCTCCCTTGCCTCGGGCCGTGGCGACGGCCCCTCTATCTCTCGCAGGGGAGAGCATTCCGGGGCGCGGCTCCGGCG
>Ga0160472_100649_pt1 | contig 17934 bp, 14 predicted proteins | sample HID1973M_E11MG_FD_108267 | JGI IMG/M metagenome (GOLD analysis project Ga0160472, IMG submission 108267) | Enriched mosquito-associated microbial communities from UW Madison campus, WI, USA - HID1973M_E11 MG | ecosystem: Host-associated > Arthropoda: Insects > Digestive system > Unclassified ... | reverse complement strand
CGCTTGGCGATGGAACGCGGGTCGCGGTCATAGCCCTTGCCGTCCGACGGCTCGACCACGTCGCAGGTCAGGACCAGGGTCGGCTCTTCGTAGAACGGGTCGACGTGGGCGGTGTTCGCATCGGGAACCAGCAGCATGTCCGAAGCCTCGATACCCTTCCAGCCGGCGATCGACGAACCGTCGAAAGCGTGGCCGCTCTCGAACTTGTCTTCGTCGAAATGCGACACGGGCACCGACACGTGCTGTTCCTTGCCCTTGGTATCCGTGAAACGGAAATCGACGAACTTGACGTCGTTTTCCTTCACGAGCTTCATCACGTCTGCAACGCTGTTGGCCATGCCAATCTCCTGATAATTCGGCGGAATGAGTCTTTGTTAAAGCCAATCTTGGGGACCATTCGTCACATGACCACACGTGCTGAATCGTCCCCGAAAGGGACGCGGAATGTTAGCAGATTGCGTGCCAGCATATATGCCCCAATTGACGCGCCCTCGTCTTGCGGGATGCACCCATCAAACACCATCGTGGTGCGGAAAACAAGGTGGCGCACCATTTTGGCGCCATGCACCAAAATGGGCACATCCATGGTGCATGAATCCGCCCGGCCTCCCGGGTCGCGCCGCACTTCCGAAGCGATAGAATAGCGGGCTGCCGCCCCGCCCGGCGCCCCCATTTCAAATTCCCAGCTTGTCACCACGATGACCACCCGCGACGAACTCCTCCAGGCTGCCCGCCAGCGCCAGCAACAGAACCAACTGCCCTACTTCGGCGCGCTGACGCCGCAGGAAGCCTACGCCCTGCTCCAGGCCGACGCCGGCACCGTGCTGGTAGACGTGCGCACGCAGGCGGAACTCGACTGGGTGGGCGGCGTCGACCTGCCCGACGCGCAGTTCGCGCATATCGAATGGATGTCGTACCCCGGCGGCGCGCAGAACGCCCGCTTCCTCGAGGAACTGAAGGCCCGCGTGCCGGCCGGCGCCCCGGTCCTGTTCCTGTGCCGCAGCGCCGCCCGCTCCAAGCACGCCGCGCGCGTGGCGACCGAGGCCGGCTACCAGATGGCGATGGATGTCCTCGAAGGCTTCGAAGGCGCCCGCGACGACCACTTCCACCGCAAGACGGTCGAGGGCTGGTGCGTGCGCGGCCTGCCGTGGCACGGCGCCTGAAGCCGTAGCGCAATTCGGCCAACGCCGACATGACAAGGGCAGCCCGCGGGCTGCCCTTTTTCATTCCTGGCTTACTCCTGACGCGACCGGATCAGGCCGTCCCGTCCTCCGACTGCTCGATGATCTCGTACCCCATCGCCACCACGCCGTCGCGCAGCATCACGTAGGCCGACGCCACCTGCTCCAGATCGCCCTTGACGCCAAGGTCGATGTGGCGGCGCGCGAACACCTCGCCTTTCTGGGCATCGCCCACGGAAGGCAGGCTGAATACCCGCACGCCGGCGAACGCCGCCTCGACGCGCTCCATCAGCGGCGTCAGGTTCGACTCGGGCGCCTCGAACACGTAGAACGCGCGCTGGTGCTGCACATCGCGGTGGAAGCGGTCGGCATAGTAGTTCTCCAGCACCCATTCCATCATCGGCCACGCCATCACGGGGAAGCCCGGCATGAAGTGGTGATCTGCCACCGAGAAGCCGGGAATCCGGTTGTAGCTGTTCGGGATGATGCGGGCCCCGGCCGGAAACTCGCCCATCTTGAAGCGGTGCCGGTTGTCCGGATTGTCCAGGTCGGCCTTGACGGGATCTCCGTCGGCCATTTCCAGGATGCGCTGCGTGATCAGGGTGCGCGCCTCGGGGTGCAGTGCCAGCGGCACGCCCAGCGCCACCGCCGCGCACTGGCGCGTGTGGTCGTCGGGCGTGGCACCGATGCCGCCGGTGCAGAACACCACGTCCGGGCCGGCCAGCGTGCGGCGCAGCGTGGCCGTGATGCGGTCGCGGTCGTCGCCGATGTACTCGGCCCATTCGAGCGCCAGGCCGCGCTCGCCGAGCAACTGGACGAGGTGGCGCATGTGCTTGTCCTCGCGCCGCCCGGAAAGAATCTCGTCACCGATGACGATCAGGCCGAAACCCATATCGGAACTCCGTCAGGTGGATACCAGAAATTATCAGAAAGGCTCGACACGCGGCGGCTCAGCCTGCGGCAGCGTCACGGCAGCCGCGGGCGCTTTCGCCACCGCACGCTCGATGCGCAGCAGTTTCAGCGCATACAGGCAATAGTGGCCGAACCACAGCGCCGAGAAGATGAAGATCAGTACGTACAGCCACAGACTGCCGGCCAGCAGGATCGGCAGCACGAAGATCACGTGGGCCCACGACACCCACAGCAGCGTCGGCGCCGACCCCAGCAGGCCGGAGGCGATGCCGATCAGCAGCAACTGCCCGCGGTGGCGCTTCATCACCGTCTTGCGCTCCTCGGCGGTGGCATGCTCGGCCAGTGCGTCATAGCTCATCACACGGTAGGTCAGCCAGCCCCACAACAGCGGCGGGATCAGGGCGAACAATGGCGGGATCAGCCACAGCGGCAGCGTCACCATCACCAGGAGCAGGAAGAGCATCGTGCAGGCGAGCGACTGCACCACGCTGCCGAACACGCTGCCGCCGTGCTCCTTGACCAGTTCGGGGTAGCTGCGCTCGAGGTGCCGGATCACGGCCGGCACCGAGAAGATGCTGATGAACACCAGCATCGAGGCGATCACCAGCGGAACCGCCATCACGATGACGAAGATCGGCGCCACGAAGGCGCGTACCGATTGCAGGCCGAACCAGTCGAGCACGCCATAGATCCAGCTCGTCAGCGGGAAGTTCTCGAGGAAGGACCGCGTCGTGGCCAGCAGCGCATCGCCGAACCACCATAGCACGCCGCACCACAGCAGCGTGGCCAGCACGAAAGGCAGCACCGTCTGCAGCAGCATGCGCGGATGCAGCTGGCTGACCAGCGCGCGGGAAAAGGAGCGGACGAGGTCGTTCATGCGGGAGAAGCCGGGAGGCAGGGGCTTTTGTTGGCGGACGCCAAGACTAGCATAGCGCACCCGCTGCGGCACATCGGCCGGCAACAGGCACGCCCGGCTTCCTGCGTCCCCTCAGCCCAACCGCAGCATACGCTTCAGGCCCAGCCACTGCTGGGCCAGGAACCCGCCGCCGTAGTCGCGGCCCTTGCCGACCGGGGGCGGCATCTGGTCGCGGATGCCGGTGGGATGGTAGACCGGCGAGAAGTTGGCGGTGCCAAACAGCATGTCCCACCAGGGGAAGATCACGCCATAGTTGCAGCCGCCCAGGCGGGGCGCCACCCCGGCCGCCGTCGCCCTGGCCTCGTGGCCGATGCCGACGGCGTGGTGTGTCCGGTGGAAGCGCGGCGACACCAGCAGCCGCTCACCCAGCCAGCCGAAATGCATCCTGAGGTTGGCATGCTGCAGGCTCTGCAGCAGTTGCGTCAGCGCCACCAGCAGCACGAATTGCGACGGCTCCACACCCACCGCCAGCGCCACCGCGGCGAACACGGCGTCGCGCAGCATGCTGTCGAGCAGGTGGTTGCGATCGTCGCTCCAGAGGGTCATCTGGCGCTGGCTGTGATGCACGGCGTGCAGGCTCCACCACCAACGGTAGGTGTGCGACAGGCGGTGATACCAATAGTCGAGCAGGTCGAAAATCAGCAGGTAGACCAGGAAGCTGACCAGCGGCACCGACGTCACGCCGGGCCACCAGTCCTCGACATTGATACGCACCCAGCCAAGCAGCCGCAGGTGGCCCTCGATGGCGTCCGACACCGGGTCGAGCAGGAAGAACATGGCCAGCCGGAACAGGCCCAGCCGGTGGATGACGGTGTAGAAGATGTCGGTGCGGACCGCACCCCGGTCGGTCACGGGCTCGACCGGCCGCAGCTTTTCCAGCGGGCCCAGGATCAGCACCATCACCGCGATCTGCACCAGCCCCACCAGCAGCCATTCGGTGCCGGTGAAGGCGTCCTCGGCGTAGTTACCGAAGCCCAGGTGGTAGACGAGCGGCAGCACCACGTCCTGGAAGAGCGTGCCTTCGACCTGGCCGATCCAGCCGTTCAGCGTGTCCCACATCACTGCTTGTCCTTGCTCGCGATCCGGTCCCGGAACCACTCCCTGTACGCGGGATGATCGCGCAATGTTGCAAAACAGAAGCCCTTCCTCTCCAGTCCGCTGATGAGCGGCTCAAGCACCGCGGGCGCCCATGGATCCTGCCGCGACCAGATGCCCAGGTGGGCCATGGTGATGTCGCCGTCGCGCAGGTCGCGCAACGCCCGGTCCAGCAGCTTCTGGTTCGGATAGCGGGCCGAATCGAGTTCGTCGCCGAGGAACCCGGCAGGCGCCCAGCCGACATGATGGAAGCCGCACGACTGCGCCCAGGCTAGCGTCTGCGGCGCGGTATGGCCGCCCGGCGCGCGCCAGAGCGGGTCCATGGTAGCGCCGGTCATGGCATGGAAGGCATTCGCGCTGCGCTGCAGTTCCGCGCAGAAATCGGCGGGCTGCATCGTGACGTCCTTGCCGCCGTTCGGGCCGAACTGCGGGCGCATCACCACCTTGCCGTCGCGCGTGCTGCGCAGGTAGACGTGGTCGAAGGTGTGCGAGCCGAAGGCGTGGCCGTCGGCAGCCAGCGACTTCCAGTACGGCGCCCACGTCGGGTCGAGCGAGCTGTCGTGCCGGATGGTGGGCTCGTTGGCGAGGAAGAACGTGGCCTTGATGTGATGCTTGCGCAGGGTGTCGGCAATCAGCTGGGCCTGGCTCATGCTGCCGGTATCGAAGGTCAGGTACAGCGTGCCCGCGCGGCAGGCACCCTCGGGATGCCCTGCCGCGCCCGCCGCGGCCATGGCCGGCAGCGTCGCCACCATGGCCACGGCAGCCAGCCAACCCTTCGATTTCCCGACCCTGTTCATGTTCTCTTCGGTATCAATTCGATATCAATACAGCGGCGCCCGCGTCCGGAAGTAGATGCCATGCGGCGAGCGGCCGACGCGGATGGTCTTGACGAGCTTGCGGCTCGCCACGTCGATCAGCCCCACCGAGCGCGCCCAGCGGAACGTCACCCATAGCGTCTTGCCGTCGGCGGTGAGTTCCATGTCGTCCGGGCCGGAGGGCAGGCCGGTGATCTCGCCCACCTTGGTCAGCGTCTGCTGGTCGATGATGCTGATCGTGCTGGATACCCGGTTGCTCAGGAACAGGTGCCGGCGATCGCCCACCGCGCGGAAATTGTGCGCGCCCTTGCCGGTCTGGATCTGCTTGACGACCTGGCGCGTGTGCCAGTCGATCACGGCCATGTAGTCGGCGCCGGTCATCCCGACCAGCAGGTATTTCTGGTCCGGCGTGACCCAGATCCCGGCCGGCGCGGAGCCGGCGCTCATGCGCCACATCACGGTCTGCGTGGCCAGGTCGATCGCCGCGATCTCATTCGAGTCCTGCAGCGTGATGAAGGCAATCTTGCTGTCGGCCGTGAAGGCGATGTGGCTGGGCGTCTTGGCCAGCGGGAACTGCTTGGCCATATGCAGCGCCTTGCCGTCCCAGCGGTACAGGTCGACGCGGTCGAGCCGGTTGCCGGTGGTGATGAACCACTTCTGGTCGGGCGAGAAGCCGATCTGGTACGGATCGTCGATGTTCGGCACGCGCTGCTGCACCTTGCCGGTGACCGGATCAAGGAAGACCAGGTCGTTGCCCACCGCGTTGGCGACGATCAGGGACTTGTCGTCCGGCGTCGCGATCAGGTGGTGGGGCTCCTTCCCGATCGGGAAGGTTTCCAGCACCTTCTGCGTGTCCTTGTCGATCAGGGTGACGGTTGCCTCACCCGAATTCAGGACCACTACCACTTCCGCCGATGCTGGCGTTGCCGCCATCCCCATGACCAGGGCACCGCCAGAAACCACTCCCGCCACCATCCGCCGCAAGGCACGCATAAGACCCACTTAAATCAATGATTTAGTCAGCGATTCTAACGTCTGGCCACAGCCATCCGATGACCGCCATGCTGACGACGGGCAAGGAATTCACAAATATTTACAAGACTGGCGCGCGACGTTGCTTTCAACGCTGCATCGCCTCCCAGACCTTCTGCAAACGCTTGACAGACATCGGCACCGGTGTCCGCAATTCCTGCGCGAACAGCGCCACCCGCAGTTCCTCCAGCATCCAGCGGAATTCGGCCATGCGCGCGTCCTCCACACCACGCCCCTGGTTGCGAAGCTGGCGCTCCGCGCGCTGCCATTGCTGCACCAGCGGGGTCATCTCCTGCAGGCGCTGGCTGTCGCGCGCCGGGTCGCCCTTGATCTTGTCGATCCGCATGGCGATGCCCTTCAGGTATCGCGGGAAGTGGACGAGTTGCGCATACGGCGTGTCGATCACAAACTGCTTGCCGACCAATTGGCCTAGCTGCGCCTCCATGTCGGCGTGGGCGGCGGCGAACGGCTTGGCCTGCAGCAGCTTGCGCGGCAGGCCGGCGTACTCGGCCAGGATGCCTCCCACCAGCCGGGCAATCTCCTGCGCCAGCAGCGACAGCCGCGCCCTGCCCTCGTCGCGCCGCGCCACGAACTCGGCCTCGTTGCGCGGCAATGGCGCCTGCATGCAGGCGCGCTCCAGCGCGACCATCACGATCTGGTCGCGCAGCATCTCCTGCGTGCCGAGCGACAGGTACTGCATCGCCATCTGCTGCATGCCGGGAATGTTCTTCTCGACGAACTTCACCGGCTCCTTCAGTTGCAGCGCGAACAGCCGCCGCAGCCCGGCGTAGTGGATGCGCTCGGCCTCGGCCGGGTCGTCGAACACCTCCACGTCGCAATGCGTGCCCTTGTCGACCAGCGCCGGGTAGCCGAACAGGGTCTGGCTGCCCTTGCGGATCTCCAGCAGCTCGGGCAGCTCGCCGAACGACCATGACGCCAGGTTCTCGAACTGTCCCGCCTCGGCGGCGGGCACGTCGCGTGCGGCGATGTTCTGGAACGACTGCTGCGCCTGCCCGCCCAGTTCGGCGCGAAGCTGGGCGAGGTTGCGGCCCATGTCGAGCTGCCGGCCATGCTCGTCGATGACCTTGAAGTTCATCGTGTGGTGCGCGGGCAGCGTTTCCAGCTTGAAATCGGCGCGCCTGACCATGGTGCCGGTCTGCTCCCGGATATCGGCGATCAGCACGTCCAGCAGTTCGCCCTCGCCGAACGGCGCCCGCTCGACAAACCCGGCCGCATAGTCCGGCAACGGCACGCAATGCCGGCGCAGCTTCTGCGGCAGCGACTTCAGCAGCAGGTGGACCTTCTCCCTCAGCATCCCCGGCACCAGCCAGTCCGCGCGCTCCGGGCGGACCTGGTTGAGCGCGTACAGCGGCACGGTCAGCGTCACGCCGTCGCGGTGGCTGCCCGGCTCGAAGTGATACGTCAGGCTCATGTCGACGCCGGCGATGACCATCGTCTTGGGGAAGAGGTCGGTCGTGATGCCCGCCGCCTCGTGCCGCATCAACTCGTCGCGGTTCAGGTAGAGGAGCTTGCGGTCCTGCTTGCTCTCGGCCTCGTACCAGCGCTCGAACGTCGTCTGCTGGTGGATGTCGGCCGGGAGCGCCTTGTCGTAGAAGGCGAAGATGAGTTCGTCGTCGACCAGCACGTCCTGCCGGCGCGACTTGTGCTCCAGGTTCTCGATCTCGCGCACCAGCCGCTGGTTGTGAGCGAAGAACGGCAGCCGCGTGTCGAATTCCCCCTCCACCAACCCGCGCCGGATGAACAGTTCACGTGCCTCGGCCGGATTCATCGGCCCGTAGTGCACGCGGCGATGCTGGTAGACCGGCAGGCCGTACAGCGTGGCGCGCTCCAGCGCCAGCACCTGCCCGGCCTTCTTCTCCCAGTGCGGATCGCTCCAGCTCACCTTCAGCAGGTGCCGGCCGACCTGCTCCACCCACTCCGGCTCGATGCGCCCGAGCGTGCGGGCGAACAGCCGGCTGGTCTCGACCAGCTCCGCCGCGATGATCCAGCGCCCGACCTTCTTCGCGATCAGCGACCCCGGCCACAGGTGGAACTTGATCCCGCGCGCGCCGAGGTACTCGCGCCCCTTGCCGTCGGCCTCGTCCAGCTTCAGGCCGACGTTGCCCAGCAGCCCGCTCAGCAGCGCCTTGTGCACCTGCTCGTAGGTCGGCTCGGTCTCGTTGAGCTTCCAGCCCTGCTCGGCGACGGTCGTCAGCAATTGCGAATGGACATCGCGCCATTCGCGCAGCCGCACGTGCGACAGGAAATTCTCCCGGCACTGGTCCTGCAGTTGCCGGTTCGATTTCTTGTGTGCCACCGCCTCCTCGAACCACTTCCACAGCTTCACCCAGCCCAGGAACTCGGACTTCTCGTCCATGAACTTGCGGTGCGCCTGGTCGGCGGCCTGCTGGGCTTCCTGCGGACGGTCGCGCGGGTCCTGCACCGACAGCGCGCTGGCGATGATCAGCACTTCCTTCAGGCAATGGCCCTCTCGCGCTGCCAGGATCATGCGCGCCACGCGCGGGTCCAGCGGCAGGCGGGCGAGCTGGCGGCCGGTGGCGGTGAGCTGGTTGTCCTCGTCCATCGCGCCCAGTTCCTGCAGGAGCTGGTAGCCGTCGGCAATCGCCCGGCCCAGCGGGGGCTCGATGAAGGGGAAGGACTCGATGTCGGTCAGCCGCAGCGCCTTCATGCGCAGGATGACGGCGGCCAGCGACGAGCGCAGGATTTCCGGATCGGTGAAGCGGGCGCGGGCGACGAAGTCCGGCTCCTCGTACAGCCGGATGCAGACGCCGTCGGCCACCCGGCCGCAGCGGCCCGCGCGCTGGTTGGCGGCGGCCTGCGAGATCGGCTCGACCTGGAGCTGCTCGACCTTGTTGCGGTACGAGTAGCGCTTGACGCGCGCCAGCCCGGTATCCACCACGTAGCGGATGCCCGGCACCGTCAGCGAGGTCTCGGCCACGTTGGTGGCCAGCACGATCCGCCGCGCGTTGGACGGCCTGAACACCCGCTCCTGCTCCTGCACCGACAGGCGGGCAAAGAGCGGCAGGATTTCCGTGTGCGGCGGATGATGCTTGCGCAGCGCCTCGGCCGACTCGCGGATCTCGCGCTCGCCGGGCAGGAACACCAGCACGTCGCCCGGGCCGAGGCGGCACAGTTCGTCGACCGCATCCACGATGCCGTCGTACAGGTCGCGCTCCTTTGCCTGCGCGGACTTCGGGCTGCCGTCGGCGGGGGCATCGGCGGCGATGGGCCGGTAGCGCACCTCGACCGGATACAGGCGGCCGCTGACCTCGATCACCGGCGCCGGCCTGCCGTTGGACGCGAAGTGTTCCGCGAAGCGCTGGGCGTCGATGGTCGCCGAGGTGATGATGACCTTCAGGTCCGGCCGCTTCGGCAGGACCTGGCGCAGGTAGCCGATCAGGAAGTCGATGTTGAGGCTGCGTTCGTGCGCCTCGTCGATGATGATCGTGTCGTAGGCGCGCAGCAGCGGGTCGTTCTGCGTCTCGGCCAGCAGGATGCCGTCGGTCATCAGCTTGACCGACGCGCCGGGCGACATGGTGTCGTTGAAGCGCACCTGGTAGCCCACGTGCTCGCCCAGCGGCGTGCCGAGTTCCTGCGCGATGCGCTTGGCGGTCGAGGTGGCGGCGATCCGGCGCGGCTGGGTATGGCCGATCAGCCCGCCCCCTTCACGGCCCGGCCCGCGCCCGATCGACAGCGCGATCTTGGGCAACTGGGTGGTCTTGCCCGAGCCGGTCTCGCCCGAGACGATCACCACCTGATGCTGCTGCAGCGCCTGCGCGATCTCGTCGCGGCGGGCGGAGACGGGCAGCGCCTCGGGGAACGTGATCGGCGGCAGCGGGTTGGGCGTGCGCGGCGGCGCGGGGCGGCGCGGGGGGCGCGGCGGGCGGCCGTCGACGGCGGGCGGGCTCTGCTGCCCGGGGCGTGCGGGGAGATCCGGACGCTCGACACGCTCCGCACGCACCTCCGGCTTTGGCCGCGGGCGCGAATCCGGACGTGAATCCGGGCGCTGCGGCGGGGGCGTTTCGGGATGCGGCCGGGACGGCTGCTCGGGGCGTGCCCCGGCACGCGGCTCGGCGCGCTGCCGAGGCTGCCGGGAGGGTCGCTGGGGGGTGCCCTGCGCGGGGCGCGGGGAAGGCTTGGCGGGACGTTGTTCTGACATTGGCCGGGATTATAATCCGCGGCATGAACGCCAGAACCGACGCGCCCGAGGCGGCGCCTGCCCCAGCCTCTGCCCCCATGGCGCCGGAAGCCCTGGCCGATGGCCAGAGCCAGATCCTGCCGATCGCTCCACAGGGCGACGCTGCCCAGGTAACCGCCGCCGACGGCGCCGAGCGCGGCGGCCCGGACCACCAGCAGTTCGTCGACTGGCTGCGCGCGGTCGCCCCCTACATCCACGCCTTCCGCGGCAAGACCTTCGTGATCGCCTTCGGCGGCGAGCTGGTCAAGGCTGGCGTGCTCAATGCGCTGGTCAACGACGTCGCCCTGCTGCACGCCATGGGCATGCAGATCGTGCTGGTGCACGGCTCGCGCCCGCAGGTGGAAGAACAGCTCGCGCTGCGCCACGTGGAGTCGCAGTTCGCCGACGCCATCCGCATCACCGACAACGCCGCGCTCGAATGTGCCAAGGAAGCGTCCGGCGAACTGCGCCTCGACATCGAGGCCGCCTTCAGCCAGGGGCTGCCGAACACGCCGATGGCAGGCGCGCAGCTCTCCGTCATCTCGGGCAACTTCGTCACGGCGCGGCCGGTCGGCATCGTCAACGGCGTGGACTACCAGCACACCGGGCTGGTGCGCAAGATCGACGCCGACTCGGTACGCATGTCGCTCTCGCACGGAAAGATCGTGCTGTTCTCGCCGCTGGGCTTCTCCCCGACCGGGCAGGCCTTCAACCTGTCGATGGAGGACGTGGCCAGCGCCACCGCCATGGCACTGAAGGCCGACAAGCTGATCTTCATCGCCGAGGTGCCCGGTGTGCTCGACCCGGTCGGCAAGCTCAGCAAGGAGATGCCGGCCCGCACCGCCGCCGAACTGCTGCATGACAAGCGCCTGCTGCCCGAGGTAGCCGACTACCTGCGGCATGCCGTCAAGGCCATCAAGGGCGGCGTGGCGCGCGCCCACCTGATCCCCTTCGACCTCGACGGCTCGGTCCTGCTGGAATTGTTCCTGCACGATGGCGTCGGCACCATGATCGTCGACACCGACCTCGAAAGCCTGCGCGAAGCCACGCTCGACGACGTTGGCGGCATCCTGCAGTTGATCGCCCCGCTGGAGGCCGACGGCACCCTGGTGCCGCGCGGACGCCACCTGATCGAGCGCGACATCGCCAATTTCTCGGTGATCGAGCACGATGGCGTGCTGTTCGGCTGTGCCGCGCTCTACCCGTACCCGCGCGACAACATGGCCGAGATGGCCTGCCTGACCGTATCGGCCGAGGCCCAGGGCACGGGCGACGGCGAGCGCCTGCTCAAGCGCATCGAGCGACGCGCCCGCACGCTGGGGCTGGAAAGGCTCTTTGTGCTCACGACGCGCACCGAGCACTGGTTCCTGAAGCGCGGCTTCGTGCACGCCACGGTCGACGACCTGCCGGAAGACAAGCGCAAGCTCTATAACTGGCAGCGCAAGTCGATGGTGCTGATGAAGAAGCTCTGACGCCTCCGGCCCCTGCCACCGCTGCCACCGTATTCCCCGGGCCCCGGCAGGGGTTCGGCGGCATCCCGCCGGCCTTGGCTACAATAGCGCCACTCGCGAATCCGACGATCCCACAAAGAACCGAATACAGGAGTTCCCATGGCCCGCATGGTCCATTGCATCAAGCTGAACAAGGAAGCCGAAGGGCTGGATTTCCCGCCGCTGCCCGGAGAACTGGGCAAGAAGATCTGGCAGAGCGTGTCGAAGGAGGCCTGGGCCGGCTGGCTCAAGCACCAGACCATGCTGATCAACGAGAACCGGCTCAACATGGCGGACACGCGCGCCCGCCAGTACCTGCTGAAGCAGACCGAGAAGTATTTCTTCGGTGAAGGCGCCGACGAGGCAGCCGGCTACGTGCCACCCTCGGCCTGATCCGAGCCGATATCCGTCAGTCGATCCCGTCAGTCGATTCCCTCCTCCGCCAGGGAGAGGGAATCGTAGATACCAGCGATATCAGTAGTCGCTGCGCTTCACGCCCTCGGGCGTGCCCAGCAGCAGCACGTCCGCGCCACGCAGCGCAAACAGCCCCACCGTCACCACGCCCGGGATCTGGTTGATCGCCTGCTCCAGCCCGCGCGGGTCCGTGATCTTCAGCCCGGATACATCCAGGATCACATTGCCGTTGTCGGTCTTGTAGATACCGCCCTCGGCCGTCAGGCGCAGCTTGGGCTGCCCGCCCAGTGACGCCATCTTGCGCGCCACTGCGGCGCGTGCCATCGGAATCACTTCGACCGGCAGCGGGAACGTCCCCATGGTCTGCACCAGCTTGCTGCCGTCCGCGATGCAGACGAAGCGGCCCGCCACCGAGGCGACGATCTTCTCGCGCGTCAGCGCACCGCCGCCGCCCTTGATCATGGCGCCGCTGGCGTCGATCTCGTCGGCGCCGTCCACGTAGACGGGAATCTCGTCGACCTCGTTCAGGTCGAGCACCTTGATGCCATGCTGCTGCAGGCGGCGGGTGGACGCCTCGGAGCTCGATACCGCACCCGAAAAGCGGTCCTTGAAGGCGGCGATGGCGTCGATGAAGAGATTGGCGGTGGAGCCGGTGCCCACGCCGAGCACGGCGCCCTCGGGAACTTCCTGCTTCACATAATCGGCGGCGGCCTGCGCCACCAGCGCCTTGAGTTCGTCCTGAGTCATGGCTACGGGAAAGAAGAGATGCTGCGGGAAAGGGCGTAGTGTAGCGGATCGCCGCAGGTACAATGATCCATTCCACCCGCGCGCCTTCCCTCGCGCAAGACTAGCGAACGCATCCATCATGAACCAGCTGGAACAACTCAAGCAGTTCACCACGGTCGTGGCCGATACCGGCGACTTCCAGGCGATGAAGCAGTACACCCCCCGCGACGCCACCACCAACCCCTCGCTGATCCTCAAGGCCGTGCAGAAGCCCGAGTACCGGCACCTGCTGGAGAAGGCCGCGCGCGACCTCCACGGCAGCGGTGGGATCGACGCCGTCATGGACGAAGTGCTGATCGCCTTCGGCCTCGAGATCCTGGCCATCGTGCCGGGCCGCGTGTCGACCGAGGTCGACGCCCGCCTCTCGTTCGACACGGATGCCACCGTGCACAAGGCCCGCCACCTGATCCAGCTCTACGAGCAGCGCGGCATCGCCCGCGAGCGCGTGCTGATCAAGATCGCCTCGACCTGGGAAGGCATCCGCGCCGCCGAGCAGCTCCATCGCGACGGCATCCACTGCAACATGACGCTGCTGTTCTCGCTCGCCCAGGCCGTGGCCTGCGCCGAGGCCGGCGCGCAGCTGATCTCCCCCTTTGTCGGCCGCATCCTCGACTGGCACAAGAAGCAGGCCGGCGACCAGTGGGACGCCGCCGCCAACGCGGGCGACAATGACCCCGGCGTGCGCTCGGTGCGCCAGATCTACGACTACTACAAGAAGTTCGGCTACCAGACCGAGGTGATGGGCGCGAGCTTCCGCAGCCCGGAACAGGTGCTGTCGCTGGCCGGCTGCGACCTACTGACCATCAGCCCGGACCTGCTGGAGAAGCTGGCCGGCGCCAGCGGTACGGTCGAACGCAAGCTGTCGGTGGATCAGGCGCAGGCCGCCAATATCGCCCGCATTGCGGCCGACGAGAAGGCATTCCGCTGGCAGATGAACGAAGACCCGATGGCCACCGAGAAGCTGGCCGAAGGGATCCGCCTGTTCGCGGCGGACGCGGTCAAGCTGGAAAAGCTGATCGCCGAAGTGGCCGGCTGAGCTGCAGCCACCAGGAATGCCGGGCTACCACAGGCCCGGCAGGCACTCGGCCGCCGGTGCGCGCAGCAGCACGTCGGCGGTGTCATCCAGCGCCGACGGCTCCGGGTTGACGAGAATGATCCGCGCACCGCTGTCGCGCGCGATGCCCGGCAGGCCCGCCGCCGGATAGACCAATCCCGAAGTCCCCACCACGAGGCAGACGTCGCACTCGCTCGCCGCCTGCTGGGTGCGATAGCTCGCCACGCGCGGCAGGTCCTCGCCGAACCACACCACGCCGGGACGCATCATCGCGCCGCACAGCGCGCAGCGCGGCGGCGAACCGGGGATGGCCGTGGCCGCGTCGCACTTGCCGCAGCCGTCCAGCCACTTGTTGGCGAACAGGTTGCCGTGCAGTTCCAGCACCTCGGGACTGCCGGCGCGCTGGTGCAGGCCGTCGACGTTCTGCGTCGACAGCGTCACCGCCTTCTGCGCGGCCAGCCTGGCCAGCGCGTAGTGGGCAGCGTTCGGCCCCAACCCCGATACCATCTTGCGGCGCATATCGTACCAGTCCCACACCAGTTGCGGGTTGCGGCGGAAGGCTTCTTCCGTCGCCAGGTCCTCGGGGTTGTACTGTGACCACAGCCCGGTCAGCGTCTCGCGGAACGTCGGTACGCCAGACTCGGCCGAGATGCCGGCGCCGGTCAGGACGAACACCCTGTTCGCGTCCGCCAGCAGGCGGCGGGCCGCATCGCGTTCGGCTGGCGTCACCATGACGTCACCTCGACATCAGCGCGGCAGGCGCCGCTGGCGGACCGCTTCGTACAGGCAGACGCCGCTCGCCACCGACACGTTCAGGCTTTCCACGCCGCCCGCCATCGGGATGCCGACCAGTTCGTCGCACGTCTCGCGCGTCAGGCGGCGCATGCCTTCGCCTTCCGCACCCATCACGATGGCCATCGGACCCTTCAGGTCGACGTCGTACAGCGACTTCTCGGTCTCGTCGTCGGTGCCGATGATCCAGATGCCGCGCTCCTGCAGCTCGCGCAGCGTGCGCGCGAGGTTGGTCACGGTGATATAGGGCACGGTCTCGGCCGCGCCGCTGGCGACCTTGGCGACCGTCGCATTGATGCCGACACTGCGGTCCTTGGGGGCGATCACGGCATGCGCGCCGGCGCCGTCGGCTACGCGCAGGCAGGCACCGAGGTTGTGCGGATCGGTCACACCGTCGAGGATGAGCAGCAGCGGCGTGCCCTCGATACCGTCGAGCAGTTCGTCCAGGGTCAGCGCCAGGGAGACTTCCTCGGCGCGCGCCACTACGCCCTGGTGGCGGTCGGTGCCGGCCATGCCGCGCAGGCGCTCCGCATCTACCGGATGCAGGCGGACGCCAAGGCTCTCGGCCAGGCGGATGAAGTCCTGCATGCGCCGGTCGCGCCGCGAAGCTTCGACGTAAACGTCGGACACGCCCTTGGCATCTTGCCGAAGACGTGCGGTAACGGCATGAAAGCCGATCAGGAGTTTTTGTTTTGCCATGGGCGGGATTGTAACCGCCCTGCCCGCCGGGGTCGGGCGACCTGACCGAAATCAGAGTCGTCCGACCCGCGGCCGGCGCCGCTCAGCGCTTGCGCGCCGGATGCGCCTTCTTGGCGGGCGACTTCGCCGCCCGCTTCTTCGACGCCGGCTTGTGCGCCTTGTCGAGATGCTGCGGCTTGGGCTTGGCGGCCCGCTTGGCCGGCTTGCCGGCCGGCCTCGGCGTGGCGTGCGTGCGCAGCGGCGTCACCACCGCCTCGAACACCGGCTGTTCCTCGATGACCCGGTCGAGCGTCTCGTCGAACGACTCTTCCGGCTTCGATGTGCCGCCCAGCAGTACCGCCAGCTGGCGCCCCTTCTTGCGCGCCGGCGGCGCACCGCCCGGCCTGACGGCCTCCACCGCACCGGTCCGGGCGCGGATGGTCTTGGCCGACAGTTCCTGCACGAGGCGGAAGTCGATCTTGCGCGCGTCGAGGTCCACGCGCGAGAGCTGTACGCGCACGCGGTCGGTCAGCCGGTAGCGGATGCCGGTGCGTTCGCCACGCAGTTCGTTGCGCGCCTCGTCGTACTGGAAGTAGTCGCTGCCCAGTTCGCTGACGTGAACCAGGCCCTCCACGTACAACTCGTCGAGCTGCACGAAGATGCCGAACGAGGTCACCGCGCTGACGGTGCCGGCGAACTCGTTGCCCAGCTTGTCGCGCATGAAGTAGCACTTGAGCCATGCCTCGACATCGCGGGAAGCTTCGTCGGCACGGCGCTCGTTGGCCGAGCAGTGCAGGCCGAGTTCGTCCCAGATCGCCTCGTTGCGGCTGGCGCGCGCGGCGGCCTTTTCCGCCTTCTGCTCGGCGTCCTGCTGCTGCATCCGGCGCGCCTTGGGCGACACTGCCGTGTTCAGCACCGTGCCTTGCGGGAATGACGGCTGGTACTTGGTATGGGCCAGCACCGCCTTGATGGCGCGATGCACGAGCAGGTCGGGGTAGCGGCGGATCGGGCTGGTGAAGTGGGCGTAAGCCTCGTAGGCCAGGCCGAAGTGGCCGATATTGTCCGGGCTGTAGACGGCCTGCTGCATCGAGCGCAGCAGCATGGTCTGCAGCATCGGCGCATCCGGGCGCGACTTGATCTTCTCCATCGCCTCGGCATAGTCCGCCGCCTGCGGCTTGTCGCCACCGCCCAGCGACAGGCCCGAGGTCTTGAGGAACTCGCGCAGGGTCTTGAGCTTCTCGGCGTTGGGGCCGGCGTGGATGCGGTACAGCGTCGGATGCTTGAAGCGCTCGAGGAAGTCGGCCGCGCAGACGTTGGCGGTCAGCATGCATTCCTCGATCAGCCGGTGCGCGTCGTTGCGGGTGCGCGGCAGGATCTGCTCGATCTTGCCCTGCGCGTTGCAGACGATGTAGGTCTCGGTCGTATCGAAGTCGATCGCCCCGCGCGCGCGCCGGGACTTCAGCAGGATCTGGAAGAGCTCGTACAGGTTCTGCAGGTGCGGCACCAGTTCGCCGAGCTTGTGCGCCTCGGGCCCCTTGGTGTTCGACAGCACCGACCAGACCTCGTTGTAGGTCAGGCGCGCCGCCGAGTGCATGACGCCCGGATAGAACTGGTAGCCACTGAGCTCGCCCTTGCTGGTGATGACCGCATCGCACACCATGCACAGGCGGTCGACCTGCGGATTCAGCGAGCACAGGCCGTTCGACAGCTTCTCCGGCAGCATCGGGATCACGCGGCGCGGGAAGTAGACCGAGGTGGCACGGTCGAGCGCGTCGGCATCCAGCGGCGTGCCCGGGCGGACGTAGTGCGAGACATCGGCAATCGCCACGATCAGGCGCCAGCCCTTGCTGCGGCCGATCTTGACGGGCTCGCAGTACACGGCGTCGTCGAAGTCGCGGGCATCCTCGCCGTCGATGGTGACGAGGGGGATATCGCGCAGGTCGATGCGGTGGTCGAGGTCGGACTGGCGCACGACATCGGGCAGCGCGGCGGCTTCCTTGGCGGCGCCCGGCGAGAAGGCATGCGGCACGCCGTACTTGCGCACGGCGATCTCGATCTCCATGCCCGGATCGTCGATCTCGCCCAGCACTTCCACCACGCGGCCGACCGGCTGCACGTAGCGGTCCGGAAACTCCATCAGCTCGACGCTGACCACCTGCCCCACGCGGGCCTTGCCCTGGCCCTTGGGCGGGATGAGGATGTCCTGGCTGATGCGCTTGTCTTCGGGCGCCACCACGAGCACGCCGTTCTCGCTCAGCAGGCGGCCGATCACGAAGCGGTTGGCGCGTTCGAGGATCTCGACGATCTGCCCTTCGGGCCGGCCCCGGCGGTCGTATCCCACCACGCGAATCTGCGCGCGGTCGTTGTGCATGGCCTTCTGCAGCTCGCGCTCGGGCAGGAAGATATCGTCCTCGCCGTCATCGCGGATCAGGAAGCCGAAGCCGTCGCGGTGCCCCTGCACGCGGCCGGTCACGAAGTTGGGCTGGTGCGCCAGTTCGTAGTGCCCCTTCCGGTTCAGTTCGATCTGACCGTCGCGCTCCATGGCGGCGAGGCGTTTCTGGAAGCCGTCGT
>Ga0160472_100648_pt1 | contig 17996 bp, 15 predicted proteins | sample HID1973M_E11MG_FD_108267 | JGI IMG/M metagenome (GOLD analysis project Ga0160472, IMG submission 108267) | Enriched mosquito-associated microbial communities from UW Madison campus, WI, USA - HID1973M_E11 MG | ecosystem: Host-associated > Arthropoda: Insects > Digestive system > Unclassified ... | reverse complement strand
TAGCCGCGTCAGGCCATGGATGGCCGGTCGCGGCGCGCCCACGGAGCAGGACCGGAGCGAGGGCATGCCGAGCCACAGCGAGGCACCGAACGACAGGGGCACAAGCCCTTGGTTACTTGGGGCCGGGCGGCGTTCCGTTTTTCCAAGTGACCCGCCGTAAGGGCGGAACCAATAGCAGCCCTGACCGCATTAATGGATATGTACTCAGCTCAGCTCAGCTCAGCTCAGCCAGCCAGCCAGCCAGCCAGCCAGCCAGCCAGCCAGCCAGCGTGAACTACTTGCCAACGATTAACCGGACACTTTCTGTGAACAACGGAGTGGATCTATACCGCTAGCCCTCGACCAACTCGTTCGATCATTTCGCACGAGTAGAACAACAACCCCGTACGTCAATCGAACAGGTTTGGTCCAACATCAACCTCAGTTCAAACCACTACCCCCACTGAGGTCTACACCATGAAATTCTTTTTCCACCCTTCGCCAAACCCGATGAAAGTGGCCCTGCTGCTCGAAGAGCTGCAAACCCCATACGAGCTGATCGGCGTCGACACCTTCAAGGGCGAGCAACACCTGCCGGCCTTCCTCGCCATCAACCCGAACGCCAAGGTGCCCGCCCTGGTGGACGGCGATGCCACCGTATTCGATTCCCAGGCGATCCTGCTTCACCTCGCACAGAAGCATCAACGCTTCCTGCCGAGCACCGCCGCCGGCAATGCCGAATTGCTGTCCTGGCTGATGTTCATCGGCACCGGCCTGTCGCCGTTTTCCGGCCAGGCCGTGCACTTCCTGCACCACGCCCCGGAAGACCTGGCCTACGCCAAGAATCGCTACCTGAAGGAAGTCGAACGCCACTACCGCGTGCTCGACCAGCGCCTGGCCGATCATCAATACCTGGCTGGCGACACCTACAGCATCGCCGACATGGCCCTGTGGGGCTGGGCCAACTACGCGCCCTACATCCTTGGCGAAAACGGCCTGGCGGCCTACCCGAACGTCAAGCGCCTGTTCGATGAAATCAGCGCCCGTCCGGCTGCCCAACGCGCTCACGGCCTGAAAGAGCAACTGGTGCTCAAGGCCGAATTCGACGAAGAAACCCGTCGCAGCCTGTTCCCGCAAAACCAGGCGTAATCAAGCGGGCTCAGGTGATCGAAAGCTACCCGTCGCGGCGTGAAATCTGACCGCTCGTTAGACTTCACTGGAGTCATGGACATCGCCCATGGGATGATCGCGCCCCACCGCGCGACCATCCCTGGAGATTTTAATGTCACTGTTGAGTAAAAAAGCCCTCGTCCTGTTGCTGACGGCGGCAGCCAGCCTGGGGGCCTTGAATGCGCAAGCGGCCAAGGCCGTTTCCAGTGATGCAAAACCACAGAAAGTCAGCCTGCTCGGCGGCAAGTTCACTTTCAACCTGCCCAAGGGCTTCGTTGCCAATCAACTGCCGGCCAGTGCCAACGGCGGCAGCGGCACCCTGTACAGCAACGAGGCCACCAAGACCGTGGTGATCGCTGCGCAAAACAGCCTGCCCCCGGGTATCAGCGTCAAGGACAACGACGGGGCCTTTCTCGACGGCACCGTGGCCGACTTCGACATTGCGCAACACAAATCCCTGCCGGACTACAACAAGCTCAGCGAAAAGAGCATGACGCAAAAATCCGGGCTGGGCCTGCGCCAGGTCGATGGCACCGCCACCCAGGGAGGCGGCATGACCCTCAGCACCACGCTGATGGCCGCGTCAGGTTCGCAGATGGCGGTAGTTCAGGTCATTTCCCGTCCCAGCGACATGGCCGCCCACGAAACCCTGATCAAACAGATCGTCAGCGGCAAATAAGGCTCAAGGGTTGAGGCGCTGCAACCAGGCGCTCAAATCTTCGATCTCGGTGGCGCTGATGCTGTGCCCGAGACCTGGGTAGACGTGAAATTCAGGCTCCAGCGACACGCTCTGCAACAGGCTATTGGCCTCGGTACCGTCGCTGAGGGGCAGGCGCTTGTCCTCCTCACCATGGCCGATGAACACCGCCAGGGACTGGCGTTTCACATCCGGTTTCAGCTCGCCCTTGAGCACCGGCAGGATGCGCCCGCTCAACGCGGCAATCCCGCCCACTGCCTCGGGGTGGCGCAAGCCCACTTCGTAGGACATGATCGCGCCCTGGCTGAACCCCACCAGGTACACCTTTTCAGGTTCGGTGTGATATTTCTTCGCCGCCTGGGCGATGAAATCCAGCAGTAACTGGCCGCTGGTCTTCAGATCATCGGTCTCACCGTTGTAGGCACCTTCGCCCTTTTTGCGAAACCACTGGTAACTGCCCTCCTCCAGCGTTATCGGTGCGCGCACTGACAGGTAGGTGTAGGACGCCGGCAGGTCATCCTTGATGCCGAACAGATCGCCCTCGTTACTGCCGTAGCCGTGGAGAAAAATCACCAGGGGCTGGTTTTTTGCTTCGGTACTGGTCTGTTCGAGGTACTTGAGCGGCAGGTCGGTTTGCAGCGGGGTTTGAGCGTGGACGACAGTGGATGCCAGCAGGGTCAGCAGAGCGAAAATCTTCAACATAAGCCTTCCTTCACAGAGCGCAGGATTCGGGGAAGAGCCTAACACTCTGTGGCAGGTTGGCGAAAATGCCGAGAGCATTTGCGCATCTTCAATCGTTGATCAGCTTGCCCACCCGAATCGGCTCGCGCCCGGCGACCTTTGCCTGCCAGGTGCCCGGCTGGGTATAGCGTCCACGATCGATGGCGAACAGCACGCCACTGGTGCCGGCGTTCACAGTGGTGACCTTGTCGTTCAACGGATCGACCACTTCAAACAGCGCATCACCCTTCTCCACCCACTCGCCGGCCTCGCGCAGGAAGCTGACCACGCCGTGATGCGGTGCGAACAGGTACTGGGTGCCTTCGAACGGCATGCCTTCACAGCACTCTTTCGGTGCTGCCGGCCAGTCGCCGGTGATGAAACCCTGCTCGGCGAGAAAGCCGAGGATGCCTTCACAGTTGGCCTGGGCCTGATCGACCCGGGTGTCGCCCATGCTGCCCAATTCGAGGGTGGTGGCAAGGTTGGCCGGCGGGATCGCCGCATGAGGAAACGCCCGGGCCAGACGCAGCCAGGGCGAAGAGCAGGATTCGTCGAACGAGCTGCCGCCGGAGTCTTCACAGAGCAAGGCCACGCCGGCCTTCAGCCGCGCGGCCAGGGATTGCCACTGCGGCCAGTGTTGCGGCAAGGCATAGATATGAATCGCCGCGTCGAAATCGCAGTGCAGGTCGAGGGTGATGTCGGCGTCGCAGGCGTGGCGCAGCAACAGGCGGTGCATGGCTTCCAGTTGCGAAGCGGCGACCGGCAGGTCGTCGAGGACCTCGCCCATGGTCTGGCGAATCAGGGCGATATTGACGTCGGCATCGCTGCCCAGGCGTTGGCCGATCCGCTCGGCGACCGGTGCGCTGAGCTCGACGAACGAGCGGTTGAAATTCTTGCCGCTGCCCAGCTCGAAACGCCCCATGTGGCTGCCTTGCAGGTGCTGGTCGAGACCAATGGGGTTGGCCACCGGCACCAGCTCGATCACGCCCTTGAGTTGCCCCTGGTTTTCCAGGTCGGCCAGGCGCTTCTTGAGCTCCCAGGCGGTGCGCATGCCCGGCAGTTCATCGGCGTGCAGGCTGGCCTGGATATACACCTTGCGCGGGCCGGCACCATAACGGAACACGCTGAGGGTGCGTTCGCTGCCCAGGTGGCTCCAGGGCAGTGGGTGGTCGATGCGTTGCATGGGGGAACTCCGATTCTCCGTAGGAGCTGCCGCAGGCTGCGATCTTTTGATATTGCCTCTAAAAATCAAGGTCAAAAGATCGCAGCCTGCGGCAGCTCCTACAGTTGGGCTATGTGTTGGCAGGGTAAATCATTAGCAAAAAAAAATGGCAGCCGCGTCAACGGCTGCCATTGTTTCAACCCGCTCGCTTACTCGCCGTAAACGTCAAACTTGAAGTACTTGTCCTGCACTTGCTTGTACTTGCCGTTGGCGCGGATTTCGGTGATGGCGGTGTTGAATTGCTCGGCCAGGGCGGTGTCGCCCTTGCGCACGGCAATACCGGCGCCGCCACCGAAGTATTTCGGATCGTTGTACTCAGGGCCCACGAAGGCGAAACCTTTGCCGGCGTCGGTCTTCAGGAAGCCGTCGTCGAGGTTGACCGAGTCGGCCAGCAAGGCATCGATGCGACCGGAGACCATGTCCAGGTTGGCTTCCTGCTGGGAACCGTAACGCACCAGGACAATGCCGGCCGGTTGCAGCACTTCAGTGGCGAAGCGGTCATGGGTACTGGCGCGCAGTACACCGACTTTCTTGCCCTTGAGCTCGGTCAGTGGATCCTTGACGTCGGTGCCTTCCTTCATCACGAAGCGCGCCGGCGTGTGGTAGTACTTGATGGTGAAGTCGACGTTCTTCTTGCGATCGTCGGTGATGGTCATGGACGACAGGATGGCGTCGATCTTCTTGACCTTGAGTGCCGGGATCAGGCCGTCGAATTCCTGCTCGACCCAGGTGCACTTCACTTTCATCTGCTCGCACAGGGCGTCGCCGATGTCCACGTCGAAACCGGTGAGCTTGCCGTCCGGGGTTTTCATCGAGAAGGGCGGGTAACCGGCTTCGATCCCGATGCGGATCGGCTTGGCGTCGTCGGCCACGGCGGTCAGGGACAACATCGACAGTGCGAGGGCACCGAACATCACTAGCTTCTTCATTTATAACTCCTGTGTGCGGAGGCTTTTGTTGGCAGCTTTCGATTAGCAGCGTTCGATGTCCGCCTTGTGGGCAAAATCGAAGTGGCCGGCAGTCTAGAGCGGCGACAGGCGTCTAAATTGCGTGCAGGCGACAAAAAATTATACAAACCAGTCGTGACGAATGACGTGACCGAGGCTGTAAGCCAAATCGCCATCATCCGCTGGAAAACCTCGATCAAGCTCACGAAATCCGCCGACTGGCGACCCTGGATGATTTGCGCCACATTGAGCGCGATGAAAGCCTGTAGAGCGTAGCTGAAGCCCATTCTGTATCGGGTGCGAGAAAACTTTATCCGCGCGCGAGTTGCCGCTACAGTGGCGCACAAGTCACTCACCGGGAATTTTCCGCCAACATGCCTGCCACCCCTGGATTGGTCGCGATTCTGGCCTACGACGGCCTCTGTACCTTCGAGTTCGGCATCGCCGTGGAGATCTTCGGCCTGGCGCGGCCGGAATTCGACTTTCCCTGGTACGAGCACCGCATCGTCGCCGTCGACCAGGGCCCGATGCGTGCCATGGGCGGCATCCAGGTCCTCGCCGATGGCGGCATGGAACTGCTCGCCGAGGCACGCACCATCATTATTCCCGGCTGGCGCGATCGTACCGCGCCGGTGCCTGAGCCGTTGCTCGACGCCCTGCGCCAGGCCCATGCCCGGGGCGCCCGGTTGCTGTCGATCTGCTCCGGGGTGTTCGTCCTCGCGGCCACCGGCCTGCTCGACGCCCATGGCGCCACCACCCACTGGCGCTACACCGCCGAACTGGCCGAGCGCTTTCCCAACATCGCGGTGGACCCGGACGTGCTGTACGTCGATTCCGGCCAGTTGATCACCTCCGCCGGCAGCGCGGCGGGCATCGACGCCTGCCTCCATCTGGTGGCGCGGGATTTCGGCACCCAGGTCGCCAACACGGTGGCGCGGCGCTTGGTCATGTCGCCGCAACGCAGCGGCGGCCAGGCGCAATTCATTCCCAGCCCCGTCAGCCCGACGCCGCGCAGCGATCTGTCGCGCGTCATGCAGTGGGCCCGCGAGCGCCTCGATCAACCCCTGGAAGTCCGCGACCTGGCCAGCCAGGCGGCCATGAGCGAGCGCACCTTCCTGCGCCGCTTCAGTGAAGCCAGCGGTCAGTCGCCGAAAACCTGGTTGCAACAGGAACGCCTGGGCCGCGCCCGGGAGTTGCTGGAAAGCACCGACCAGCACACCGAGCAGATCGCCCTGCGCTGCGGTTATCGCTCGGTGGAAAGTTTTCGGGTGGCGTTTCGTAGCGTGGTCGGGGTGCCGCCTTCGGTGTATCGGGAGCGGTTTGGGGGCAGATCAATTTCTTGAGGTGTGATTGATGGCCCCTTCGCGGGCAAGCCCGCTCCTACAGTGGATCTGTGTAGCGAAGGGGCCATCAATCACACCCGTCATTTCAAGGCTTACGCAACAAATAGGTATCCATAATCCACCCATTGGCCGCCCGCGCCGCGTTGCGCAGCCGCTCGATTTCATCGGCCACGTCGCCGAGCTTGCCGCTGATGAGAATTTCGTCCGGCGTGCCCAGGTAGGCACCCCAGTAGATCTGCGTCTGCGGGTCCGCTACCTGCCGATAGGCGTCCTGCGCGTCGAGCATCACCACCAGGCTGTCGGCGTCGCTCACCTGCCCCGCGGCCAGGCGCCGGCCCGTGGTGATTTCCACCGACCGGCCGATTTGATTGAGCGGCACTTTGTGCTGCGCCGCCAGTGCCTGGACGCTGGTGATCCCGGGAATGACCTCGAACTCGAACGTGCAGGCACCCGAAGCCAAGAGGGCCTGGAGGATGCGGATCGTGCTGTCGTACAGCGCCGGGTCGCCCCACACCAGAAAACCGCCGCACTGCCCGTCAGTCATCTCCTCGTTGATCAGGCGCTCGAAGGTCTGTTGTTTGGCCAGGTTCAGCTCATCGACACTGGCGCGGTAATCCACTTCGCCGCGCTCGCGTTCCGGGCTGTGGGCTTCGACGAAGCGGTACTCGCGGTCGCTGATGTAGTGTTCGCAGATGTCCCGGCGCAGGTCGATCAGCTTGTGTTTGCTTTCGCCCTTGTCCATGAGGAAAAACACGTCGACCCGGTTCAAGGCTTTCACGGCCTGCATCGTGATGTAGTCGGGATGACCGGCACCAATGCCGATGACCAATAGTTTTTTCATCAGGACTTTTCCTCACCATCAATGCCGGGAAACCGCAGGCGCCAACGGCCATGGAAACGCAGCTCCACCGCCGCCAGCGGTTCGATGTCGATCACGCTGGTCGCAGCGCCGGGCAGCACGTGGCTCAGCGCCGCGCGAATGACAAAGGGGTGGGTAATGGCGACGATGTGCCCCGGGGTCGCCTGCAATGAGGTCAACCAGCCCCCGACCCGCGCACCGAGTTGCACCAGTGACTCGCCACCGTGGGGCGCCGATGCCGGGTCGTCCAGCCAATGCTGAATCAGCTCGGGTTCGGACTTTTGCAGGTCGTTGATGGGCATCCCTTTCCAGCGCCCGAAATCACAATCTGCCAGGGCCTCGACCACCTGCGGGTCGCCGCCGAACAACGCCGCGGTTTGCCGGCTGCGCAGCTCCGGGCCGCACAGCAACTGGCGCGCACGGGTGAATTGATGAGCGCGCGAGCCCCGTGCCGTTTGCCAATCCATTTCCAGAGGTTCGTCCAGGGCGAAACGCGCCAGTTTCTGCGCGACGGTTCGAGCGTGGCAAATCAGGGTCAAGCGGGTCGCCTGCACAGGGGTCACTCTGTCCATAAAAAGGAGAACGGCCGTCGCCGTTGTGAAGGCGCAATTGTGCCGCAACAACGCGCATTCAGGGCAGTTTCGTTTCGCTGATCAACGGCGTCCTCGGCTTAACTCCTGCAAGCGAGTTCGTTGATCACCCCCCGGGTTTTCAGACAATGCCCTACAATATTTTTCGGCATTCGCGCACAAGCACGGTGCAATCTCTTCGCCCCACTTTCGCGCACGAAAAAGCCGCACAAAAATTAACTAGACAGGCAATACTTGATAATTAAATACTGTTTTAAACGGACTGTAGAAAGCGTATGTCCCCTCATCCAGCAGGAGCCCGGATGCCCTATCTCGTAGACACTCCCAGCCTTGGCAGCCGCGCGCCGTCTGAGGCTGAATCGACTTGCCGCCCAGTTCAACACCGTTAAACCCGGAAATGTCTTACATAAGAAAGAGCGGTGCCTGACAACATTCAGCCAACCGCCGTTTTAATGTGTGGAAAACCGACAGTGATAGTCGGGTTCGGGCGGACACCGCCGGATCCATCGATACAGGAGTGTCGCCATGCTGGTCTTGCGTCCAGTCGAGCCTACCGACCTGCCCCAACTGCAACGCCTGGCCCGGGAAAGCCTGGTGGGCGTCACCTCGTTGCCCGACGATAACGAGCGGTTGCGCGACAAGATTCTCGACTCCTGTAAGTCATTTGCCAGCGATACCTGCAAACCCGGCGCGGAAAATTATCTGTTTGTGCTGGAGGATCTGACCACCGGTCGCCTGGCCGGCTGTTCGGAAATTCTCGCCACTGCGGGCGCCGAAGGGCCGTTCTACAGCTTGCGCAACCGCCCTTTCACCAGCACCTCGCGAGAGTTGAACATCGAGCACGGGGTGCCCGCGTTGTCCCTGTGCCAGGACCTCAGCAGTCATACCTTGCTGCGGGGTTTGCACATCGACCCGGCACTGTCGCGCACGCCGCATGGCGAGCTGCTGTCGCGGGCGCGCCTGCTGTTCATCGCCGCCCATGCCCGACGTTTTGCCGACACGGTCATTACCGAAATTGTCGGCTACAGCGATGATCTGGGCCAGTCTCCGTTCTGGGATGCCGTGGGCAAACATTTCTTCGACCTGCCCTATGTCGAGGCTGAACGTCTGTGCGGTCTGGAGAGCCGGACATTCCTGGCCGAACTGATGCCGCACTACCCGATCTATGTGCCCATGCTGCCCCGGGCCGCGCAGGACTGTATCGGCAAGGTCCACCCCGAGGGCCAGGCGGCCTTCGACATCCTCGCCCGCGAAGGTTTCGAAACCAACAGCTACGTGGACCTTTTCGACGCAGGCCCGACGCTGTTTGCGCGCACCTCGGCCATCCGTTCCATCGTCCGCAGTCTCAGGGCAATCGTGTTGCCCGGCGCAATCATCGATGCCTGCGGCCGCTACCTGGTCAGCAATGAATCCCTGGCCGGATATCGAGCCATAGTCGCCGACCTGCAGCCCGTCGCCGGCCAGCCTGTCACCCTCGATGCGCACATGTGCGCGGCATTGCAGGTGAGCGAAGGCGACGCGATCCGCCTGGTCGCGCTATGAAAACGCCCCGACCGGTGCTCGCCAGCAGATCCAGCCTGTGTGAAAAAGGAACCGCTGAATGATTGTTCGTCCAGTGCAGATCACCGACTTGCCCGCCCTGCTGGCATTGGCGCAACAGGCCCGCCCGGAATTGACCGGTTTGCAGCTCAATGAAGAACGCATGACCCACCGGGTTCGCTGGGCCTGCAGGACCTTCGCCGAGCAGGTCGATCGCGCCGATGCCGACTACCTGTTCGTCCTGGTAGACGACGAACAGCAAATCCTCGGGATCAGCGCCCTGACCGGCGGCATCGGCCTGCGCGAGCCCTGGTACAACTATCGCGTCGGGCTGACGCACAGTGCGTCACCGCGACTGGGGATCCAGCGGCAGATTCCGACGCTGTTCCTGAACAATGAATTGAGCGGACAATCGGAAATCAGCTCGTTGTACTTGCGTGCCGATCAACGCGGGGGCAGCCACGGCCGCTTGCTGGCACTCGGGCGCCTGCTGTTCGTCGCCGAGTTTGCCCACCTGTTCGGCAACAAACTCATCGCAGGGCTGCGCGGTCGTGCCGATGAACAGGGCTGCTCACCGTTCTGGGACAGCCTGGGCCGGCACTTCTTCAAGATGGATTTCAGTCAGGCCCATCATTTGTCGGGCCTCGGCCACAAGGCGTTCATCGCCGAACTGATGCCGCGCCAGCCGCTCTACACCTGCCTGCTCAGCGAACAGGCCCAGGCCGCGATCGGCAAGGCCCACCCCAATAGCGAGGCGGCGCTGAAGATCCTCAGCGCCGAGGGTTTTACCCATAACGGCCATATCGACCTGTTCGACGGCGGCCCGGTCATCGAAGCCCCGGTGGCGGCGATCCGCAGCGTGCGCGAAAGTCAGCTGCTGGTACTGGACACGGGCACAGCCGATGATCAGGCGCCGCTCTGGCTGATTCATAACCGGCGCCTGGAAAACTGTCGCATCACCAGCGCCCGGGCCCGCCTGGTGGGCAACACCCTGGTAGTCGATCGCCTCACCGCCAAGCGCCTGCAGCTGCAGCCCGGCGACTCGGTGCGCGCCGTGCCGCTGCTCAACCAGCGCCAGCAGGCCGTGGCGGCCTGACCGCCGCCTGTAGTCGCCAGCGCAGTCCACTACAAGCAACACCGGGGGTGACGAGCCTTTCCACGGGTGCGTCTTCAGTCCGTCGCGGCCTGAAAATTCGTCATCATTGTTGCCCCCTCCCCGTGATAGCCTTTTTATTCCTTCGGCGTTGACACTTTTGCTCAAGCCCTTCCATTCCATTGGTGGAACTCATATGTCCAGGCTTTCTCATCAAGATTTGCGCCGTAACTTTCGTCAATTGTTCGCGTCCGACAGCTGCTATCACACCGCCTCGGTGTTCGACCCGATGTCGGCGCGCATCGCCGCCGACCTGGGCTTTGAAGTGGGAATCCTCGGTGGCTCGGTCGCATCCTTGCAAGTGCTGGGCGCGCCCGACTTTGCCCTGATCACCCTCAGCGAATTCGCCGAGCAGGCCACGCGCATCGGTCGCGTCGCGCAACTGCCGGTGATTGCCGACGCCGACCACGGTTACGGCAACGCCCTGAATGTCATGCGCACCATTGTCGAGCTGGAACGCGCCGGCATCGCCGCACTGACCATCGAAGATACCCTGTTGCCCGCGCAATTCGGGCGCAAGTCCACCGACCTGATCACGGTCGCCGAAGGGGTCGGCAAGATTCGTGCGGCACTGGAAGCGCGAGTCGATTCGGAAATGGCGATCATCGCCCGCACCCACGCCGGCATTCTGCCGGTGCAGGAAATCATCAGCCGCACCTGCCAGTACCAGGCCGCCGGTGCCGACGGCATCTGCATGGTGGGGGTGAAGGATTTCGATCACCTGGAGCAGATCGCCGAGCACCTGAGCGTGCCGCTGATGCTGGTGACCTACGGCAACCCGCTGCTGCGCGATGACAAACGCCTGGCCGAACTGGGCGTGCGCGTCACCATCGACGGCCATGGCGCCTACTTCGCCGCGATCAAGGCGACCTATGACAGCCTGCGCGAGCAACGCCAGATTCTTACCCAGACCTCGGACCTGAGTGCGACCGAGCTGACGCACACCTATACGCAGCCGGAGGAATATATCCGCTTTGCGGAGGAGTTCATGAGTGTGAAGGAGTGATGCTCAGAGGGCATCAGATCTTGAAATGATGGTGCCTGTTACTACGCCATCGCGAGCAGGCTCACTCCTACAGTGGATCGTCGTCGTGCGCAAATACTGTATCCGCCGAAAATCTACTGCAGGAGCGAGCCTGCTCGCGATGGCGGCAGTATCTACACCGCCAGTTCATGCTCAGGCTTACCGTCACTGCAACAAATCACCCGATTGCGCCCCGTTGTCTTGGCCGCATACAAGGCCTGATCAGCATCATTGAGCCACAGGGTCGCATCGGCGTGGGCAGGGTCAAACGCCGCCAGGCCGATGCTCAGGCTGACCTTGAGCGCCGGGTTGTGCTCGTAACCCAGGGTGCCAAAGCGATCGCGCAAGGCATCCATGGCCGAAGCGGCATGGTGCAACGGCAGGTCGGGCAGGATCACGCAGAATTCGTCGCCGCCATAACGACCGGCAATGTCCGTCGCCCGCAGATTCTGCCGCAGCATTTTGCTCAACTGGCGCAACACCGCGTCGCCGGCGACATGGCCGTAGGTGTCATTGATCGTCTTGAAATGGTCGATGTCGATCAGCGCAATGGCCGCGCCCTTCTCTTCACGCTTGCAGCGCTGGAATTCGATTTCCAGCTGATCCTTCCAGGCGCCATGGTTGAGCAGTCCCGTCAGGCTGTCGGTGCGGCTCAGCGCCAACAGTTCACGCTTTTGCCGGCCAAGGGTGTGGGCCTGCTGGTAACAGATCCAGCCCAGCAACAGCGGATAAAAACACAGCAAGGGCAAGCAGGCATACAGCTGCAGCGGGCTGGTTTGCGGTATGAAGGCCGGGGCGAAAATCAGCAGACCGACGGCGCCCCCCAACACTTGAGCCGCCGTGCCCGCCAGCAGGAAACGCAAGCCGCCAATGGCCACGTTATTCATGGCCATCATGGAAATGGTGGTGGCACTGGGTAGCGGATTGAACTGCATCGCCGCAATCCAGAACCCGCCCATGAAGGCATCTACCAGCAGGTTGCGATGTTCAGCGTGATAAGGCGCCCGGGCACGGCGGGCCCATTGGTACGCCAGATGGGGCCAGAGCAAGCCATTGAACAGCATCAGCCCCCAGACCCAGGGCGCGGGGTCGAGGGGGTACATGGCCGTGCCGACGCACACCAGCCCCAGGAGAATACCGACGATTCGCGACGTGTAGAGCCTCCTGGCCAGTGAAATTCCCTTTCCTCCCGCTTTTTCCATAGGGCCTCTGTGCCACTCGACGGAACCGGATCAGCCTGCTGTTTGCTGTGCTGGAGTCTAACAGGGCGAAGTTAAATAGCCATCACCGGCTGGCGCCCGGCTTCCCGGCCATCCCGAACATGCCGTAGGAGCTGCCGCAGGCTGCGATCTTTTGATCTTCGACAATGTACAGACCGCTAAAAAAACAAGATCAAAAGATCGCAGCCTGCGGCAGCTCCTACATCCGCTATATATGAAAGGGGGTGGATAAAAATCAAAAAGGAGGCCCATGCAGACTTTTCAGGTGTTGATCATCGGCAGCGGTTTTGGCGGCCAGTGTGCAGCGATCAATCTGCTCAAGGCCGGCATCAGCGATTTTCGCCTGCTGGAGCGGCGGGACTTCTTCGGCGGCACCTGGTGTCAGAACACCTACCCCGGCGCTGCGGTCGACGTGCCCTCGCCGCTCTACTCGCTGTCGTTTGCGCCCTACCGCTGGACGCAGATGTTTGCCGCCCAGGCCGAACTGCACCGCTACACCCATCATGTGGTGGAGAAATTCCGCCTGCAGGACAAGGTGGAGCTGGGCGCGGAGGTCACGGCCATCGAATGGGACGCGGTTTATAAACGCTGGACGGTGCACACCGCCGGCAAAGGTACCTACTGCGCGCAATTCGTGATCAACGCCAGCGGGCCCCTGAGCCAGCCGGTCATCCCCCGCTTCGAAGGTCAGGAGCGTTTCCAGGGCAAGTCCTTCCACACCAACCAGTGGGACCATTCCTACGACTACCGGCAAAAGCGCGTGGCCATCGTCGGCAGCGGCGCCAGCGCGGCCCAGGTGATTCCGGCAATTGCAGCGGACGTTGCGCACCTGCATGTGTTCCAGCGCACACCCCATTGGGTATTGCCTCGGGCTGACCGCGCCTTCGGGGGATTCCAACGCTGGCTGCTCGGGCTCAAACCCGCCTACAAACTGTTGCGCTGGATGATCTACTGGCAATTCGAAACCCGGGTGATTGCCTTCAAGTATTCGAAACCGGCGGTGCGTCTGGTCCAGCAGCAAGCGCTGCGCTTTCTCAAGCGCCAGGTACCCGACCCTGAACTGCGACGCAAACTGACGCCGGACTACACCATCGGCTGCAAGCGGGTGATCCTTTCCAGCACGCTGTACCCGGCGCTGGGCCGCAGTAACGTGACGTTGCACAGCGCCGCGGAAGGCATCAAGGCCCTCGACGAAACCGGCATCATCACCCGGGATGGCCAGCACATCGACGTCGACCTGATCGTCTGGTCCACCGGCTACGATGCCACCGACGGGGTGATTTCCTACCCGGTAACCGGAAAAAACGCCACCCGCCTCACGGACGTCTGGGCTCAATACCCCCGCGCCTACCTCGGCACCGCCCTGCCGGACTTTCCCAACCTGTTTATCGTCACCGGCCCGAATACCGGGATCGGCCACACCTCGGCCCTGTTCATCATCGAATCGCAGATGAACTACATCATCGATTGCATTCGTACCCTCAAAACCCAGGGTCTGCGCAGCATCGAAGTTCGCCATGAAGCGGAACGTACCTACACTGAAATGATCCACCGAGAAATGGAACGTACCGTGTGGAAAACCGGAGGTTGCCACAGCTGGTACCAAAGCAGGAGCGGTCATGTGATTGCGATGTTCCCGGGGTTCAGTTTCAGCTTTTATCGCCTGACCCGTGCGCTGAAACCCGCCGATCACATTTTGTCCTGAGCTGATAGGAAGGAGACAAGTGATGCTTTTACTGCTCGTCGTTATCGCAGTATTCGCGGCCTGGAGCTGGTTGACTTACCCGGCCATCGGCTACTGGCTGTATGACTTGAACATGGCGCTCGAGGCCAAGCTGTACCGCTTGCACAAGATCGTCGTGCCCATTCCCGAGATGACCGTCTCGACCTGGCAAGGCGGCCCCTACGAAGCCACCAGCAATGTCTTGATGCTCCACGGCTTCAGTGCCGACAAGAACCTCTGGCTGCGCTTCGCCCGGCACTTCGTCGGCACCCACCGGGTGATCATCCCCGACATCGCCGGCCATGGCGAAACCGGCTTCAAAGCCGGTGGCGGCTACGACATTGCCCTGCAGGCCAAACGCATGATCCAAATGCTGGACATCTGCGGGGTCGAGAAAGTCCACGTGATCGGCAACTCGATGGGTGGCTACCTGGCGGCCTGGCTCGCGGCGAAATACCCGGAGCGTATTGTGTCCCTCGCCCTGTTCGACCCGGCCGGCGTGACCGCGCCTGAGCCGAGTGACCTCGAGCGCCATTTGGCCAAGGGCCATAACCCGTTCCTGGTTCACTCCCGGGAAGAGTTCCGGCGCCTGTATGCCATGACCATGGCCTCGCCGCCCTGGATGCCCAAGGTGGTGCTCGATGCCGTGGCCCAGCGCTACGAACAGTCGCGGGAAGAGCTGGAAGAAATCTTCCACGACTTTCGCGCCAGCGCGCCGATGGAGCCCTGCCTGGCCGACATCAGCGCGCCGTCGTTGTTGCTTTGGGGGCGCAAGGACCGGCTGATCGATGTCAGCAGCGTGGCGGTCTGGAGCAAGGGCATCGCCGACCTGCGGGTGCACATCTGGGACGCCATCGGCCACATGCCCATGGTCGAGGCGCCTTCCGGATCGGCACGCCTGTATCGGGAGTTTTTGGCATCGCTGCGGTCGGAGAGCCCGCAGGATCAACGACTGCACTGACGCTTCAGTCGTTTGCAGAATGAAGTTCGTCAGAAACTTCGTTTGCCGGCGTCGTCCAAGGCTGCGATCTTTTGAGCATCCTTTACGTCTCCGCGCCAGGAATCCTGTTCATGAACCAACCGAGCTTCGTCAGCCCCGACCTGATCCGCCAACGCTTCTCCAAAGCGATGTCCGACATGTACCGCGAGGAAGTGCCCTTGTACGGCGCATTGATGGAATTGGTGGAGCAGACCAATCGCCAGGTGCTGGCCAGCGACGCGCAAGTGGCCCGGCAACTGCAGAACACCGGCGAAATCGAGCGCCTGGACCTGGAACGCCACGGCGCCATCCGCGTTGGCACCGCCGCAGAATTGGCCACTCTGGCCCGCCTGTTCGGAGTGATGGGCATGTTGCCGGTGGGTTATTACGACCTGACCCCGGCCGGGGTACCGGTACACTCCACGGCGTTTCGCGCGGTGCATGAAGCGTCGTTGCAGGTCAGCCCGTTCCGCGTGTTCACCTCGCTGCTGCGCCTGGAACTGATCGAAGACCTGGAGCTGCGCGCTTTCGCCCAGTCGGTGCTCGACCAACGCGCGATCTTTACTCCGAAAGCGCTCAGCCTGATCGAGCGCGCCGAAACCGAGAGCGGCCTGTCAGAAAACGACGCCAGCGACTTCGTCAACGAGGCCCTGGAAACCTTCCGCTGGCATCACCGCGCCACCGTCACCGCCGCGCAGTATCAGCAACTCAGCGCCCAGCATCGCCTGATTGCCGACGTGGTGGCGTTCAAGGGCCCGCACATCAATCACCTGACGCCGCGCACCCTGGACATCGACAGCGTCCAGGCGCAGATGCCGTCACACGGCATCACCCCCAAGGCGGTGATCGAAGGCCCGCCGCGCCGGCAGTGCCCGATCCTGCTGCGCCAGACCAGTTTCAAGGCGCTGGACGAGCCGATCGCCTTTACCGATCAAGCCGACACCCACGGCAGTCACAGCGCACGCTTCGGTGAAATCGAACAACGCGGCGCCGCCCTCACCCCCAAGGGCCGGGCTCTGTATGACCGCTTGCTGAATGCCGCCCGGGACGAACTCAAGGATTTCCCCAACGAAGCCAACGCCGAGCGCTACAACGCACTGATGGCGCAGCACTTCAGCGAATTTCCTGACACCTGGGAGGGTATGCGCCAACAGGACCTGGCCTATTTTCGTTATTTCCTGACGGATAAAGGCCGCAGCGCCAGCCACCTGAAATCCCCGGCGCTGGAGGACTTGTTGAGCGATGGATATGTGCAGGTGGAACCGCTGGTGTACGAAGATTTCCTGCCGGTGAGCGCGGCGGGGATTTTTCAGTCAAACCTGGGGGACGCGGCACAGACCCACTATGGCGTGCATTCAAATCAGCAAGCGTTTGAAACAGCCCTGGGGCGTTCAACCGTCGATGAACTGGCGTTGTATGCCGAGAGTCAGCAACGTTCGATCGAAGCGTGTTTTGCAGCGCTGAACGAATAATGCTCAGCAGTTGTAAAAGTTTGTATAAAATAAGGGCGATATCAGCATCGTCCTTATTTATATCTGAGACTTTTAATCATGCTTTAAACGCAAAAAGGGTCCGCCCAATGCAATGGCCTCGGCAATCCGTGCACTGGTAAAGAGCCGCAACACTGGGCGAACGGAAGGTAGTCTAGTGGATATGCCTGAGCATGTGTGCACAAGAAAGATGAAAATTATCGACACAATGTTTAACAAAATGGCGACCTGAATAATCTTATGGCTGGCAACACAAACCCTCTAGTTAGAACACAAAGATTAACTGCTCTTGTACAAGACAAGTACAAGAGCAATCAAGGCATGCAATCAGACTAAAGTCTTAGTGCCGACTGGTTACAGTCAAAACATCGGTATAGGTCACGTTAACGGTCTGACCGACTTTCAGGTCTTTGAGTTTCGCTTGAACTTCCGGTTTCTTGACGTCGACTGTTTTCGATTCGCCAGCCGGATTTTCAAAGGTCACCTGGTTTTTCTTCAGGTCGATCGCGGTGATTTTCAACTGCACCTGCACTTGGCGATAGGCTTCGCCGGCCGGGCTGTCACTGCCCGGTGCAACGCGTACTTCACCGGTTTTTTCCATGGTGCCCGGCAGGCCCTTGTCGATATCGGTGTCGAGGTAGGCGGCCACGGCGCTGGTGACCTTGACGTCGACTTTATCGCCGACTTTGAGGTTGCCCAGATTTTTCGCCTTGTCGGTCAATTGCACGGGGAACTCATTGCCCTGCGGCCCTTTGAGCACTACGTGATGATTGGGGGCATCAACCGAAACGACTGTGGTTTCGACCTGATCAGAAACCACGACGGCAGACAGCGGGATATCGGCAGCAACGGCGCCGAAGCTGGCGGCAGACAGCAAGGTTGCGAGGGTGATGGCTTTGGTCAGAGCGTGACGTTTCATATGCAGACTTTCCCTGTGTTGAATGGCAGCAAACCGCGTTGAACCGGGGCTCAACGCGGTGTGTGCGGTGAAGCATAGACGCAGTTGCGCGAGTGTTCGCAGTTTCTTGTGGGGTGCATGGGTCGATGGGGAGGTTTTTTGCACTTTTCTTGCGCCAAGTCAGGTCAGGCGGATTTGGCCGGTTGGTTGGTTGGTTGTTGAGTTGAGCTGCATACATATCCATTTCTGCTGTAACGGCTGCAATTGGTTCCGCCCTTACGGCGGGTCACTTGGAAGAGCGCCAAGTAACCAAGCGCTCGTGCCCCTGTCGTTCGGTGCCTCGCTGTGGCTCGGCATGCCCTCGCTCCGGTCCTGCTCCGTGGGCCCGCCGCGACCGGCCATCCATGGCCTGACGCGGCTAACCCGGCATCCATGCCGGGTTG
>Ga0160472_100646_pt1 | contig 18075 bp, 9 predicted proteins | sample HID1973M_E11MG_FD_108267 | JGI IMG/M metagenome (GOLD analysis project Ga0160472, IMG submission 108267) | Enriched mosquito-associated microbial communities from UW Madison campus, WI, USA - HID1973M_E11 MG | ecosystem: Host-associated > Arthropoda: Insects > Digestive system > Unclassified ... | reverse complement strand
TTTAACTTTAGCTCAGCCAGAAGCAGAAGCTATTTTATTAGCTGATGAACAGTTCGCCAAATTTTTGGACGGTAAAGCCCCTAAGAAAATCATTTTTGTAAAGGGAAAGATTATTAATGTAGTGGTTTAAGAATGCTGAAAGAATAAAGACCAAAGCTGAAAGGTTTCCCGCAAAGTTTTATAAAACAAACCCCGAATTGAGCAATCAATTCGGGGTTGTTAGTCTTTTCGCCAATGCGAGGTACGAAGCAATCTTACGACTAATGGTTTATAGCGCCCGCATTAAGATTGCTTCGTGCCTCGCAATGACGACCGTTCTTATTTGAATAGCAAAATATCTATTTCGTAGTTTAAAAAACTTTGCAATTTCATTGCCGCCCAGCTTCAGCCGACGGATAATAAAGAAAAACAAAACCCGAGCTTATATTTCTATAACTCGGGTTTTATACAATTAGTCAAAAAGCTTTAAGCTTTATCTTTGCTCTTTCACCTGTTCTAAGCTTTCGCTTTATTTCTATTTCCGCCAAATCTGCGGTTATTACTGGCGTTACGAGGTTTGCCGCTCATGTTGCCATCGCCACCGCCTCGTTTGCCACCACCGCCTTTCGATTGTGCCTGAGGTTTACGTTTTACCTGGTTTTTAGCCAACATGCTTTCCCAGGTTAAAGGGTAAGGATGGTCATCAACAATTGGCAGAGTAATTTTTATCAGTTTCTGAATATCCAGTAAATACTCATTTTCCTCTGCATCGCAGAAAGAAATGGCAATTCCATTTGCACCCGCACGGCCTGTACGACCAATCCTGTGAACATAAGATTCAGGGATATTTGGTAATTCGTAGTTGAAAACATGAGATAGTTGGTCGATATCAATACCACGGGCAGCAATATCCGTTGCCACTAAAACACGTATTTTTCTGTCTTTAAACTCTGTTAATGCTCTCTGACGGGCATTTTGGGATTTGTTTCCGTGGATAGCAGCAGCTTTAATTCCTGCGTGTGCTAAATCTTTTACAATTCTATCAGCACCATGTTTTGTACGTGTGAAAACCAAGGCTGTCTGAATATTTTTATCCTCCAAAAGATGAATCAGTAACTTCTTTTTATCGGGCTTATCAACAAAATAAACCGATTGAACGATGGTTTCCGCAGTTGAGGAAACTGGTGTAACCTCAACTTTGGTTGGGTTAGATAAAATTGTATTGGCCAGCTTTTGAATTTCATCGGGCATAGTTGCCGAGAAAAATAAAGTCTGGCGTTTTGCCGGTAATTTTGCCACTACTCTTTTAACATCGTGAATGAAACCCATATCCAACATACGGTCGGCTTCATCTAAAACGAAAAGTTCAATGGTATTTAAGCTGATAAAACCCTGGTTCATTAAATCTAACAAACGGCCAGGTGTTGCCACCAAAATATCAACGCCTTTACGCAAGGCTTCAACTTGTGAATGTTGATTTACACCACCGAAAATTACCAGTCTGCGTAAGTTCAGGTTGTTTCCGTAAGCTTTAAAACTTTCTTCAATTTGAATGGCAAGCTCACGTGTTGGGGTTAAAACTAAAGCCTTAATGTTTTTATTTGCCTTGGTATTGATGTGTTTTTCGTGCAATAACTGCAACATTGGGATGGCAAAGGCAGCGGTTTTACCAGTTCCGGTTTGTGCGCAGCCTAATAAATCTTTTCCTTTTAGTATTGTTGGGATGGATTGCTCCTGTATGGGCGTAGGTTGTGTATAACCTTCTGTCTCAAGGGCCTTTAAAATCGGCTCAATGAGGTTTAATTCTTTGAATAACATGTATTTTTCTGTGTAATATTTATCGAAGAAGCTAGAACAATCAATTGCTGAAGGACTAACTTGCGGAGAGAATATGCCATTCAGAATGGCAAGCCCTTATTCCTGCTTCGCTGCAAAGGTACGATAATATATGGAAGATGGAAAATGTAAAGTAAAAGATGGGAAATGAGGGGAGGGAAAATGTGAAGAGATGTTGGCTATTGCAGCCTAAATCCTAAAATCCTTTAATCTTTTAAAATGCTGGTCACTCTTTATTTTCCTTAAACCTGCTAAAAAATAAAAGCGCTATTAAACATAAGCCAAAACCTACAATTCCGTTTAAGCGAAGTCCGAAATCATTTCCAGGGTCTTTACCATAAATGGTTAGCATGGCAAAAATCGCGATGCCTAAAGTTTGACCAAGTTTAACAAATAAATATTTCACGGCGAAAAACATCCCCTCGTGGTTCTCTCCACTTTCCAAAGTATCTCTTTGAGCAATATCAGCCAAAATTGCGGTAGGCAAAATGCCCAAAGCAGCAAGTGGAAATGAAGCAGACAGAACCAGCATGTAAATCTGGGCGTAAGGCCCAAAAGGCAATTTCCCCAAAAAGAAAATGGTAACAAATATTAAACAGAGCACCGCGAATGCCAGCAGTACGAAAGGTTTTTTGCCGATTTTCGCCGAACCGAAGTTTACTAAGGGATAAAATAATAACGATGCCATCACCATTGCGCCCATAAACTTTCCACCCTCAGATTCTGGTAGCCCCAATAAAACCGTACAGAAGAATAACAGGCCGCTTGAGATGATACTTAGAGCCGTGTAAAAGGCAAAATCTGAAATTAGGTAGTATTTGAAATTACTGTTTTTAAAAGTGTTTTTAATCGCGGGCCACAACGGAATATGCGTAGGTTTTGCCACGGAGAATTCCTTTTCGTTAATAAAGAAAATTGGCAATAACATTACCAAACCCGATAAAATACACAAACCCCAAATGGCAATTTGAACGGCTTCACTGCGATTGGAAACTTGGAAATTGCTTTGCACCAAATCGGCAAAATTGTTGGTGCAAGCCGACAAAATAATACCTATTACAAATCCAACTTGCTGGTAGCTAGACAGCTTCACTTTTTGCTTAGGCGTATGGGTTACTTCGGCCAATAAAGCATTGTAAGGAATAATGTACGTAGTTACCGAAACAAAAAATAAGCAAAGCGTAATGGTTAACCACCAGGCATTGTGCAAACTTTCGGTTTTCTGCAAGGGGTAAAATACCAAAGCACAGAAAATCATAGCGGGAATAATCGCCAGTTTCATAAAAGGCATCCGGCGGCCATTCGGGTTTTTGCTGGCATCACTTCTCGAAGCAATAAAAGGATCGAAAACAGCATCAACCAGCCTGCCCGAGGCGGCAATGAGGGACAGAATATTAAAGGCTCCTAAAAAAACAAGCTGCGGTACCAAAGGGGGTAAACCGGCATTGCTTGGCGGCAAATAAAAATAGGGCAGCATCACGATGATGATATTCGTCATCGTGCTCCAGCCAATCATGCCTGCTGCATAAGCGATTTCCTGTTTTAGCGAGAGTGTTTTATTCATCAACTTATTTCAATCAATATTTTATATTTGGAAAGCACTTATTTGTTAAATCGGTACCGATAGCCCTGCTTTTCGTTTTACTTCGGCCAAAAAAAGGCCTCCGTGTTCACTCCAATCAGGTTTATTTTATTCGGGTTAACCTAAATATTTAAGGTTGCTGCCAAGTTAAAATGCGACTGTTAAGGTAGCAAATTTGCCAATTAAACCCGACAGCAGCCGAAATACTTTTTAGTTGCACCACTTCGACAAGCTCAGTATGACAACCCCTAAAAAGATTTTAGCGCATGGCGGGGCAATCGGAACCAATTAGCACTACGTTTGCTTTTCAAATATTTTAAATTATTTCTTGTTGAACAATCTACTGATAAAATAGATAATTAGAAAACCGACAAAAATATATAAGCCATTCAGCGCTGCATTCGGGTCGTCGGCATAAATACTGAAAGCAACAAATGTATAAGCGGCAATGAATATTATGGGCAATAATGGATACAAAGGAACGGTATAAATGCTTTTTTTATCAAGGTGGGCAGTTCTTTTTCTTAAAATAAATATTGTTGCCGCAGAACTTGCCATGCTTATGCTTTCCAGGAAAATGGTGTAATTTAAAATCTTATCGAAAGTTTTGGCGTAAAAAATAATCACAACTGCAACCAGCGTAAAAATCGTTAAACTCCAGGTTATTACTTCAGTTTTTTTATTCATCTTACTGAAGATTTTAGGCAATGCGCCTTCTTCGCCCATGGCAAACATGGCTCTTGGATTGCTCAATAAATTTACGTTTATGTAGCCCATTACAGAAATAAAAATGATAACAGAAAGCATTTTGAAGCCTGCTGGTCCGAATATTTTGGAGGCTAAAATAGCCGCAATACTTTCTGCAGTTTTCAGTTCTTCGAAGCCGATAACTTTAACATAAACGTAGTTCAGGATAAGATAAAGGGCTACGATGATGGTTAAGCCAATAATAATGGAACGCGGAATAACCTTTTTAGCTTCTTTAACTTCGCCACCGAAATTGATGGTTTGAGCGTAACCCGCATAGGAAAATGAACCAGCAATAAGGCATAATCCGAGGGACTTACCATAATCGGCCCAGCTTGGTAATGCGCCCTGGCTCGTCTTAAATATCGGCGTTGCGGTTTGTGCTTGTCCGCCGAAAAATACCGCACAAATTAAAGTTAAAATGAGAATAATTTTAATAACCGTTAATACATTCTGGGTTTTTGAACTCGCTTTTAACCCTAATAAATTAATCAGGTAGAATACGACAATGGTGGTTATAGCAATGGCCACACGATAAGTTTCATTCTGCATTCCGGCAGGTAAAATAATTTTGCTAAGGTACTCTGCACCAATAATGGAAATTGCCGCTACGGATGCTGCGCTTGAAATCAATACGATGCAGTTAATGGCAAATGCTATCGATGGGTGGTATGCTTTTGAGAAAATTTTGTAATAGCCGCCTGTTACGGGCAAGCGTGAGCCGATTTCAGCATAAGTTAATGCGCCGCAAAAAGCTACAAAACCTCCGATAAACCACGCAAGGTAAAATAATTCGGGAATTTGAGCTTTCGCAGCCACGTTTACGGGGGTACGGAAAATCCCCATCCCGATTACCAAACTGACTACAATCATAGATAAATCGAATAGCGAGAGTTGCTTTTTCTGTTGCATTAGGGAATAATAAATTGACGGGATGAAGATAAGGAAATTAGGTAAGATGGATGATGTAAAGCGGATTTTGTCGTGGCCGGACAGGCTTTTTTCTTTTGACAACAAAAGAAACAAAATTGCCGGCTGAAAATTTTTCTATTAAAGTTAGTGGTTTGGCTTAGCCAAGCTATGCCGAAAAATTTGTTAGGCCGGATTGGGGTAGAACGAAGATGTAATGCTAAGGCCTTTTTGGGTGGCATTCCAAATTTCCTATTTAATGGAAGACGTAAGATGAAAAAGAAATCGCAGTTCCCCCCATCATCCATCTTATATTTTACATCTTCCATTCTTTTCCCTCTTTTTTGTTGAAATTTTCTTTTGCCAGCATCAAAGAATAAATCTATTATTGTATAATAATTTTTGCTATTCGAGAGTTGCGAAACCAGACATTAATAATTTCAAAAATTCTCAATATCAAATTATCCCTAAATACTTGTCATGTTGAACGTTAAAGCTTGCTCCGAACATCCCTCGGTATGGCTGCTCTGTGTAGTGCAGAGTTCAATCAACCTGACATCAAATAACAAAATTTATGGCAGAAGTAATTTATAACGACGACAGTATTCGCTCATTAGACTGGAAAGAACACATCAGATTGCGCCCCGGTATGTATATCGGTAAGCTTGGTGATGGCTCTGCGCAAGATGATGGAATTTATGTTTTGTTAAAGGAAATTGTAGATAACTCTATTGATGAGTTTGTGATGGGTACAGGAAAAACCATCGAAATTACGGTTTCTGAGCAAAAAATAAATGTTCGTGATTATGGTCGCGGCATCCCGCTAGGGAAAGTTATAGATTGTGTGAGCAAGATTAATACCGGTGGAAAGTATGACAGTAATGCATTCCAGAAATCAGTAGGGTTAAATGGTGTAGGTACAAAAGCAGTTAATGCTTTATCAACGAGTTTTACGGTGCAATCTTACCGTGATGGTAAAACCAAGAAAGTGGAATTTTCGAAGGGAGAGATTGTTAATGAACAACCTGTAATTGATACCACACAGCGAAACGGTACCGCAATTACTTTTTATCCCGATGAAACCATCTTTAGAAATTACCACTACATTCCTGATTTTGTAGAAAGCATGGTTTGGAATTATGTGTTTCTTAATACTGGTTTAACCGTAAATTTTAATAACCAAAAATATTTTTCAGAAAGAGGTCTTTACGATTTACTTTCTAAGTTTAATAAGCCTGAAGAAATTCGTTACCCGATTATTCACATGATTGGTAACGACATTGAGATAGCAATGACTCATGGCCAGCAGTATGGCGAAGATTACCACTCTTTCGTAAATGGGCAACACACTACACAAGGTGGAACGCACCAGGCAGCTTTCAGGGCTGCGGTGGTGAAAACCGTTCGTGAGTTTTTTAAAAAAGAATTTGATGCAGCCGATGTTCGTTCATCAATCATTGCGGCCATTTCAGTTCGTGTACAAGAACCGGTTTTCGAATCGCAAACAAAAACCAAACTAGGGTCTCAGAATATGGGACCAGAAGGGCCATCAGTGGCGACCTTCATAAACGATTTTGTTAAAAAAGAATTGGATGACTACCTGCATAAAAATCCTGATGTTGCCGATGCGCTTTTAAAGCGTATAAATCAATCTGAACGGGAGCGGAAAGATATCGCAGGGATTAAAAAACTAGCAAACGACAGAGCGAAAAAAGCTTCATTACACAATAAAAAGCTTCGCGATTGCAAAGTTCATTTCAATTCTACCCACGAGAAGCGTTACGAAACCACCTTGTTTATTACTGAGGGAGATTCTGCATCGGGTTCCATTACAAAATCCCGTGATGTGGATTGCCAGGCGGTTTTTAGCTTAAAGGGTAAACCCCTTAACTGTTATGAATTGACTAAAAAAGTGGTTTACGAAAACGAAGAATTTAACCTTTTACAACACGCCTTGAATATTGAGGATGGTTTAGAGGGTTTGCATTATAACAACATCGTTATCGCAACCGATGCCGACGTAGATGGTATGCACATCAGGTTGCTAATGATGACATTTTTTCTCCAGTTTTTCCCTGATTTAGTAAAAGCAGGACATGTTTACATATTGCAAACCCCATTATTCAGGGTTCGAAATAAAAAAGAAACCATTTATTGCTATAGTGATGAAGAGCGCCGAAATGCCATTGAAAAATTAGGAAATAAGCCTGAAATAACTCGTTTTAAAGGATTGGGAGAAATTTCTCCTGATGAATTCGGTTTGTTTATTGGAAAGGATATCAGGCTCGACCCTGTTATTTTGAAGGATCAAACCATAAAAAGTCTGCTGGAATACTATATGGGAAAAAATACGCCCGATAGACAGCAACACATCATCAGGAATTTACGTGTAGAGAAAGACGAGGTAGAAGAGGAACCTAAAATTATTGATGAAGTAGCATAAATCCGGCGTTGGCTTAATCAAAAATTAAATCAACACATTTGAAATCCATTAAAAGTTCGGCAAGAAAGTATTTAATAGTTGTATTCTTAATATTGGTAATTTTCGGAATAACAGCTGGTTTATTCGTAAATTTCTCTAAAATACCACTCTTAAAATCAGTAAATAAAATTGTTCAGGTTCAAAACGATTTTACCAAGCTGGATAGCTGCATTTTTAAACTTTATAATGCAGAGAACAGCTGCAGGATGTACGTTGTTAGTGGAGATAGAAAGTATTACCATCAATTTGTAAGCGAGATTAAGGAAATTTCCCTAATCATGGATGCAATTGAAAATCAGAACCGAAACGAAAAGGCCATTTCAAAAGAGTCATTCAATAACCTAATTCAACAGAAAAAGCTAGAACAGCGCAGTTTATAGGCTTAAAAAGATTATCAGATAGCCTGATAAATTTTTCGATTGAAGTGGATAGGCATGTTGATAAGATAAATCCAAATAGTAAGTTATTTACGGTCAGACAATTTAAAAGTATTGTTAAAATTGATACGATAAAACCAAGTATCGCGGCGCAACCAAAACGAAAGTTCTTTGGGCGTATCATTGCGGCCATTAATGATAAGGGTAGAAAAGGAGCAGATAGTTCTAAATCAACTTTAGTTAAAACATTAATTACGGCCGATACCTCATCTGCAAGTACTGCTTATAACAAAAAGCAGCTCAAGGCCATAAATGACTATTATTTAAATCTTTACAAGATAAACCAGCGCATAAAAAATAAAGAAAAAGAGCTGCTTGATGTAAATCACAAATTAATAGTAAATATCGTAAACGGCTTAAAGCAGTATAAATCAAGCGAGAAAAAATACTATGCGTATGAGCAAAAACTTGTTGCAGTAAGCACTTTCAGCACGTTAGATAATTTAGATAAGTTCACAGTGATGCTCCTTGTACTAGCCACCGGTTTACTGCTATTTGTTTTTTACACCATCTATAATCTATATAAAAATGAGCAGGCTTTAATTGATTACAGCAACAAGGCTGCTTTGTATGCGCTGTCTAAAAGTAGGTTTCTGGCCAATATGAGTCATGAAATACGCACACCATTAAATTCTATAGTTGGTTTTTCTGAGCAGTTAACAAAAGTAAGGCTGGAAAACGAACAGCAGGAACAGGTTAGTGCCATCAGAAATTCTTCCATAATGTTGTTGGATGTGGTTAACGATATTCTGGACTTCTCCAAATATGAAACAGGTAAAGTAACCCTCGAAAAAATTCCGTTTTCTCCATATACGGCTATTAGTGACGTTTTCGATAGCATGAAAATTCAGGCAGACAAAAAGAAAATTGGCTTTTTGATGGAAATGCCCATTGATAAGGATGTATTTATTTTGGGCGACCCCTTACGATTGAAACAGGTTGTGATGAATCTTTTAAGTAATGCAATAAAGTTTACTACCGTTGGTGAAGTTGTTTTGAAAGCCAGCTTAATTAGAAGCGGCGAAAAACAAGCACTGCTAAAAGTTAGTGTTACGGATACCGCAATGGGCATAAATCAGCTAGACCAAAAAATAATTTTTGATGAGTTTGCGCAAGTATATTATTCTTCTACCAAAGAAAAACAACAAGGCACAGGCTTAGGGCTTGCGATTTGTAAAAAGATAGTTGAATTTCAAAATGGCACAATTAGCGTTTCGAGCGAAGAAAGAAAAGGTTCTGTTTTTTCTTTTGAATTACCATTCGAGATAACTGGCAAAGTGAAAACTCAAGAATCTAATCTTGCCATTAAAATAAAGGACGCCGATATTCTGCAAGGTAAACGTGTTCTGCTGGCTGATGACAATATGCTTAATATATTGTTGGCAAGTACGATTCTTAAAAAATATAAGGTGAGTTTTGATGCCGCGTATAATGGCTTGGAAGCATATGAACTATTTAATGATAATGATTACGATTTGATTCTGACAGACATACAGATGCCGGAAATGGGTGGTATCGAATTAACAAGAAACATAAGGAATAATGAAAATTTGTTAAAAATAAATATCCCGATTTTAGGTGTTACAGCCAATGTTATGCAGGAAGACAGGAAGAAATACCTGGAATCGGGGATGAATGAACTCGTTTTGAAACCCTTTTTAGAAAGAGAACTCATTGAAAAAATGATTCAGTTTACAAAGTAATTAACTAACTTTTGGGTGCGTCAACAGTATCCTCTGGGTGTTGTGGAGGCAAAACATCAACTTTTTTCTCTACGATGGTAATTTTGGTGAAAACTGCATATTTACTAGGACTAATTCCGCCATCGTATTTTTCTGCATAAGCCTGGGTAAACTCTGCCCCGAAGTATAGAATAACGGAGGTATAATAAATCCAAAGTAATATAATAATTATTGACCCTGCGGCCCCGAAAGCGGAAACTGTACTTCCTTTTTCAATATAAATTCCAATCAGGTATTTTCCTAAACTAAATAATATTGCAGTAAAAAGTGCGCCTATAATAGCAGATTTCCATCTGATTTCAACATCAGGAAGTACTTTAAAAATAATGGTAAAAACTGCAGTGACGGCAGCAACTGTAATAACGTTATTTAAAATATAAATCAGCAGTGCCATTGTATCATTTGCAACCGGGATAACATCATCTATTTTAGTTTCAGAAATTAGAGATACAAGTTTATCGCCTAATCCAACAACAACACTGTTGACTACAAGAGAAACTAAGAGTAAGAAACCCATCGAAACTATCAAAGAAAAGGATAATAATCTGTTGGTAAGCATCTTTAACCAGCCTTTTTTGGGCATGGCTTTAACTTTCCAAATAAGATTAATACTATCCTGAATTTCAATAAAAATTGCTGTAGCTCCTATAATTAAAGTACCAATACCTATTATTAAACTTATTGTTGATTGACCTGTTTTATTAGCATGCTCTACGAATCCCTGAATTTGTGTAGCAGCATCTTTTCCTACTAATTCAGTTATTTCAGTAAAAAATTTATCTCTTGTTTTCATTCTTTCACCAAAGAATAATGTTGCTGCTGATAAAACAATTATTATTAATGGTGTGAGCGAGAAAATTGTATAATATGCTAGTGCGGCACTTAGCTTCATTACTCTATCTTCTGCGAAACCTTTACCGGCAGCTATTAGAAGATGATAAAGGGCAATAAAAAAATGTCTGATCTTATGGATTACTTTCATCGAAAAGTTAAAATGGATAGCCTATCCCTATGTTGAAGATTAAGTTTTGCTTGCGCCAATCTTTATTTCCAAAGGCAATATCATCAAATACCCAACGCTGGCCTTCTGGTAAGTAAGGTTTACGAACAGGGAATGCTACATCTAAACGGATAACGAAAATAGTTGCATCCACACGTACACCCGCACCAGTACCTACTGCAAGTTCATTTAACGCGTTTTTTAGTTTAAATTCAGATCCTGGCCTTAAAGGATCTTCTTTTCTTAGCCAAACATTACCTGCATCTGCAAATAGTGCACCGTACAAAATACTAACAATTTTAAACCTCAGTTCCGAATTCAGCATCAATTTAATATCCCCGCCCTGATCTGCAAAAATCGCATCATCAGGAACTTTATAGGTTCCAGGACCTAATGTTCTGGCGGGAAAGGCCCGGATGTCGTTACTTCCGCCAGCGAAAAATTGCCTTACAAAGGGCAGCGACGTACTGTTTCCATAGGCATAACCATAGCCAAGATTTAAACGGTTTGCCCAAATCACATTTCTGTTAATTTTATAATAATCCCTTAAATCTGCCTCTAAACGTACAAATTGTGATAGCGGGACATTAAATAGAGACCTTTTGCCTTCATTATCTTTAGGAACAAATGCGCCCCAAACATTTCCTCCAGTTTCTACACCACCAAAAAAGTAAGTGTTGTTTCGTCTGTTATCTTCCATTTGATTGGTGTAAGTAAAATTATAATTACTACCAATGATGAATTGATTTTCCAGTGTGGTTCTTAATAGGGGATTAGCCTTGTATAAGCTGTCTCTAACAATTGTATCCGGAAATCCGGTGGATATATAACTGAGAGATATTGGATTAAAATTGTGCTCTTTATATTGATTCTCCTTAAAATTGTAACCAAATTCTCCTTTAAAGGCATGCAACGTATATTCTGAACCACGATTTAACATCTGGTAAGAAAGTGAAGCAATGGTTTTTGGTATAAACGCTGTTGTGCTGTTCGGTTTATAAAATGGAACAATAAACCTGGGAAAGGTCAATTTACCTTCGGCAGTTAACGAAAGTGAATTTTTGCCCAATGAAGTTCCTTTTGTTTGTGTTTCGAAACCGCCACTAACACTCAAATCCAATTGCTCTGCACCTCTGAAAAGGTTTCTTGTAGTTTGGGTAACCTTAACCTCCGAACCAACAAAGTTATTCGATTTGCTTGTTCCTGTTACGGAAAAAGTAAGCGAATTTTTTTTCAATGGGGTTAAGTAAATATTCAAATCCAACTGGTTGTTTTTGAAACTATCAACAGGTAAAAATTCTGCCCTTACATCCTGAAATGCACCAACATTAACCATCCTGTTTAATGATTGGTTATGATCTTTTCGATTGTAAAGCTCACCCTTCTGAAAGAAAACCAGCCTGTCAAATAATCCAGGTTTGAAAGTATTTCTATCATCATAGATATTGAAGTCGTGGTATTCAATTGGTTTCAATCCACGTAGAATACTATCGCGACGTATCGAATAACTTGGATAAATGTTGATGTTTTTAATGGTATAGGGTTTCAGTCCGGCATCAGGAGCAATATCTTTAACCTTTACCGTAATGTTCACTAAATTCTTACCGATTGTGCTGTCAACCTGCATAATTAAATAATCCGGACTGAAATAGAAATAACCGTTCTCTTTCAAATCGTTATCTATTCTAATACGTTCGTTTTTATAAACGTCCAAATCATAAAAATTTCCAACTTTTAACAAAGTTTTATCTTTATTGGCATTGATGATTTTGGTTAAAACGCCACTATCCGGCGGAAAAGTTATCTTATTGATTTTATATCGCTGGCCGGTAATTGCCGTGTATATGGCTTTGCCTTTCTTTTCTTTCACAACAGTATCTCCGGTAACAACAGCTTGCAAATAACCTTCACTAAGTAAATAGCTGGTTAAAACATCATTATTGTACTTCAGTTTAACCTCGCTTAAAAGTACTGGCGCCTGTCCTTTTTTTCTAATCCAGTTTCTTAAGCCTTTAGGTTTTTTGGGCTCGCCGGCAAAATTATAAATGGCCAGCTTTATTTTGTTATTCGGGCGAGGCCTGGTTTTGCTTTTTAAATCGGCTTTTACTTGCTTTTCATCATTAATTTTTCCTGAAGAATCCGGATTAATAATTACATCTGCGCCAGTATATAAAACTTGTCCTGGTTTTAGGGATTTCGTACTACTGCAACCCGCGTAAACTAAACAGGCCAGTACAAATAAAATAGGTCTAGTTAGTTTTCTCATTTTGTGCTTTCTGTTCAATGTTTCTTGTTCTTCTATTTCGTTTCTTCTCGAAAATCTCTTTGAATTTGTTATAATCTACAACTAAAGTAAATCCTAAACCTGTTTCAATAATCTGGCCCTGCACAATCATATCGTTCTGGTTTCTACGATATGCCCTTAAACGGTACCTGCCATCGGCAGAAAGTGCATATTCTACATTAACATTACCAGCTATGTTAGTCGATTTTTCTCCGGGCGCCTGCGGGCCTTCTAGCGCAAAAGAGCTACCAACAGTAACGGTCAACCTGTCATTTAGTAATTTTTTAGATAAGCCGACTTCTAAATCTGTTTTTTGCTGCAATGAACCCGTTGAGTAATCTTCTGATGAATTAACGCCAAAGTTAAGGTCTACACCCTGAATTAAATCAGATGTAAGGTTATTTAGTTGTTCTGTCAATAATTTACTTACGCTCGAACGGGCAAGGGTAGACACACCACCGCCACCTCCGGCCAAACTCTGGAAAGGATTATTGGCGATAAATCTGTTTAACGCTAGTAGGGCAAAAACCTGCTTATTTAACTCACTTTCATCACGGTTAACATTTTGAAGTCTGGTATAAGCTAAGCTACCAATCTCTGTTGCACGTTCATTTTCAGGTAAATCTATTTTAAATGATATAATTGGTTTTAGCAATTCGCCTTTCATCATCAGGTAAACCTGAAATGGCATTTTAGTTTTTGCCTGAACCAAATCCGGTTGGTTTAACAAGTCGATTGGTGCCGCATTAACCTCGTACATGGCCGATAAGTTTACATTTGCGGTAGTAGGCTCGCCAGTCCAGATGATGGTACTTCCCTTTACAATTCTAAATTCTTTTTTGCCAAGCGGACCAACAGATAGGTTGTAAGAACCATCCACAACTTCGTAGCGACCAGTTAAACTGATTTTTCCACTTGGATCCATCGTTGCATTCAGGTCAGCATCACCTTTAATGTTTAATGCATCGCCATTTGATGGATCGACCACTACATTCAGTTCTGCTTCGGGATCAACCTTAACCGCTGCAACCAAATTTATTCCTTTAATTGGAGATTTACTGATACTATCCACCTTTAACGCTTTTTGTCCATTAAATGGTGGCGCATCGGCATCTATAAACTGTACAATTCCTTCCTGGTCGATAACAGCGGGGTCATTGGCAGGTAAGGCAAAGAAAAACTTCGTTCCCTTGTTTACATTAACGGTCATATTTACATCAGGCTGGTTCAAATCGCCCCTAACTTTGATGTCGCTGGTCAGGAAAACCGTTCCGTAAATCATCTCATTATCGGCTGCGGTCGAATTAATCGCTCTAAAATTATTCATCCTCACATCCAACCCAAAACGATAATTTTTAAAATCTGTGGTGTAAACCTTTCCGTTAATCGTAGCCTTTTGATTCAAAGAATCGATTAAGGTAAAGTTATTGAACGCAATACCTTCATTTGTAAAGGATATTTTTTCATTTGGCATACGGAAATATGAATTCACATAGGCGACATTTATACCGGCATTGTTGAACGTTAAATCACCCAGAATTCTTGGTGCTGTTAAAGCTCCCTTTACAGTTAATGCGCCTGTTAATGTTCCCGTTCCGTTTTTCAACTGCCCTTGCGATAAACTTTCAATGTTTTTCATCTCAATTTTATCGATGTTAACTGTTAAATTAAGCGCACTTTGGGGCGCCGTATAGTAGAAACCATTAACCCGAAGTTCATGAACACCACTTAAGGCTACATTTACTTCAAAAGCGTTTTGTGTGTTGTTGTTTACGGCTAAACGCAATGTGCCCAGCTCATCTTTCTGATAACGCAACTGGTCGATGGTTAAATTTGCTTCAAATTTGGGGTTTGATGCCAAATCTTTAACGTTTGCCGTACCATTAAGGCGGCCACCAACAAGAGTTGTATCGGTTTCAGCAAATTTGGTTAGGGTTTCCAGCTGGAAATCCTTAAATTCTACAGCGAGTGGCGCATTGGGTTGGGTAGGATTGCTATTTACCGATAAAGACTGTCCGCTGTTGCTGATCTGGAATTGGTTTACTAAAATTCCGGAGGCACCAAACTGGATGTAATTGTCTTGCGAAACCACCCATTTCTGGTAATCAAGCAATAGTTTTTGTGGGTCTAAACTAAACTTGAAATCTTTGTTGATGGATTGGAATGTTCCGCCAATTACATATTTGTTTTTAAGTTGCCTATCGCGAAGAAAAATATTAACCCCCAGATTATTATTGGCTGCATCGCCACTAATTTCTGTATTGAATAGCGCAATGGATGGGCTTTGCAAACTTTTAACAGTCAAGCCGTAAGTTAATTTATTATTGTCGTTATTGATGTTTAAAACTGTTGTATCAACCTTGAAATCGCCATAAACAATCTGCGGGAAATTTCCTTTTATTTGTAGGCTATCTTTTTGCGTATCAATTAAACCATAAAACTGCGATTGTTTAAAAACGGTTAATTCCGGAACAAACTGTTTCAACAGTTTCGAATCATAAACCTGTACAAAGAACCTTAAGCGCTGATCTGGAATTTTTGTTACTTCTCCGAATGCATAATATTTATTAATCTCATTGATTATCGCATTACTCACTTTTGTAAGCTGATACTTACCATCAATTTTGGCTGATAAAATTTCAGATTTCAAGCTTAACTCGCTTGCAGTTTCTGTTGTTTTTGCCCGAACAGAAATTGTGTCGACATTAATCCGCTGTGCATCTTTTACCAGTTGTAAGCCCGTAACATCAACCGACCCATTTAAATAATCTGCATCGGCAGTACTCAAATCTACTTTTACCATTCCGGCGGCACTTAAAACAGTCGGACTGAAATGTAAAGCCTGCAGATTTAACTGCTTCAAGTTCAAATCGGCCTTAACAGCGGGATATTTTCCGGCAAGGCTTGCCTTTGCGTCCAATACGAAGTTGGCGTTGCTATCAGGCATACTAGCTTTCACTGCAACGTTTTGATTGGCATAAATTCCGTTTAGGTTTAGGTTATGGTAAGTATATTTGTTATAATACGCACTCAAAATACGTGCATTAAATTTGGCATTTATTTTTTTAGGGTCTAAACCTGTACCTGACACATCGGCCTTAGCCGTTATCCGCCCTAGCTTTGACTGCATTTTTAATAACCGGCCGACATTAAAATTGTTCAGGTTAACATTTGCTTTATAGCTTTCCCGCCCTTTCGGTCCTTTCATTGCGGCAGTTAAAATTGCCCCACCCATGTCTGTTTGGATATTCATATTGGTGTTGAAATCCGTCATGGAGCCCGTAAATTTACCTTTAGCATTAATTACATTAGGTAATTCGATTGATGGTGGTAAAGATTTCTTTGGTACTGCGACCAAAATATCACTTTTGGTAACATAAAGCTTTTTAATGTTTAAATCGAGATAGGTTTTGTTGATGTCGGGTAAACCCTTTGCCGTTCCACTAATGTCAATCTGGGTGTTTTTTAAACCGCTGATTTGTAAGCGGGGAATGTTCAGGTTATTTAAATAACCATTCAAATCAGCATTAACCTTAATCTTTTCATTGCGGTAGTTTGCCGGGATGGCATCGCTGAAATAACCTGCATCTTTCAAGCCTAAAGTTGTGTTTTTTAAGCTCAAGGCTATTTTTACCTTTTCAGGATGTTTTGTCAAATCATCCATTGAGGTAAAATTAAGCTCTGTAGCATTTTCAATGCTCGTATTTGGTGTTTTTAAAACAAAATTAGTCAGCTTTATCTGTTTATCATTATAAACCGCATTCCCTTTAAGCTCATTTAATGCAAATCCACTTTTCTCTTTCAAAGAGCCATTTTTAACATTGGCTTTAATTCCATCGGCACTATAGCTTACATCGCCAGCACCAAAATTTAAACTGGTTATTTTTAAATGGTTAAAATCCATCCCTTTTGGTGCGGGCTTAGCTGCCAGGTTGTCGAACTGTACATTGTTTTCAGCTAAGCTGATATTTTTAATTAAAAGCCCTAATGTAGATTTTTCGGGCACAACAGTATCTTTTACTTTCTTTAAATTATTGCTTGGTGCTGGTTTAAAAGCGAACAAAATATTCGATTTATTCAGCTTTGCATCATCAACGCTATATTTACTATTTGTTAAATCCACTTTAAGGTTTACCAGTCCGAGTTCGTTTACATCTGCCACAGCCTTTGTGGTTGATACCTGGTCATCATAATTAACCTTTACATTGTTAAACGCAAAGTTTTCTACTTCAATTAAAGGCAGTTTACCCGCCTCTTTTTTACTGCTATCTACGCTATTGGTAAGATGTTGCACCAATTCTACCAAAGGTTTTTGTTGTAAATACCTAAGCGAAGTGTTGTTTAAAGTAAGGTCTTTTATAACGTAGTGTTGTGCGGCTAAATCGAAAGTTTTAAGCTTCGTTTTAAATGCACCCAAATAAAGTTTTACATCATTTCCGGCCACATCATCCCGGTAGGTAAGACCAATATCTTCAAAAGAGACTTTGTCGACAGAAAATTTTAAGGTAGATGTAGTGTCTTTATCTACTTTTTCTTCAGGCTTTTTCTGGTCGCTCATAAAAGCATCAACCAAAAAAGAAAAGTTAAAGGTGGTATCCGGACTAATTCGTTTTACGTTAGCTCGGATGTTTTTCAACTCAATGTTATTTATTTCAACTGTATTTTTTAATAGTTTGAACAAACTGATGTCAACGGCTAGTTTCTCGGCATATAATAATGTATCGCCTTTTTTATCTTCGATGTAGAATCTATTTAAAACAACATCTTTCGGGAGCGCAATTTTAATGCTTTCAAGGCTTACCTCTGTCTTGGTTTTGTTTTTAAGATAATTTATGGCTTTATCTTTAACAAAATTTTGAACTGCAGGAATATTCAATGATAAAGCTAAACCCACTACCAAAATAATAATTGAGGCGATTACCCAGAGTAAAACTTTAAGACTTTTACGTACGTATTTATTCAAAGCGAAATATGTTTGGTGTTGGTCAATAATGCCAAAAGCCTGCCACTAAAATTAATTTTAGGGCAGTTTTTATAAATAATACAAAAATTAAGCTAAATTGTTCGCCCGCTATAA
>Ga0160472_100642_pt1 | contig 18142 bp, 14 predicted proteins | sample HID1973M_E11MG_FD_108267 | JGI IMG/M metagenome (GOLD analysis project Ga0160472, IMG submission 108267) | Enriched mosquito-associated microbial communities from UW Madison campus, WI, USA - HID1973M_E11 MG | ecosystem: Host-associated > Arthropoda: Insects > Digestive system > Unclassified ... | reverse complement strand
GCGCATTGTCGGCACCCAGAAGAACTTCACCGCCGGCAGCCTGCAGACCACCGAGCAGCCGCTGGACATGGCCATCGACGGCCGTGGTTTCTTCCAGATCCTGCAGCCGGACGGCACCACGTCCTACACCCGTGACGGCACCTTCCACCTCGACTCCAACGGCCAGATCGTCAACGCCAGCGGCTTTGCCCTGGAACCGGCGATTGTCATCCCGAACGATGCGCAGAGCTTCACCGTGGGTCGTGACGGCACTGTGTCCGTCACCGTTGTCGGCAACCCGACAGCCCAGGTGATCGGCAACCTGCAAACCGCCGACTTCATCAACCCGGCCGGCCTGCAGGCAGTGGGCAACAACCTGTTCCTTGAAACCGCCGCCAGTGGCGCGCCGCAAGTCGGCACCCCGGGCCTGGCCGGTTTCGGTACCACGCTGCAGAACACCCTGGAAACCTCCAACGTCAGCACCGTTGAGGAGATGGTCAACATGATCACCACCCAGCGCGCCTACGAGATGAACTCCAAGGTGATCTCCACCGCCGACCAGATGCTCTCGTTCGTAACGCAGAATCTGTAATCAAGTCTATGGGGCGGCCATAAGGTCGCCGGCAACACCGTGAGGTAGGGTCATGAATCGTTTCGTCTCTGTTCTGGCATTGAGTGCCGCGCTTGCAGGTTGCGTTCCGGCGACGCCCAAGCCCAATGACCCTTACTACGCCCCGGTGTTGCCGCGCACACCGTTGCCGGCGGCGGCGAACAATGGCTCGATCTATCAGGCCGGTTTTGAACAGAACCTGTACAGCGACCGCAAGGCGTTCCGGGTCGGTGACATCATCACCATCACCCTGAACGAGAAGACCCAGGCGAGCAAGAATGCCAACTCGCAGATCGGCAAGAACAGCAAGGCCAGCATCGGCCTGAGCTCGCTGTTCGGCTCGACCCCGAATACCAACAACCCGTTCGGCAGTGGCGACCTGAGCCTGGACGCCAGCTATGAAGGTGACCGTGCGACCAAAGGCGACAGCAAGGCGGCCCAGGGCAACACCCTGACCGGCTCGATCACCGTGACCGTCGCCGATGTGCTGCCCAACGGCATCATCGCGGTGCGCGGCGAGAAGTGGATGACCCTCAACACCGGCGACGAGCTGGTGCGGATCGCCGGGCTGGTGCGCGCCGACGACATCTCCACCGATAACACCGTGTCGTCGACCCGCGTCGCCGATGCACGCATCACCTACTCGGGCACCGGCTCCTTCGCCGATGCGAGTCAGCCAGGCTGGTTCGACCGTTTCTTCCTCAGCCCGTTGTTCCCTTTCTAGGTGGCCAGTTTGAATCTTAAACACCTCATGCTGGCCGCCCTGATGCTGTCCGCCGCGTTCAATGCGCAGGCCGAGCGGCTGAAGGATATCGCCAGCATTTCCGGCGTGCGTTCCAACCAGTTGATCGGTTATGGCCTGGTGGTCGGGCTTAACGGCACCGGTGACCAAACGACGCAAACGCCGTTCACCCTGCAGACCTTCAACAACATGCTCTCGCAGTTCGGCATCAAGGTGCCGCCGGGTTCGGGCAACGTGCAGTTGAAGAACGTCGCGGCGGTGTCGATCAGTGCCGACTTGCCGGCGTTCGCCAAGCCGGGTCAGCAGGTCGACATCACGGTTTCCTCCATCGGTAACTCCAAGAGCCTGCGCGGCGGCACCTTGCTGCTGACCCCGCTCAAGGGTATCGATGGCAACGTCTATGCGGTGGCGCAGGGCAACCTGGTGGTCGGCGGTTTCGACGCCGAAGGTCGCGACGGTTCGAAGATCACCGTCAACGTTCCGTCGGCCGGTCGCATCCCCGGCGGTGCTTCGGTCGAGCGTTCGGTGCCGAGCGGCTTCAACCAGGGCAACAGCCTGACCCTGAACCTCAACCGTTCCGACTTCACCACGGCCAAGCGTATCGTCGACAAGATCAACAACATGCTCGGCCCTGGCGTGGCCCAGGCCATCGACGGCGGCTCGATCCGTGTCAGCGCGCCACTGGATCCGAGCCAGCGGGTCGATTACCTGTCGATCCTCGAGAACCTTGAAGTCGACCCGGGCCAGGCGGTGGCGAAAGTCATCATCAACTCGCGCACCGGCACCATCGTCATCGGCCAGAACGTCAAGGTGTCTCCGGCCGCCGTGACCCACGGCAGCCTGACGGTGACCATCACCGAAGATCCGATCGTCAGCCAGCCAGGCCCGCTGTCCAACGGCACGACGGCGGTGGTACCGCGCTCGAAGGTCAACGCCCAGCAGGAAGCCAAGCCGATGTTCAAGTTCGGCCCGGGCACCACCCTCGACGAAATCGTCCGTGCGGTGAACCAGGTCGGCGCGGCACCGGGTGACCTGATGGCGATCCTTGAAGCCCTCAAGCAGGCTGGCGCGTTGCAAGCCGACCTGATCGTGATCTGAGGACGGCCCACGTGGATATGCGCAAGAGCGGTCTGGTCAGCAGCAGCGATTCGGGATCCTACTCGGACCTCAATCGCCTGAATCAGCTCAAGGTCGGCGACAAGAACAGCGACGGCAACCTGCGCAAGGTGGCGCAGGAATTCGAGTCGCTGTTCCTCGGCGAAATGCTCAAGTCGATGCGCTCGGCCACCGAGGCGCTGGGACAGGACAACCCGCTGAACACCCCGGCTGCCAAGCAGTACCAGGAAATGTACGACCAGCAACTGGCCGTTTCCATGTCCCGCGAAGGCGGCGGTATCGGCCTGGCGGATGTGCTGATGCGCCAGATGTCGAAGAACAAACCCTTGGCCCCGGGTGAAGCCGCCGCCGCATCGCTGGCCAAGCAGGAGGCCGCCAAGGCTGCCGTGGAAACACCGATCGCCGCGGGCACGGTGGCCCTCAACGGGCCTTTGTCGCGGGTCAACGGCCAACGTCCGCTGTGGGCGTCGCGTTCGGTGCACGCACCGCAGGAAGCGGGCGAGGGCGCCCATCGCAATGACATGGCGATGATCAATCAGCGCCGCCTGCAATTGCCGCCGAAACTGGCCGATCGCCTGCTGGCGGGGCTGGTGCCTTCGGCGACCCCGACAGCGACAACGGCGATCAATCGCAACGCCTTGCCGGAGCGCGCGAGCAGCACCGGCACCGGGCCGTTGTACAACGGCGACTGGCTGGCCAACGCGCAACAGGCCGGCGGCGGCATGCAGATTTACGGCCGCGCCATGGTACAGATTCCCTTGGCGCCGCCAAAGAAAGCCTTCAGTTCCGCCGACGATTTCGTCAACACCATGTTGCCGATGGCCAAGGAAGCGGCCGCCCGCATCGGTGTCGATCCGCGTTATCTGGTGGCCCAGGCCGCCCTGGAAACCGGATGGGGCAAATCGGTCATGCGCGCCCAGGATGGCAGCAGCAGCCACAACCTGTTCGGCATCAAGGCGGGCAGCAGTTGGGCGGGCAATTCGGCACGGGCGATCACCAGCGAATTCAGGGACGGTGCGATGGTCAAGGAGACGGCCGAGTTCCGCTCATACGACTCTTACAAGGACAGTTTCCATGACCTGGTGACTTTGCTGCAGAGCAACAATCGCTATCAAGAAGTCGTGAAGTCGGCCGATAACCCGGAACAGTTTGTACGCGAGTTGCAGAAGGCCGGTTACGCAACCGACCCGAACTACGCAAGCAAGATTTCGCAGATAGCCAGGCAGATGACGAGTTACCAGAACTACGCTGCGGCGGGCGCTTCCACTACGCCTTTATAGGCACAAGGGTTTGAACCATGAGTTTGCTCAATATCGGGATGTCGGGGCTTAACGCCAGTCAGGTGTCGTTGGCCACTGTCGGCAACAACATTGCCAATGCCAATACGGCCGGCTATTCACGTCAGCAAACCATTCAGGGCAGCAACGCCTCGCACCTCAGTGGCGGCGTATACATCGGCACCGGCACTACCCTGGCCGATGTGCGCCGGGTCTACAACGCCTATCTCGACAGTCAATTGCAGACCAGTACGTCGTTGAACAACGATGCCAACGCCTACCTCGAGCAGGTCAATCCGCTCGATAAGCTGTTGTCCGACAAGACCACGGGCATCAGCGCGGTGTTGAGCAGTTTCTTTGCTGCCGTGCAGACGTCCGCGGCCACGCCGAGCGACAGCGCTTCGCGCCAGCTGCTGCTGACCAGCGCGCAGACCTTGAGCAACCGTTTCAATGCCCTCGCGTCGCAAATGCAGCAGCAGAACGAAGGCGTCAACAGCCAGTTGACGACGCTGACCGGGCAGGTCAATCAGTTGACTTCCTCGATTGCCGCGCTGAACCAGCAGATTGCCCAGGCCACCAGCTCCACCGGCAGCGGCCCGAGCAACCTGCTGGATGCGCGCAACGAAGCGGTGCGCTCGCTCAACGAGCTGGTCGGGGTGTCAGTCCAGGATCAGAACGGCAGTTACAACGTGACATTGGGCAATGGCCAATCGCTGGTGCTGGGCAACACCGCCAATACCCTGTCGACCGCCCGTAGCGGGATCGACAAGAGCCAGCTGTCCATCGTGGTCAACTCGCCGTCTTCGGTCAGCGACATCACCTCGGTGATCAGCGGCGGCAAGATCGGTGGCCTGCTGCGTTATCGCGAAGACGTGCTGGTGCCGGCCATGAACGACCTGGGTCGCACCGCGCTGGTGATGGCCGACAAGATCAACAGCCAGCTGGGCCAGGGCCTCGATGCCAACGGCGAGTTCGGCGCTTCGCTGTTCTCCAGCATCAACAGCGCCACGGCCATCAGCCAGCGCAGCCTGGCGTCGTCGAACAACAGCGCCGGCTCCGGCAACCTGAACGTCACCATCAGCAATTCCAGTGCGTTGACCACTTTCGATTACGCGGTGACCTTCACCGCAGCGGACAAATACACCGTCAAACGTTCCGACGGCAAGGACATGGGCTCGTTCGACCTCAGCCCGGCAGCGGAAATCGACGGCTTCAAGCTGGACCTCAATGGCGGCGGCCTGCAGGCCGGTGACACCTTCAAGGTGACCCCGACCCGCGGCGCTGCCAGCGCCATCACCACGCAGATGACCGACGCCAACAAGCTCGCCTTCGCCGGTCCGCTGGTGGCCAACGGCAGTACCAGCAATGGCGGAACCGGCGCGTTGACCCCGCCGACGCTGACCGTGCCGCTGGATATTTATGGCGGTGCCGACCTGGCCGCCCTGCAAGACGGCATCAAGAATTCCATGCCGGTGACCCTGGCCTTCAAGGAGGCCGCCGGCGGCAGCCAGGCCTATGAAGTGTTCAACGCCAAAGGGCAGAGCATCGGCACAGGCACCATCGTGCCTGGCCAAAGCAATGACCTGACCATCAACGTACCGATGCTCGATGCCTCGGGTGCGCCGATTGCCGGCCAGTCGTTTTCATTCAACACCACGGTCAGCGGCTCGCCGTCGAAGAACGACAAGTACGAAGTCGCCTTTAACGTCGACGGCAAGAAAGACAACCGCAACGCCAACGAACTGTTGGGTCTGCAAACCAAGGCGACCGTGGGTGTGACCGGCGGCAACGCCGGCATGAGCATGACCACTGCCTACAGCAGCCTGGTCGAGCAGGTCGGCGCCAAGGCCAGCCAGGCCCTGGGCGACAGCTCCGCCACCGGGGCGATCCTGTCCCGGGCCAAGTCCGAGGTCGCCTCGGTCTCCCAGGTCAACCTCGATGACGAGGCCGCCGACCTGGTCAAGTTCCAGCAGTACTACACCGCGTCGTCGCAGATCATCAAGGCCGCGCAAGAAACGTTCAGCACGCTGATCAACAGTCTTTAAGGGAGTCTTAGACGATGCGAATTTCTACAGCCCAGTACTTTGAGACGAGTGCGGCCAAGTACCAGAACAACTTCTCCTCGATTGTTAAAACCCAGGAGCAGATCACGTCGGGCGTGCGCATTCAGAGCGCCGGTGATGATCCGGTGGGGGCGGCGCAGTTGTTGATGTTGCAGCAGCAGAAGGACATGTTGGGGCAATACAGCACGAACATGGGCAGTATCAAGAGTTCGCTGACCAATCAGGAAAGCGTGCTGGAAAGTGTTAACACGGCCCTGCAGCGTGCTCGTGAGTTGGCACTCCAGGCGGGTAATGGTGGTGCCAGTGATGCCGACCGAAAATCTATCGCCAGCGAGGTTGGCGAGATTGAGGATCAGGTATTGGGCTTGCTCAACAGTAAGGATGCGGCAGGCAACTACATATTTGCCGGCTCGAAAACTTCTACACCACCCTATGTGAAAAACAATGACGGCACCTACAGCTATCAGGGTGACGATACACAGTTGAGCCTGCAGGTGTCGGACACCTTGTCCATTGCGACCAACGACACCGGTAAACGCGTCCTCGAGTCGGCGGTCAACTCCGGACGTACTCAGGCAGTCCTTGATCCGTCGAAGCCCAATGACGGGACTGTTTCGGTGTCTGCCGGGTTGGTCGGTTCAAGCGCGACTTATACCAAGAGTTTTGCGGTGGGAGAGCCCTACGAGGTGAAGTTCGTGGACAGCACTCACTTCACCGTAGCGGACAAGGATGGTAACGACATCACGTCTGAAGTGCCGGGTAACGGCACGTTCGACGCCAACAAAATTGACGGTTCGACCATCAGCCTGCGGGGCGTGGATTTCGATATCACCTTGCGACTGAAAGCGCCGCTCGATCCAGTCACAAATCTGCCCATGACCCCTGACGATGAGGTCAAGGACCACATCTTCAGCCTGGGGACCAAGCCAGACAGCTTCAACACGTCACGCACACCGAGCAATGCAACCGCGACCCAGATCACTAGCTCTGGTGTCACCGATCAGGCGGCCTATGTCAGCGGCTTTCCTAACAGTGGGGTGGTCATCAAGTTTACCGATGCCAGCAATTACCAGGTTTTCGCCCAGCCCATGGGGGCCGACAGCAAGCCGATCGGCGGCGGTCCGTATGCTGGCAGTTCGATCACAGTAGCGGGCGTACAGCTTGATTTTACTGGCAATCCCGGACCGAACGATCAGTTCGTGGTAGGGGCGAGCAGCCACCAGACCCAGAGTGCACTGGACACCTTGAGTCAGTTGCGCCAAGCGTTGGAGGTGCCTGCCGATGGCAACGACCTGGCCCAGATCAAACTGAAGGACGCGGTGAACTCGGCGATCAGTAACCTGAGCAACGCCAGTGAGCAGGTCGATAACGTTCGGGGAAGCATTGGTGCCCGCTTGAACTCCATTGATATCCAGAGCGCTGAGAACCTCAGCATCGGCCTGGTTAATACCAGTACTCAATCAGCTATCGCTGATACCGATGTCGCGACGGCCTCGATCGATCTGGCATTCCAGCAATCCCTGTTGCAAGCCTCGCAACTGGCGTTTGTGAAAATTGCCCAGCTGAGCTTGTTCAACAAGCTCTGATCCCTCCTGCTTGCCGGTATCCCTGATACCGGCAATATCGCGCTGCTGTTCGCCTCGCCTTTTTGACTCACTCCGTCGGTTTTTATCTGCCAATGTCCGGTGGAGCGCTTGTTTGTGGCTGGATGTTTACTGCCAGGCACGCATAATGCGTGACCTGAGAGTCACAAAGCGCATCTTCACTGTATTGTGTCAAAAAGGACGGGCAGGGGGCTGACCCCTGTCGGGCGTGTTTTCAGGGTTTCTGGAGCGTTCGTGGCGTATTTTTTCGCTCGGTGAAATCCACTATTGTCGTACCTCTCGGTCTTGCGAGCGGTGATCTCCAGCTATTTAGTATTGGGAACCACAATGATTGGCATAAAAAGCATTGCCAGCTACGTGCCAGCGAGCGGGCTGGATAACTATGCCCAGGGCGCGAAGTTCGACAAGGATGAAGAGTTCATCCTCGGGAAAATCGGTTCGGCGTTCCTGCCGCGCAAGGACGCTGATCAGGAGACCTCGGATTTGTGTGTCGAAGCGGCCAATGCGCTGTTCGCCAGCAACCCTCAGCTCGACCGTCAAGCCATCGACGTGCTGATCGTCGTCACCCAGAACGGTGACGAAGAGGGCCTGCCACACACCTCCGCCATCGTTCAGGACAAACTCGGCCTGTCGACCCGGGTCGCTGCGTTCGACATTTCCCTGGGCTGCTCCGGTTACGTCTACGGGATTTACGCGATCAAGGGCTTCATGGAAGCCGCCGGCCTGAAGAACGGTCTGCTGATCACCGCCGACCCGTACTCGAAGATCGTCGACCCCGAAGACCGCAACACCACCATGCTCTTCGGCGACGCAGCCACCGCCACCTGGATGGGCGAAGACGCTACCTGGCAACTGGGCAAAGCCAAGTTCGGCACCGACGGTTCCGGCGCGGCACACCTGAAAGTGAATGACGGCGTGTTCTTCATGAATGGCCGCCAGGTGTTCAACTTCGCCTTGCTCAAGGTACCTGCACACCTGCATGAACTGCTCGGCGAGTCGGGCCTCAAGTCCGAGGACGTCGATGCCTTCTGCATCCACCAGGGCAGCGCGGCCATCGTCGACGCCGTGGCGCGACGTTTCGAAGGTGAGCCGGAGAAGTTCATCAAGGACATGGTCGAGACCGGCAATACCGTGTCGTCGAGCATCCCGCTGCTGCTGGAAAAACACATGTTCGATTCCAGCTGGAAGCGTGTGGCAATCAGCGGTTTCGGTGTTGGCCTGTCCTGGGGGTCGGCGCTGATCCATCGCGCCTGACGCGCCGGTTTAACCACGCCAAAAAAACGCCCATGGCCGCGAGGTCATGGGCGTTTTTGCGTTCAGGCGTCTAATCCAAGCCCTTGAAAATGCAAGGGGTGGCACGGTGCTAGTAAAAAATTTGCAAAAAGCCCTCAAGCAACCTGCTTTCACGACGATAACCATTACGAAGGTTCTCTAGGCCATACCCGGCGGTTGCCAGGGCCGGAAGCCGCAGCACCCAACCAACGAGGAATTCGTCATGTCGTTATCCGTAAACACCAACATCACCTCCCTGGGCGTTCAGAAAAACCTGAACAAGGCTTCCGACGCTCTGAGCACCTCGATGAGCCGCCTGTCTTCCGGTCTGAAAATCAACAGCGCCAAAGACGACGCTGCCGGCCTGCAGATCGCCAACCGTCTGACCAGCCAGATCAACGGCCTGAACGTTGCCGTGAAAAACGCCAACGACGGTATCTCCATCGCCCAGACCGCTGAAGGCGCGATGCAAGAATCCACCAACATCCTGCAGCGTATGCGTGAACTGGCTCTGCAATCGGCTAACGGCTCGAACAGCGATGACGACCGTACTTCCCTGAACCAGGAATTCACCGCGCTGTCGGGTGAACTGAACCGTATCTCGAACACCACTACTTTCGGTGGCAAGAACCTGCTGGACGGTTCGTTCCAGAACACCAGCTTCCAGGTCGGTGCAAGCTCCAACGAAACCATTTCGTTCGGTATGGGTAATCTGAGCGCATCTGGCCTGAAAGGCTCCTACAGCAGCGCTTCTGTCACTGGCGGCAACATGTCGGCTATGGCTGCTAGCGTAGAGGGCTCCACCACAACACTGGCTTCGACTGCCGTAACAGGTGTTGCTTACACTGCCTTCGCTCCAACCGGCAATGAGAAGCTGAGTGTAAATGGTGTTGATATTACGCTTACTGCCGCTGATAACGATGCAACCAAGGTTGCTACTGCAATCCAAACCCAGGTGCGTGCTGCGACTGGTAGCACTACTTTCACTGCGACTGCGGCCTCTGCAGCTGCGCCTCTCGTGATCACTAACCCTACAGGTCCGGTTTCTATCGCAGGTGCTGACGCTGGCAAGTTTGGTCTGACTACCGGCACCACAAGCAACAATACTGTTGCTGCGTCCACTGTACCAAAAGCCGGCAGCATCAACGTCAACGGCACTGACTTGGCAATTACTGCTGGCGATACCATCACCAGTATTCTGAACCAAATCGAAGGCGTCGCTGGTATTAGTAAGGCAACAATCACCAACGGGCAAATCTCCATCACCTCCAAGGACGGTACCGCGCTGACTCTGGCAGACAGCGCTGGTGCGGCCAACAGCGGTTCGCTTTCGATGTTGGGCCTGAAAAGTGGTACTTCCGACGTGAAGATGACCGCTGATACTTCGCTGAAAATCGGCACCACTGAAATCAAGATCACCAAGGGCAGCGACCTTGATTCTGTCATTTCCTCGATCAACAGCGCCAGTGCCGGCGCTACCGCAACTAAAACCGCCGACGGCAAGATTCAACTGAGTGGCAAGCAAGACATCGTGATCTCGGCTGGCGCTACTGGTTCGTTGGGTGATTTGGGCCTGACCGCCGGTATTACCAATGCCAGCGACACCCAGACTACCGTTGGGGATCTGGACATCCTGACTGCTGCTGGTTCCCAGCAATCGGTTCAGGCTCTTGACGATGCCATCCAGCAGATCGACAGCCAGCGCGCCGCACTGGGTGCCGTACAAAACCGTTTCGACAGCACCGTGGCCAACCTGCAGAGCATCGCGCAGAACTCCACCGCTGCCCGTGGTCGCGTACAGGATGCTGACTTCGCTTCCGAAACCGCAGAACTGACCAAGCAACAAACCCTGCAACAGGCTTCCACCGCGATCCTGTCCCAGGCCAACCAACTGCCATCCGCTGTACTGAAGCTGCTTCAGTAATCCCAGCGCCTGGTCAGTGAAAAAGAAGGGCGCGTTTAACGCGCCCTTTTATTCATTCCGTTGATTTTTCATTCGAGGTGATGGCAATGGACATGAGCGTCAATCTGAATCAATCCCCGCCTGTGAATACCCAGCAGGCAGCAATCAGCGCAAAACCGTCGCCCTATTCGGCTGATGTGAGTGCAGCAGCACCGATGGACAAGCCGAAACGGGCAGAATTGGAACAAGCGGTCACCGATATCCGCGAGTTTGTACAGTCCAGCAAGCGTAATCTGGATTTTTCGATCGATGATTCGACCGGCAGGGTCGTGGTCAAGGTGATCGCCACAGAAAGCGGAGAAGTCATCCGCCAGTTGCCTTCAGAAGCAGCTTTGAAATTGGCGGCAAGTTTAAGTGACGCCAGCAACCTTCTATTTAATGAAAAAGCCTGATCTGGCACGTGTTTTGATGGTGGCTGGCATGGGTGAATTGTTCGTCAAGAACATGGCGACCGACCGGTAAGGGAGAGAAGGGATGGCAAGTTCGACGGTAAGTGGCATTGGATCAGGGATCGATACCCAGAGTATCGTCAAGGCTTTGGTTGATGCCGAAAAAGCGCCGAAGCAGGCTCAGATCGACAAGCAGACCACTACGACAAGCACGACGTTGTCTGGTCTGTCGATGATTAAAAGTGCGCTCGACACTTACCGCGCAGCGATCGCCAAGCTCAACACAGCAACCGCTTTCGGTAGCATTTCCGGTGCTTCGTCGGACGAGAAAATCGCCAAGACAACGGTCAATGATGCAGCTACCAATGGCACCTATGCCCTTGAGGTCACCCAGCTGGCCACGGCTTCTAAAATCGCTACGGGCGTGTTCGCCGGTGGCGCGTCGAGCGTAGTCAACTCCGGTACTGAAGCGACCACGCTGACGATTTCCCAGTCGGGCAATGATTACGGTGTAGTCATCGAGCCCGGAGCGACGCTGCAGGAAACCCGTGATGCGATCAACACCCAGCTCAAATCGAAAAACATCAGTGCCAACATTCTGACCGACGCCAACGGCTCTCGATTGGTTCTGAGTTCGAACACGACCGGCAAAGGCACAGATCTGACCCTCAGTGGCGCTGATGAGCTGAGCAAGAACTATGTGGTCACTACTGTTCCGCAAAATGCCGAATACACCCTTGATAATGTGAAAATGGAGTCCGCTTCCAATTCCGTTTCTTCGGTGGTCAGTGGGGTCAATCTGGAGCTGCTGACAGAGGGCAAGTCCACAATTACGGTGTCCACCAGTACGGCGCAACTGAAGACCTCCGCGCAAGCATTTGTGTCGGCTTACAACGCGCTGATGACTGCGATCAACACGCAAACCAAGGTGACTGCAACCGCAACCGCTACGGGTGGCTCTACCACCACTGCTGGCGCGCTCACGGGTGATGCGACAATGCGCAGCCTGGTGACCTCGGTGCGCAATGAGTTGGTATCTGGAGAATCAGGTTCAGGCGCCAGCGGCTTGAGCATGCTGTCGCAGCTAGGCATCAATACGGACAAAACCACTGGATTGCTGGCTATCGATGACGCCAAGTGGGACAAGGGCGTGAAAGCTTTTGGTTCCGAGGTTGCCGAGCTGTTCACCGGCAAAAATGGCATCATCAACCGTATGACCAGTGCCACGGATGCCTTCGCGAAATCCGGCGGCGTCCTGGCTCAGCGCCAGACCAGCCTGACGGACTCTCTGGACTCGCTCAAGACCGATCAGGAAGACCTGGACCGCCGAATCGCCACCCTGCAAACCACGTTGACCGCCAAGTACACGGCAATGGATACCCTTGTTGCGCAGTTGAATGCGACCTCCAAGAGCATCATGACAACCCTCAATGCATTGAACAAAACAAACGACGATTGACGCAGACAAGGCGGAAGAGCCCGGACGCCGATGTTTCGCGCTCCGGGTTTTTTCATTTTCAGGACGGGCGCTGGCTAAAGTTTCATCCAGTCAAGTCGATAGCCCGTCATAGCAGATGATTGCCAGATAATTGTTTTTCAAGGAGTCAGACATGAACCCCATGAGAGCCCTTCGCCAGTATCAAAGCGTTAACTCGCACGCGCAGACTTCCGAAGCCAGTCCTCATCGTCTCGTGCAGATGCTGATGCAGGGCGGTCTTGATCGTATCGCCCAGGCCAAAGGCGCTCTGGAGCGCAATGACACGGCAGGCAAGGGGCTTTGCATTGGCAAGGCGGTCGCCATCATCGGCGGGCTGCGTGAAGGCCTGGATCCCGAGAAATCGCCGACACCATTATCTGATCTCGACAGTTTGTACGATTACATGATGCGCCGTCTGACCGAGGCGAACATCAAAAGCGATTCGCTCATTCTCGATGAGATTTCCGGTCTGCTCAGCAATATCAAGGAAGGCTGGGACGCCATCGCGCCCTGATGTGCTTCGTTTAAACTTTCGAGGACGACCCCATGAGTCAAGCACTCCAACGGATTGAACAAACCCGCGAAGCCCTCATCGATGCCCTGGCCGAGCGCAACTGGGACGCCATTGGCGAACTCGACGTGGCCTGCCGTGAATGTGTCGACGAGGTGTTGAGCGAGGCGCCCATCGATGAAGAGGCGCTGCGCGCCCATCTGGAAAGTCTGTTGACGGTGTATAAAGATTTATTGACGGTGACGATGGGTGAGCGTCAGGCAATAGTCGATGAAATGTCTCAGATCAACCAAGCGAAAAGCGCCGCAAAGGTTTACCATCTATTTGGTTAACGCTGGTTAAACCAAGATGCGCGCCATAAATTTGACTGTGCACGGTTTTTTGACTTAACTAGTGGCTAGTTCCAGATTTCAGTCGTCTTCAGGCATATCAAGTCTGCAAGCGTCTAGCTTGCCCCAGCATTTTGGGCATTGAGTTGACTAGGGAAGTTGCTATTGCATGTGGCGTGAAACCAAAATTCTGCTGATTGATGACGATAGCGTCCGCCGCCGTGATTTGGCGGTGATTTTGAATTTTCTCGGCGAAGAAAATTTGCCCTGCGGCAGCCATGACTGGCAGCAGGCGGTCGGCTCATTGTCGTCAAGTCGTGAAGTCATTTGTGTCCTGATCGGGACGGTCAATGCTCCTGGCGCACTTCCGGGCTTGCTTAAGACACTGTCGACCTGGGATGAGTTCCTTCCGGTGTTGCTGATGGGCGATAATTCTTCCATCGACCTGCCTGAAGACCAGCGTCGCCGGGTGCTATCCACCCTCGAAATGCCGCCCAGCTACAGCAAATTGCTCGACTCCCTGCACCGTGCCCAGGTCTATCGCGAGATGTACGACCAGGCGCGTGAGCGCGGACGTCACCGCGAACCCAATCTCTTCCGCAGCCTAGTCGGCACCAGCCGGGCGATTCAGCACGTCCGCCAGATGATGCAGCAAGTGGCCGACACCGATGCCAGTGTGCTGATCCTCGGCGAGTCCGGCACCGGCAAGGAAGTGGTCGCGCGTAACCTGCATTACCATTCCAAGCGCCGCGAAGCGCCGTTCGTGCCGGTCAACTGCGGGGCGATCCCGGCCGAGTTGCTGGAAAGCGAACTGTTCGGCCATGAGAAGGGCGCCTTCACCGGTGCGATCACCAGCCGTGCCGGGCGTTTCGAACTGGCCAATGGCGGCACCCTGTTCCTCGATGAAATCGGTGACATGCCGCTGCCGATGCAGGTCAAGCTGTTGCGCGTGCTGCAGGAGCGCACCTTCGAGCGCGTGGGCAGCAACAAGACCCAGAGCGTCGACGTGCGCATCATTGCTGCGACCCACAAGAATCTCGAAAGCATGATCGAGATCGGCACTTTCCGCGAAGATCTGTATTACCGCCTGAACGTGTTCCCGATCGAGATGGCGCCCCTGCGTGAGCGCGTCGAAGACATTCCGCTGCTGATGAACGAACTGATCTCGCGCATGGAGCACGAGAAGCGCGGTTCGATCCGTTTCAACTCCGCCGCCATCATGTCGCTGTGCCGACATGGCTGGCCGGGCAACGTCCGCGAGCTGGCCAACCTGGTGGAGCGCATGGCGATCATGCATCCGTACGGGGTAATCGGCGTGGTCGAGTTGCCGAAGAAATTCCGCTACGTCGACGATGAAGACGAGCAGATGGTCGATACCCTGCGCAGCGATGTTGAAGAGCGCGTGGCCATTAACGGCCATACGCCGGACTTCACCGCCAGCGCCCTGTTGCCGCCGGAAGGCCTGGACCTGAAGGACTACCTTGGTGGCCTGGAGCAAGGCTTGATTCAGCAGGCGCTGGACGATGCCAATGGCATCGTTGCCCGTGCGGCCGAGCGCTTGCGCATTCGTCGTACCACGCTGGTGGAGAAGATGCGCAAGTACGGCATGAGCCGTCGCGATGGAGACGAACAGGCGGATGATTGACGCCTGTTTGGCAAAACCGCTCATCTTTGGGTTGCTGTTCAAATAGCGGCAAAAGACATGCCTGTGGCGAGGGAGCTTGCTCCCGATGGGCGCGAAGCGGCCCTCAAAACGGGACTGCTGCGCAGCCCAGCGGGAGCAAGCTCCCTCGCCACAGAAAGTGTGTTCGTCTTTAGGTGAACAGCATTACATTAATGGGCGGTTTTTTTCGGCACGGGTATTGCTACATCCCTCGCAACGTTCCGTTTCACTGACGGTCAGCCACGCGAGAGTGCCCGATGCCCCAAGCCGCCCAGATGTCTCCTGTCCCTGACGCTTCGGGGCAATTGTCGTCCGTAGAGCAGGCGAGCCGGGCAGGGCTTGAGCAAGCCTTCTCGCTTTTCGATCAGATGTCCAGTCAGTTGACCGATTCCTACAGCCTGCTCGAAGCACGGGTCACCGAGCTCAAGGGCGAGCTGGCGGTGGTCAGCGCCCAGCGCATGCAGGAGCTGGCGGAGAAAGAGCGCCTGGCCAACCGTCTGCAGAATCTCCTCGATCTGTTGCCCGGCGGCGTCATCGTCATCGACGCCCAGGGCATCGTGCGAGAAGCCAACCCGGCGGCGTGTGAGTTGTTGGGGTTGCCCCTTGAAGGCGAACTGTGGCGTCACGTCATTGCCCGTTGTTTCGCCCCGCGGGAAGACGACGGGCATGAAGTTTCGCTCAAGGACGGTCGGCGCCTGTCGATCGCGACCCGCTCGCTGGACGCCGAGCCCGGTCAGTTGGTGCTGCTCAATGACCTGACTGAAACCCGCCACCTGCAGGATCAACTGGCCCGCCACGAACGCCTGTCGTCCCTGGGGCGCATGGTCGCTTCGCTGGCCCATCAGATCCGCACACCGCTTTCCGCTGCCTTGCTTTATGCCAGCCATTTGACCGAGCAGGCGTTGCCGGTGGCGACCCAGCAGCGATTTGCCGGGCGCCTCAAGGAGCGCCTGCACGAATTGGAACATCAGGTGCGCGACATGCTGGTGTTCGCCCGTGGCGAGCTGCCCCTGACGGATCGGCTGACGCCCGCGCAGTTGATGCAATCGCTGCAAGCGGCCGCCCTGACACATGTGCAGGATCTGCCGATCCGCTGGCAGTGCGACAGCCACGCCGGTGAGTTGTTGTGCAATCGCGACACACTGGTCGGCGCGCTCCTCAATCTGCTGGAAAATGCCATTCAGGCCAACACCGGCGGTTTGCGCCTCAAGGTTCATCTATATACCCGTGACAATCATCTGCGCCTGTGTGTCAGCGACAGCGGCAGCGGGATCGACGCGGCCGTGCTGGCGCGCCTGGGCGAGCCGTTTTTCACCACCAAAACCAACGGCACCGGGCTTGGCCTGACGGTGGTCAAAGCGGTGGCCCGTGCCCATCAGGGCGAGTTGCACCTGCGTTCGCGCCTGGGGCGCGGTACTTGCGCGCTGGTGATTCTGCCGCTGTTCTGTGGCGCTCAAGGCGCGGAGTGAAAGGCATGGGCATCAAGGTTTTACTGGTCGAGGATGACCGCGCATTGCGCGAAGCGCTGGCGGACACGCTGCTGCTCGCGGGGCACGATTACAGGGCCGTCGGGTCGGCAGAAGAAGCATTGCTCGCGGTGGCGGCCGAGTCTTTCAATCTGGTGCTCAGCGACGTCAACATGCCGGGCATGGACGGCCACCAATTGCTCGGTCTGCTGCGTGCGCGCCAGCCGCAACTGCCGGTGCTGTTGATGACGGCTCACGGTGCGGTAGAGCGCGCCGTCGACGCGATGCGTCAGGGCGCGGCGGATTATCTGGTGAAACCGTTCGAGCCCAAGGCATTGCTCGAACTGGTGGCGCGCCATGCCCTGGGCCGTGTGGGTTCGGGGGAGGCTGAAGGGCCGATTGCTTTTGAACCGGCCAGTGTGCAGTTGCTCGAGTTGGCAGCGCGTGTGGCGCGCAGTGATTCCACGGTACTGATCTCCGGTGAGTCCGGTACTGGCAAGGAAGTGCTCGCGCGTTACATTCACCAGCATTCCCATCGCGCCAGCCAGCCGTTCATTGCCATCAACTGCGCGGCGATCCCTGACAACATGCTGGAAGCGACCTTGTTCGGTCACGAAAAGGGTTCGTTCACCGGTGCCATTGCGGCCCAGGCCGGCAAATTCGAACAGGCTGACGGTGGCACGCTGCTGCTCGATGAAATTTCCGAAATGCCCCTCGGCCTGCAGGCCAAGCTTTTGCGTGTATTGCAGGAGCGCGAGGTCGAGCGGGTGGGGGGGCGCAAGCCGATCAGCCTGGACATCCGTGTGGTCGCCACGACCAACCGTGACCTGGCTGCGGAAGTGGCGGCCGGTCGTTTCCGCGAAGACCTTTACTATCGCCTCTCAGTGTTTCCCCTGGCCTGGCGCGCGTTGCGCGAACGCACCGCCGACATCCTGCCGCTGGCCGAGCGTCTGTTGGCCCGGCACGTAAATAAAATGAAGCATGCGCAGGCAAAGCTCTCGCCTGAAGCGCAGGCGTGCCTGGTGGGTTATCCCTGGCCGGGCAACGTGCGCGAGCTGGACAATGCGATTCAGCGCGCATTGATTCTGCAGCAGGGCGGTTTGATCCAGCCGCAGGATTTCTGTCTGGCAGGGCCGGTGGCCTGTGCGCCGTTGCCGGTATCGAGCGCGGTGTCTGCGCGTGCCGTGGAGGTCGAGGCTGAATCCGCCGGCGCCCTGGGCGATGACCTGCGTCGCCGTGAATTCCAGATGATCATCGACACCTTGCGGGCCGAACGCGGTCGGCGCAAGGAAGCAGCCGAGCGCCTGGGCATCAGCCCGCGGACCCTGCGGTACAAGCTGGCGCAGATGCGCGATGCCGGGATGGATGTTGAAGCCTACCTGTTCGCCACCTGATCGCCGATGTCGCATCTCGCCTACTGTCGCACCGACGTACCCATGCACCGATTTATCTATATACCGGCTGCACCGACGAACTATGCGCCGGCCGAACTAACGACGCCTTGTAGGAGCCGGCTTGCCGGCGAAGGGGCCCTAAAGGTCGACTCAGCGTCAAGGCTGCCATCGATTCGCCGGCAAGCCGGCTCCTACAGAAGATTTAAGCCATCGATTCGCCGGCAAGCCGGCTCCTACAGAAGATTTAAGCCATCGATTCGCCGGCAAGCCGGCTCCTACAGAAGATT
>Ga0160472_100636_pt1 | contig 18270 bp, 17 predicted proteins | sample HID1973M_E11MG_FD_108267 | JGI IMG/M metagenome (GOLD analysis project Ga0160472, IMG submission 108267) | Enriched mosquito-associated microbial communities from UW Madison campus, WI, USA - HID1973M_E11 MG | ecosystem: Host-associated > Arthropoda: Insects > Digestive system > Unclassified ... | reverse complement strand
TACTTTCAAACCCGACATGCCACCGCCGGCCAAGGTCTTCGGCCCGATGGCGTGGATCCGCGCGAACATGTTCTCCAGCTGGCTCAACACCCTGCTGACCCTGTTCGCGTTCTACCTGATCTACCTGGTGGTTCCGCCCATACTGCATTGGGCCATTCTCGACGCCAACTGGGTCGGCACCACCCGTGCCGACTGCACCAAGGAGGGCGCCTGCTGGGTGTTCATCCAGCAGCGCTTCGGCCAGTTCATGTACGGCTACTACCCGCCGGTTCTGCGCTGGCGCGTGGACCTGACCGTGTGGCTGGCGATCGTTGGCGTGGCACCTTTGTTCATCTCGCGATTTCACCACAAGGTGGTCTACGGCCTGAGCTTCCTGGTGCTGTACCCGATCATTGCCTGGTGCCTGCTGCACGGCGGCGTATTCGGCCTGGACACCGTGGCGACCAGCCAGTGGGGCGGCCTGATGCTGACCCTGGTGATCGCCACCGTCGGCATCGCCGGTGCCTTGCCGCTGGGGATCATCCTGGCCCTGGGCCGTCGTTCGAACATGCCGGCGATCCGCGTGGTCTGCGTGACCTTCATCGAGTTCTGGCGCGGTGTGCCGTTGATCACGGTGCTGTTCATGTCCTCGGTAATGCTGCCGTTGTTCCTGCCTGAAGGCATGAACTTCGACAAGCTGCTGCGGGCGTTGATCGGCGTGATTCTGTTCCAGTCGGCCTACGTCGCCGAGGTGGTGCGCGGTGGTCTGCAGGCGATCCCCAAGGGGCAGTACGAAGCGGCTGCGGCAATGGGTCTCGGTTACTGGCGCAGCATGGGCCTGGTGATTCTGCCGCAAGCCCTGAAGCTGGTGATCCCGGGCATCGTCAACACCTTCATTGCCCTGTTCAAGGACACCAGCCTGGTGATCATCATCGGCCTGTTCGACCTGCTCAACAGCGTCAAGCAAGCCGCCGCCGACCCGAAATGGCTGGGCATGGCCACCGAAGGCTACGTGTTCGCCGCCCTGGTGTTCTGGATTTTCTGTTTTGGTATGTCGCGCTATTCCATGCATCTGGAACGCAAGCTCGACACTGGCCACAAGCGTTAGGAGTTCTCTTTCATGAGCGAAGCAATCAAACAGCCTGTGAGCCCTGAAGGCATTATTCAGATGCAGGGCGTGAACAAGTGGTACGGCCAGTTTCACGTACTCAAGGACATCAACCTCAACGTCAAACAGGGCGAGCGTATCGTCCTGTGCGGCCCGTCGGGTTCCGGCAAGTCCACCACCATCCGCTGCCTCAACCGCCTGGAAGAACACCAGCAGGGCCGCATCGTGGTCGATGGCGTGGAGCTGACCAACGACCTCAAGCAGATCGAGTCGGTGCGCCGCGAAGTCGGCATGGTGTTCCAGCATTTCAACCTGTTCCCGCACCTGACCATCCTGCAGAACTGCACGCTGGCGCCGATGTGGGTGCGCAAGATGCCCAAGCGCAAGGCCGAGGAAATTGCCATGCACTATCTGGAGCGGGTACGCATTCCGGAGCAGGCGCACAAGTTTCCGGGGCAACTGTCCGGTGGCCAGCAACAGCGTGTAGCGATCGCCCGTGCCCTGTGCATGAAACCGAAAATCATGCTGTTCGACGAACCGACTTCGGCACTCGACCCGGAGATGGTGAAGGAAGTGCTCGACACCATGATCGGCCTCGCCGAAGACGGCATGACCATGCTTTGCGTGACCCACGAAATGGGCTTCGCCCGCACCGTGGCCAACCGCGTGATTTTCATGGACAAAGGCGAGATTGTTGAGCAGGCGGCGCCGAATGACTTCTTCGATAACCCGCAGAATGAGCGTACCAAGCTGTTCCTGAGCCAGATTTTGCATTGATCTGATTCAGCCGTTGAAATAAACCCGGACGTGTTCCGGGTTTATTTTTGCCTGCGTATTGTGTTGCCTATACGGGCCTCTTCGCTGGCAAGCCAGCTCCTACAAAGGCTCCATGGTTTACACCCTGTATGTATCACCTCGACCCTTGTAGGAGCTGGCTTGCCAGCGAAGACGATTTCCCGTTCACCCTCGCAGGTGGCTGGTGCATCACTTTCGCCGACTGATTGCCCTTTAGCGAAATGTTAACTACCCTGTCAAAAAAATCATCCTATGATTGGATGACAGGGCGAATTCCATGTCTGAAACCACCACACTTGTTAAACGCTCCCTGGTCGATCAGGCCCTGGAACAATTGCGCCTGCGCATCAACCGGGGCGTTTGGGCCGTCGGTCAGAAGCTACCCACGGAGCCGGAGCTGTCCGCCGAGCTGGGCATCAGCCGCAACACCGTGCGCGAAGCCATGCGCGTCCTGGCGTTTTCGGGGCTGATCGAGATCCGCCAGGGTGACGGCAGTTACCTGCGGGCCGTGATCGATCCATTGGACACCCTCAAGGCGTTGTCGCGGTGCTCCCAGGAGCAGGCGCGCGAGACCCGGCACATCCTCGAAGTCGAAGCCATCGGCCTGGCCGCCTTGCGCCGAACCGACGAAGACCTGGTGGCCTTGCGCGAGGCGCTGGGCGTCAGCGGTCAGCATTATCACGGCGATCTCGATACCTACATCGCCTGCGACCTGGTGTTCCACCGTCGTCTGGTCGACGCCGCGCACAACCCGACGCTCAGCGAGCTATATCGCTATTTCTCCAGCGTGGTCGGTGCGCAACTGCGCCACTGCCTGAACATCATTCCCCGCCGCCAGGAAGTGTTCGACCTGCACATCGAACTGCTCGATGCCGTCGAACAACGCGACCCGGAACGGGCCAAAGCCCTGTCGAGGCAATTGATCAATGAACCTTGAAACCGAGAAGTCCATGCACCGCAGTGATTTATCCACAACCCCCAAGCGCTCGGCAGATCTGGAGGAGTTGCTGATCGACGCCGAGGCTGATGATGAGCAGGTCCAGCAGGCACCGCCGGTTTTGCGCCGCCCGTGGCTGTTGCTGTTGGGTCTGATTCTGGTGGCATTGAACCTGCGCCCGGCACTGTCGAGCATGGCGCCGATGCTCAGCGAGGTGTCGAAATCCCTCGGTTTGTCAGCGTCACAGGCGGGCTTGCTGACGACCTTGCCGGTGCTCTGCCTTGGCCTGTTTGCACCTTTGGCGCCGGTGCTGGCCCGACGTTTTGGCGCTGAACGGGTGGTGTTGGGAATCTTGCTGACCCTTGCTGGCGGGATCATCCTGCGCAGTTCCTTTGGCGAGATCGGTTTGTTCGCCGGCAGCGTGCTGGCCGGTGCCAGCATCGGTGTGATCGGCGTACTGCTACCGGGCATCGTCAAACGCGACTTCGCCAAGCAGGCGGGGACCATGACCGGGGTCTACACCATGGCCCTGTGCCTGGGCGCGGCGATGGCGGCAGGCGCGACGGTTCCGTTGAGCGAGCATTTCGATAATAGCTGGACGATGGGACTTGGCTTCTGGGTGATTCCGGCGCTGGTCGCGGCGGCGTTCTGGTTACCGCAGGTTGGTCAGAGACAGGGGGCACACAATGTCGCCTATCGCGTGCGCGGCTTGCTGCGTGACCCGCTGGCCTGGCAGGTGACGTTGTACATGGGCCTGCAATCCTCCCTTGCGTACATCGTGTTCGGCTGGTTGCCGTCGATCCTGATCGGTCGCGGCCTGACCCCGACCGAGGCAGGACTGGTGCTCTCGGGCTCGGTGATCGTGCAACTGGTCAGCTCATTGGCGGCGCCGTGGCTGGCCACGCGGGGCAAGGACCAGCGGCCGGCGATCGTGATCGTCATGCTGCTGACCCTCGGTGGTCTGTTCGGCTGCCTGTATGCGCCGATCGAAGGCTTGTGGGGCTGGGCGATCGTGCTGGGGCTGGGGCAGGGTGCCACGTTCAGTCTGGCATTGACCCTGATCGTGCTGCGCTCGCGGGACTCCCATGTCGCGGCGAACCTGTCGAGCATGGCCCAGGGCTTCGGTTACACGCTGGCGTCCATGGGGCCGTTCGCAGTCGGTATCGTGCATGACTGGACCGGCGGCTGGACGGCGGTGGGATGGATCTTCGGCGTCATCGGCCTGGGTGCGATCATCGCCGGACTGGGGGCCGGGCGAGCGCTGTATGTGCGAGTCGACAGCGAGAAAATCCAGCCGTGACCCACGTCTATAAATAGACAACCTCCAGGGTTGCGGAGCCGTCGAGTTCGGCATCGTCACTCAGGTCCAGCGTCGAGGTGGGGGCAATGATGGTGACGAGAGTGACCCGAGTGCTCAGGTTCCTGATCGCGACAGGGCCTGCGGTGCTGCCTGCCACATCGGTGAAGCCCAGATAGCTTTTGGCGGCAATCGGTATGGGGGTGGAACGGGACAGGCTCCACGCCCGCCCTGCGGTGGTGGAGTCGGTTCGATACACCTGCGGCAGAGGATCCACTACCGTGTCGGTGGGGTCGAAGTGCAGTGAGTACAGGCCGATCCTGTTGCCGCTGCGGTCGTACTTCAGGCCGTAGAAGATCTCGCTGTTGACGATGGCCGAGCCTTCCCGGTTGTCGTGCATGATCAATGCGAAGCGGGCTGGTGCCGTGCAACTGATGTCGAGGACGAGGAATTCGTCATGCAGTTGCGTCCTTTGGTCGACGCTCAGGTCCTGCCGGGAGATTTTTCCGTAGTTGACAAGACCGTTGTTGGAAAAAGTCGGCGTGCAGGCGACCGGGGTGATGGTGCCGCTGACGCTCAGGTCAACGCTGGACGCCGCCAGGGCGCAAGTCACCGCGCTCATGGATAGCACGGCGGTCAGGACTGTTCGGATACGCTTCATCGTTAAATTCCTTTTCGAGAAGAAGGTATAGGTGCTGAACCACCCGTTCATTCAAGTAACGAATGGTTCAGCACCTTGGTACTTAGAGGTATTTCACTTCGAACGTCGCGGAGCCATCAATGGTGACGTCTGTGTTAATGTTCAGCGAGTTGGCTGGGGCAATGTAGGTGTCGACCTCAAAATCAAAGGTGACATCTTTTACATCAATCGGTGCGCTGCCGCCTGTAGCGGCAACGGACAGAAGCCATCCCGCTTGAGCGTCGCCTGCTTTCTCCCAGGTGGTTCCGCCGTCGTCTGACTTGATTGCGTCCAGCGAAGTTGCCCCTTCTTTGACTTGCATGACTTTGGGGAAGAAGAAGCCCAACTTTTCGTTGTCAGGGGTCAGTCCAAGGCCAAACCAGTCACCAATTGATGTGCCGGGTTGATTGTCAATTGGATTCAGTGCGAACTTGGTCGCAGCATCACAGTTTACGACCAGTTGAATCGGATGGGACCCTACCAGCGTATTGGTGTCTGGGTTAAGGTCTCCTGACGAGATCTTGCCGATATCAATGTCACCGCCGCCGGTGAAGTCGGGCGTGCAAGCGACTGGCGTGATGATGCCTCTAACCATCAGATCTGTGCTCGACGCTGCGAGAGCAAAAGGTGCAGCACTGATCAGTGCTGTTGTGGTGAGTGCTACGAAGTACTTTTTCATCGGTGAAACTTCCTTGCTGTTGTTGACCCTGAATGGCCCGGGGCGCGAGATTGCACCGCGTGTTCCACAAGGTCGGATGGGTGTTACGGGTAAAGCAATTCGATCGTCCCTGAACCGTCGAGGTGAACGGCGGTGCTCAGGTCCAGGCTATTGGTGGGGGCGATGACGGCATCGACCGTCACCGTGGTGGTGAGGTTCTGGATCCAGGCCGGGCCAGCGGTGCTGGCGGCACTGTCGGTAAAGCCCAGGTAGCTTTTTCCGGCGATCGGTATGGGGTTCGAACTGGAGCGGCTCCAGGCCACGCCCTGGGTGGTGGAGTCAGTCCGGTACACACGGGCAAAATTGTCCGCGCTGGCGTTGGCGGGATCGACATTCAACGAGTACAGGCCAATCTTGTTGCCGTGGTTATCCACGTTAAGCCCGTAGTAAATCTCGCTGTTGACCGTTGCCGTGCCTGGGCGGTTGTCATGCATGACCAGGGCAAACTTCGTAGGGGCATCGCAGTCAACCCGCAGGGTCAAATCCTTGGGTGGCAGTCGGGTGCTCTTGTCGGGATTCAGATCGTTTTTTGATAACTGGCCGAAATACACCTGGCCGCCATTGGACAATTGCACGTTGCACGCGGTGGGCGTGAAACTGGCGCGCAGGCTCATTTCCCTCGAGCGGCCCATGGCGACCGCGTCGAACAGGCCGGTGGCTTCCCAGACCACGGCGTCACGTACCTGCAAGGCTTTTTCCTGCGCCCAGGCCGTCAGTTCCACTTGCGCCGACAGACTTTGGCCTTGCACCGCCACACCGCCCCGAACCGGAACCAGTGCTTGCAGTGGTCGCCAAAGCAGACTCGGAGCAGTTTCTTCGGGTGCTTGGCCGACGGCGGAAATCAGGCCCAGGTTCACGGCTTGCCCATCGAGCTGGGCCTCACTCATGCGCACGGCATAGCTGCCGTATTGGGCAAAGCGAAAACGCTCGGCGGTCGCGGCGATGGCGCGGTAGAACAGGGACATGTCGGTGGGTTGGCTGCAACTCAGATTCAGGCTCAACCGCTGCACGCCCAGGGTCAGCTCCTGGGAGGCAGGGTTGTGTAGCGCCCGATTCACGACGCCGTAGTCAACGACCGGCTGACTCAGGGTGAGTTGGCATTCATCGGCGAACGCCCAGGCCTGTGGCGCAAGTGCGTTCGACATCAAGGTGCCGAGTATCAACAGCAGTGGGTGGGACAGCTTCATGGGGTCATCCTTAAAGAGCCCTGCACTGGGCGGCGGCGGTCTCGTAATACACCTGGGCATTGGCCTTGGCCGGCAGTTCGAAACGCAGTTCGCAGCGCTCGAGCCCCGGTGCGGTTATCCACAGGTCAGGGGTGTCGAGGACGTTGGGCAGGAACACCAGTCCGCCTTCTTGAGCAAGGGTGACGAACTCTCCGTTAGCGGTGCTGACCGTCGCGCCACGGGGCAGGGGGGCACCGTCGTGCGTGGTGACTTTGAGCAAGGCGCGCCGGGTCAACGCGACGCCGAAGCGGACTTTGTCGACGGCCCCGCGTCCGGCGGACACCACGGCCAGTCCGTTGTTGATATCGAGGTTGCGTGGCAGCGAGCGGGTGTCGACTTCTATCGAACTGCGGCCATAGGCGCTTACATGAGGAGCCACGGCATGACCTTGCCAGTCGGTCCAGACTGGACCGCTGGGGGTCGAGACCTTGATCGCGCTTTCGTCGCCAACCGAGATCAGCGCGAAAGTTTCCCGCACGGGGTATGGCGACAACGTCAAGCCATCGCCGTGCAGCACGACGCCGCCACGCGCGCCAAGCTGGTAGCTGGAGCGTTCGGCATCGGAGCGGGTGTAGTTCAAGTCCAGTTGGCTGTAGCGCGGCAGCAGGGAAACCCCCGCCGAGGACTGCACTTGTTTGTCTCGTGTGTCGTGCTCGACACCGACCCGGTAACTCAACTGGTCGTTGACCTGTTCGTTCAAGCCGACACCGCTGCGGTATTCGCCAGCGGTACTGCGTAGCCAGGTGCGCGCCCGGCGACTTTCACCTAGTGGAATGCTCAGGCTCAGGTAAACGCTGTCGTCGTTGCGTTGGGTGCCGCTGACTTGCCATTGCGCGGTGGCCGACACCGACACGCCGCCGATCTGCGTGCCCCAGGACGCCAAGGCGCGGCTGCTGTTTTGTCCGTCGAATGTCGTGGAGCGATTGAAGCCGCTGCTGAACGCGCCAAGCCCGGGATGTGACCAGGCCAGCGACAGGCTCTGCTGATCGCGGTAACGCGACTGGCTGCGTTCTGACTGAGTATCGAACACCGCTTCGGACAGTTCGTGATAGCCGAAGGTCCGGTGCGAGGTTGCGGCAGTGATCGACCACTGCTCACCCAGGCGCTGTGAAACGCTCAGGTCGGCCTGAAGCCCTCTGCCGGCCTGGCGGGTGCTGGTATCGGCCGCTTGCAGGGTGGTCTGGATCTGTGTGGCGGGCCCTGGCAGCACGCTCAGTCCGGCGCCCGCGGCGCGGTAGTCGGCGGCACCCGTGGCGCCGGTGCTGAGCAGGACATTGGGGTTGAGTGCTGCGCTCCAGCCGCCGCTGATCACCCAGGGTTCGTCGCTCTGTGCACCGCCGAGATTGCGTACCTGGCCGGCGGCCAGGGAAAAACCGGGAGCTGGCAGGCCTATGCCGAGCATGGCGGCAGGGACCGTGAAGCGTTGCTCGCTGCCATCCGCTTCCATGACGGTGACTTCAACATCGGAGCGATTGTCGAGCCGACGCACGTCACTCAGGGAAAACGGACCTGCTGGCACCACTGTCGAGTGGATCAGCGAACCCTTCTGACGAATTTCGATCCGGGCCTGGCTGCGGGCTATCCCTTCGATGGGATTGCCTCGGCCTTCGACCTGCAGCGCCTGCTCGGCCATGACCTGCACGCCGGTGATCTGCGCGCCGGCCAGTACCGGGTTGTAGAGATTGACCTGACCGGCTTGAAGTACCGTCTCATGGCTGGCAAAGGTGCGCTGGGCGTAAGCCGCCAGGTGAGCGCTGCGCGACTCATCGTTATTCCAGGTATGCACCTGACGACTGCGCACAATCCAATCGCCGGCATTGAAACCGACTTCGGTATTGGCCGAGAGGTAGCGGTTTGATCGATCGCCGTATTGGCTGTGAAGGCTGTTGACGTCGTAGTTGAACAGCCCGGCAATACCGCCGGTTTGATAACCGGAGAAATCCCGGACCATCGGACGTATCGCCTGGGTGGGCACGATCAGTGAAAGACTGAGGTTGGCCGGGTCCTGTTCGATTCGGGCTTGCGGCCAGGTGGCGAGTACATCGAAACACCCTTTGTCGTTGGCCGGAACAGAGGGCTCGCTGAGGTTCGCCATATCAAGCAGGGCGCGGTCTAGGCACAAGTCGCCCTCTGGGTTGAACGTGACGTCGACCCGGCCACGGCGCAGGCCATTGACCGTGAGGGTGATCGGGTGTCGGCCAGCGGTGAAGTTCGGTGCGGCCAGCAGTTGGGTTGCGAGACGGGTGTCGATACCGCGTTGACTCAGCATTTTCTGGTCGAACGAAGCAGGCAACGCAGCTGCATTGAAGTCTTTGGCATTGGCCTGGAGCCCTGTCAGCACATTGCCCAGCAGCAACACCATGCCGGTCCGAACTCGCGACAGACAAGGGGACGTGCTGGCCGACCGAATCGCAGGCATGGCTTTGCCATCACGGTATTTCAATACGGTGTTCATGAGGTTCACTTGGGTTCTGTCCGGGTGCCGGCTTGATTCGCTACGGCTTGCGTCACACATGTGGCGACGGCAGAGCAGGCCGTCACGTGGAGATGTCGTCGCCTGCCTTTCTATGCAGGGCGCTGTCGATGCTGGCTAGAGGGCGAGCGGTGCGTCATAGGTCGGCACGGCAAAGCCATAGACGGTCGCCGGATGAATTCGAACCTGGGCGGCAGCCTCTGCAGAAACCGCAACGCTGATCTGGTCACCGGGCAGTACGTAAGTCCGCGGTAGCATCGCAGCGTTGCCGGAGGGCAGCAGTTGTACTTCCTGAGCCAGTCGCACGACATAAGGTGTTTCGTTGCGTACAGTCAGTTGACCATCCTGCAGCGACCATTTCAGATCGGTCCACGGTGTGCGGTTGGGCGCCAGGCCTGCGGGGTGAAGGATGATCGGCAGGTTCTGGCGCACTGTCACGCCCACACGGGCATGCCCGGCTTCGGCGGCCGGTTTGTCCTGGGGGATGCCTTCAAAGATCACCCGCTTCAAACGCTGGGTGAGCAGGGGTTTTTCTGACTGCAGGATGAAGCGCACCAATTGCGTCCTGGAGGCTTCGACGCGCGCCAGTGGCGGCGTCACGAACACCAGGGGCTCGGTGTCTTCGGGAATGTTTTCGATGGTGACGTGCAGCAGTGCCAGGCTGGCGTCGGTATTGGTCACGGAAACGGCGGTTTCGCCGTTGGTTTCATTGACGATGACCACGGAGGTGTCGGGCACCATGCCGTCGGCGTGGGCCTGTGCAGTCAGTAACAGGGCGCACGCACCGATCCCCGTATGGGTCAGACGGCGTACTTGCTTCAACAATATCGTCTTGATGTTTCTCATTGAAAATTTCCGGATAAAAGACGCTTGGCATGGCTCGGGATACAAGTAACGCAGCGGTTCGGTGAGCAAGAGTCCAATGCGCTGTTTAATGGTGATCGTGTTCAGGTATGCGATAGCCCGCCAGTGAGTGAACGAAGTTCTCTACAGGTACGACGGACTGCTTGGTACGGCGCAATTTAGCGAGATGGCGGAGCGGGATGAATGCAACTAATACGAAAAGACAGTGGGGCGTCCATGAATAAGTGTTGCGGACTACGTAACGTTTTCTATGGTTTGTAGTTTTGCTGTGTAGTCTCTTTTGCGCTGCAGCGTAGGAACCATCTGTTTTTTTAATGGGCAAAGGGAGATCCCTTTGAATACATTGAGGAGGAGGCGGCGGGAGTATTCTTGGAGGTGTTGTGGAAGTAGGAAAAACGGCGCTATTTTCCGCGCTTTCTCCCTACCAACAGGAGGTATCCCACAATGCGAGTCGTTTTTGCTGACGACCATTCTGTGGTTCGTGTCGGGTTGCGCATACTCATCAACGCCACCAGGCAATGTGTGATCGTCGGCGAGGCGGACAGTACAGACAGTCTTATGAATCTTCTTTCAAGCACGCCCTGCGATCTGCTCATTACTGATTTCTCAATGCCGGGCGGGAAGCAGGCCGATGGCTTGAAAATGTTGAGTACGATTCAACGTAAATACCCCGGCTTGCCGATCATTCTGGTGACAATGTTTACCAGTGTGGCGACGGCAAGGGCGGCGTTGGCTAATGGCGTAATGGGGGTCGTCGCCAAATCCGCATCGGCGACCGAGTTGCCCCTGGCGATCAATACGGTGAAGAACGGGCACCGCTATCTCAGCGCGTGCCTGCGCACATTGCTGGTCAACACCCGTGATCAGCTACACGAATCGACACTGTCGGCCAAAGAACATGAAGTGGTTCGAATGCTTGCCAGCGGCATGACCGTCAGCGAAATCGCCAGTCATTTCAAACGCAGCGTGTCGACCATCAGCAAACAGAAAAGCATGGCCATGCACCGCTTAGGTATTTCCACCAACGTTGATCTTTTTACCTACGCCCGGGACAGCGGAATGTCGCAGTGAAATGGCGGGAGCAGTCATCACGTTATTTTCATCATGAATGCCAATAGTGTTCGGTGCATTTGCGGGCTATCGTGCAGGCCAGTCTTTCAAAGCTATTGTGCATAACGTGGGGACCTGCAAATGAGCGAAACCCATAGCGCCTTGATCTGCCGTTTCTACCAGGCTTTCCAGCGCCTTGATGCCGAGGCCATGGCGGCCTGTTACAGCGACGATGTGGTGTTCAGTGACCCGGCCTTTGGCGAACTTCGCGGGCGCGATGCCGGTGATATGTGGCGCATGCTGACGACTCGGGCCAAGGACTTTTCCCTGTCCTTCGACCATGTTCGCGCCGACGAGCGCACCGGTGGCGCCCATTGGGTCGCGACCTATCTGTTCAGCCAGACTGGCCACACCGTGGTCAACGATATTCAGGCGCGTTTCGTGTTTCGCGATGGCAAGATCTGCGAACATCACGACAGCTTTGACCTGTGGGCCTGGTCACGGCAGGCCTTGGGTTTCAAGGGGCTATTGCTGGGTTGGACACCCCTGGTCCGAAACGCCGTTCGCGCGCAGGCGCTGAAGGGGCTGAAGGCATTCCAGGCCGGTCGCTGATAAGATTGCGGCTTGTTTCCTTTCAAGCCCTGATCGTGACGTGACCAGCCTCAGCGAAAATCCTGTCGACCTCCCCGCGAGCAGAACCTGGTACGTCTACCTCGTGCGCGCCGCCAATGGTTCGCTGTATTGCGGAGTCAGCGACGATCCGCTCAAGCGCTTTGCCAAGCATCAAAGCGGCAAAGGCGCGCGGTTCTTTCTCTCGAGCCCCGCCATGGCTCTGGTCTACACGGAGCGTTGCCGCGATAAAAGCGACGCGCTGCGCCAGGAACGGTTGATCAAAAAGCTCAGGAAAAGCGCCAAGGAATGCCTGGTGGCGAGTGCCGCCGCAGGCTTATCACTCTGACTGATCGGTTCCCATCAGGCAGATCTGTAGGCTGCTAAGCAATTGCGCGGTAAGCTGCGGATTCCTAATCTGTGCGGCGGAGCCGAGCATGTCCGAGTTGATTCTCCATCATTACCCGACGTCCCCCTTCGCCGAAAAGGCGCGTCTGCTGCTGGGCTTCAAAGGCCTGTCGTGGCGCTCGGTGAAGATTTCGCCGGTGATGCCCAAACCTGACCTGACTGCCTTGACCGGGGGCTACCGCAAGACCCCGGTGTTGCAGATCGGCGCGGATATTTATTGCGACACGGCGTTGATTGCCCGTCGCCTGGAGCAAGAAAAAGCCTTGCCTGCGTTTTTCCCCGAAGGGCAGGAAATGATCGCCGCCAGTTTTGCCACCTGGGCCGATTCAGTGGTGTTCCAGCACGCGGTCAGCCTGGTGTTCCAGCCGGAATCGATCGCCGTGCGCTTCGGTAATCTGCCGCCGGAAGCGATCAAGGCGTTTATTGCCGACCGAGCCGGTCTGTTCAGTGGCGGCAGCGCGACCAAGCTGTCGGCCGAGCAAGCCAAGCATCAATGGCCGACGATCATGGCGCGCCTTGAACAGCAGCTGCAGCGCGAGGAGGGTGATTTTCTGTTCGGCGAACCGTCGATTGCCGACTTCGCTCTGGCTCACTGCCTGTGGTTCCTGAAGGCAACGCCGGTCACCGCCCACCTGGTGGATGCTTATCCTGCGGTCGCTGCATGGCTTGCGCGGGTGCTGGGCTTCGGGCATGGCGCCAGCAGTGAGATGACCTCGGTGGAAGCCCTGGAAGTCGCGCGCAGTTCCACTCCAGTAGCGTTGCCGGACGAGCAGTTCGTCGATCCAAACGGTTTCAAGGCGGGCCAGCCAGTGGTGATTGCAGCCACTGACTACGGTGTTGATCCGGTGGCCGGGGAGTTGGTGTTTGCCGGTAGCGAAGAGTTGATCGTGCGTCGCGAGGACGAGCGGGGCGGCGTGGTGCATGTGCACTTTCCGCGGTTTGGCTTTCGTATCGAAGCCATCTGACACAAATGCACCCTGTGGCGAGGGAGCTTGCTCCCGCTGGGGTGCGAGGCGACCCTGAAGAGGGACTGCTGCGCAGTCCAGCGGGAGCAAGCTCCCTCGCCACAGGGGGTGTGTAGCCGGGTGTGTAGCCACAGGGGGGTGTGAAGTCGATCGGTTATTTCAGGGCGGCGAGAATCGCATCCGGGTCATACCCGCGAATCAGGGTGCCGTTCACATCGATGATCGGTATCCCGCCGCCGCCCAACGCCTCGTAGTCCTTGCGCGCGACGGCATCTTTCTCGATATCGAACTCCTTGTACGGAATGCCTTTCTGGTCGAGAAAGCGCCGGGTCAATTTGCAGTAGCCGCACCACTCGGTGGCGTAGAGCACGACGTTGGCCTTGGCCTGAGTCTGCTCGGACACCACTTGCGCAGGGTGGAACACCCGCTCGATCTTGCCCCAGTTCTGATACGCCACCACCACCAGCAGGATCAGCAGGAACTTCTTCAGCACGCCGGCGAGCATCAGTTGCGTCGCTTGAGCTGATCGGTGAGCGAGGTCGGCAGGCCCTTGATGATCAGGGTGCCGGCTTCTTCGTCATACTCGATCTTCGAGCCCAGCAGGTGAGCTTCGAAGCTGATCGACAGCCCTTCGGCGCGACCGGTGAAGCGGCGGAACTGGTTCAGGGTGCGTTTGTCGGCGGGGATTTCCGGCGACAGACCATAGTCCTTGTTGCGGATGTGGTCGTAGAACGCCTTCGGGCGCTCTTCGTCGATCAGTCCCGAGAGCTCCTCCAGACCCATCGGCTCGCCGAGCTTGGCCTGGCTGCTGGCGTAATCCACCAGGGTCTTGGTTTTTTCACGGGCGTCGTCTTCAGGCAGGTCTTCGCTTTCGACGAAGTCACTGAAGGCCTTGAGCAAGGTGCGGGTTTCGCCCGGGCCGTCGACGCCTTCCTGGCAGCCAATGAAGTCGCGGAAATACTCCGAAACCTTTTTTCCGTTCTTGCCTTTGATGAACGAAATGTACTGCTTTGATTGCTTGTTGTTCTGCCATTCGGAGACGTTGATCCGTGCCGCCAGGTGCAACTGGCCCAAGTCCAGGTGGCGGGACGGGGTCACATCCAGCTCATCGGTCACCGCAACGCCTTCGCTGTGGTGCAGCAGGGCAATCGCCAGGTAATCGGTCATGCCTTGCTGATAGTGAGCGAACAGCACATGGCCACCGACCGAGAGGTTGGACTCCTCCATCAGCTTCTGCAGATGCTCCACCGCCACGCGGCTGAAGGCCGTGAAGTCCTTGCCACCGTCGAAATACTCTTTCAGCCAGCCGCTGAACGGGTGCGCCCCGGACTCCGCATGGAAAAAGCCCCAGGCTTTGCCTTGCTTGGCGTTGTAGCTTTCATTGAGGTCGGCAAGCATGTTCTCGATGGCGCTCGACTCGGCCAGTTCGGAGTCGCGGGCGTGAAGAACTGCAGGTGTGCCGTCAGGTTTTTTGTCGATCAGGTGGACGATACAATGACGGATCGGCATGGGCTTCTCGGCTGAATGAGGAGGGGAGGACAGGCTCCCCGAAAAAGCGCCCAGTGTACCGCAACCACTGGTTTGGGCGGGGGGTGTAGGACAAAACCGGGGGGACGGGTGCTGTTTATTCTGTTTTTTACTGTTTTAGCACAAGAAAGCTGAGCAATTGGGTCGCTGGAGGCGGATATTTCCACTTCTCTGTGCTAGCTTTGCCCGGTCTTGCGCGAAGTCACTGCGTTAAGCCTGCAGTCAGCATATGTCAGGTCGAACCAAACCCTGATTTCGGAATCTATAACCCCGATCCCGAGGTTATGTGCCCGAGGGTGCCGGATCCAAAAGGTCGGGCTCGATGGCTGACATTGCACTCTGCAATCCATATGAATTTGATAGGGAAGGAACACTACATGGCTCTTACTAAAGACCAACTGATCGCCGACATCGCTGAAGCTATCGACGGGCCGAAAGCCACCGCGCGTAACGCTCTGGACCAACTGGGCCAAATCGTTGCCGATCAGCTGGAAAACGGCGGCGAAATCACTCTGCCAGGTATCGGCAAACTGAAAGTGACTGAGCGTCCTGCCCGTACTGGCCGCAACCCTTCGACTGGCGCTGCCATCGAAATCGCTGCCAAGAAAGTGATCAAGCTGGTTGTGGCCAAAGGCCTGACCGACGCTGTCAACAAGTAAGACTTGTTAAAAAAAACCGTGCGCTGGAGCAATCCGGGCACGGTTTTTTTGTGGCTGTGATTTGGCGGATAAGCGCAAAAACCGCAAAACCGCAAAACCGCAAAACCGCAAAACCTGTAGGAGCTGCCGAGTGAAACGAGGCTGCGATCCTTTAGATGATCCAGGTTTTTTACGTCAAAAGATCGCAGCCTCGTTTCACTCGACAGCTCCTACGTCACCATTCGCGTTAGAGCGTCATCAGCGCGCCCAGCGCTCGCGCCAGACCTGCTGCTCGGACGGGGTCTGGAAGGTCCACGCGACGAAACGACTCTGCTTCTGCCCCTGGGACATCTCCACCACCCGGTTTTCCAGCGCGCCAGCTTTTTTCAGGGCCGTCTGGATGGCAGGCAGGTTCGAGGCCTTCGACACCAGGGTGCTGAACCACAGCACTTTGTGCCCGAAGTGCGCGCTCTCGGCGATCAGTTGCGTTACAAAGCGGGCTTCGCCCCCTTCACACCACAGTTCCGCCGCCTGGCCGCCAAAATTCAGTACCGGCAACTTGCGTTTCGGGTCGGCTCGGCCCAGTGCCCGCCATTTGCGGGTGCTGCCCTTGGTCGCTTCTTCCAGTGAGGCGTGGAAGGGCGGGTTGCACATGGTCAGGTCAAAGCGTTCACCGGGTTCGAGCAGGCCGAGCAGGATGTGCTTGGGGTTGGTCTGCTGGCGCAACTGAATGGCCTTGTTCAGTCCATTGGATTGCACGATGGCCTTGGCGGAAGCCACCGCCGTCGGGTCGATTTCCGAGCCGAGGAAGTGCCAGCGATAATCGCTGTAGCCGATCAGCGGATACACGCAGTTGGCGCCCATGCCAATGTCGAGCACCTTGACCGGCGCGCCACGGGGGATTTCACCGTCGTTGACGCTGGCCAGCAGGTCGGCCAGGAAGTGCACGTAGTCGGCACGGCCCGGCACCGGTGGGCAGAGGTAATCCGCCGGGATATCCCAATGGGCGATGCCATAGAACGATTTGAGCAGCGCCCGGTTGAACACCCGTACCGCATCCGGGCTGGCGAAGTCGATGCTTTCTTTGCCATACGGATTGATGATCACGAACTTCGCCAGTTCCGGCGTAGTCTTGATCAGCGCCGGGAAGTCGTAACGACCCTGATGGCGGTTGCGCGGGTGCAGGCTGGCCTTTTCACGCGGTTCCACGGGGTTGGCCGGGGTAGCGGAGTCAGGCTTCTTGCGCGCGGGTCTGGGGGGGCGGGGGGCGTTCATGGGCGTTGTCGATTCGGGTATGGCTAAAAGTGGCGGGTATTGTCCCACATAAAGGGTAAGCGCGCGGCAGGTTGCATGGGGTCATATGAAGATGACCTTGTCCGCCGCGCAGTTTCACCGGATGTTATTTCAGATGGCTTGGCTTCAAGTTGACGCTGTTGCTGTATCAGACTTCATCCGGATTGCTTAAGTACGGGACATTGCGCTGCAGAATGTTCAGGTTCAAATAAAGGGCTAACTGGCCTTCAAGTTCGAGTCGCACGGGGAAGTCCGCCCAACCAAATTCTGAACGCAATATGTTTCCCTGGGTTGTCTGCAGTTGAATGACTTGATCGTCACTGCTGAAATCCTCAAGCGTCAGTATTTTCCCGTTTGTACCGATGATGTTGAAATTGACATGGCTTTGATTGCTACTGCCCGTAAAGGCGTTACCTTGCTGGTCGATCACCTTGCCGAAATGCTCACCCTCCGTGCGGATATAAAGAGTGTAGTAATCATCCGTACAGCGAAAATAAAACGTGTCAGCCAGGCCTGTATAGGTTTTCGCCAAAACGATTGCTTCTTTGGGATAGCGCGTAGTTAACCTGACGGGGCTATTGCCGACGCTCAGTGTAGCGAGAAATGATTTTTGTCGATTGGTATTCATGCTGAAAATCCTTTTTCAGTGTTGGGTTTCTTTGAGGAGGTTAAAGGTTTTTTATATTGATTGGGTTGATTTAAATATTAAGCAAACACCCAATAAAAAACGCCCCGGGATTCGGGGCGTTTTTAGTTATTGCCTATGTTGCAAATAGTTGCTTACAGGCTGGCAATTCGCGCATGTTGTTCCGCAAGTTTACCCAGTGCCTGTTCAGCCTCTGCCAACTTGGCGCGCTCCTTCTCGATGACTTCGGCCGGGGCCTTGTCAACGAAACCGGCGTTGGACAGCTTGCCGCCGACACGCTGCACTTCACCTTGCAGGCGCTGGATTTCCTTGTCCAGACGCGCCAGTTCAGCACCCTTGTCGATCAGGCCGGCCATCGGCACCAGCACTTCCATCTCACCGACCAGTGCGGTAGCGGACAGTGGCGCTTCTTCACCCGCTGCCAGCACGGTGATCGACTCGAGGCGGGCCAGTTTCTTCAGCAGTGCTTCGTTTTCGGTCAGGCGACGCTGGTCTTCAGCGCTGACGTTCTTGAGGAACAGCGGCAGCGGCTTGCCCGGGCCGATGTTCATTTCGCCGCGGATGTTCCGTGTGCCGAGCATCAGGCCCTTGAGCCATTCGATGTCGTCTTCGGCCGCCGGATCGATGCGCTCTTCGTTGGCCACCGGCCAAGGCTGCAGCATGATCGTCTTGCCTTCGATACCGGCCAGCGGCGCGATGCGCTGCCAGATTTCTTCGGTGATGAACGGCATGAATGGATGTGCCAGGCGCAGGGCAACTTCCAGTACGCGCACCAGGGTGCGACGGGTGCCACGCTGACGCTCAACCGGAGCGTTTTCGTCCCACAGCACCGGCTTGGACAGTTCCAGGTACCAGTCGCAATACTGGTTCCAGATGAACTCGTACAGGGCTTGCGCGGCCAGATCAAAACGGAACTGGTCGAGTTGACGGGTCACTTCGGCTTCGGTGCGTTGCAGCTGCGAGATGATCCAGCGATCCGCCAGGGACAGCTCGTAGGCTTCGCCGTTCTGGCCACAGTCTTCGCCCTTGTCCAGCACGTAGCGCGCCGCGTTCCAGAT
>Ga0160472_100633_pt1 | contig 18407 bp, 20 predicted proteins | sample HID1973M_E11MG_FD_108267 | JGI IMG/M metagenome (GOLD analysis project Ga0160472, IMG submission 108267) | Enriched mosquito-associated microbial communities from UW Madison campus, WI, USA - HID1973M_E11 MG | ecosystem: Host-associated > Arthropoda: Insects > Digestive system > Unclassified ... | reverse complement strand
TCAGAAGTGGATCGACCAGGCCCAATCGCTGAACCTGTACATTGCTGGCGCATCGGGCAAGAAGCTCGACGTGACCTACCGCATGGCCTGGTACCGTGGCCTGAAAACCACCTACTACCTCCGTGCCCTGGCCGCGACCAGCACCGAGAAGTCGACCATCAACACCGGCAAGCTGAACGCTGTTTCCAGCGGTGGCAACCACGGTGAAGATTCGGTCCTGGCCCAACCGGCCGGCCCTGCTCCAGTGCCGAAGGCTTGCGCCATCGACGAGCCGGATTGCGAAGCTTGCCAATAAGCTGAGCCGGTAGGCGCCGCAAGGCGCTTCACCTCGAACCCCCGATCAATCCTCTGGATTATCGGGGGTTTTCTTTTGCCTGCGGATTTGTAGGAGCCGGCTTGCTGGCGATGAACGATGACGCAGTGTGCCTGAATGACCGCGGCGCCTGGATCGCCAGCAAGCCGGCTCCTACAGGGTCTTGGTGGCGATGAGGCGACCACATCCACCATTACCGTCGGTCCTTCGACAAATCCAGAGCCATAAAAAACCCCTCTTTCGAGGGGCTTCTTGTACAACGCTTTCAGCCAACCCGCATCAAGCCATCTGAATAATGGTCTGCATGATGGTGCTCTGGGTCGAGATGGTCTTGGCGTTCGCCTGGTAGTTGCTCTGGCCCTTGATCAAGTCGACCAGTTCGTTGGTCAGGTTGACGTTGGACTCTTCCAGGGAGTTGGAATGGATCTCGCCCAAAGAGCCGGTCTGCGGCGCATCGTAGCCTGGGATGCCCGACGCGTAGGTTTCTTTCCAGCTGGAGCCGCCCACTGGCTGCAGACCCTGTTCGTTGGTGAAGCTGGCCAACGAAATCTGGCCGATGGCCTTGGTCTGGTTGTTGCTGAAGTTAGCCAGCAGCACGCCGTTGCCGTCGATGGTCAAGTTGGTGATTTGGCCAGTGGCATAGCCGTTCTGCGAAGGAATCGAACGCGCAGTGTCAGCGTTGAACTGGGTAGTGCTGCCCAAGGCGATGGTCACGCCTGCCGGATCAGCTGCCGCTCCATTGGGGGTCCACACGCCGTTGGTGACGGTGCCCGGGGTCCAGTCGGTGATCTTCAGCTCATTGCTGTCGACCGAGGTCGGTGGCGTGGTCGGCGGGCTTACGGGGGTGCTGATCTTGACCAGTTTGCCGGAAGAGTCGAACGTCATCGTCGAAGGCACCGGATCGACTGCGGAGGCGCCGGTCGGTGAGCTGCCATCCGGATTGCGACCGTCGATCAGGGTATAGGTTTGCCAGGTGTTCTCCCCCGTCTTGACCATGTATTGATCCATGGAGTGCTGGTTACCCTGGGTATCGAAAATCGGGGTACTGAATTGCTTGGTAAAGGTTTCAATCTTGGCCGGATCGAATTTGTTGGTGGCAACGCTTTGATCAATCACGGTCGCCGTGGAGTTCAAGTTGATCGTTGACGACACGGACGTGGTGGATTTTGGCGCCAGGTTGGAGGTATCGATTCGCAGGTCGGTCAACACACCATTGACGATCTTGCCGTTGGCATCCACACCATAACCCTGCAGACGCGCGGTACCGTCAGTGTTGGTGACGTAGCCGTCCTTGTCGACCCTGAACGTGCCGGCGCGGGTGTAGGACAGCGAACCGCTGTCGTTGAGCACGAAGAAGCCGGATCCGTTGATCCCCATATCCAGCACGTTCCCGGTGTTGTTGATGTCACCCTGGGTGAACTGCTGGGATACGTTGGCCAGACGCACACCGCTGCCGGTGCTCTTGCTGCCGGTGCCCAGGCGGGTCGCCGAGTACACGTCTTCGAATTCCGCACGGGACGATTTGAAACCAGTGGTCGCGACGTTGGCGATGTTGTTGCCGGTCACGTCCAGTTGTTTGTTGGCTGCATAGAGACCGCTAAGGCCGATATTGAAAGACATCATCCACTCCTTTGTGCCGTGTTAGTCGGCTCTACATACCAATGGTTTGTACTTTGGACAGGGCAACGCTGCCCAGCCCGGCGAGATTGAGCATCAACTCACCGCCGGTCTGGCTGATGGTCACGCTGTTGACGGTGGCCGGCAGGTTGGTGATCAGTGCCACGGCCTGGCCATCGATGCTGGTGGTCGCGCCGAAGCTGTAAGTGCCGGCCGGTACGGTCTCGCCCGCATCGTTCTTGCCGTCCCAGATGAAACTGGCGTTGCCGGCATTCTGCGCGCCCAAATCGATGGTGCGTACGACCTTGCCTTCCGAATCGGTGATCTTCAGCGTCGCACCAGCGACCGAGGACGGTATCACCACCGTACCGCTGAGGCTCTTGGTGGTGTCGACCACCGCCTTGTCGCCCGGGGCAATGACCGAACGGCCGACCAGCGACGACGCCTGCAGGGCCTGGGACGAGTTGTAGTTGCCAGCGAGGCCGGAAACGGTGTCGTTGAGCGTGGTGATGCCTTCCAGGCTGCTGAACTGGGCCAACTGGGCAACGAACGCGCCGTTGTCCTGAGGCTCCAGCGGGTTCTGGTTCTTCAACTGCGTCACCAGCAGTTGCAGGAACGCATCCTTGCCCAGGGCTTTGTTGCCCGTGGCGCTGCCGGCCGCTGACGCGAGACCGTCAGTCGTGGTGTTGGTCTTGACCGAGGAATTGGCCAGGATGTCGTTGAGGCTCAACCCACCAGTGGAATCGGTAACACTCATCTGAGTCGCCCCTTATCACTGACCGAGGGTCAGGACTTTCTGCATCATGGTTTTGGCGGTGTTCATCATTTCGGCGTTGGTCTGGAACGACCGGCTCGCGGAAATCATGTCGGCCATTTCTTCCACCACGTTGACGTTCGGGTAGTAGACATAGCCCTTGGCGTCAGCCGCCGGATGGTTCGGCTCGTAGCGCGCCTCCAGATTGCTCTGGTCTTCGACCACACCCAGCACCTGCACGCCTTGACCGGCGGCGTCCTGATTCTGGAACAGCGAATCACTGCCGCCGCTCTGGCCGCCCTGGAACATGGTGGCGAATACTGGATGGCGCGCGCGATAGGTCTGGTCGATGCTCGAGGAGACGGTTTCGGCGTTGGCAATGTTCGAAGCGACGGTGTTCAGACGGGTGGTCTGCGCACTCATGCCGCTACCGGCAATGTTGAAAACACTGGATAGAGACATGGCTTATTCTCCGCGCAGGGCTGACACCAGCCCTTTGAATTTGCTGTTGAGCAGGGTGAAGCTGGCCTGGAAGCCAATCGCATTTTCCGCGTAGTTCGACTGTTCCAGCTGAGCGTCCACGGTGTTCTGATCGATCGACGGTTGCATCGGCGTGCGATACATCAACGACTCGTCGCCATTGCCCAGGCCTTCGGCTTCGATATGACGGCTGTTGGTCATGTTCAAGGCAAAGGTGCCGCTTTTGGTTTTCTCGTTCTGCTCGGCGAGCACCTTCGAGAAATCCAGATCCCGTGCCTTGTAGTTCGGGGTATCGGCGTTGGCGATGTTGTTGGCCAGGACTTCAGCACGCTGGGCGCGGAAGCCCAGGGCTTGTTCGTGGATACCGAGCGCTTTATCGAAGCTGATGCTCATGTCGGGAAACCTTCGGGTGACCTGAATTTTCGTAGGATGGAGATAGCAAGCCTCATGCCAATTCAAAAAACCCCGTAAACCGGGGCTTTGCGGCCGGTGGCGAAGCGGCAATGCCAGAAAAGCGGCAACGGATTTCCGCCGGATGCCGCTTTTCTGCCGCTGCCACCGCGCTTGAGAACACCGCGCACCCCTGTAGGAGCTGCCGCAGGCTGCGATCTTTTGATCTTGAAAAGCAAAATCAAAAGATCGCAGCCTGCGGCAGCTCCTACGTGATGCAAAAGCGGCGCGCATAAAAAAGGAGTCCCTGAGGACTCCATTTTTAAGCGCGCCGCTTTTGCATCACTTCGCCTGATAAATAATCCCCGGACTGCACTGAACCATCTGGTAATGATCCGGCAATCCGTTCAGCGCCTCAGATGCGCCGAGGAACAGATAACCACCCGGCTTCAACGTGCTGTGGATACGCAACAGGATGTCCTTCTTCACCTCGGCGGAGAAATAGATCAGCACGTTGCGGCAGAACACGATGTCGAACTTGCCAAGGGCCGCGTAACTGTCTAGCAGGTTGAACGAGCGGAATTCCACCCGGCTCTTGATCGGCGCCTTGATGGCCCAGCGTCCCGGCCCTTTCGGGTCGAAGTAGCGCTGCAGGCGTTCGGGCGACAGGCCGCGGCCGATCGCCAGGCTGTCGTATTCGCCGGTCTTGCAGTTGTTCAGCATGGTGCCGGACAGGTCGGTGGCCACAATCTGCACGCCCATCCGCAACTGGCCCATGTTGACCCGCTCGAACTCGTCGATGGACATCGACAGCGAATACGGTTCCTGGCCCGACGAGCACGCCGCCGACCAGATGCGCAGGCGCTGTCCGGGACTGGCCTTGATCGCTTCGGGCAGCACCTTGTTCTTCAACACTTCGAACGGGTAGGTATCGCGAAACCACAGGGTTTCGTTGGTGGTCATGGCGTCCACCACCTGCTCGCGCAAACCGCTGCGTGGCTGGGTCTGCATGCGCTGGACCAACTCCCCCAGGGATTTGATGCCCTGCTGTTCCATCAGCTTGTTGAGGCGGCTGGAGACCAGGTACTGCTTGTTTTCACCGAGCAAAATGCCACAGGCTTTTTCCAGGAAGACCCGGAACTGTTCGAAATCCAAATTACCCGTAGACAATGATGCAGCCTCTTAAATCGTGTTGACCGCCAGGGGCAACGCGCCCCTAGCTGATATCTGCTGCTTTGATCCGGTCGACTACCCGGGATGCCAGGTCATCAGGACGGAACTTGGCCAGGAAGTCATCGGCGCCGACTTTCTTGACCATCGCCTGATTGAACACGCCCGACAACGAAGTGTGCAGGATGATGTGCAGTTTTTGCATGCGCGGATCGTTACGGATCTCGGCCGTCAGGGTGTACCCGTCCATCTCCGGCATCTCGATGTCGGAGATCATCATCAGGAACTCTTCTTCCGGCTTCTTGCCCTCGTCGACCAGTTTGCGCAGGTAGTCCAGCGCTTGCCGCCCGTCGTTCAACGCCACCACTTCGACGCCGACCGTCTGCAGGCAACGCGTCACCTGCTTGCGCGCCACCGACGAATCGTCGACCGTCAGTACCCGCAGCGACAGTGCCTTGTGCTGGGTTTCGATGTCCACCACGCCAGCCGAAATCGCTTCCGGCGTCGGCGCCACTTCCGCCAGCACCTTCTCGACGTCGATGATCTCGACCAATTGATTATCGACCCTCGTCACCGCCGTCAGGTAGTGATCGCGCCCGGTGCCCTTGGGTGGCGGATGGATCTCTTCCCAGTTCATGTTGACGATGCGCTCCACCGAGCGGACCAGGAAACCCTGGGTCTTGGTGTTGTACTCAGTAATGATTACGAAAGGGTTGTTCTTGTCCTTCAATGCACCGGAACCTGTGGCCATCGCCAGATCAAGAATCGGAATGGTCGCCCCCCGGATACTTGCCACACCGCACACCACAGGACTGGATTTTGGCATCAACGTCAGGGATGGGCATTGCAGCACCTCCCGCACCTTGAACACGTTGATCCCGTACAGCTGCTGGCCGTCGAGACGGAACAACAACAGCTCAAGGCGATTCTGCCCCACCAGTTGCGTGCGCTGGTTCACCGAATCCATTACACCAGCCATGCCCAGACTCCTACACCAACGCCAAGTGTTGTTGCGACGCGCCTTTTTGGTTAAACGGCACGGCGCTTGCTTTTTTATCTGTCATGAACACAGAACCGACATTTTTTCGACGCCTGACCACACCTTTGCGCAAAGCCCTGGAGGTGCTGGCGGCCGTTTGCCTGTTCAACGCTGGCAGCCCTGCCCTTGCTGACGCGGTTACCTTGCCTGACATGCTTATCGGCGTCACCCAGGGGTTTCTTGAATTCACCGTAGAGGACTATTTGGCGACCAGTCAAACAGAAGGCCGCTACGAGATCCAGGTCAACCAGCTCGATCCACGGCTGCGCATGCCCGCTTGCGACAAGGAATTGACAGCCTCCCTGGAGAGCCCGGCCAAGCCACTGGGTCGGGTCACGGTCAAGGTTCGCTGTGAAGGCGCGACCCCCTGGACCGTCTTCGTACCCGCTCAAGTCCGCCTGTTTCGCGAAGTCGTGACCAGCGCCCGGCCACTGCGCCGCGCGGCCATTGTCGAGCCGCAGGACGTGATCTTGCGTGAGCGGGACATCAGCCTGATCAGCCAGGGTTATTTGACGTCCCTGGACCAGGTCATCGGGCAGCGATTGACCCGACCAATGGTCACCGACCAGGTGATTACCCTGGTGCATATCGAACAGGCCGAAGTCATTCGCAAGGGTGATCAGGTGGTGATCACCGCCCGCAGCGGCACCCTGAGTGTGCGCATGCCCGGCGAAGCCCTGTCCAACGGCAGTTTGAGCGAACAGATCAGGGTGAAAAACCTCAACTCGCAACGGGTCATCAAGGCGCAGGTCACCGCGCCCGGCCAGGTGGAGGTCTTCATGTAGGGATCATGAAACCCTCTGCCCGCGAAGTTCTTTATGCGTGAAGAGATGGCGCTGGCCCCGGCGGTTCCCTAGACTGTGCCCTATGCAGGGCAAGCGCTGACGCGCGCAGGCTCATTGATAAATGGGCCTAAAGTTTTCCAGGGTCTGGCCGAAAACAGGGCAAGCGTCCAAATTCCCAGAGGTTTTATCATGGTCATCGATTTCAGCCGATTGAACAGCTCCTCGTCCCTTACGGGCAGTACACGTACCAGCGCCGCCAAGGAAACTGCCGAAGCCGGCAAATCCGCACCGCTGGAATCCGCGGCCGAACAGGCCGGTACCGTCAAAAGCGGGGAATCGGTACACCTCAGCAATGAGGCTCAGCAGTTGCAGAAGGTCACTGACAAGCTGCGCGATCAACCTGCCGTCGACAAGGCCCGCGTGGCCGAGTTGAAAGCAGCAATCGCCGATGGCAGCTATAAAGTCGACAGCAACCGCGTAGCCAGCAAACTGCTCAACTTCGAAGCCCAGCGCTAGGCCCCGGCCGGCGCCAGGCTTTTGGACGCTTAAAACCCAAGGCCCGCCATGCACGACACAAATTTACTGCAACTGATTACCGACGACTTTGCGCCAGTGCAACAATTGCTGGAGTTACTGCAAACCGAGTCCCTTGCCTTGCATGGCCGCGACATGCGATTGCTCGAAGGCATTCTGGCGCAGAAACAGGCACTGATCGTCCTGCTCGAACAGCATGGGCGCAAGCGCAGTGAAATACTCGCCAGCCTTAATCTGCCTACCGATCGCAGCGGTCTGGAGCAACTCGCCAGCCAGTCGGGTATCGGCGACCAGCTGCTGGCACAAAGTGACGTGCTGACCGATCTTCTGGCCCAATGCCAGGCGATCAACGCCAACAACGGCCAGTCGATTCTGACCCAGCAAGCCGTGACAGCCACCCAACTGAAGATCCTCAATGGCGGTGATACCCCGGCCTTGTACGACGCCAGCGGTACCTTCTCCAAGCTTGCCAAGCCACGCCCGCTGAGTCAGGCTTAGCCGCTCGATGAGCCCGCACTATCCCTGCGCGAGACATACTGGCAAACTGATAGCCAGCCGCAGTCAATATTTGCCTGGAGATTGATCAACCGTGTCCATTGCCTTAAATGCGGACGATGCACCGCAACCACCCAAGGTGCTCTCCACGCCACTGGAAATCTCCAGCAACCTGCGCCAGCTTCTTGAAAGCCACGATCCCCTGATCATCACCTTTCATGAGCGCAGCCAGCGTTTCCAGAGCTATCTGGTTGACCTCGACCGCGAAGGCAACATGATTGCACTGGACGAAATGGTCCCGCGCGATGGCGAACGCTTTCTGCTGGCCGGTGAAGATTTCAGGATCGAAGGCTTCCACGACGGCGTGCGCATTGCCTGGGAAAGCAACGGCCCACTGAGCATCGACGAATCCGCAAGCGGTCGCTGCTACCGCGGCCCCCTGCCTGACGAGGTGGTCTACCACCAGCGTCGCAATGCGTTCCGCGCCGCCTTGAAGCTGACGCAACTGGTTGACGTCAAACTTGAAGGTGAAAAACTCAAGGGATCCCTGCCCGGTAACCTGCTGGATATTTCCGCCACCGGCTGCAAGCTGCGCTTCGACGGAGATATCACGGGCAACCTGCAACTGGGCCAGGTCTACGATCGCTTCAGCGCAGATTTGCCTTTCGGCAAAATGACCGCACCGGTCGAGTTGCGTTACCTGCACTTCGAAGAAAAAATCTCCACCACCTTCGCCGGTGTGCGCTTCCACAACATGAGCGGGCTGGTGCAGCGCCAGGTCGAGCGCTTTGTCTATCAGTTGCAACGCGAAGCACGGCGTTTCGACAAAGACGACATCTGATTCGACGCGCAATAAAAAACGGGCAGTCCCTCAGGGTGACTGCCCGTTTTTTATGCCTGGCGTTTACGGTCGGGCTTCGGTGAAGCTCTGCTCGCGCCCCGAATCGGGATCCTTCGGCGGTTGATCGCCTTCAGGCTCAGGTTCCGGCTCAGGCTCCGGGTCGGGATTGACCGGATTCTGCATCTGCTCCTGCACCACCTGCTCATCGACCCGCGGGTCCAGGGCCGCCACCAAAGGCGAACTCGACATACTGTCGGGCATGGCCACGTGATGCAGCGGCGCGTCGTCCACCTGGTGCAGGTTGGTCACCGCTTTCGGGCGGATGCGCCAGACCAGCACCAACGCAAAGAAGCTGAAGAATGCGTACAGCATCTGGCTGCCGAACAGCTTCATCAGCACCCCCGCCACCAGCGGCCCGATACTGGCGCCGACGCCATAGGTCACCAGCAGCATTGCCGTCAGGGACACCCGCCGATCACCCTCGACGTGGTCGTTGGAAAACGCCACCGCCAACGGATACAGGCAGAACTGCACCAGCGAACAGAGGAAGCCGGCAATGAACAGCACCTCCAACGGCACTTGCGGCATGATCGCCAGGGGCAAGGCGGCCAGCGCCAGGCTGAAGGCGAAACTGCGGATCAACAACGCCCGGTCATAACGGTCGGACAGCCAGCCCAACGGCCACTGCACCAGCAAGCCGGCAAAAATGCAGCTACCCATGAACAGACCGACCTGCTCCGTGGACAACCCCTGCTGGGAGGCATACAGCGGCGCCAGACCGTAGAACGAACCAACGATCAACCCCGCGCCCAGCACCGTGCTCAGGGACTGCGGCACCCGCTTGATGAAGAACCGCGGTTCCATCGGCGCCGGGTGCAGGGGCGCCGGGTGAATCCGCCGGGTCAGGGCCACCGGCACCAGGCACAGGGCGAAGCACAGCGCCACCAGCATCAGCAGTTCCAGGCCCAGGCTTGGGTGCATGACCAGAATCAGCTGGCCCATCACCAGGCCCAGGTAGGACGCGATCATGTAGCCGCTGAACACCATGCCGCGCTGGTTGGCGTCGGCCTGCTCGTTCAGCCAGCTCTCGATGACCATGTACTGACACATCATGCCCAGACCGACGATCACCCGCAGGAACAACCACGCGGGCAGCCAGTCGATCAGGCCATGGCCGAGTACCGCCGCGCCGACGATACCGGCACAGGCCGAATAGGCGCGGATATGCCCGACCCGCGCGATCAGGCGGTGACCGATCTTGCCCCCCAGCACCAGGCCGAAATAGTTGGCGGCCATCAACGCACCGACCCACAGGCTGTCGACGTTATCCGCCGCCAGACGCAGGCCCAGGTAAGTGCTCAACAGGCCCGAGCCGATCAACATCATCAGCGAAGCGAAATACAGCGCTCGAAAGGATTTCCAGATTTGGCGCAACGAGCGGCTCCTTGCAATGAGGTACGGCTATCGCTAAACAATAGCCTTATGTCGACAGGTCGTCAGGCCTGGACCGCTAAAACACGCCGTTCCCAGGGAGTAATTTCATCATAGAAGCTGGTCAGTTCCAGGGTCTTCGTCGCGATGTAGCCTTCGATGAATTCCGCGCCGAACAGTTCCTTGGCCAACTGACTACGTTTCAGACGCTCAAGCGCCGCATGCAAGGTACAAGGTAACGAAAGATTGTCCGGCACTTCGAACTCGCCCTGGATCGGCTCACCCGGCTCCAGCCGGTTCTCGATACCATGCAACCCTGCCGCGAGACTGGCGGCAATGGCCAGGTACGGATTGGCATCGGCGCCGGGCAAACGGTTCTCGACCCGCCTGGCCGCCGGCAAACTGGCCGGAATGCGCAGGCCCGCCGCACGGTTGTCGTGGGACCAGCAGGCATTGTTCGGTGAAGCATAGGGGTGGCACAGGCGCTGGTAGGAATTCACATTCGGCGCAAACAGCGCCGTGAAGTCGGCCATGCACGCTTGCTGCCCGGCAATGAAGTGACGGAAGGTGGCTGTTTCCTGACCCTTGTCATCACTGAACACGTTACGCCCCGATTCGATGGCCACCACGCTCTGGTGAATGTGCATCGAGCTGCCCGGCGTATGCGCCAGCGGCTTGGCCATGCACACCACGCTCAGGCCGTGCTTGAGGGCCACTTCCTTGAGCAGATGCTTGAACAGGAAGGTCTGGTCGGCCAGCAACAAGGGATCGCCATGCAGCAGATTGATCTCGAACTGGCTGACGCCCATCTCGTGCATGAAGGTATCGCGCGGCAAGCCCAGGGCGGCCATGCACTCGTAGACTTCCTTGAAGAACGGGCGCAGGCCATTGTTGGAGCTGACACTGAACGCCGACTGGCCATCCTCGCGACGCCCGTCCAGCCCCAGAGGCGGTTGAAACGCCTGGGTCGGATCGGTGTTGGGGGCGAAGACAAAGAACTCCAGTTCAGTGGCCACCACAGGCGCCAGGCCGAGGGCCGCGTACCGGGCAATCACCGCCTTGAGCTGACCACGGGTCGAGAGGCTGGAGCGGGTGGTGGTGCCCAGTTCATCGGCGTCGCAAATGGCCAGGGCCCGCGGCGGCTGACTCCAGGGCAAACGGTGGATCTGCCCCGGGTCGGGGATCAGCGCCAGGTCACCGTCATCACTGCCGTAAAACCGCGCCGGCGGGTATCCGCCCATGATGCATTGCAGCAGCACACCCCGCGCCAACTGCAACCTTCGACCGTCGAGAAAACCCTCGGCGGTCATCACCTTGCCCCGTGGAACGCCATTGAGATCCGGCGTGACACATTCAACTTCATCAATACCCGTCAATCGCTGCGCGAGTGAACTCAGGCCAACGGTTGTCATGACGCTATCCTTGTTTTTTGTACGGGCCGCGAACGGCGACCGTACAAAATAGGCTCCGCGTGTTCGGAATATCAAGCAGCGCCAAACAATAAAGGCTCAATTTCCATGCGCTCACTCATTCCACCGTAGGAAATCGGTTGTAATCGCTGGAGTTCGGTCAGGGCAGGTAAAGGCTGAACACGCCCCCACCCAAGGGCCCGCCATTGTTGATTTCGGTGCGCCCGACGACGCCATTGCGCTGATGCAACGCAGCAATCCGCCCGGCGAAGTACAGGCCCAGGCCGGTACTGCCGCTGCTCTGGTTGATGCCCTGCACATAGTCGGCCTGGTGCTCGATCATCTGCGCCGGGTAGCCGTCACCGTCGTCGTTGATGGTCAGCACCAACTGCCCGGCCGCGTCACTGACCGTAATGAGAATGGCATGACGCGCGTGGCGAATGGCGTTGTTGATGCAGTTGGCCAACACCGACGCGATCAGTTCGCGATCGAAGAAACCCAGGGGACTCAACGGGTCCACTTCATAGCTGGCCATGATCCCGCGGCTGGCGAGGACCTCATGGTGACAGGCCAGTTGCGCCTCGATGAAATCGTCCAGCTCATGGTAGGCCGGCTGCAACGGCATCTGGTTGACGCCGAGTTTGTATAGCCCCAGCAACTGCACAAGCATGCCGTTGAGGTGGGCGAACTCGAAATCGATCACGCCCTGCTCCGGTGTCTGCCGGGCCGTGTCGGGCAAACGCGCCAGCCACTGGCTCTGGGCCTGCATCAACATGGCCAGCGAGTTCTTCATGTCGTGCACGGTCGATGCGATCACCGTGGAGAAATCCAGGGCCTGCTGCTGCTCGTTCATGCACCAAATGCCTTGCTTTTCAGTTTCTGGTAGCGCGGGAAACGCGCGTCGGTTTCGGGCATCAGGCCGACCATTTTCAAGCTCATCCGGCATTCGTCGAGCTCGGCCGACGCCACGCTGGTGTCAGTGCCATGTAGCAGCGATTGCGCCATGTTCAGCGCGATACTGATGTTCTTCGGCTGCATCGCCAGCGCCTTGCGGAAGATCTTGCGCGCCTCCTGCAGGTTGCCGGTTTTGTACACGCGCACGCCCTCACGATTGAGATCGGCAGCGGCGTTGCCGGAATTGAGGATGGCCGGGTCGTCAGTGAGCTTGGCGATGTCTTTCATCACCGCCGGATCGTCGCCATAGATTTCCACACAATTTTTCAGCATCGAGGTGCCGGCTTCGGCCTGACCAAGTATCTGCAACTGCTTGGCAACCAACAGCGCCGCCTCGGCACTCATGAACTGTTCCATGCCATCGAGGCGCAGCAAGGCCTGCTCGGTGAGCTTGTCGGCGGTTTCCGCATCGTTGAGCAGCAGGCTGGTGGCTTTCATCAACCGCGCGCGAATCTGCAGGCCCGGGTCGGTGGGGTTGTCCTTGGCCACAGCACTGAGGGTGGTGTTGATTTCCAGACGCGTGCGGGTATCCAGGCCCCTTTCGCTGCCCTTGCTGATCAAGGCATGGGCCAGGCCCAGGTTGCTTTCGGCGTCCTTGAAGCGCGATTGTGCGCCCTGGCTGACCGCCTGGCGGTAGGCCCTGGAGGCCGTGTCGAAATCTTCGTTGGTCATCGCCAGTTTGCCGAGCATCGCCTGGCGGCGCACCGCCAGCGGCGACAGGCGAATAGCCTCTTCCAGCACCTGCTGGGCGCCCTTGGTGTCGCCTTCGGCCACCAGCACATCGGCCATGCCGTCGTACAACGCCGGCATCATCGGGAAGGTTTTCAAGGCTTTCTCATAGAGACCCTTGGCCTGGGAGACCTGACCGCGTTTGAACAACAGCTTGCCCAAACCGACATAAGCCCAAGGCAAAGGCCGATCGGCGATGATGCTGTCGTACAGGCGCTCCAGCGCCTCCGTCTGGTTCAGGTCGCGCAGGGCGTCGGCACGATATCGCAGGCACAACGGCGAGTAGCGGATGTCCTGCTTGCACAGGGCAATGCAGGCGTTGAACACTTCCATCGGCTTGCCACGATCAAGCGCCTGCAGGATCGGCTTGAGCAGCGTCTTGCGTTGCACCAGGCGCTCCAGGCGCTGGGCCAGGCTGGAGCGGTTGAATGGCTTGGTCAGGTAAGCATCAGGTTCATGTTCCAGGGCGCTGAGCACCATGGCCTGGCTGGTTTCGGCCGTGACCATGACAAACACCGCTTCATGGCTGATCAGCTTTTCTTCCATCAGGTCTTCGAGTACCTGCTGGCCATTCTTCTTGCCATCGCCCAGGTGGAAGTCCTGCAGGATGAAATCGTAGGCTTTCTGCGAACACATGCGCAGCGCCTGCTCGCCCGAATCGGCGGTGTCCACATCCTTGACGCCCAACTCGCGCAGCATCGAGCGGATGGAACTGCGGAAGTCCGAGAAATCATCGACGATCAGAAAACGCTTTTGGTGATACGACAGCATCGAAGATTTCCAGGCAATTAGAAGAAGAAATACCCAACGGCAAACCTGCGGGCGAACGTGGACTCGCGACCCGAGTGTTTTTTGCAAGGATGATAAATGATAGCACTACGCTATCAATCCTCTCCTCATCGCCTGGAACACAAGGCGGCTGCGAGTGGAGGACAACCCCTGCCTGCACGGGTTATCGGCCGGCAATGGCATTCTCTTGAGAGTCGTCCTCAAATGCTCAGGCTAAATGACGGGAAAGACTTCGCCCGGACTAACCGGATAGAAATTAGACGGTGTAGTGCGCCTGTGCAGGGCGCTTGTGACATGCAGGTGCAGGTCGATAGCTCATACCAGAAAGCAAAAAAGCCTCGGCGGATACAAGGTTCCGGCGAGGCTTTTTTGACATGAGATTGGTGTCCCAGGGCAGGTTCGAACTGCCAACCTTCCCCTTAGGAGGGGGATGCTCTATCCAATTGAGCTACTGAGACACAAGCCGTATCGCGATGCGATAGACGGCGTGCATGTTAACGGGCAGGCAGGTTTTTGTCATGTCGTCCTTAGGGCTTTTTAAGTGTAGGCAGCTGCCCCTGCAAGACGACGATTTGTTTACCGTGCAATTTGCATCACCGCAAAAAGCCATCATTGCAAATTGCAATACCTCCTCAGCGTGAATTTAAGTTAATCCCTTGTTTTTAAACGAATTAAATGCCGATAGACTCTGGCATGCGAGCTGCTTTCCTTGTACTCAAGAACAATGGAGGCACGCTAGATGAACAGCGCACTCTTGATCGCCAACGCGGTCGCCCTGACAGTTTTGCTGGGTTCTAACTTTATTCCGGCAAACGATCCGGTGCACGTTGCACAGCGCATCCCGCATTACCTGCAATTGCAAAAAGCGCCGCAGTTGGCGGTGATGCAAGACCAGCACGGTTTTGCCGGGCAGGAGGTCAGTCAGGAAAATGTCCTGCTGCCGGCGGCGTCCTCAGAACGCTGGGTATTTTGATTCGTTAAATCAGGAGCAACGCATGTCCAAATCCGCCGCAGGATTTTTCATCCTCGCCTTACTGAGCGGTATTCTTCATCTGTGGTTGACCGAGGAACTGGTCGTCACGCTGCCTCTGGTTGCCTGTGGCGTATTCAGTGCCTTGTTCGTCCTGGCGCTCATAGCCGGTCGCAAAATCAAGTTCGATCCGGTATTGCGCTGAATAGAATCAATATGCCATCCGTCCCAAAATCCTTATCCTCCCACTGACTCCACTAGCAAATCGGCCATTTGCCACTATCCTGTCAAGGTAAGGAATGGTGGTCGTCATCCATGGACCCATGGCGTTCGAGCGCATCCTGTTGGGCGGGGCAAAATGCTGTCGGCGGTTCGGGCCGGTCGATCTTTTCAAACCAGTCCGCATTTCTGATAATTGGTGCTGGCAGAACGCCTTTACCCAGTTCAATATTTGTCACAGAATTGACGCCAAGGATCTGGCTGCTTTGAGGCATGATGCGTGCCTCACCAATTCAGGTTGAACATTTGGCCATTACGCTTGTCCTATTTGGCATCGTGCGGTCAATCCCGAAAACCGCTCCCCTGAACTAACCGGTCAAAAATATGCGCCCATTGAAACAGGCAATTTATTCCAGCCGTACGGCTGACAAGTTCGTCGTTCGTCTGCCAGACGGGATGCGGGAACGCATTGCCGAGGTGGCTCGCAATCATCATCGCAGCATGAACTCGGAAATGATCGCGCGCCTTGAGCAGAGCCTTATTCAAGAAGGTGCGCTGGGCGAAGAGTTGAGCATGCGTCTGGACAGCCCGGAGCTTTCCCTGCATGAACGGGAGCTGCTGCAACGCTTCCGCCAGCTCTCCCATCGACAGCAGAACGCCCTGGTTTCGCTGATCGCTCACGACGCAGAAAAGGCCTCGGACGAGGCCTGATTCAAGCCGAAAACCACAGCCAGCGTGAACGCTGGCTTTTTTTTGTGCGCAATTCAGATAAAAAAATGCCGCGCACAAAAAAACCGCCTAAGCGGTCATGTTGTTCATATAGAAGTATTAGGTGTACCTGTGGCGAGGGAGCTTGCTCCCGCTGAGTAGGGCTGGCGCTCCAGTACGCAGCGCCCTCCCCTTTTATGGGGACTGCCGTGCAGTCCCAGCGGGAGCAAGCTCCCTCGCCACAGAAGGAGTGCTCGTATTCGAGTGAACAGCCTGTGGCGCGGCCAATCACAGCAGGAAGATAGTCGCCAGGCCCAGGAAGATGAAGAAGCCACCACTGTCAGTCATGGCAGTGATCATCACACTGGCGCCCATGGCCGGATCGCGCCCCATCTTCGCCAGGGTCATCGGGATCAGAACCCCCATCAGCGCCGCCAGCAGCAAATTGAGGGTCATTGCGGCTGTCATGACCACACCGAGCGACCAGCTGCCATACAGCAGATAAGCGACGACGCCGATCACCCCACCCCAGATCACGCCATTGATCAAGGCAACCGCCAGCTCCTTGCGCATCAAGCGCGAGGTATTGCCAGTGCTCACCTGATCCAGGGCCATGGCCCGAACGATCATGGTGATGGTCTGGTTACCCGAGTTACCACCAATACCCGCCACGATCGGCATCAAGGCCGCGAGAGCCACCAGCTTTTCGATCGATCCTTCGAACAGCCCGATCACCCGTGAAGCCACGAACGCGGTGATCAGGTTGATCGCCAGCCAGGCCCAACGGTTACGCAGGGATTTCCACACCGACGCAAAAATGTCTTCTTCTTCACGCAGACCCGCCATGTTGAGAACTTCGCTTTCGCTCTCTTCACGAATCAGGTCGACCATTTCATCGATGGTCAGACGGCCGATCAGCTTGCCGTTCTTGTCGACCACGGGGGCCGAGATCAAGTCATAACGTTCGAAAGCCTGGGCAGCGTCGTAGGCGTCTTCATCCGGGTGGAAACTCACCGGATCGCTGGCCATGACGTCAGCCACCTGTTTGTCCGGATCGTTGACCAGCAAACGCTTGATCGGCAACACGCCCTTGAGGACGCCGTCGTAATCGACCACGAACAGCTTGTCGGTATGGCCCGGCAGCTCTTTGAGACGACGCAGGTAACGCAATACCACTTCGAGGCTGACATCCTCACGGATCGTCACCATTTCGAAGTCCATCAACGCACCGACCTGCTCCTCGTCGTAGGACAGGGCCGAACGCACGCGTTCACGTTGTTGCTGGTCGAGGGACTCCATCAGCTCGTGGACGACGTCTCGCGGCAGCTCGGAAGCCAGGTCAGCGAGTTCGTCGGCATCCATGTCCTTGGCCGCAGCCAGGAGCTCGTGATCGTCCATGTCGGCGATCAGGGTTTCTCGGACCGAGTCGGATACTTCGAGGAGGATGTCGCCGTCGCGATCAGCCTTGACCAGTTGCCAGAGCGTCAGACGGTCGTCCAGCGGCAAGGCTTCGAGGATGTAGGCAACGTCGGCGGAGTGCAGGTCATCGAGCTTGCGTTGCAACTCGACAAGGTTCTGCCGGTGAACCAGGTTCTCGACCCGGTCATGATGCGGGCCTTCCTGGCGGTGAGTCAGGTCTTCGACAACTCGCTGGCGCTGCAGCAATTCAACCACCTGAGCCAGGCGGTCCTGCAAGCTTTCCTGCGTTTTCTTTACTTCAACTTCAGACATAGGCGAACTCCACTCCCAGCAGCGGGGCGCGCCGGAAGGATCAATCAGTCAATTCATGATTGGAAAAAGGTGTTGAGTAACTACTGGGTAAGTCCATGGAAGTTTTCCAAAAGCCCCGGCGGGGCTGACGGGCGCAATGATACACCGCCCGAGGGTTTTAAACGTTAAAAAATACTTCCCTGAAACAAGCGCTTGCGAAACAAACTTGAGCGCCATCCTGATCCGTGAAAGTGCGACGACTCATCCGGCAAAGAAAACACACCTGCAGGGCAACTTTGTCCCGGTTACCTTGGGACGACTGCCATGGAGGACGCGCAATGCCAACGAACGCACATTATCTTTTGCTGCTTACCCTGTTCTGCACTCCGTCCACGCTGCTCGCCAGCGTGATTCAGCGCTGCGAGGCTGCCGATGGGCGCATCACCTTTACGTCGCTGGGCTGCAACGCCGGTGAGCGCATCTCACAGCAGGACGTACGCCCTTCCCCGCCCAGCAAAAGCGTAGCGCTCTTGCCGGAAGCCGAGTGGCGTGAAACACCGAACAGGAAAAACAGAGGACGGATCGAGGACGACCGCATGCAGCGATTCAGCGAAGGGACTTACGAGCAAAAAGCCAAATCCCGGACGGCAAAAAGCCCGCAATAAATGCGGGCTTTCTGTTGTATGGTGCACTCGACAGGATTCGAACCTGTGACCGCTCGGTTCGTAGCCGAGTACTCTATCCAGCTGAGCTACGAGTGCAAGTTGTGTTTTTAGACCAGATCACAACTGGTTGAAGCCGAGTTACTTACATTACTATAAGTGACTCTTAAATGGTGCACTCGACAGGATTCGAACCTGTGACCGCTCGGTTCGTAGCCGAGTACTCTATCCAGCTGAGCTACGAGTGCATTTGTTGCCGCGCATTATAGGCCGTCTAATCTCTATGTCAAACACTTTTTCTAGTAATTTCAACAACTTACCGAAAAAGCCAGATTACAACGTACTAAGCAAATAATGGCGGAGAACGGGGGATTCGAACCCCCGACACCCTTTTGAGGTGTACTCCCT
>Ga0160472_100632_pt1 | contig 18410 bp, 12 predicted proteins | sample HID1973M_E11MG_FD_108267 | JGI IMG/M metagenome (GOLD analysis project Ga0160472, IMG submission 108267) | Enriched mosquito-associated microbial communities from UW Madison campus, WI, USA - HID1973M_E11 MG | ecosystem: Host-associated > Arthropoda: Insects > Digestive system > Unclassified ... | reverse complement strand
GCCGTCAAGGCGCCAGGCTTCGGCGACCGTCGCAAGGCCATGCTGCAGGACATCGCCGTTCTGACCGGCGGTACCGTTATCTCTGAAGAGATCGGCCTGAGCCTGGAAGCGGCTACCCTGGACAACCTGGGCAGCGCCAAGCGCGTGACCATCTCCAAGGAAAACACCATCATCGTTGACGGTGCTGGCGTAGCAGGCGATATCGAGTCCCGTATCTCTCAGATCCGTGCTCAGGTTGCCGAAACTTCCTCGGACTACGACCGTGAAAAACTGCAAGAGCGTCTGGCCAAGCTGTCCGGCGGCGTTGCAGTGATCAAGGTTGGCGCCGGTTCCGAAGTAGAAATGAAAGAGAAGAAAGCCCGCGTTGAAGACGCCCTGCACGCTACCCGTGCAGCCGTTGAAGAAGGCGTGGTACCTGGCGGTGGCGTTGCGCTGATCCGTGCTCTGCAAACCCTCAACGATCTGAAAGGCGACAACGCTGATCAGGACGTAGGTATTGCTGTTCTGCGTCGTGCCGTTGAAGCACCGCTGCGTCAGATCGCTGCCAACAGCGGTGACGAGCCAAGCGTTGTGGTTAACGAAGTCAAAAACGGCAAAGGTAACTTCGGTTACAACGCTGCAACTGGCGAATACGGCGACATGATCGAAATGGGCATCCTGGATCCAACCAAGGTCACCCGTTCCGCTCTGCAAGCTGCATCGTCGATCGGCGGTCTGATCCTGACCACCGAAGCCGCTGTTGCTGATGCACCGAAGAAAGACGGCGGTGCTGGCGGCGGTATGCCAGACATGGGCGGTATGGGCGGCATGGGCGGCATGATGTAAGCCAGCCTTACCCCTGTAAATAAAAACCCCGCCTGCGCAAGCAGGCGGGGTTTTTTATTGTCTTGCGTGAGTATCGATGTCAAAAGATCGCAGCCTGCGGCAGCTCCTACGTCGGACTAACGATCATCCCGTAGGAACTGCCGAAGGCTGCGATCTTTTTTCAATCAAGCACCGACGGGTTCAGCCTTGGCCGATAACTGTTGTTTCGCTGCAGGTCGATACAGAATCCAGTAATACGACCCCAGGCAAATCAGCCAGCAGAAAATCGCCGTCCACAGGTTGTGCGAGAAAAAGTGCGCACCCTGCATCATCCGCCCGATGGAAAACACCGAGCCAAGGGTGAAGGCAAAGATAAACGCGGCGCGAGCCATGCGCGGGCGACGGTCACGCAACACGAAGAACAGGGCAAACAGGGTGAACCCGGTTGCCGCGTGGCCGCCTGGCCAGCAACGACCCGGCTTGTCGGTAGGCGGCCGCGGGCTCAGCAGCTCACTGTAGGTTTCGTGGCCACCGAACTGCTCCAGGCTCCAGGGGCATTGCACGGCCGTCACGGCCTTCATCGGCGTGACAAAGGAGGTCGCCAGGGCCAGCGACAGCACCAGGCAACCCAATTCCCGTTTGAAGGGCTTGAGTCTGTCCACGAAGAACGAGGCGATGAAACCGAGGATGGCAAACACCGAAAATGCGATGACCATTTGTTTGGCGCGGTCATGCAGGATGTCTTCCAGGAAGTAACTGTGCCGGCCGATGAATTCGCCCGCCACCGGGTCATAAAACAATCTGGCCAGGTCCATATCCAGTGTGGTCAGTTCGAGCAACACCAGAATGATCGCCGCAACAGCGGGAACCCCAAGGCACACCCAGAAGTTGAGCGGGCGGGAGGCGGGGCGGGTAAGGATCGAAACCATGGGCAGTTCCTTGGTGGATAAAGTGTTCTGAGAATGCGCAGCCGCGCGGAGTCTGAACCAGTTTCTGTCGTCATCCTGTGAATCGATAGTGAAAAAGTCGTTAAGGCAGCAAGGTTTGATTTGCCTGAACCAATCGACTGACGCAGTCCTAGCCGTAAGCCAGACTTGGGCTTAAGCTGCGCGGGCCATGACGGCCGTTACTGTGTACGGAGAGATGCCCATGCGAATTCTATTGGTTGAAGACAACCGCGATATTCTGGCTAATCTGGCCGATTACCTGGGGCTCAAAGGCTATGCCGTGGATTGTGCGCAGGACGGGTTGTCAGGCCTGCACCTGGCGGCGACTGAACATTACGACTTGATAGTACTCGACATCATGCTGCCCGGCATCGATGGTTACACCTTGTGCAAACGCCTGCGCGAAGACGCCCGCCGTGACACGCCGGTGATCATGCTGACGGCTCGCGATCAACTGGACGACCGTCTGCAAGGTTTCAAGTCCGGTGCCGATGATTACTTGATCAAACCCTTCGCCTTGTCGGAACTCACGGCGCGCATTGAGGCGGTCATGCGTCGAACCCAGGGGGGCGGCCGCCGTACCTTGCAGGTGGGCGATCTTAGCTACGACCTCGACACCCTGGAGGTCACCCGTGAAGGTCGCCTGCTCAAACTCAACCCCGTCGGCCTCAAGTTGTTGGCGGTGTTGATGCAGAAAAGCCCCCACGTCCTGCGCCGCGAAATACTCGAAGAAGCGCTGTGGGGTGACGACTGTCCGGACAGCGACAGCCTGCGCAGCCATGTCCATCAACTGCGCCAGGTGATCGACAAGCCGTTCGCCAAGCCGTTGCTGCAAACCGTGCATGGTGTGGGTTATCGCCTGGCCGAGGGCCGTGATGGAGTTTAAACAGAGCCTTGCTCAACGGATCATCATCGCCTTTGCGTTGATGAGCGCGCTGGTGGCGGGGGCCTTTGCCATGGGCATCGTCTTTACCGTGCACCTGGTGGAAGAAAAACTGATCTCGGCGGGACTGGGCGGGGATCTGCAACGCCTGCTGCTGATGGACAATGTTTCGGACTGGAGCCATCGGCCCGAGCCGGATCAGTTGTTCTATTTCAGTGGCGGACCGGGCGATTACGAGCTGCCCAAGGATCTTCGTCACCTGACCCCCGGTTTTCACGAAGTATTTCGTGAGCATCTGTCGTACCACGCGATGGTCGAAATCGTCGACGGCCGCCATTACGTGCTGTTGCAGGATCAAAGCGATTTCGAGGAGCGCGAGCGGATCCTGTTCGCTGTGGTGCTCGTCGGTTTCGTGTTGAGCCTGGCGTTGGCGGTATTCCTGGGCTGGGTCCTGGCGCGCAAGGTCATGGCGCCCGTTGTGCGCCTGGCCCGGCAGGTGCGCCATCGCGATCAACTGTTGGGCCTGGCACCGCCATTGGCGCCGGATTACGCGGCTGACGAAGTGGGCGAACTGGCGGTGGCCTTCGACGCCACCCTCGGCCGCTTGCGTCAGGCACTGACCCGCGAGCGATTGTTCACCAGCGATGTCAGCCACGAGCTGCGCACGCCACTGATGATTCTGGCCAGTTCCTGCGAATTGCTGCTGGAGAATCAGGGGCTTGATCAGCGAGGTCGCGCCCAGGTCGAACGTATCGCCCGGGCCAGCACGGAAATGCGCGAACTGGTGCAGACCTTCCTGATGCTGGCCCGTGCCCAGCGTGAAGATTCGAGCCAGGCCCCTCAACAGACTTTGAGCGAAGTGGCCGATGGCTTGATTGGCCTGTGGCGCGAGCCGATCGAAACCAAGGGACTGAAACTGCTGTTCGAGCCGGGCGGCGCGCACACGATCCGTTACAACGCCACTCTACTGCAGGCGGTCATGGGGAACTTGCTGCGTAATGCGCTGCACTACACCGAACGCGGCTTTATCCGCTTGACCTTGAACGATACGGGCTTCTTGGTGGAAGACAGTGGCGTTGGCATCCCGGAAGAAAAACGCGAGGCGATGTTCGAACCTTTTGTGCGAGGCACGGAGAAACGTGGCGAAGGCCTGGGACTAGGGTTGTCTTTGGTGCAACGTATTTGTGAGAACCAGGGCTGGTGCGTCAGCTTGACCAACATGGAGCCGAACGGCTGTCGGTTCCAGGTGGAGTTGTCAGAGTTCGAAGCTAAACTTTTGTAGATCGGGCTGTGCAATCGAGGTTTCGATGTAATACCTTGAAATAATTAGACGTTTCCGTTAACAATTTTTTCACAATTGCATGACCTGACGCTGACGCGGTGCTATCTATGTTAGTGCGATCAGAAGCTCAGGAGACTGCGATGACGGACGGCCCGATCAAACTGGATTTTTCCGAAAAGTACGACGATCAACATGCGCAACATTACCTGCGCAAGCATCAGGATGGGCTCGGTCGGAAATTGTCCCACTGGCGTGATATCCAGTTGGCGCGCAAGGCCATGGCACTGGTTGGCGAGCCCGGTCTGGTGCTCGATTTGCCCTGCGGCGCAGGGCGTTTCTGGCCAATGCTGGCAGAAAAAGCCAACCGTGCAATCATCGGCGCCGACAACTCCGAATCCATGGTCAAGATTGCCATGCAGTCTCAACCGGCCGATGTGGTGAAACGGGTACAACCCTTGCACACATCTGCTTTCGACATTGGCTTGCCCGATAACGCCGTCGACAGCATTTTTTGCATGCGCTTGCTCCATCACATCGGTGAAGCCGAGCATCGACTGGCGATTTTCCGCGAATTCCATCGTGTCAGCCGTGACAGCGTGATTCTTTCCTTGTGGGTAGACGGCAATTTCAAAGCCTGGAAACGCAAGCGCGCGGAGAAAAACCGTGGGCAGGAAGGTTACCAAAACCGTTTTGTGTTACCAGCTGTTACTGTAGAAAAGGAATTCGAGCAGGCAGGTTTCCGTATACAGGAACGATCGGACTTTTTGCCACTCTATGCGATGTGGCGAGTTTACGTATTACGCAAGAGGTAACAGGATGGCAGTGCAGTATGCAGCAGAGGCGGATCTCGCTCCCGAGGACCGTTTTGAATATTTCTGGAATCAACGCGGTGAGTGGGTCGAAGAACCCAACGTTCGCCGTGGCGGTGAAAGTGGTGTTCAGCGTGTCGTAGGCGGTGACGGCCAATTGCTTTATGCCAAGCGCCAGACCGGGCATATCTATCGCAGCTGGCTGCATCCGTTCGGTCGACCTACCGTGTTGCGCGAACGCGATGCGTTGACCGGCGTGACTGCACTGGGCGTGCGCGTCCCGCACATCGTTTTCTGCGGCGCGCAACGCGATCCTGTGCACAAATGGCGCGCCTTGCTGGTGACCAAGTCTCTGGACGGCTTCGAAGAACTGGAGCACTGGTACGCCGGCGGCGGTCGCGAGCGTCATGGCGAGGCCGTGCATGACCGGGTGCTCAAGGACCTGGCAGAAAACCTGGCGCGTATGCACAAGGGCCGCTGGCAACACAGCTGCATCTACATCAAGCATGTATTTGTCCGGGTCACCGGTGACGGTGACGCGGCCAACGTGGAGATCGCGCTGATCGATCTGGAGAAGTGCCGCCAGCGTCTGACCGCCCATCGTGCTGCTGCCCATGACATGAAACAATTGCGTCGCCACTCGTCGTTCAGCTCCGCAGACTGGACAAAACTCGTCTACTTTTATGAGACGGCGTTTGGCAGCGCTATCAAGGGTTTGTAGCAATGAAACTCGAAATTGCACGAGGTTTGTTCCTAGTGGGAGCCTTGGCAGTTGCGTCTCTTGCGATGGCCGCCTGGGAGCAACCTCGCACCCAGGTCATCGGCTCAATGCACGCGGATGAACATTGCCCATTGCCACGGGTAGCCAAGGCTTCCGTGGCCACTCAACCTGATCATGATTTATTGCTGTTCATGTTTGGACTTGCTCAGGGATTAAGGCCGCAAAGTTGACCAGATTGAAGCCCAAATAAAAGGCCTCGCAATGCGAGGCCTTTTTTATTGCCTGCACATCCCCCCCTGTAGGAGCGCTCGCTCCTACACGAGTGTGGGGTTTTCCTTGGGTTTGTCGGCCTTGGCCAGCAAGGTATACACGCAAGGCAACACAAACAGGGTGAACAACGTGCCAATGGACATGCCCGTGGCGATCACCATGCCGATGTCGAACCGACTGACAGCACCCGCGCCCGTGGCGAGGATCAGCGGCACCATGCCGAATACCATGGCTGCCGTGGTCATCAACACCGGACGCAGGCGAATGGCTGCCGCCTCTTCAATCGCCTCCCGCACGCTCAGCCCCTTGTCCTTGCGCAACTGATTGGCAAATTCGACGATCAGGATCCCGTGCTTGCTGATCAACCCGATCAAGGTCACCAGCCCGACCTGGGTGTAGATGTTCATGCTCGACCAACCGAGGAACAGCGGGATCAAGGCCCCACAGATGGACAGCGGCACGGTGACCAGGATGACCAACGGGTCGCGGAAACTTTCGAACTGCGCGGCCAGCACCAGGAAAATGATCGCCAGCGCCAAGGCGAAGGTGACCCATAGCGCGCTGCCTTCCTGAATGTACTGCCGCGAAGCGCCGGCATAGTCGAAGGCAAAGCCGGCGGGGGCCTCTTCGCGGGCGATCTGCTGCACCACATCGATCGCCTCACCCATGCTCACCAACGGAACGCCGGAGAGAATGGCCGAGTTGAGTTGCTGGAACTGATTCAATTGCCGAGGGCGGGCACGGTCAGTGACGGTGATCAGGGTCGACAGGGCGAGCAGTTCGCCATTGGTGTTCTTGACGTAGTAGCTGTTCAACCAGTCCGGGTTGTCACGGAAGGGACGCTCGACCTGGGCGATGACTTTGTAGCTGCGACCTTCAATGGTGAAGCGATTGATTTCCGCTTCGCCCAGCAAGGTCCCGAGGGTTCCCCCCAGGTCCTGCATGGACACGCCCATCTGTGCGGCCTTGGCGCGATCGATATCGACCACCACTTCCGGTTTGTCGAAGGCCAGGTCAACGTCGACGAAGGCGAACTTGCCCGATTCCATCGCGCGTTTTTTCACCCGGTCGACCACCTGCAGGAGCAATTCATAGTCATTGGCGGTGTTGATGACGAACTGGAAGGGCAGACCTTCGCCGGTGCCTGGCAGGGAAGGCAGGTTGAAGCCGAAAATCTGTAGCCCGGGAATGCTTTCCAGTTTGCCCTGGACCTCCGGCAGGATCGCCATCTGGGTGCGGCTGCGTTCGTTCCACGGCTTGAGCAGGAAGCCGCCGATACCCGATTGCACGCCGTTGAAGCCGTTGATCTGGAACGACGAGTAGTACTCGGGAAACGTTTTGAAGATCTCGATGAATTCGTCGGTGTAGGTGTTCAGATAGTCGAGGTTGGTCGGTTGCGGGGCGTTGGCAATCATGAAAATGATGCCCTGGTCCTCGTCAGGGGCCAATTCCGACTGGGTGAACTTGAGAAAGACCGGAATCAGGCTCAGCACAATGACGGCGAACACCAGCACGACAGGTCGCGTATTGAGTGTGCCATGCAACATACGCTGGTAGCGGTGCTTGAGGCTTTCGAAAATCGTGTCGAGGCGGTGGGCCAGGCCCGTGGGGTTCTCGTCGTGGCGCAGGAGAAAGGCGCACATCATCGGCGACAGGGTGAGGGCGATGATGCCGGAAATCACCACGGCCCCGGCCAGGGTCAGGGCGAACTCCTTGAACAACGCCCCGGTGAGGCCGGTCAGGAAACCGATCGGTGCGTAGACTGCCGCCAGGGTGATGGTCATCGAGACCACGGGCATGGCGATTTCCCGGGCGCCCTCAAGGGCGGCGTCCAGTGGCGTCTTGCCTTCCTCGATGTGCCGGTGGATGTTCTCCACCACCACGATGGCATCGTCCACCACCAGGCCGATGGCCAGCACCATCGCCAGCAGCGTCAGCAGGTTCAGGGAGTAACCCATCATCTGCATGAAGAACATCACCCCGATCATCGACAGCGGGATGGTGACCACGGGGATCAGCACCGAGCGCAATGCACCGAGGAACAGGAACACCACGACTATGACGATCAGCACCGCCTCGAACAACGTCTTCACCACTTCGTCGATCGAGGCCTGGATGAACAGCGTGGCGTCGTAGGCAATTTCGGCTTTGAGGTTGGGCGGCAACTGGGCTTCCAGTTCCGGCATGATCTTGCGCACTTCCTTGATCACATCCAGCGGGTTGGCCGCCGGTGTCGCCTTGATGCCGATGTACACCGAAGGCGTGCCCCCGAAGGAGCTGATGGTGTCGTAGTTTTCCGCGCCCATTTCCACTCGTGCAACATCACGCAACAGGACCCGACTGTCGCCGTCGACCTTGAGCGGAATCGCGGCAAAGGCTTCGGCGGATTTGAGCTCGGTGCTGGCGTTGATGCTGGTGACCACATACTCGCCTTTCACTTCGCCGGCGGCGGAAAGGAAGTTGTACTGACGCACCGCGTTGGTCACGTCACTGGCGCTGAGGCCAAAACCGGCCAGTTTCTGCGGGTCGAGCCACAGGCGCATGGCAAACACCTGGTTGCCGAGAATCTCGGCTTCGGCCATGCCCGGCAGGGTCGCCAGCTTCGGCTGGATCACCCGCGACAGGTAGTCGGTGATCTGCGGGTTGCTCAGCTCCTTGCTGAAGAAGCTGATGTACATCAGGGCGGAAGCGTCGGCGGCTTCCTTGCTCAGGACCGGATCTTCGGCATCCTGGGGTAGCTGGTTCTTGACCTCGTTGGCCTTGGCCAGCAATTCGGTGAACAGCCGGTCGGTGTTGGCGCCGATGCGCGCATAGATCGAGATCACCGAAAAATTCTGGCGACTGACCGAGGTCATGTAGTCGATGCCCTCGGCGCTGGCGAGGCTCTGTTGCATCGGTTGGGTGATGTAGCCCTGGATCGTTTCGGCGTTGGCTCCGGGGTAGGCGGTCGTCACCGTGATCAGGGCGTTTTCCATTTGCGGATACTGACGCAGCGGCAGTTTGCTCCAGGCCTGGAAGCCCAGCAGCACAATCAGCAGGCTGACCACGGTCGCGAGAACCGGGCGGCGGATGAACGGATCGGTAAAAGCCATGAGGGTTCCTTGATCAATCCGCGCGTGGCGGACTGTTCTTCTCGGACAGGGTCTTGTCGTCGCTGATGGCAATGTGTGCGCCGTTGTCCAGTTTGATCTGGCCGGCGATGACTACTTGTTCGCCTTTCTGCACGCCCTTGGTGATCATCACCTGGGCGTCGCGGCGTTCACCGGTTTCGACGAAACGGCGTTCGGCAATCAGGATCGGCTCACCCTTGTCGTCTTTATCCACGCTGCCGTCCTCGGCTTTCTTTTGCGTCACCACGTACACCGAGTTGCCGTAGAGCGTGTAGGTGATGGCGCTTTCCGGTACGACAATGCGCGGCTGCGGATCGGGCAACAGCACCTCCAGACTGGCGAACATGCCCGGCAACAGTTTGCCGTCAGGGTTGGCCAGGGTCGCGCGGACTTGCACGTTGCGGGTGCTGTTTTCGACTTTCGGGTTGATCGCGCTGATCTTTCCGGGGAATTGCTCGGATGGGAACGCCGCGACAATGATCTGCACCGGCTGGCCGACGGCGATCTTCGGTATCGATTGCTCGGGCACGAAAAAGTCGACGTAGAGGCTGCTGAGGTCTTGCAGGGTGGCGATCATGGTGCCGGTGGCCACGTAGTCGCCGACGTCCACCTGGCGGATGCCGATGGTGCCGCTGAAGGGCGCGAGAATGCTTTTTTTGCCGAGGGCCGCCTTGAGTTGATTGACCGTGGCCTTGCTCTTTTTCAACACCGCTGAAAGCCGGTCGAACTCGCCTTTGGAGATGGCTTGGCTGCCCACCAGCTGGCTGCCCCGGGAGTAATCCACCTGGGCCAGGCCGAGGTCGGCCTGGGCGGTTTCCAGCAAGGCGGTTTCCACGGCGCTGTCGAGTTGCACGATCGGCTGACCGGCCTTGACCTTCTGCCCGGACTGGAAATGCACGTCGGTGACGGTGCCGTCGGTCTCCAGGCTCAAGTCCACCCCTTGCAACGCCTTTAGGGTGCCGATCGTGGGCAGGCGGGCTTGCCACGGGCGCTCGGTAGCGGTGGCCACGGCGACACTGACCGGTGGTTTCGGCGCAGAAAAGCCCTGGATCATCGTGTAGACGGAGTAGGCTTTGTAAGCCCCCAGGATCACCACGATCAGCAAGACAACACCCAACATGATCAGCATGCGGCGACGCAGCATATTTCCAGTTCCTTGGAGAAAATCAGGTGAGACAGTGGCGCACATTAGCGCGAGTGGGGTATGTACGCCAACTGCTAGTGTTTACAGGGCTTGCGTGGGGAGTCCTGACCGATCGCAGCCTTCGGCAGCTCCTACAGTGGCAGGCGTATCCCTTACCGATCGCAGCCTTCGGCAGCTCCTACAGTGGCAGGCGTATCCCTTACCGATCGCAGCCTTCGGCAGCTCCTACAGTGACAGGCGTATCCCTTACCGATCGCAGCCTTCGGCAGCTCCTACAGCGGCAGGCGTATCCCTTACCGATCGCAGCCTTCGGCAGCTCCTACGTTGAAATACGTATCCTGTAGGAGCTGCCGAAGGCTGCGATCCTTTAAGCCATCAGATGAAGATGGTTGTCCCAGAGCCCCGCCGGCAGCTCCAGCGGTTTTGCTACAAGGTCAGTCTGGCGGCAATCGTAATAACGGCAGCGCCCCTGACCCGAAGTCACGACAAAACCATCAGCCACAGCCCCGACCCCGGCGCAGTCAGGCAGTGGCGCATCCAGGCGCACTTCGCCGCTGTCCAGGTCCCAGATGAAAAAGCGGTTGCCTCGGGGCGCGGTCAAGGCCACCAGGCGCAAATCGCTGTGCACCGCGACGCTGGCGGTGTAGTGCCCCATGGCCTGCAACTGGTGCTCCGGCACCGGGAAGGCGACAAAAGGCTGGCCAGGACGCTTGATCGCCAGCAGTTCCGACGACTCATGGGCGGCCCCCATGAATTGCTGGCCCGCCACGATGGTGCCGTCGCTGGCAATGCCCAGGTGACGCACGCTGTTCATCTGCTGGGCCAGGGTTTCCTTGCTCAGCAGCGTGCCATCGCGTTGCATCAGGACCAGGCTCGGCTCCATGGCATCGAGGTTCATCTCGACCCGGCTTTCGGCTTCGGTGCGAATGCCGCCGTTGGCCACCACCAGGGTTTCGCCATCGGGCATCCACGACACCTGATGCGGGCCGATGCCATGGGTGGAAATCTCGCCGCTGTGCACCAGCCGCTCGCCTTCAAACTTGTACACACCGAGCAGGCCACGGCCCGGATCGCGGGTGTCGTTTTCCGTGGCGTACAGCCAGTCACCGCTGTGGTGAATCACGGCGTGACCGTAGAAATGCCGGTTCGGCTGCGACGTCACGGTTTGCAGGAGTGTGCCGTCGCGCAAATCGATGAGGTAGCTTTCAGTGCCCGGGCGACGGGCGACAAATAGTGCGATGGGCTGCGTCGGATGGTTGATGATGTCGTGGCAGCGTTGGCCGACCCGGGTGGCAAACACCCGGGTGCCGTCCAGCCGATAACCGACGGCGTAGTGCTGGCCATCGGTATCGTCCCGCGCCGACAGCAGCAGCGGGCTGGCATCTTTCTGCCTGAACAGCTTCCAGCCGCCCAGCGTCACCGCGCCCAGCAGCAAACTACCAAATGTCAGAGCCTGGCGTCGCAGCATGGAAGTCGCCCTCATCAGTCACCGTCGTTGGCGTTGAAGCCCAGTTGGATACCCAGCGCCTTGGCCAGTTCGCCTTCATGCAGGCGGTGGACGACGTTGAGGCTGTCATAGATATCGTTGAGTTGCTGGCGCCCGGCATCGTCGTTGAGCATTTCGGTCAGCGAGCGCTGGTTGCTGGCGAACAGCTTCAGCGACGCGGCGTAGGCGGCGTCGATCTTGTCGGCCAACGGCTTCTGCTCGCTCGGCAACAAGCCGCGCAGGCCTTTGTTATCGACACCTTCCCATACGGTTCTGGCGGCGGCGAGGCTGGCTTCCATCGCGGTCAGGGACGACTGGCTGCGCCATGCATCGGCCTGGAATGGCTGCGGCACGCCCTTGGTCTGGCGGCCCATCGGCGTGCCGAGCTTTTTCTTCAGGGTGTCGAGGGCGGTGACCTGCACGCGCAGCAGGTCGGCGATCGCTTCGTGGGAATCGGCGTAGCGCTGGTTCGGGAACTTGCTCATTTGCGCGAGCATGCCGTCGGTGTTGTTCCAGGTTTGCAGAATCTCTTCGGCCAGCTGTTTCTGGCGCTCGCCGATGGCGATCAGCAACGGGCAGTATTTGGCCTTTTGCTCGGTATTGGCCACGTCAGGCTTGCTGTCGAACAGGATGTATTCGTAGGCCGACAGCCCCTGTACCACGACGCTGGACTTGGCCAGTGCGGCGACATCGATCTGTGGTTGCGCGGTGACCAGTTGCTCGACCTGACGGCCGACCAGGTTTTTCTTGTCTGGCCAGAACTGTACTTGCCACGCCCGGTTGCCTTCGGCCAATGGTCCGATCAGCAGCGGCTGCAGTTCGGCCCAGGCTTTTTGTGCATGGAGGAAGTCGGCGCGGGCGGTTTCCAGGTTTTGCTTGCCTTCGCAGTAGGCGAGGGCGCTAACGGCCAGTTGGCGGTCGGCTTCTACCCAGCGGGTATAGGTCGGCAGGATCACCGATTTGGCAATCGCCGCTGAAGTGACCGCTTGCGGATCCTGTGGCGAACAGGCGCCCAGGGCGAGTGCGGCGAGGCTGGTGAACAACAATTTGGGACGGAACATGTCGGGCTCCCGCTGAAAGGAATGGGTATTAAAGGGAATTCAAAAATGCCAGCAACGCCGCGCGTTGCTCGGCATTGAAAGACAAAACCTGTTGCTGCGCCGCTTTCGCCTCGCCGCCATGCCAAAGCACGGCTTCGAGCAGATTGCGTGCACGGCCATCATGCAAAAACTGGGTGTGTCCGCTGACCGCCTGCGTCAGGCCTATGCCCCACAACGGCGGAGTGCGCCAGTCGCGGCCGCTGGCCTGGAATTCAGTGCGGTGGTCGGCCAGTCCGTCGCCCATGTCGTGCAACAGCAGATCGCTGTACGGGCGAATCACTTGATTGGCCAGTTCAGGTTCCGCGGCAGTGGCGGCGGTGGTGTATTTGGGGGTATGGCAGGACTGGCAGCCGGCCTGGAAAAACAGGCTTTTGCCGGCGAGCACCTCGGGCGCGCCGACATCGCGGCGCGCCGGTACGGCGAGATTGCGGCTGTAGAACAGCACCAGGCGCAGGATGTTATCGCTGACTTCCGGCTCGCCATTCGGGCCGTTGCCACTTGGTGCCTGTTTGCAGGCGACCTGCGCGTCGGTGCAGTCATCGACGGGGCGCAGGCTGGTGGTGAGGCCCATATCACCCGAAAACGCGTGAACATTTTGTTGATTGAGGTTCGGTTGCCCGGCTTTCCAGCCAAATCGCCCGAGCACGGATTTCTGTTGGACGTCATCCCAGACCCGATTCGGGCGTCCGGCGATACCGCTTTGCGCTTTTGCCTGCGCCTCGGCGTTGGCCAGGATTGCCTCTTCGGGGATCGCTTCGAGCAGGCCGAGGCCAATCATCGGTGGCGCCACCCGGGCGGAAAAACGCGTGTCGGGATGCATCGGGCCGTAACCCAACTGAGTGATGTTCAGGCTAGGTTTGCGCAACTCGACTACGGTGCCGTCCTTGAAGCGAACTGGCACCGCGGTGTATTCGACTCGCACTTTGCCTTCCGGCGTCACGCCGGGAACGGCCATGTCCTGGAACTGGCCACCGTAGACGGGTTCCGGCACGACACCGAGCCGTTCGATGATCTTGGCGTACGCCGGCGCATCGGGAATCGACAGGCGCACCAGCATCGACACCGCGTTGGTGTCGTCTGCCTCGGGCGGATGACCGCGACCGTCCTTGATGTGGCAGCCCTGGCAGGCGTTGGTGTTGAACAACGGGCCGAGGCCATCGCGCGCCGTTGTGGTCGCCGGGGCGATGACCCAGGGATTGCGGAAAAAACTGTTGCCGACGCTGAAGTCCACGCGCCGTGACGGCGGCAGGTTGGCGGAAGGCAGGGAGAAGGCGTTCTGATCGGTCTTGCGCACCGTCGCACTGCCACCGGACCGCGCCTCACCGGGTTCGGCCGCGGTAAAACGCGGGGCGTCATCGCAGGCACTCAGGCCCAGGGCCAGAATCAGTGCGGACAAGCGAAGAGGCAGCGGGGGCATCAGACATCCTGCAAGACGAGCAAAACAAGGGCGCAAAGTCTAACAGGGCGATGGGGTTTGAATAAGAGGAATTATCGTTTGGTTGATCGGGGCGGGGGTTTCGTCCAAGACCGCGGCGCGGCCATCGCTGGCAAGCCAGCTCCTACAGGTGTGGGGGTGTCGTAAAACGTGAGCACTCCACCAATCCCTGTAGGAGCTGGCTTGCCAGCGATGAGGCCATTAGCATCATCGCAAATACACGACATAAAAAAGGCGACCCGAAGGTCGCCTCTTTACTCAGCCAGCGTAGATCAGAATTCGTGATCAGCGTTGTCCGGGTTCAGGTCGCTGATGCCCAGCTTGCCAGCGGCCGCTTCGATCGAACCGGTCTGCTTGACCAGGGAAGCGATAGCGTCGCGAACGATCTGGTTGCCTGCGGTGTTACCGGCAGCGATCAACTGGTCGTAGTGCTCACCCTTGTTGGCGTGATCAACGATGACTTGCATCTTCGCTTCGGTGGCGGCCAGGTCGGCTTTCAGCGCGGTGTCGGCAGCCGGGTCGGCTTTCGCCACCAGGGACGACAGGCTGGCGCCGGTCATTTTGGTGCCGTCGACGCGAGTGTACTCACCCAGGTACACGTTACGAATGCCTTTGGCATCGTAGAATTGCGAGTTGTGGGTGTTGTCGCTGAAGCAGTCGTGTTCGTCTTCAGGGGAGTTGGCCTCCAGGGAAACCTTCATGCGCTCGCCCGCCAGTTCGCCCAGGGACAGGCTGCCCATGCCGAACAGCATTTTGCGCAGGCCGGTTTCAACCGGTTCGGCTTCCAGGGTGGCGCGGTAGTTGTCGGCCACGTTCGGCTTCCAGTTGCCGACCATTTCTTCCAGGTCGCTGACCAGCAATTGGGTGACGGACTTCAGGTAGGCACGACGACGATCGTTATGACCACCGGTGGCGCCTTTGCCTTCCAGGTAGTCCGAAGCCGGACGGTTGCCGGCGCCGGGGCCGGTGCCGTTCAGGTCCTGGCCCCAGAGCAGGAATTCGATGGCGTGGTAGCCGGTGGCGACGTTGGCCTCGGAACCGCCCAGCTCGTTCAGGCTGGCGAGTTTTTCCGGGGTGATGTCCTTGACGTCGACCTTGTCTTCGCCGACCTGGATTTCAGTGTTGGCGATGATGTTGGCGGTTGCGCCAGGGTTGCCCAAGGCGTGCTCGTAGGATTTGTCGACGTAGTCGATCAGGCCTTCGTCCAGGGGCCAGGCGTTCAGCTGACCTTCCCAGTCGTCGATGATGGTGTTGCCGAAGCGGAACACTTCGCTCTGCAGGTAAGGCACACGCGCGGCGATCCAGGCGGCCTTGGCGGCTTTCAGGGTCTCGGCGTCCGGCTTGGCAAGGAAAGCATCGACGGCGGTTTGCAGGGTCTTCGCGGTGGATTCGGCATCGCTGTAAACGGCGAAAACGATGTCGGCGTAGTGGGCGACAACGGCTTTGCCGGCGGCTTCGTCGACTTTGCCGGCAGCGGCAGGTGCGGCGGCTGGAGTAGCCGGTGCAGCAGCGGTGCTGGCAGCCGGCGCAGGCGCGACGGCTTTCTGGTCTTTGCCTTCGCCGCAACCGGCGAGGGAAATAGCGATGGCCAACAGACTGGCGGTAGCCAGAGGCATACGAATCATGGCGAACATCCTGCTTCGTTAGAGGGGAATGGCGCTGTGGGCGCGCAAAACTGCGACATAATGCAAATCTTTCGCATTATGTGTAAAGGGTTGCAGGTGGAAATATTTCTTATTCAGGGGATCGCAGCCTCGTTGCACTCGGCAGCTCCTACGGGCGCTCGCCTTTGTAGGAGCTGTCGAGTGCAACGAGGCTGCGATCTTTTTAAAGGATGGCCGCGTTACTGCGCTGCGCCTGTTTCAGGTAAGCGCTCAACTCCCGAGCCGGCAGCGGCTTGCTGTAGAGATACCCCTGACCTTCATGGCAGCCCTCGGAGATGATGTAGGCCTCCTGTTCGACGGTTTCCACGCCTTCGGCAATCACCTGCATGCCCAGGCTCTTGCCCAACTGGATGATGGCCCGGACGATGGTCGCGTCATCGTCGTCATCGAGCAGGTCCTGAACGAAGCTCTTGTCGATCTTGATCTTGTCCAGGGGCAGGCTTTTCAGATAACTCAGGGATGAATAGCCGGTGCCGAAGTCGTCAATGGCAATCAGCGCGCCGGAGCGACGCAGGCTGAGCAGGTGTTGGGCGGCGGTGCTGATGTCTTCCATCAGGCCGGTTTCGGTGACTTCCAGTTCCAGGCTGCGCGGCGGCAGGCGGTACATCTGCAACAGGTTGTTGACCACTCTGGGCAGCTCGGCGTGGTGCAATTGCACCGTAGACAGGTTCACCGCCATGCGCAGGTCGCTGAAGCCCTGGTCATGCCACTCGCGCAATTGCTTGCAAGCCTGATCCAGCACCCATTCGCCAATGGCGATGATGGTGCCGTTCTGCTCGGCCAGCGGGATGAACTGATCGGGCGGCACCAGCCCGTGTTCGGGATGTTGCCAGCGAATCAAGGCTTCAACGCCGACCACCTGATTGTCGCGGTAACTGATCTGCGGTTGATAGGCGAGGTAGAACTGATCGCGGATCAGCGCGTCGCGCAGGTCTTTTTCCAGTTCGCGCCGGCGGCGCATCTCGGTGTCGACGCTGGCGATATAGAACTGATATCGATTGCGCGAGCGGGTCTTGGCCAGGGTCATGGTCTGCTCGGCCTTCTGCAACAGCTTCTCGGTGCTGTCGCCGTCCTCGGGGAACAGGGTGATGCCGATGGTGGCGCGCAGGCGGATTTCCTGATGGTCGAGGGCGAACGCCGCTTCCAGGTCATCGAGAATGCTTTGCGCCAGCTCCGCTGCTTCGTAGGGTTGTTCGATGTCTGCCTGCACCAGGGCGAACTGGTCACCGCCCAGACGGGCGAGGGCGCCGAGGCGGCCGCTATGGCCGCGCAGGCGATCGGCCAGGGCCAGCAGCAACTGGTCGCCGGTCTGATAGCTGAATTGTTCGTTAATGCCCTTGAAGTCATCGAGGCCGACGCACAGCACCGCCACCCGCCGTTGCAGCTTGCCGGCGTCGACAAGAATCTTGTCCAGCTGCTGCTGAAGTTGCTGACGGTTGGGCAGGCCGGTGAGGAAGTCGTACTGGGCCATGCGCAGCAGGCTGTTTTCCGCTTCGTGGCGCAGGTGCGTATTGCGTTCGATGGATTCAAGCAACTGGTTGGCGGTGTTGATCCAGATGCCCAGCTCGTTTTTTTCGTGGCCCTTGAGCAGGGGGATTTTGTGCGCGCTGGGGCGATCCGGGTTGATTTCCGTCAGGTGCTCGATGATCCGCGACAGTGGTTTGGTCAGCAGCCAGTGGTAAACCAGGTACAGCACCAGCCCCATGGCCAGGGCGCGCAACACCCCGGAAATGAAGATGATCACCGAGCTGACGATAAACCCCTGCCCGTAGGTGGCGGTATCGAGGGTGATGCTCAGATCGCCGTAATACTCGCTGTAGGGACCGCGACCAACCAGCTGCGTGGTGAAGGTGCGTTCCTTGCCGAGGATCAGGTCAGTCAGCCAGCGACTGCGCGATTGCTGCAGTTCGCGGGATTTTTGCGCGAGCATGGCTTCGTTGGGATGGCCAATGGACGCTTCGCGCACGGCATCGTCTTGAAACAGGCCTTCGATCACCTGCATGCCCATCTCCCGGTCCAGGCTGTACACCGCCTGGGTCGAGGGGTCGCGGAACATGTCGAGGATGCGTTCGGCATCATTGGCCACCGCCTGCCGTGTCTTGTAGGCATCGAACACGATCTGCGCGCAGCTCAAGACCACGCCGACGATCAATGCCGACAGGAGCACGACCCGGAGCAACTTCACCGACAAGCTGTTCTTGAGTTCCAGCTTCAAAGGGCCATTCCTTGTTCCGTGCGGGTAGCGTCAAGTTGCCATGAGTATTGGCAATCCGGTTGTGGCAGTCAAAGGGACATTTATCCCTGGAGGATTTTGCCTGCAGCTTGGCCGAAGTGCTGTCGCTTTGAATTCCTGGCCTATTAGTACTGTGTCGGTTGTCGAGTCCTTCAACTTGAGGGGCGGGGTGGAGATTTTTTCCATTGATTTGATGTTAGACGGCTGTGGCGCCGGGGCAAGGCGTACAAGGTTTGTCTGATATTGAATTCGCCCTTGTAGGCGCCGCCGCAGGTTGCGATCTTTTGCTCTTGCCTTATTGACGATTCGAGGCCGTCGAAGATCAAAAGATCGCAGCCTGCGGCAGCTCCTACGGGGGGGCGCGCTTGCCCTATTCGTCGGGCCAAAAAAAACCCGGCTAAAACAGACTGTGTGAAAACCTAGCAATCTGAGTAGAGCTCGAAGAAAATGCTCCGTATCGAAAGATACGGAGCATTTTTCGTTATGACCTACATCCAGGGACAGTCCCGCAGCCAGACCAGT
>Ga0160472_100631_pt1 | contig 18417 bp, 17 predicted proteins | sample HID1973M_E11MG_FD_108267 | JGI IMG/M metagenome (GOLD analysis project Ga0160472, IMG submission 108267) | Enriched mosquito-associated microbial communities from UW Madison campus, WI, USA - HID1973M_E11 MG | ecosystem: Host-associated > Arthropoda: Insects > Digestive system > Unclassified ... | reverse complement strand
CTTGCCCGATTGGCCACGAAAGCGGGCATAAACTGATGTTTAGTTTTTCTTCAATTTCATCCAATAAATCGTAGGCTTCTTTACCTTCACGGTCCATTTTGTTTACGAAAATAATTACTGGTGTGTTGCGCATACGGCAAACCGACATTAGTTTTTCGGTCTGTTCCTCCACACCTTTCACACAGTCGACCACCAAAATAACGCTATCCACAGCCGATAATGTGCGGTATGTATCTTCGGCGAAATCCTTGTGACCCGGTGTATCCAAAATGTTAATACGCTTGCCGCTGTACTCAAAACCCATAACAGAAGTTGCCACCGAGATACCACGTTGTTTCTCAATTTCCATAAAATCGGAAGTATTGCTTTGGTTCGCTTTGTTCCGTTTTACCGCACCAGCCGTGTTAATTGCACCACCAAAAAGTAGGAATTTTTCTGTCAGCGTGGTTTTGCCCGCATCGGGGTGACTAATAATGGCAAAGGTTTTACGTTTTTCTATTTCAGGGTTAAGCATAATAAAATTTTGGGTATAAAATGGCGATGAAACCTGGTTAAAGGAATTTAACAGCGATAAGGTTTGAATAATTTTGTTTCATCAGGCTGCAAAGATAACAAAATTGGTTAACTGTTTGAACTGGTTAATTGTTTAAATGAAAACTGATTGTGCAAAGGTCTGCATCCAATATTCCCCTCTTTTAGAGGGGTGCCCTGAAAGGCAGGGTGTTCTATCTATTTAGAAAAGCATTTGCAGTAGCTTTTCGGTAAAAGCAGTCCCGCCATGCATTACAATCTTTTTCAAACTTCTGTCATTCGCACCCTTTTCGTCATTGCGAGGAGGAAGGGCGTGGAAATCTTTTTCATCAGCACACAAAAAGTATTTCCATTGCTGTCGGGTTTAACCAACTTCTTTGATAATTCTTGGGAGAGTTTTAAAACCCATCGCTTTAAATTTTTCCATTTTCTTTTGCCGCATTGCCCAGGGGTTTAAACCCTGAATTATTTATTAAGGCATTACCTATTTTGCGGTGGTTTTTCGCCAAAAGCGAAAGCCCTTTGTTAAATAAACCTGATGGTAGCGGGCACGGAGTGTAACGGAGTAAAGCGAACAGTAGGGCTGCCATTACCAATAAAAAACTAAACCATCATTTCCAAATATTTAACCTTGTTCAACGAAAATTATTAACTGAAAACTAAAAATCATACCTATTTTTGTGCTAAAATTGTTAGCTTTAATTATCCCGCCGAACTAAAGCAAACTAAAATCTTATTGCCGATGCCACAAATAGAGGAAACTTCTACGGCTGCAGAAATTGCAGCCAAGTTTATCAATTACACTTCGAAACACGTTTTTTTAACAGGAAAAGCAGGAACAGGAAAAACTACTTTCTTGCGTAAGCTAATAAAACTGACGCATAAAAAAGCGATGATTTGTGCGCCAACAGGCATTGCTGCAATTAATGCATCGGGCGTTACTATTCACTCACTTTTTCAGTTGCCATTCGGCGCTTTTTTTCCTGATGCAGCGGGGAATATAATGAATCAGAACATTACGTTTAACTTTAATACGCCGCGAACCATTGTGAAACATATGAATATGCAGGGCAATAAACGACGTATGTTGCAAGAATTGGAATTGTTGGTTATTGATGAGGTGAGCATGTTGCGGGCAGACATGCTTGATGCTATTGATTTTGCTTTGCGCTACATCCGAAGGAATAGAAATGTGCCTTTTGGCGGTGTTCAACTATTGTTTATTGGCGATTTACACCAGTTGCCGCCTGTGGTTAAAAATGATGAATGGCGGGTAATGGCTGGTTTTTACAAGAGTATTTATTTCTTTGATGCGTTGGCTTTGCAAAATAATCCGCCGGTTTATATCGAGTTGGACAAAATTTACCGCCAGGATGATGCTGTGTTTATAGGTTTGCTAAATAACCTGCGGAATAATAAAATTACACCTGAAGATACGGCCTTGCTTCGCCAGCATTTTAAGCAAAATTTTAAACCTGCTGCAGATGAAAATTACATCACTTTAACCACGCATAATAACAAGGCTGACAGCATAAACAGGGAAAGGTTGACACAGTTGAAAACAAAATCTTACTTTTTTGAAGCCAAAGTTATAGGCGAATTTAATGAGTATGCTTACCCGAACGAAAAAAATTTAGAACTAAAAGTGGGTGCGCAAGTGATGTTTATTAAAAATGACATGACTTCCGAAAAGCGTTATTACAACGGTAAAATCGGTGTCGTGCATCATATAGAAAAAGATGTTATTGAAATAGAATTGCCTGAAGAACGCACGGTTATTTCGGTTTCGCCATATACCTGGGAAAATGTAAAATATAAGTTGAATGAAGCGACAAACGAAATTGCGGAAAACGTTGCGGGCTCTTTTGTGCAATATCCGCTAAAATTGGCTTGGGCAATTACGGTGCATAAAAGTCAGGGTTTAACTTTTGATAAGGCTATTATTGATGTTGGCGATGCCTTTGCACCTGGTCAGGCTTATGTAGCGCTTTCACGTTTACGCTCACTTAAAGGTTTGGTTTTGACTTCGCACTTGCGTGAGAGCGGTTTGCAACAAGATCAAAACATCCATTATTTTTCGAGTACTAAGCAACCTGCTGAAGCTTTAACCGAGCAGATTAGTGTAGAGAGTTATGATTTTATCAGAACTTATTTATTGGCTGCTTTCGATTTGAATTTAATTAGGTATTACATTAAAGAGCATTTGCAAACTTTTGATAAAAGTGAGAAATCGACTAAGCAACATTATGATAACTGGACGATGGACTTGTATGCTGATTTCCAAAAAATTACCGCTACAGCCGATACTTTTATTAATCAACTGAAAGGACTTTTCGCCGATAAAACTGAGCATACATTTTTCAATGTTTCTAAGCGGGTAGAGGCGGCATTAAAATATTTTAATCCATTGGTGAAGGGCATCTCTGATAAATTTCTCGCTCATATTGAACTTGTAAAAGAGGAGAAGGGAATAAAAACTTACCTAACGGAATTGTTGGAACTCGAGATTTTGGTGTACGAGCAATTGAAAAAAATGCACAAAAGTAAAGCTTTGTTACTTGCCATTATTGATGGAAAAGAATTTAGCAAAGCTGATACCGATGCACTGCTAAATGAATCGGAACGGAACGAGCAACTGCAAAAAGCGATTCAGTTGAAAGGTCAGGTTTTGAAAGTAAAATCAGCGGTTGAGAAGAAAAAGAAAGAACCAAAAGTTGATACAAAACTCATCAGTTTTGAACTTTATGAGCAAGGCAAAACGGTTGAGGAAATTGCAAAAGAACGTGGTTTTTCTCTTGGAACTATTGAGGGACACCTGGCTTATTATGTTTCTACACAACAAATTGATGTTTCGAAATTGGTTAAGCCAAATAAAATCAAAAACATTAGCGGTGCGGTTGAAAGCCAGAAAACGAAATCGATGGCTACGATTCGGGAGTTTTTAGGTAAGGATTATTCTTTTGGTGAGATTAAGTTGGTGTTGGCTTCGCTGTTTCCATCGGAGGAGTAGGGTATTAGTTTAACCGCAAAGAACGCTAAGAAAAGAGGCGCAAAGAACACTAAGCTAAGTCAAAAATTATGGATGAGAATGAATTATCAAGAATTGTAATCGGTTTGGCAATTGAAATACATAATGCACTAGGCCAGGCTTGTTAGAAAGTGCTTATAAGGAATTCTTATTTTACAAAATTGCTAAAGCTGGGTTATTTGTTGAAAAGGAAAAGAAAATGCCTTTAATATTTGAAGAGGTGAGGTTGGAATGTGGCTATAGAATTGATATTTTTGTAGAACGGAAATTAGTCATTGAGCTGAAAAGCATTGAGGCATTAAATGATGTGCACTTGGCTCAAACATTAACTTATATTAAACTAGGAAATTATAAATTGGGTTTGTTAATGAATTTCAATGTTACTCTTTTAAAAGATGGTTTAAAACGTATTGCTAATGGCTTATAACTTTTCTTTGTTTCTTTGCGAAAAACTTTGCGAACTTTGCGGTTAAATGGAGAAAGTTGATTTATTAGCGCAATATATGCCTGCCGAGGCAGCACCGCTAATTGCAAAGTGGATAGATTATTTTCAGTGCGAATTTAAAATTGCTAAAACCCGTTCTACAAAACTCGGCGATTACCGTCATCCGTACCGCGAAAAAGGCCATCGCATTTCGGTAAATTTCAATTTAAATAACTACGCTTTTCTGGTCACAACCGTTCATGAATTTGCCCACCTGTTAACCTGGAACGATTTCAAAAACAAAGTTAAACCGCATGGCTCGGAGTGGAAAAAAAACTTCCAAAGAATGATGGTTCCATTTTTCGATATGAATATTTTTCCTGCCGATATACATAAGGCAATTGATAATTACATGTCAAATCCTGCCGCTTCAAGCTGTTCAGATTTACATTTATCCAGAGCTTTAAAAAAATACGATTCGGATAAAGTAGAAACTCTACACCTGGAACAACTGCCAGTAAATACCATTTTTAAAATAAAAGATGGTCGTCGCTTTACCAAAGGCGAACGCATTAGAAAACGTTACCGCTGTGTTTGTTTAGATGATAAAAGGATTTATCTTTTTAATCCTTTGGCAGAGGTTTTTGTGGTGGAGTAGACAAGCTAATTATCAAATACTAAACTAATTGATTAACTTTAGTTTATGGAACAAATTTTCGACCGAATTTATATTGATAGTGATATTTGTAATGGAAAACCTATCATCAGAGGCAAAAGAATTACTGTACAATCCATTATGGAGTTTTTATCTGCAGGCGAAACTGCGGAAGAAATCTTAAAACAATATCCATCCCTGGAACCAGAAGATATTACAGCTTGTATGCGTTATGCGACAGAATTAATGAATCATAGCTTTATTATTAAACAGGCCGTTGCTTAATGGATTGTGAATTTCTAATCGACGTTAATCTACCTCGTTTATTCTCGATTTGGAATAGTTCAAAATACATTCATCAATTTGATTTAGGAGATGAATGGACAGACTCGCAGATTTGGAAATACGCCAAAGAGAATAATCTGACCATCATTACAAAGGATAGTGATTTTTCATCAAGAATTCTATTACATACGCCGCCACCAAAGGTAATTCATGTTAAACTGGGCAATATGAAAATGTCTGAGTTTTATAAAATCCTCAAAAATTTATGGCCAGAAATTATTCAATTAAATCAAGATTACAAATTGGTTAATGTGTTTTTAGATAGAATTGAGGGAGTAAAATAGCTACAAAAACTCAAACTTATCGCCATCAAATAAACCTTTATCACTTAACTTTAAATGCGGAATCACCAACAGCGCCATAAAGGAAAGCGTCATAAACGGTGCAACTAAAGTAGAGCCCAACTCTTTTGCAAATTTATCAATCGAAGTGTAGCTTTCAGCAACTATATAGCCATTCTCGTTGCTCATTAAACCAGCCACAGGTAAAGCCAAAACCTCTTCTTTTCCATTGCCCAAAGCGACAACACCACCTGTTTCTTTGATAACCAAATTAACCGCATCGCAAATGCTTTTATCATCAACACCAACCGCAATAATGTTGTGACTATCGTGCGCTACACTGGATGCAATCGCACCTTTTTTTAAGCCGAAATTTTTAACGAATGAAACTGCAATTGGTGCATCATGATAGCGGTTAACCACCACGATTTTCAATATGTCGTTATCTAAGTCACTAATAATATTTCCATTCAAAACTTTAGGTTTTGCAGCTATCTTGTTTGTGATTAATTGCCCATCTAAAGCCTCAATCACAGGAATTTCCTTTTGCCCTGTAAATGCACAAGCAAAATCCTGTTCGTTTTTCAGGCTGCAATCAAAATGATTAACGGATTCTTTGTCATCAATATGTTTCACCCAATCTCCAACCATTTTACCATTTTCAGCAAGTAAAATTCCATCGATGTAAGTCTGCTTAACTTTGAAGTCTTTCAAATCCTCAATCACAATAAAATCAGCATAGTCGCCAACTTGTAATGCGCCAACATCCAGTTTATAATGAAGAATCGGATTGATACAAGCCGCCTGAAGAACATTAAAAACATCTATTCCTTTTGCCACCGCTCTGGCGCAAAGCGCATCAATATGATTTTCAACCAAACTGTCAGGGTGTTTATCATCGCTGCAAAACATCATCATTTCCGGCCAATCGTTTAGCAAATCGATAAGCGCTTCGAAGTTTTTGGCTGCACTGCCCTCACGGATGAGGATTTTCATGCCGCGTTGCAGTTTATCCGAAGCTTCTTCTGCAGTGAAGCATTCGTGGTCGGTGGAAATGCCCGCAGCTATATATTGCTGAACAGCATCGCCGCGTAAACCTGGCGCATGACCATCAACGGGTTTCCCTAGGTCATGTGCGGCAGCAATCTTTCTTAAAACTGCCTCGTCTTTATAAAGTACCCCAGGGAAATTCATCATTTCGCTCAGGTATTTTATTTCAGGGCGCTCTAAAAGTGCTTTTACATCATCATGGTTTAATTCAGCACCAGCGGTTTCAAAAATTGTAGCAGGAACACAACTTGGCGCACCAAAATTAAATTTAAAAGGAACGGTTTTTCCGTTTTCAATCATAAATTCAACGCCCTCCAACCCACAAACATTTGCAATTTCATGTGGGTCGCTGATGGTCGAAACCGTTCCATGAACCACCGCCAACCTTGCAAACTCACTTGGAATTAACATGCTGCTTTCTATGTGAACGTGGCTGTCGATAAATCCTGGTGAGATGAAATATTTGCCGCTTTTTGCTTCCGATATTTTATTGATGGATTTTATTTTTGCATGCTCCACCTCAACTTCGCCAAAGAAAATGTTTCGCTTTGTGATATCAACTATGTTCCCCCTGATTTTAAAATTGCTCATTTTGTTTTATATGAATTAGCCACGGAAACACGGATTGACACGGAATTAAAAAATATTTTTCGTGATTTCTGTGTTTCCGTGGCAAAAGTATTTTAATATTCTAATAATTTATCAATTGTTTCTGCCAGCCTTGCCTTGGCTAAGAAATCGTCTTCCAAAACTTTACTCATCGGAATTGCAGTGTCTAAACTTGCACATCGCAAAATAGGAGCATCCAAATATTTGAAGCAATGTTCTCCTATCCAAGCTGAAATTTCTGCACCAAAACCATTGGTTAGCGTATCTTCATGCAAGATTAAAACTCTTCCTGTAGATTTTACAGCGGCTGCAACACTTTCTTTATCCCAAGGCTGCAATGTTCTTAAATCAATTAAAGTTGCACCACAGTTTGGATTGTTTTTGATGTAATCCAAAGCCCAGTGAACGCCTAAACCATAAGTAATGATGGCGAATTTATTTCCATTGGTCAACGTAACGGCCTTACCGATTTCAGTTGTGTAATAACCATCGGGAATGGGAGCAGATAAACTTCTATATAAATATTTATGCTCGAAATAAATTACTGGACTTGGGTCTTCGATGGCAGCCAAAAGTAGGCCTTTCGCATCTTCAGGAAAAGCTGGGTAAACAACTTTCAAACCAGGCGTTTTAGTAAACCAAGCTTCATTACTTTGTGAATGAAAAGGCCCTGCGCCTGTTCCTGCACCAGTAGGCATACGAACTACAACATCGGCTTTTTCGGCCCAACGATAATGGGTTTTAGCTAAATTATTTACAATTTGATTGAAACCAACGGTTACGAAATCGGCAAACTGCATTTCTACAACTGCCTTGTAGCCATTGATGGATAAGCCCAAACCTGCGCCAACAATAGCCGATTCGCAAATTGGTGTGTTTCGAACTCGTCCTTTACCATATTTTGCAGTAAAACCATCCGTAATTTTGAAAGCGCCGCCATAATCTGCAATATCCTGTCCCATTAAAACCAGGTTCGGATATTTTTGCATGGCTAAATCCAATCCATCGGTTATCGCATCTAAATATCTTTTTTCTGTCGATGATTGACTTGGCTCAACTACTTTTTGCTCAAAAGGGAAATACATATCCGCCTCTTCATGAACTGAATTTGCTTCAGGTTCAGGTTCATCGAAGGCTTCTTCCACATCCAATTCAATATCTTTTTTGATTTGAATTTTTATATCAATAACTGCGTCATGAGTTAAAATGCCTTGTTCAATCAGATAAGATTCGTAATTACTCAAAGGGTCTTTCTTTTCCCATTCATCAAACAATTCCTGCGGAACGTATTTAGTTCCTGATGCTTCTTCGTGCCCACGCATACGGAACGTTAAACATTCTACCAAAACTGGTCGAGGGTCTTTTCTGATTTCATTGGCCAGCTGATTGATGGTATCATAAACTTCCAAAATATTATTTCCATCAATTTGAATTCCCTCAATGCCATAGCCTATCGCTTTATCGACCAGATTTTTGCATCTAAACTGTTCCGATTTTGGTGTCGATAAACCGTAACCATTGTTTTCGATAAGAAAGATAACAGGCAAATTCCAAACTGCCGCTACGTTTACAGCTTCGTGAAAATCGCCCTCACTTGTTGCGCCCTCCCCTGTGTAAACCAATGTTGCTTTTTGTTTATTCGCCAACACATCTGCCAATGCAATGCCATCGGCCAAAGCCATCTGCGGACCGAGATGAGAAATCATACCGATAATTTTATAATCTTGTGTGCCGAAATGAAAGGAGCGGTCGCGGCCTTTGGTAAAGCCCGAAAGTTTGCCCTGCCATTGTGCCATTAACTTTTTTAAAGGAATATCCCGTGAAGTAAATACCCCCAGATTACGATGCATTGGTAAGATATATTCATCGCTTTGCATGGCTAGGGTAGAGCCCACAGCAATCGCTTCTTGTCCGATTCCAGAGAACCATTTGCCAATTCTTCCTTGACGAAGAAGTTTTAACATTTTCTCCTCAACCATTCGAGGGTAAAGCAATCTTTTATATAAATTCAACAAGAATTTGTCGTCTTTATCGCGGCGGTTGAAGTGCATGGTAATTCCAGTAAAATTTAAGAAATCTGCCAAGGATTAATTAATTCTAAGTTTTCGATTCTCTTAAAATCTTCAGTATTTCTGGTGATTAGAACTAAATTGTGGGCAAGTGCTGTTGCAGCTATTATTGCATCAGGGAGTTTGATATTAAAAGATTTTCTAATTTCTATGGTGTGCTGAATAACTTCTTCTGAAATATTGAAAACTTTCGATGAAGCTATGAAGTCATTTAATTGATGAAATTGTTGCGGACTTATTTTTGTCCAGGCTAAAAGTTCTATTCTAGAGATAACAGAAAGTTGCATTTCCAGATTATCAATAAAAACAATAGCTTTTTCAGGCAGCTTATTTTCAAGATAATCGATTATTGCATTTGTATCTGCTAAATATCCCGTTCCCATTCGTTCCTACTATCAATTACATGCTGTTGAAAGTCTTGATATTGCTGGTCTGTTAAGTTCAATGTGCCACGGAAATCAGATGGTTTTTTTTTCAGTTTTTCAATTTCCTTTACTTCATCAACGGCATAAAGTAAAACCTCAATTTGTTTTCCAATATAGGCCTCTGGAATATGAATCGAAATATTTTCTTTATCAGGGGTTACAATTGTTCTTACCATAACCAAATATACAAAAATTTAAGCAGCGAATTTATAGTTAATCCTCTTTATTCTTCTTCAATTCTTCCCACTGCTTTGCGAAAGATTTATCGGCAACTTTCGGCATCTCACGATATTTACCCCAACTCTTTTTGAAGAAAGTCTTCAACATGAAGTTCTTAAATTTTCCACCGAAAAAGTCCATCCACTTGCGTTTCTGCATCATTCGGTTAAACATTCCCCAGCCAATTTCTTCAACTTTGCCGTTCTCATGTGTTGCTGCCGCATCTCTGCGATTCAACAACAACATTTTATGAATATCTATTTTAACAGGACAAACTTCAGAACATTTTCCACAAAGGCTGGAAGCATAACTTAAGTGTTTAAATTCCTCCATTCCTTTTAAATGTGGGGTAATTACCGAGCCAATTGGACCGCTGTAGGTGGTATTGTAGGTATGCCCGCCAATATTTTTATAAACAGGACAAGCATTTAAGCAGGCACCGCAACGGATGCAGTATAAACCCTGTCGCTGGTCTTTCTGAGCCAATAGATTTGTACGGCCGTTATCTAAAAGGATAACATACATTTCTTCAGGTCCGTCGGTTTCATTTGGTTGGCGAGGGCCACTCAAAATGGTATTGTAAACTGTTAAATTCTGACCGGTTCCATGTGAGGCCAGTAATGGCCAAAACAAATCCAAATCGGCCATCGATGGAATAATCTTTTCGATGCCCACAATGGCAATATGTATTTTCGGGAAAGTGGTACTCAGTCGGGCATTTCCCTCGTTTTCTGTAATGGCGATACTTCCTGTATCAGCAATTAAAAAGTTGCCTCCGCTGATGCCGATATCAGCATTTAAGTATTTGTCGCGAAGTAATTCTCTTGCTTTTTGAACCAATTGCGGTGGTGTTGCATCAATTGGAGTTCCGAATTTATCGTGGAATAATTTTGCAATATCCGTTGCGCTTAAGTGCATTGCGGGGGTAACGATATGATAAGGAGCCTGCCCGAGTAACTGAACAATGTATTCGCCTAAATCACTTTCTAAGGATTCAATTTGATTACTTTCCAAAAAATCATTCAAATGAATTTCTTCGGTGGTCATCGATTTAGATTTGATAACCGTTTTGCCGTTATTCCTCTTAATAATTTTCAGAATTTCCTGCTGGGCCTCTTCAGCATCATTTGCCCAGATTACTTTTCCGCCTCTGCGTTGAAAGTTAGATTCAAATTCAGGAAGGAATTTATCGAGATTTTCCATCACACGCCATTTAATAACGTGCGCTTTCTTTTTCGATGCCTCGAGGTTTTCAAATTTCGATAAGCCGCGTTCTACTGCCGTGTTGTATTTGCCAATATTGTAATTAATGGTTTTACGATGCGGTAAATCGAAAGCTTTCTCATCAGATTTCTCTAAAAATTCCTCTTCAGTCTTCATCATAACTCAAAGATAGGAATTTCTATTGCCGCCAAAAGTAATGTGCATAAAAAAGCCCCGATTGTAATATCGGGGCCAAATATTTTTACTTTATTATTTCTTTGGATTGCCTTTCCCATCCATATCAACTACGGGGCGCTTAGCCTGATTGGCTAATTCCCAAGCTATATAGTAGGTCAAGTGCGCTCTTTTTGCCAACAATGGGAAGTTGATTTTACTTACTTCATCGCCTGGTCTGTGGTAATCTTGTTGTAACATACCATCGTAGAAGAAAATAATCGGAATACCTAATTTCGCAAAGTTGTAATGGTCTGAGCGATAATAAATTTGCTCAGGGTCTTTAGGGTCGTCATATTTAAAATCCAGTTTCATTTTAGTATAGGTCGCATTAACTCTATCTTGTAAAGTAGCTAAATCGCTGCTTAACATTTTTGAACCTACCGAATAAATGTAGTTTGCCGAATCAGGTTTACCTAAATATTCTTCGCCAATACGGCCAATCATATCTGTATTTAAATCGGCAATTGTATTTTCTACAGGGAATACAGGATGCTCTGAATACCACTCAGAACCCCAAAGTCCTTTTTCTTCACCAACTACAGTCATAAATAAAATGCTGCGTTTTGGTCCTTTACCAGCTTTTTTAGCGTCCATAAAAGCTTTCGCCATTAATAAAACGCCTGTTGTTCCTGAACCATCATCATCAGCGCCGTTGTTAACTTTGTCAGTTGCGTTAGGGTCATTAACCAATCCAATATGGTCATAGTGACCGGTTAAAACCAAAACTTCTTTTTTAAGTACAGGGTCAGAACCTTCTAAAAAACCTAAAACATTTTCACATCTAACGGGTGTTTCTGTTTTAGCTGCACTTGCAGAAAACGGAACATTTAAAACTTGCGAAGCAGGAGCCTGACTGTCAACAATTTTCTTTTGTAAATCGGCAACTGTTGTGTTCGATGCTTTTAATAATTCATTCGCAACTGCTGTTGAAATTGAAATACGTGGTACATCATTTTGTTTTTGAGCCTCAATAGCAGCATTGGTTTTAATCATTACTCTGCCCTTATTTTGAGTCATCTTGGTGTTTTCAGTAATTCTATCCACCATCGGGTCGATAAGAATAATTGCTTTCACCTGATTTTCAGCAAAATATTTTGCTCTTGCTTCAAGCATTGCACGGTAAGCTGCTCTGTCAACTCTTGTACCCGCTTTAACAGTTGGGTCGCCCGCACTGAACATCATTACAACTTTACCTTTAATATCAGTTCCTGCGAAATCGTTATAACTACCTTTGTTTATTGCGTAACCAACGAAAACGATTTGGTCTGTTGAAAAAGTAAAACCTTTATCACTGATTAAGCTTGGAGAAACAACGTAGTCTTTTTGATATTCTTTAGGCTGGCCATTTACAGTTACCTGACTTTGTTTCAAAGTAACGTTTACCAAATCAATTTTCTGGAAATATTCACCATTAACAGGGCCTTTCAATCCAATTGATTTAAAATAATTGCGAATGTAATCAGCCGCCATCCATGCACCTTTCGTACCTGTTTCGCGACCTTCATATTCATCAGAAGCTAAAACAGAAAGATGTTTCAATCCATCAGCAGGATTAATAGCTTTACTAAACCTTATTGCATCCTTATTCGGAACAAGTGGTTTTACTTGAGCAAAGCAGCCAATACTAAGTACTGATGCAAGGCCAAGGGTTAGAAATTTTTTATTCATTATGTAGTAAAAGTTAGTTTCTTAATTTTAGCAGGATATTTTTTCGACCCTGTTTTGGTGGCGACCACCTTCAAATTCGGTGTTTAAAAATGTTGTTGTAATTTCTTTAGCAAGTTCTTCAGATACAAACCGTGCGGGGATACATAAAATGTTGGCGTCATTATGTTTTCTAACCAGAGATGCAACTTCATTCTCCCAACATAATCCCGCTCTTATTCCCTGATGTTTATTTGCTGTTATCGCAACACCGTTTGCCGAACCGCAAAGCAAAATACCATATTCAAATTCGCCGCTTTCTACTGCAGAAGCAACGGGATGTGCAAAATCCGGGTAGTCAACAGAATCTAAAGAATAGGCTCCAAAGTCTTTAATTTCATAGTCTGAAAGAAAATCTTGTAACACTTCCTTATATTCAAAACCAGCATGGTCTGAACCAATTGCAATTTTAATTTTGGTATTTGCCATCTGCTAAATTTATAGAGAATTATGAAATCTGTTCGTAATGTTTTTGTTAGTTAGCATAGAAAGCCGCATCAGCTTTTTTTTTCTTTCTTTCGATGAATGCTGAAACGAAAATACTTAATTCATATAACAAGAACAACGGCGTCGCAACAATTAACATCGTCATAATATCCGGCGTTGGCGTTACAATAGCGGCAATGATTAAAATAATTACGGCTGCATATCTTCTGCTCGAACGCATTAATTTCGGGGTCATTAAGCCGAGTTTCGATAAAATAAAAATGATAACCGGCAACTCAAAAATGATACCCGTTCCTAAGGTTAAAGTCGCAACTGATGATAAATAGGAGTCGACCGTGAAAGTATTTTTAATTTCTGCACTTACAGTATAACCTGTTAAAAAGTTTACTGATAACGGACAAACTACGAAGTAGCCGAATAAAATACCTATTACAAAAAGAACAGATGCGAAGAACACAAAACCACTTGCAGATTTACGCTCGTTTTCATGTAAAGCAGGTTTAATAAAACGCCAAATTTCCCACAATAAATAAGGAAAACCTACAACTATACCGCACATTACACAAACGTTTAGCTGCAGGTTAAACTGACCCGCCATTTCCGTATTGATAATTTCACCGTTAATTTTGGTGATACACATATCTTTACCAAGTGATGGGAAATGTTCAACCAGTTTACACATCATTCTGTAAGTCCAGAAATCGGGTTTTTTAGGGCCGAAAATTATCTTATCAAGAATTTCTTCATTGAAGTAAAAGGCGATACCTGTAAAAACAGCGATGGCGATTACGGCTCTGATTAAGTGTTTGCGGAGAACATCAAGATGGTCGAAGAAAGACATTTCTGCTTCTAAAGTTGTGCTCTTTTGTCCGATAGCTTTTGTAAGTAGTGATTTTTTAGTGTCGCTCATGTTGAAAACAAAAATACCATTCTAAATGAATAGAATGGTATTTACGTGTTAAATATAGAAATAGTTTATATTATTCTGAAAATTCAAACGTTTCCATAAACTTTGTTGTGAAATTTCCTGCTCTGAAGTTCGGGTCTTTCATCAACTGTAAGTGAAATGGAATAGTTGTTTTTACACCTTCAATTACAAATTCGCCCAAGGCACGTTCCATTGTGCAAATTGCTTCTTCGCGTGTTTGAGCAACGCAAATTAATTTTGCAATCATCGAATCGTAGTTTGACGGAATCTGATAACCTGCGTAAACATGCGTATCTACACGTACACCATGACCACCGGGTGAGTGGAAATTAGTGATTTTGCCCGGTGAAGGACGGAAATTATTTGCAGGGTCTTCTGCATTTATACGACATTCAATTGCATGAAGTCTTGGAAAATAATTTTTACCTGAAATTGGTATACCTGCAGCAACTTTTATTTGCTCTTTAATTAAGTCGAACTCTATAACCTCTTCTGTGACCGGGTGTTCAACCTGGATACGGGTATTCATTTCCATGAAATAGAAATTGCGATGTTTATCAACCAAAAATTCGATTGTTCCGGCGCCTTCATAATTCACAGCCATTGCACCTTTAATTGCAGCTTCACCCATTCTCACACGAAGCTCATCCGTCATAAACGGAGACGGAGATTCTTCAACTAACTTTTGGTGACGACGTTGAATTGAGCAATCGCGTTCTGAAAGGTGACAAGCTTTTCCAAACTGATCGCCGATAATCTGAATTTCGATGTGGCGTGGGTCTTCAATATATTTTTCTAAATATAAACCATCGTTACCAAATGCAGCACCGGATTCCTGACGGGCACTGTCCCAAGCATTTTCAAAATCTTCATCTTTCCAAACTACACGCATACCACGGCCACCACCACCGGCAGTAGCTTTAAGAATAACCGGATACCCCATTTCGTTGGCAATTGCAATACCTTCTTTAACGCTGGTAAGCAAACCCTCAGAACCGGGAATGGTTGGAACGCCTGCAGTTTTCATGGTTTCTTTTGCCGAAGCCTTATCGCCCATTCCATTAATTTGCTCAGGTGTGGCACCGATGAATTTAATACCATACTCACGGCAAATATTTGAAAACTTAGCGTTTTCAGATAAAAAACCGTAACCGGGATGGATTGCATCAGCATTGGTCAGTTCCGCAGCTGAAATAATATTCGGGATATTTAAATAAGAATCTTTACTTGGTGGCGGGCCAATACAAACAGCCTCATCAGCAAAACGTACGTGTAAACTCTCTCTGTCTGCAGTAGAATAAACAGCAACTGTTTTGATGCCCATTTCCTTACACGTACGGATGATACGCAAAGCGATTTCGCCCCTGTTGGCAATTAGTATTTTTTTAAACATAATTTTTCCTTTTCGTCTATCGTTTCAATTAGAAACGATTTCAAATGCCATGGTCCGTGTCTCCACGAACTATTATTCTATCGGTTCGTGGAGACACAAAACCGAGGCTTAATTAAAGACGGTTTACTAAATAGGTTCTACTAAAAACAATGGTTGGTCGTACTCAACCGGTGATGCATTATCTACCAGGATTTTAACGATACGGCCTGAAACTTCACTTTCAATCTCGTTGAAAAGTTTCATTGCTTCAATGATACAGATTACCTTACCGGTTGCAACTTCATCACCGACGTTAACAAACATTGGCTTGTCAGGGCTTGATGAGCGGTAGAAAGTACCAATCATCGGCGATTTAATTGTAATGTATTTCGAAGTATCTTCCGCCGCTGGAACAGCCGGAGTTGAAGCAGCAGGTGCAGTAGGAGCTGTGGCAACCGGTGCTGCTGCTTGTAAAAGCGGAGCTTGTGGTACAGTAGCATGCACAACTGTTGGTGCCTGGTTTGTTTTGATGGTGATTTTAAAATTCTCTTGCTCGATTGCAACTTCATTTACACCTGAACGAGAAACAAATTTAATCAGTTCCTGTATTTGTTTGATATCCATTTTTTAGGCTAGTTATTGTAAAAAATAGTGTTTATTGAATTAACTAAGTTATACTTTTTTTGTTTTAAATTTAATAAGTTCTCCGGTTGATTATTAACAGTTTAAAGTTATTGGTTTCATACTTTAAACTAAAAATCGATTGAGAATTAGTTGGTGTCGTATGCCCACTTAAGGTAAACAGAACCCCATGTGAAACCGCCACCAAATGCTGCCAAAACAATGTTATCGCCTTTTTTCAACCTGCTTTCCCATTCCCATAAACATAAAGGAATTGTTCCGTTTGTAGTATTACCATAACGCTCAATGTTAATCATAACCTTATCGGTTGTTACGCCCATACGGTTTGCGGTAGCATCAATAATACGCTTGTTGGCCTGGTGAGGCACTAACCATGCAACGTCATCAGCTGTTAAGCTATTGCGTTCCATAATTTCTGCAGCAACATCTGCCATATTGGTTACGGCAAATTTGAAAACCGTAGGGCCTTCCTGATGTGCATAATGCTCTCTCGCATCAATTGTTTCGTGTGTTGCAGGTTTAACTGAGCCACCTGCTTTCATTCCTAAGAAATCTCTTCCCGAACCATCTGTTCTTAAAATCGAATCCTGAATTCCTAAACCTTCTTCATTAGGTTCCAATAAAGCACATCCGCAACCGTCACCAAAAATGATACAAGTTGTACGGTCTTCATAATTAATAATTGATGACATTTTATCGCCGCCAACAACTAAAACTTTTTTATGTCTCCCTGATTCAACAAATGAAGCGCCTGTGGAAAGGCCGAAAATAAAGCCGGAGCAAGCAGCCTGTAAATCATAACCCCAGGCATTTGTGGCGCCGATTTTATCAGCTAAAACATTAGCCGTTGCAGGGAAAGTAAAATCGGGGGTAGTGGTGCAAAAAATAATCAGTTCGATTTCCTTTGCATCAATACCTCTTTTTTTAAGCAAGCCATTTACAGCATGTACTGCCATATCTGATGTGCCTAAACCTTCTCCTTTTAAAATTCTGCGCTCTTTAATCCCCGTTCTGCTGGTAATCCATTCATCCGAAGTATCAACCATGGTTTCTAACTCTGCGTTTGTAAGCACATAGTCGGGGACGTAACCATTTACTGCCGTGATAGCAGCGTGAATTTTACTCATTTTAAAAATTTTAATAAATTATTTAAATGCCATTCTTATTTTCTCAACCAATCCTGTAGTTATCATTTCTCTGGATTGAAGAACCATGTTTTTTACCGCCAGCGGACTTGAAATTCCATGTCCGATAACAACTGGCGCATTAACGCCTAAAACCGGACTCCCGCCGTATTGTTCATAATTAAAGCGATCGAAAAACTCATCTTTCAAACCCTTTTTGATGGTAATTACATAAAATGATTCTGCGAGTTTAAGCATTACATTTCCGGTAAAACCATCGCAAACAATTACATCCGACTTATCATTAAACAAATCTCTGCCTTCTACATTACCAACGAAATTAAAAAGATTAGTTTCTTTCATTAACGGGAAAGTAGCCATGCTTAGCATATTGCCTTTCTCGTCTTCTTCGCCAATATTCATTAAAGCAACTCTTGGATTGTTTATTTTGAACAAATTTTCAGCATATAAGCTGCCCAAGACGCCGAATTGTAAAAGAATATCTGGTTTGCAATCTGCATTGGCGCCAACATCTAATAATAAACCGGTGCCGCCTTTAAGTTTTGGTAAAATGGAACATAAACATGGGCGGATAATGCCCGGAATAGTTTTAACGCTAAAAACGGCGCCAACTAACATAGCGCCAGAATTACCAGCACTTGCAAAAGAATCGATTTTGCCCTCTTTTAAAAGGTTAAACCCAACTGCAATGCTTGAGTTTGGTTTTTGAACTATGGCTTTGGTAGGATGTTCACCCATACCAATAACTTCATCAGTATGAACGTATTCAAAGTGATCCGGATTAAATCCTTCTTCTGCGAGAATTGGTTTAATCTGTTCGGTATCGCCGATAAGAACAATATGTTCCCCAGCGTTTAGCGATTGATGAGCTGCTATTGCTCCTAAAACAATTGCTTTAGGAGCATAGTCTCCGCCCATTATGTCGAGGCCTATTTTCATAGAAAAAATCTGTCTGTGTTAGTTCTAGGTTAATCCTAAAATTTTCAGTTGACTAAGGTATGACTAAAGCCGCTGAAAACACAAACAATTTTTTAAGAAAATTACCCGATTTGAGTATTTTCGATAACCAATTTACCGTTATAGTATAGGTTACCATCAACGTT
>Ga0160472_100630_pt1 | contig 18513 bp, 16 predicted proteins | sample HID1973M_E11MG_FD_108267 | JGI IMG/M metagenome (GOLD analysis project Ga0160472, IMG submission 108267) | Enriched mosquito-associated microbial communities from UW Madison campus, WI, USA - HID1973M_E11 MG | ecosystem: Host-associated > Arthropoda: Insects > Digestive system > Unclassified ... | reverse complement strand
TCGCTGGCAAGCCAGCTCCTACAAAATGAAGGCGGTCTTGAGCCTTGCACCCGGCTGGCGGGCCTCATCGCTGGCAAGCCAGCTCCTACAAAACGAAGGCGGTCTTGAGTCTTGCACCCGGCTGGCGGGACTCATCGCTGGCAAGCCAGCTCCTACAAAACGAAGGCGGTCTTGAGCCTTGCGCCCGGCTGGCGGGACTCATCGCTGGCAAGCCAGCTCCTACAAAACGAAGGCGGTCTTGAGCCTTGCGCCCGGCTGGCGGGCCTCATCGCTGGCAAGCCAGCTCCTACAAAACGAAGGTGGTCTTGAGTCTTGCACCCGGCTGGCGGGCCCCTTCGCTGGCAAGCCAGCTCCTACAAAACGAAGGTGGTCTTGAGCCTTGCACCCGGCTGGCGGGCCCCTTCGCTGGCAAGCCAGCTCCTACAAAACGAAGGCGGTCTTGAGTCTTGCACACGGCTGGCGGGACTCATCGCTGGCAAGCCAGCTCCTACAAAAAGAAGGTGGTCTTGAGTCTTGCACCTGGCAGACGGGCCCCTTCGCTGGCAAGCCAGCTCCTACAAAACGAAGGTGGTCTTGAGTCTTGCACCCGGCAGAGGGGCCCCTTCGCTGGCTAGCCAGCTCCTACAAAGCCGCGGGGATTAAGCGAGTTCTGCTACCACATCGGCCAACGCCTTCGCCGGATCCGCCGCCTGGCTGATCGGGCGGCCGATGACCAGGTAGTCGGAACCGGCATCCAGGGCCTGGCGCGGGGTGAGGATGCGGCGCTGGTCGTCCTGGGCGCTGCCCGCCGGGCGAATCCCCGGGGTCACCAGTTGCAGCGACGGGTGCGCGGTTTTCAGGGCCTGGGCTTCCAGCGCCGAGCACACCAGGCCATCCATCCCGGCTTTTTCCGCCAATGCCGCCAGACGCAGTACCTGCTCCTGGGGTTCGATGTCCAGGCCGATACCGGCCAGGTCTTCGCGCTCCATGCTGGTCAGCACGGTCACGCCGATCAGCAACGGCTTGGGACCTGTGCGCTGGTCGAGCACCTCACGGCACGCGGCCATCATGCGCAGGCCACCGGAGCAATGCACGTTGACCATCCACACGCCCATCTCCGCAGCCGCCTTGACGGCCATGGCGGTGGTATTCGGGATGTCGTGGAACTTGAGGTCGAGGAACACTTCGAAACCCTTGTCACGCAGGGTACCGACGATTTCCGACGCGCAGCTGGTGAACAGCTCCTTGCCGACCTTGACCCGGCACAGCTTCGGGTCCAACTGATCGGCCAGCTTCAGTGCGGCGTCACGGGTAGGGAAATCCAGGGCGACGATGATAGGAGTCTGGCAGGCGGACATGAGTGGGCTCTCAGGCAAGTCGAAATCGGCGCGCATTGTAGCGGAACCAGCGACGCTGCGGGACCCGATGATCGGTAAATCGTCGCCCGCGCCCAGACAAGACTAGCTTGCCTGTCAATTGTGTCGACTCCGATACAGACAGGACACGCCGGCAACACCCGGGCCCGATACCTTCGGCAGCCGCAACGACAGCACTTCCCGCCTGCGGGCCGGACGCCTATGCTGGAACCACGACCTTGCAGCCATCTTTGTGGTTTGCAGCCTGACTGGCAGATGAATTCACGCATGCAAAATACCCTGACTCCCGTGAAGGACGATCAAAAGCTGCCCGGCGACGACAAGCGCTGGAGTATTCGCGCCCTGATCGTCGACGATGACGTTCCCATTCGCGAACTGATGATCGACTACCTCGCCCGGTTCAACATCCACGCCAGCGGCGTAACCGATGGCGCCGCCATGCGCGCGATGTTGCCGACGGAGCATTTCGACGTCGTGGTACTCGACCTGATGCTGCCCGGTGAAGACGGCCTGTCGCTGTGCCGCTGGTTGCGTGCCGAGTCGGACATCCCGATTCTGATGCTCACCGCCCGCTGCGAACCTACGGACCGGATCATCGGCCTGGAACTGGGTGCCGACGACTACATGTCCAAGCCGTTCGAGCCACGGGAGCTGGTGGCACGGATTCAAACCATCCTGCGCCGGGTGCGGGACGATCGCGTTGAACAGCGGGCGAACATCCGCTTCAACAACTGGCGCCTGAACAGCGTGCTGCGCCAGGTCATTTCCGACAATGGCCTGGTGGTACCGCTGTCCAATGCCGAGTTCCGCCTGCTGTGGGTGTTCATCGAGCGGCCCCATCGGGTCCTCAGCCGTGAACAGCTGCTGGACGCCGCGCGCGGTCGGTCGATTGAAGCCTTTGATCGCAGCATCGACCTGTTGGTGTCGCGCCTGCGGCAGAAACTGGGTGACGATCCGAAGGCACCACAACTGATCAAAACAGTGCGTGGCGAAGGCTACCTGTTCGATGCCCGGGAAATTGGCTGATGCGCGGGCGCTTCGATACGCTGTTCGGTCGCCTGTTTGGCGTACTGCTTCTGGCGATCGTTCTTGCGCACATGCTGGCCTTCGCCTGGTTTCATCACTACGGACCGCCGCCTCCGCCTGCGCCGCCGGAGTTTTCCGAAGGCCTGGATAACCCTCCGCCACCACTGGACCCGCGTTTTGCCGAAAGGCCGCCGCGCCCCTGGTTCGGCGGCCCCCTGGTCCCTCTCACCTTCCAGATGATCGCGCTGGTCATCGCCGCCTGGTACGGCGCCAAATTGCTGAGCCGGCCGATCCGTCGACTGAGCGATGCCGCCGAACGTTTAAGCGAAGACCTCGACAGCCCGCCCCTGGATGAATCAGGCCCGCGGGAAGCACGGCAAGCGGCAACCACTTTCAACAAAATGCAACGGCGCCTCATTGAACAGCTCAAGCAGCGCTCGCGCATGCTCGGTGCGGTGTCCCACGACCTGCGCACCCCGCTGTCGCGGCTCAAGCTGCGCCTGGAACAGATCGACGACGAGAAACTGCAAGGCCAGATGCGCCAGGATCTGGACGATATGATCAGCATGCTCGACGCCACCCTCACCTACCTGCACGACCAGCGCACCAGCGAAGCCCAACAGTGGATGGACGTGCAGGCGCTGGTGGAATCTCTCAGCGAAAACGCCCAGGACCAAGGTGCCGATGTCCAGGTCAGCGGCCACTGTGCGCCGCTGCAGGTGCAGCCGATGGCCCTGCGTTCCTGCCTCAACAACCTGCTGGACAACGCCCTGCGCTATGCCGGGCAGGCGCTGATCACGCTGGAAGACCATCGCGAACAACTGGTGATTCGGGTAATCGACCGTGGGCCCGGCATCGCCGCGGACCAGCGCGAGGCGGTGTTCGAGCCGTTTTTTCGCCTTGAAGGCTCACGCAATCGCAATTCCGGTGGCGTCGGTCTGGGCATGACCATTGCCCGTGACGCGGCGCAACGTCTGGGTGGGCAGTTGCGCCTGGAGGAAACACCGGGCGGAGGTTTGACAGCAGTCATTGACCTGCCGCGTCCCTAAGCCCGCCAACCCGCCCCCTGTAGGAGCCGGCTTGCCGGCGAAGGCGGAGTGTCAGGCGAGAGGGATGCCGGATGTGCCGGCCTCCTCGCTGGCAAGCCAGCGCCTACAGTTATTCGTGGTCAGCGTTCAGGGCCGGCGATCTTCAACCCGGGCCTGACTGTTGCTCCAGTCGGTCAACAGGCTGTAGGCCACCGCCAGCAAGGTCGGGCCAATGAACAGGCCGATGAAACCGAAGGCAATCAGGCCGCCAAACACCCCCAGCAGCACGATCACCAATGGCAGGTTGCCGCCCCGGCTGATCAGGTACGGCTTGAGCACGTTGTCGACGCCACTGATGACGAACGTCCCCCAGGCGCCCAGGAACACCGCCATGCCGTATTCGCCTTTCCAGGCCAGCCAGGCGGTGGCCGGAATCCACACCAGCGGCGGCCCCATGGGAATCAGGCTGAGCATGAAGGTGACGATACCGAGCACCAGCGCCCCCGGTATCCCGGCGATCAGGAAACCGATGAGGGCCAGTACGGCCTGGGCAGCGGCAGTGCCGATCACCCCGTTGACGACCCGCTGCACAGTGCCGGCCACCAGCTCGATGTAATAACCGGCGCGCTGACCGATCAGGCGCTCCAGCAAGCCGTGCACGAACGCCGCCAGCCGCGGCCCGTCGCGATAGAAAAAGAACACGAAGACGATACTCAGGGTCAGTTCGAGTATGCCGCCGCCGATCTGCGCACTGCGCGCCAGCAACCAGTTGCCGACCTGACCCAGGTACGGCTTGAGCCCCTGGATCATCGCCGCGCCTTGCTGGTCGATGCTGTTCCAGATATGCACCAGGCGCTCACCCACCAAGGGAATCGAGCCCAGCCAGACCGGCGCTTCGGGCAGGCCGTCAACCTGTACGTCCTTGATGAAGACCGTGGCATCACGTACGTGATCGGCGAGGTTGAATCCCAGCCAGACCAGGGGCGCGGCCACCAGCACCATCCAGCCCAGGGTCAGCAAGGCCGCCGCCAGGGATTCGCGGCCATTGAGCCAGCGGGTCAGCAGGCGCATCAACGGCCAGCTGGCGAAGGCCAGCACTGCGCCCCAGAACAATGCCGACCAGAACGGCGCCATCACCCACAGACTCGCTCCGAACAGCACCACGAGCAGAATCTGCACCAACAGGCGATCATTATTGAGCATCGGCAATCTCGAAAAAGTCAGTCAGCAAAAGAGTAGGCGAACATGGCCTGCACGTTCGCCGGGTACAGCCTACCGCAATAGTTCGATGTGCAGGCCAGGGCCTTCGATGCTGCCGGTTTCGAGGCGCGCGGCGCGCACGCCCTGGACAATCAATGCCTGGCGCCAGGCTTCGGCATTGGCCCCGGAAATACTGGCCCGCAGGGTGGTGTCCAGGTTCAGGCCACGGGAGATCAGGCGCAACCAGGTGTCATCGGGCGCCTCGGTCAGCTTGGGAAAATCGAGCTCGCCGGTGCTTTTCAGCTCACGCAACAGAGTCGCCGAGGTCGGCAGCAATTCGCCCAACGGCGCTGCGGCGTCGAACTGTTCGACGTGCAGATAGGCTTTGCGATTGCCGCGGGTGATGCTGTAGAGCGCGACCAGGGTGTTGTCCCGGGGCGCGGCCAGGCGCAGCAGCAGATAGGCCTGTTGGTCGTCGGCGCCGTAGAGCTTGGCGTTGCCGAACACTTCATTGGCCCACAGGCTGCTTTCGCCGCAATCCCGGGCCTGGCACCAGAACAGCAATTGCGCATCCTGCTTCTGCAAGGCCTCGCGGGCGGCGGTGAAGGCTTCGGTGGACGAGTGTTCCGGTGGCAGCTCGTAGGTCACCGACGTGGCATTGCCACGGGCGCTGACCTGGCCGTCGAAGCGCAGCTGGCCGCTGATCTTGCGGATCGAGCCCAACGGGTAGATCCGTTCCAGCTCGGCTGCCGGACGATAATCGACAATCTGTGCATCGGTCATGCGCGGCACAATGGGTAAATCCTGACTGCCCGGGATATCGGCGGCAAACACCAGGGGACTGAAACTGCACAGCGCCAGCAAACGGATGGATCGCATAGATAGACTCATCGGATCAGCATGGCCTGGGCACCCTGGATGACGGTGGTTTCATCGGGGCGCGGCGGCACCTGCACACCACGCTGCACGGCCGGGCGAGCCGCCAGGTTGGCCATCCAGCGTTGCAGTGCGTCCAGGCCGTCCACCGAAACGCCGGACCATTCATGACCCCGCACCCAGGGATAGGTCGCGATGTCGGCGATGCTGAAGGCGTCGGCAAGAAACTCAACACTCTGCAGACGACTGTCGAGCACTTCGTATAGGCGGCGGGTTTCGTGCTGGTAACGATCGATGGCGCCCTGGAGTTTTTCCGGAAAGTAGCGGGTGAACACATTGGCCTGGCCTTGCATCGGGCCGATGCCGCCCATCTGGAACATCAGCCACTGCAACACCACCGAGCGCCCTTTCGGGTCGGCGGGCATGAGCTTGCCGGTCAGCTCGGCGAGATAAATCAGAATGGCGCCGGATTCGAACACGGCAAAATCGCCATTGGCGCGGTCGACAATCGCCGGAATCCGGCCATTGGGGTTGATTGTGAGGAAGTCCGCGGACTTCTGTTCCTTCCTGCAGAAATTCAAGGCGTGCACGGTGTACGGCAGGCCGAGTTCCTCGAGCACGATAGAGACCTTGTGGCCATTAGGGGTCGCAGCGGTGTAGAGATCTATCATGGTTGTCTCCCATTTCAACCCGCCCAGCCTCGACAGTTGCCCCCCGCAAGTCAAGGAATGGCGAAGAACCGATTGAAACAGTCTGCGACAAGATCGGCGCCGGATTCGTCATTGAGGTGCAAATGATGGCCGCCAGGCAGCTGTTCACGGCTAAAGGGTAGACGTTCCAGCAGATCGACATGTTTGGCCAGCATGCCATCGGCGGCGACCAGCAGTTTTGCCGGACAACTGACCCGCTGCACAAAGGCCATGGCTTGCTCGCTGGTCAGGCGCAACGGTGACGGTAACGTCAGGCGGCTGTCGGTGCGCCAGGTGTAGCCGCCCGGTACCGGCATCAGCCCGCGCTGGGCCAGCAGTTCTGCCGCTTCGCGACTGACCGCCACCGCACCTTTCATGCGTGCTTCGATGGCGCGATCGAGGGTGCTGTAGACCGGCTTGCGCTTGTCCCGCAGGTCCAGTTGGGCCTGAAGGGCGTTACCCATACGCTCGGCAGCGTTGTCCGTGGTGTCCGTCGGCGGAATGAGTCCGTCAATCAACGCCAGATGGGTGACGCGCTGTGGAAGCGACCCGGCGATGATCAAAGAAGCAATGGCGCCCATGGAGTGCCCGAGCAAGGCAAAGCGCTTCCAGCCCAGCTGTTCGGCCACTTGCAGGACGTCGTGGGCATAGTCCCACATGGCGTAGCCGGCGCCCGGCGGGCGGTGTCCGGAATGACCGTGACCGGCCATGTCCAGGGCGATGATGCGCAGCCCCTTGAGCTTGGGCGCCAGGCGCGCAAAGCTGTTGGCGTTGTCCAGCCAGCCATGCAGGGCAATCACCGGCAAGCCGTCTTCCGGGCCGAACAAGTGCGCCGCCAGCTCGATGTGCGGCAGGTTCAGGCGGACTTCTTCGACGACTGTGTTCATGCGCAATCCTGCTGTTGGCGGCCATCCCAGCGACCGAACAGCGCCTTGAGCAATGACGCGGTGTCCAGGGGGCGTTCGAGGGGAAACATGTGGCCGCCGGGCATGCTCAGGGCTTCACCCAGCGGCAGGCGGCCAACCGAACTGGTGTGATGACGCATCACCACGCGGCTCTTGTGCCCGCGCACCACCGCCAAAGGCACGTTGAGCTTGCGCATGCTGCCCGGGCTGGTGTGCGGCACGCCACGGTAGATGCTGATTTCCGTGGCCGGGTCGAAACGCAGGCGCAGCTTGTCGCCCACTTGATGCAGGCCGTGCTGCAGGTAAGCGTCGAAACACTCCGGATCGAAGCCGCGAAACAGGGTCTTGCCGGCGAAATAACGGCGGGCGCTTTCCAGGTCGGCAAACTCTTCACGACGCCCCAGGGTGCGTCCGGCCGGGGTCAGGCGATCGATGAAACCGAAACGCTTGGCTGCGCGGATGACCCATTGATCGGTACGGGTCAGCACCGGCGAATCGAGCATGACCACGCCGCGATACAGCTCCGGGCAACGCAAGGCCGCGTGCAGGTGCAGCACGCCACCAAAGGAATGTCCGACGCCCCATACCGGTTGCGATTGTTGACGCAGGTGATGGATCAGCTCATCCACCAGGTTGTACCAGTTGTCGTCCGCCGGAAAACGCGGGTCATGGGCGTGCTGCTCCAGATGCGTCACCTGATATTCGGGTGCCAGCGCCGCAAACAGCTTGCCGTAGGTCCCCGAAGGAAAACCGTTGGCGTGGGCGAAAAAAATCTGCTGCGACATACCTGCAAATCCATGAGCGAAAACAAAGGCTGATTGTCCGCAAAGAAACATCTTGCAGCAATGACCGTAACTGCCAGGAATGATGACAGAGCTGCCGTGGCTATGGCGCACCTGTTATTTCTGTCAGTTGTTTGTCACCGGGATCAAGTAGATAAAAGAGCTGTCCCTCGAGCCATGGCCATACCTCAATGATCCACACCAATACTCCCGCCATCCAGGTTTTTGACCCGAGCGGGCGGAGCGTGCGCAGTGTGGCGTATCACCGCCGTGAGAACAGCTCGACACCACTGCCTTGCATCACTTCGCAGGAATATGACGGTGCCGGTCGCGCCGTTCTCAGCCGTGATCCACGCCTGTTCCGTTTGCATCAGAACGGTCAGGCGGCAGCCAGTCAGCAAAATGCGTTCAGTCTGTCGGGCGTCATCGTGCTTTCGCAAAATTGTGACGCTGGCTGGCACCTGACATTGCGCGGCGCACATGGGCAAAGTGTTGAAGGATGGGATCAGAGACTCAGCCGTTGCCGTGTTGCCTTCGACCCCCTGTGTCGCCCGCTCGCCGGTTTCGAGCGCGCGTGGCAAGGGTCGGAACGCTGTATTGCACGGTTCACCTATGCCAGTGCCGACGCCGATGCCGACCGCAACCAGCGCGGTCAGTTGATTCGTCACGACGACACCGCCGGCACCCTGTTCTTCACCGAGTTCAGTCTCAATGCTACGCCGCTTCAGCACGGCCGTGCCTTCATCGAGGACCCGCATTGGCAGGTGGACTGGCCCGAATCAGAACCTGAACGCGATGCCTTGCTCGAGCGCACTGCGGCCGTCACGCGCCATTATTGCAACGCCACCGGCGAGACGGACAGCCAGACTGACGCATTGGGCAACCGGCAGGCATTCATTCATACCCGTGCAGGCGAACTGCGCGAAACCCGTGTGCAGCTTGCCGGACAGACGTCGGAAACGACACTGGTCGAGGACATCCGCTATAACGCCTTCGCCCAGATCGAACAACAACGTGCAAGAAACGGCGTTGTTTCCTACGCGACTTATCGGCCTGAAGACGGCCGGCTGCAACACCTGAAGGCCTGCGTAACAGGTCAACCTGCCCTGCAGGACCTGACTTATGAATACGACGCTGTGGGCAACGTCACCGCCATCACCGACGCTGCCCAGGCCACTCACTTTCACCGCAACCAACGCATCGAGCCCGTCAGTCACTACCGCTACGACAGTCTCTACCGACTGATCGAGGCCAGCGGCCGACAATGGCGCAACGCGCGGGGCGGTCCACAGCTACCGGACTTCCAGTCCCCTGCCGACCCCGGACAGCTGGAGAACTACAAGCGTTTCTACACCTACGATGAAGCCGGCAACTTGATGGTCATGCAGCATCAGGCTGACAGCGCCAACCGTACCGAACGGACGGCTGTCGCCCGATTGAGTAATCAAAGCCTGCCCGAAAAGGCCAATGGCGAGTTGCCCGACGAACAGGAAATCGCCCTCGGTCATGACTTGAATGGCAACCGCACCTGGCTACAGCCGGGGCAAACCCTGCAATGGGACCTGCACAATCAGTTACGGCAGGTCGATCAGGTGGTGCGTGAAGATGAACCGAACGATTGCGAGTTTTATGTGTACGACGGCAGCGGTCAGCGCCTACGGAAAATCCGCCAGGCCTACACCGGCACACTGACCCGCACCCACGAAACCCGTTACTTGCCGGGAGTGCAAGTGCGAACCTCTGCCGACGAAACGCTCCACGTCGTGACAATCAAGGCCGGACGCAGCACGGTGCAAATCCTGCATTGGCAAAAAGGACAACCTGCCGGTATCCCTCAGGACCAACAACGTTACAACTTCTCCGATCATTTGGGATCAAGCACCCTCGAACTGGACGAAGCGGCATTACTCATCTCCCGGGAAAGTTACTACCCCTACGGTGGTACCTGTTGGTGGGCCGGGCGCAATAAGGTTGAAGCCAACTACAAGACGCTCCGTTATTCGGGACAGGAGCGCGATGCCAGCGGGCTCTACTACTATGGGTTTCGTTATTACGTGCCATGGTGCCAGCGGTGGTTGAGTGCCGATCCGAGTGGCACGTCGGACGGGCTGAATCTCTATGCCATGGTCCATGGCAATCCGGTTGGTCATGTCGATATCGCGGGGCTGGTGGACGATCACACTTTACGCGCATCGCCCCAACAACTGCGCGACGCGTCGACCTCTGCCTTTGCCCGTGATTTCATTTCCAGAGGGATAGGTGGACTGGTGCAAATGTCGACCGTTGCCGCACTTAACGCCCTGCCTGCTACGCAAGCATCCAACGACAGCCTGGCAGTAACAGCGGGCGCGATAGAAGGTTTCGCTGTCGCGTTTGTCGGCGGCGGGCTGGCGTCCAGAGTTCATCCTGGTGCGATGGTGTACGGAATGGTTTTAGGCGGCATCGCCGGAATTATGCCGGCGATCTGGAGCGCCAACAACGAAGCTGCCGATACCGAAGAAATCGAACTCAACCAGGTCGCAATCAACCGAATCGGTTTGGCGGCGGGCTCGGTTACCCGGGAACTCGTGCAACAAATACTCAGGGGACATGGATCAAACTTCCCCTGGGGCAACGTCAATGTGGGGCAACGGATACCGACTGTCTCCAGGACAGCACTTGCCTACTCCGCACTCACCGCCCTCAGCGGTGCATTCAGTCCGTTCGTGCCGGAATCCATGCGTAGCTGGATCAATCCGATGGTGGAGGGGCTGGATGGATTCATCGGCACATGGTTGCGAGGCCGCCATCCGGGAACCCGCTACAGTCCGGGGTCTCCTTCGCTACAGACACCGCCGCCGCTCGATACGCTGTATGGGGCGGCCGGCAGGGTGACCGGGTCTGTCTACGCCTATGGCATGGCGACGGCCGTTAACGCCATCACGCAACGGGTCACCGGACTACCCGAATCAGAGCGAGGGGCGCTGGTGAACACCCTGAGTGGTGGTGCAATCGGCCTGCTCAGTGGCGCTACCGAATATCGAGGTGCGATCATGCAGGCCGCTCAGGATGGATATCGTCGCCGTGACCCACAAGTCCTGAACAACATGAGTGCGGACGTTCAGACAACCAATGCCAGATTCACTGCCAGAACTCCGATCCGGAGACACAGCGTCCATGACATCTGAAAATTATGACCTGCCCGGCGGCGTCTCCCCCAACGGCACCACCGCCATGGTCAGCCGCGACACACAACTGGCCTTGCCCTCATCGCTGGAGAGGCGAATGTCCCAGACATGGGTTGTGCGGCCGATGTGAATCGGCTTGGCCACCGCTGTCACTCGCCCGCTGCGCAAGCCGCGCAGGTGATTGGCGTTGATTTCCAGGCCCACGCAATAGAATTTGCTGGAGTCGATGCACAAGTAACTGGCCATGGAGCCGACCGATTCGGCCAGCACCACCGAAGCACCGCCATGCAGCAAGCCGTAGGGCTGGTGGGTGCGGTGGTCGATGACCATGCTGGCGGTCAGGGACTCGTCGTCGAAGGCCTCGAAACGGATATCCAGCAATTCGCCGATGGTGTTTTTCTGGATAGCGTTCAACTGTTCGATGTTGGGGGTGGTACGCCACAGACTCATCGCAGAGTTTCCTTTTTGGATTTGTAATTTAATCTTGCCACAGCACGGCCTCGCTGCGCTCGCTCCACTCCTCGAAGCGCCCGCCATACGCCGCCTCGATCACATTGCGCTTGATCTTCAATGTCGGCGTGAGGAAGCCGTTTTCCACCGCCCAGCTGTCCTTGACCACCACCAGGCGACGCAAACGCTCGTGTTTGTCGAGCGCACCGTTGACCTCCTCCAGGAGTTTTTCCAGGCTCGAATGCAGACCGGCACGCGCCGCTCCACCCGCATCCTGTTGTCCGACTGCGGACAACACGCACAAGCCCAGTGGCGCAATCAGGCCATCACCGACCACACACACCTGTTCGATACGCGAATGTACAGCCAGGCGGTTTTCAATCGGGGCCGGCGCCACGTATTTGCCCTTGCTGGTCTTGAAAATTTCCTTCAGGCGTCCGGTCAGGCGCAGGTTGCCATCGGCGTCTTCCTCGCCTTTGTCGCCGGTGCGCAGAAAACCGTCTTCGGTAAGGGTGTCGGCAGTTTTCTCCGGTTCCTTGTAGTAACCGAGCATGGTCGCGCCACTGCGCACCAGGACCTCACCGGTCTCGGCGATGCGCACTTCCACTTCCGGGCAGGGCTTGCCGATCCAGCCCGGCTTGTTCTGCCCCGGCAGGCAGATGTGCGAATAACCGCAGCTTTCGGTCATGCCATAGACCTCCAGCACATCCAGCCCCAGCTTGCGGTACCACAGGAGCAGACTTTGAGGCACCGGCGCCGCCCCCGACAAGGCCACACGCAAGGCATCCAGGCCAAGACCGGCGAGGACCTTGTGCCCGACCCGCTTGCCAATGAATGGCAGGCCAAGGAGGAAATCCAGGCGTTTTGCCGGGATCTTGCTGTACACGCCCATCTGGAATTTGGTCCAGATCCGCGGCACGCCAAACAACGCGGTCGGCCGCGCGCGTTGCAGGTCGGTCAGAAACGTCTCCAGGCTCTCGGCAAAAAACACCGTCTGCCCCGTATAGATCGACGCCAGTTCGACGAACATCCGTTCCGCGACGTGGCACAGCGGCAAGTAAGACAGCAGCCGGTCCGACTCGTTGAGGCCGAACAACTGCGTACCGCGAGTAGTGGCGAAGCCCAGATTGCCGAAACTGTGCATCACGCCCTTGGGCATGCCGGTGGTGCCGGAGGTGTAGATGATGGTGGCCAACTGGTCGGCGGCGGGCTTGGGGTCGTCCTGGATCGGCGAGCTGCGTTGCAGGTCGGCCCAGCTGAAATCGAAGGTGCCGGGCGGGTGCAACGGCAGGCTGATGGTCGGCAAGTCCGGGCTGACCCCACGGGACATGCCCGGCCAGTCGTCGAGCTTGCCGATAAATGCCAAGGCCGCTTCCGAATGTTCCAGCACCTGGGCAACCGATTCGGCGGTGAGGTTGGGGTACAAGGGCACCGACACATGGCCGGCCATCCAGATCGCCAGGTCGGCAATGATCCAGTGCGCGCAATTCTTCGAGATCAGGGCGATATGGCTGCCTTGGGGCAGTTCCCGCGAACGCAGCCAATGGGCTGCGCAACGGGCCTGGTGACCGACGTCCGCCCAGGTCAGGGTCTCGACCTGGCCGCCTCCGACCGGCTGGACCAGAAAGCGCTGGCGGGGATGGCGGGCCTCACGCTCGTAGAAAACCTCCAGCGGCAAACGAAAAGCAGCAGACATGCGACTCGCTCCTGTTTTTTTGGTCTGGAGCAAGCGTAGTCAACCAAGCGGTTGCTAGGTTGACTATTTTTTCCGAAATCTTGAGGCCCCAATCGCCCTTGTGGGAGCGTGGCTTGCCCGCGATAAAGGCGCTGCGGTTTGTCAGGCAAACCGCCTTAATGCCATCGCGAGCAGGCTCGCTCCTACAGTTCAGCGTTACGGGTGCTTGATACCGCTGAGCGTCATCGACCCCACCAGCAACTCATCACCCTTGAGCTCAGCAAGGCCGGCAGTGCTGACGTGTTCAGGCGGATGCCCGGCGCCATGCTGCAGATAGCTGAGCAGATTACCCACCAGCGGGTTATGACTGACCAGCAGCACATCGCTGACCGCCACCATCTGCTCGGCGACCTTGTCCGGTTCGGTGTCCGGGGTCAGCCAGTCGACCGTACGGATTTCCGGTTCGAAACCCAGGGCGTCGCGCACCAGTTGTGCCGTCTGCTGCGCTCGCAGATAGGGGCTGGCGTAGATCGCCGTCAACGGTTGACCCATCAGCAGTGCAGCGCTGCGCAGCACTTCCTGACGGCCGTGGTCAGTCAGCTCGCGCTCCGAATCGTGGATGCGCGAACCATGGGGGACGGCTTCGCCGTGACGCAATACCCAGAGTTTCATAGTTTGGGCTCCTCATCTCGGACCGGATGCGGTGCCGGCGCCACGGCATGCGGCGCTTCACCTTCCGGCGTACGCGGCGTCGGCCAGTCGGCGAACGGCCAGGGTTTCTGGTCGCTGTGGAACGTGCCGAAACGGCCGATCTGTGCCAGGAACTGGCTCAGGCTGTCGCCGAAATTCATCAGGCTGGCACTCGGGGCGCCATAAAATAAACGATAGATCAACTGCACCAGCACGACGGCGCCAAGGATGAACTGCGCTACTTGCCAGACCACGACAAAGACGAGCATCCACAACACCCGCAGCAGGATGGATTCGTACTTGGCCTCTGTTTTCGGATCGTTCATGCGCACTCCCTGGTGCTTAGTTGAAACCACTGGTGGAAATGAAATCGACGTCGGTTTTCGGCTCGCCACGCATTAACAGACCAATGACCTGTTCCAACGTGCGACCTTCGAACAGGATCGCGTGCAGCCCGGCGACCAGCGGCATGTACACGCCTACTTCCTGAGCCTTGGCCTTGAGCACCTTGAGGGTGTTGACCCCTTCGGCGACTTCGCCCAGGCGGGTCACCGCCTCTTCCAGGCTCAGGCCCTGGCCGAGGGCAAAGCCGACCTGGTAGTTACGACTCTTGGGCGAAGAACAGGTGACGATCAGGTCACCTACCCCGGCAAGTCCCAGGAAGGTCATCGGGTTAGCGCCCTGGTTCACCGCAAAGCGGGTCATTTCCGCCAGTGCCCGGGTGATCAGCATGCTCTTGGTGTTTTCGCCCATGCCCAGTGCCACCGCCATGCCGGCGATGATCGCGTAGACGTTCTTCAAGGCGCCGCCCAGCTCCACGCCGAAGCGGTCGGCGCTGGCATAGACGCGGAAGGTTTTGCCATGCAAGGCGGTCTGGACCTGACCGCACAGCGCTTCGTCTTCACTGGCGACCACCGTCGCGGTCAGCGCATGTTCGGCGATCTCCCGTGCCAGATTGGGCCCGGACAATACGCCGATGCGCGCCTGGGGCGCGATTTCCTCGAGGATCTCGCTCATCAGCTTGAAGGTGTGGGCTTCGATGCCTTTGGTCAGGCTTACCAGCATTTTGCCGCTCAAACGGTCGGCATGGGGCACCAGCACCGCGCGCAGGGCGCTGGACGGCAAGGCGACGAAGCACAGGTCGCAGGCGTCCAGCGTGGCCACCAGGTCAGTGACCGGCGTGACGGCGGGCAGAATCTTGATGCCCTTGAGGTAGCGCGGGTTTTCGCGATTGACCCGAATGGCCTCGGCCTGCTCGGGGTCGCGCATCCACTGCAGCACCTGATGGCCGTTCTCGGCCAATAGATTAGCCACGGCGGTTCCAAAACTTCCGCCTCCCAGGACCGCAATTGGGCGCTGTTCAGTCATATGCAATCCGTTAATCCATCAATGGCGATGTCGGCATTATACGGAGCACTCCATTGGCGGCCAGCCCCGCGGTGAATTACCGATAGTTGTAGGAAGAAGACTAATAGATACACGGAAATTGCCTACATCATGAATGGAAAAGTCAACCAGCTCGGTTAACATGCGCGCCATCCATCGTTGACAGGGATGTGCTGTGACTCCGGATTCCCATAATAATGACGAGCGCCAGGTCATGTACTTCAGCGCCGAGCTGGAGCTTTAACATGCAGTGCAGCCCCGCAGGGAAGATATCCGGCCTTGGCCGACTGCTGGCTGCACTGTGCGTGTTGATCAGTTGCTTGTCCTGCAGCTTGCCAGGCCAGGCGGCGGACATTCTGCTGACGGGTATCGAAGACAACCCCGATGTGCAGGCTTTCACCCAAGCCCTGCGTGCCTTACGGCCCCAAGACAACGTGCGCTTCCAGGCCCTGGCTGATTTGCCGACGCCAGGCAAACTGCCCGAACAGACCCGCTTGATTCTGCTCGATCCGCCAAGCCTGGATTGGCGCATGCAAGACGCGCAGGGGCCGGCGACCCTGGTCTTGGGCATCAGTCGTCTGCAGGCCCGGCAACGCCTGAACAACAGATTGCCCCCGCGCCTCAGCCTGCTGTGGAGCGCCCCTCCGCCGGGTCGCCAGTTGCGCCTGGCCCGCCTGCTGCAGCCCCAGGTCAAACGGGTTGGTGTGCTCTATGACGACCACAGTGAGTTCCTGTTGAACGAACTGCGCCAGACCGCCCGCCCCCTCGGGCTTGAGCTGGTGACCGAGCGCTGGGACAACATCCATGACAGCCGCCCGTTGCAAAAACTGCTCAAAGATTGCGATGTCCTGCTCGGCCTCGACGACCCCGACTTGTACAACTCGCAAACCGCGAAGAACCTGTTGCTGAGCAGTTATGCACGGCAACTTGCGCTGATCGGCCCCAATGCCGGATTCGTCAAGGCCGGCAGCCTGGCCAGTACCTACAGCGACCAGAGCGACTGGCTGGCGATCCTCAACGAGTTGCTCGACCGCCCGCCGACGACCTGGCCTCGCACGCAATATCCGCATCGGTTCAAGGTCGCCAGCAACCCGCAGGTGGCCCGCGCATTGGGCATCGGACAGATAAACGACGCGTCAGTCGCGACATTGCTGGCAGAAGGAGAACGCCACCCATGAGCTTTCGTCGCCGCTGGGACATAAACACCCGCACGCAATTGATCAGCCTCGGCCCTGCCCTGCTGCTGACCCTGATGTTGATCAGCTTCTTTACCTTTGTGCGCATCCAGGATCTGCGCCAGGAGATCACCCACACCGGCCAATTGATTGCCAATCAGTTGGCCCCCGCCGCCGAGTACGGGGTGATCTCCGGCAACAGTGAAGTCCTCGAAAGCCTGCTCAAGGCCACGCTGGCCACACCCAACGTGCGCTTCCTGGAAATTCAGGACAGCGCCAACCGGGTGCTGGTGTACGTCGAGCAACCCGATGAACACCACAATCGCCCGCAACAGGTCGAAGTGTTCCAGGCCCCGGTACGCCTGCAACGAATCGCCTTGCACAATGATTTCTTCCAGAGCGGCAAAACCGCCACCGCCCCGAAGGAGGATTACCTGGGCCGGGTGATTGTCGGACTGTCCAGTGATGCCTTCAGTCTGCGCCAGCAGGAAATCCTGCTCAAGGCGGCGATCCTGGCGATGTTTGCGTTGCTGTTCACCTTTCTCGTGGCCCGGCGCCTGGCCAGCAGCCTGTCACAACCGATCCGCGACATCGGCAATGCGGTCAAGGCGATCCAGCAAGGCGATTACCAGCGACCGCTGCCCATTGTCGACGACGCCGAACTGGGCGCGCTGTCGCAACACATCAACAACCTCGCCAGTGCGCTTGAACTGGCCAGCCGCGAACAGCATCAGGCCATGGCGCAATTGATCCAGACCCGTGAAGAAGCGGAAAAGGCCAACAACGCCAAATCCGATTTCCTCGCCATGATGAGCCATGAACTGCGTACGCCGATGAATGGCGTACTGGGCATGCTGCAGCTGCTGGAAACCACCGAGATGACCGAGGAGCAGGTCGAATACGCGGCGCTGGCGTCGGAGTCCACCGAACACCTGCTCAAAGTGATCAACGACATTCTCGACTTCTCGCGCATCGAACGCTCGGAGCTGGAGCTGGAACACATCGGATTCAACCTCGCCGAGCTGATCGGCAGTTGCGCCCAGTCGTTCCAGCACAGCGCGGCGCAACGCAAGCTCGATCTGCAACTGCACATCCCCGATGACCTGCGCCCGTTGCAGGTCAAGGGCGATCCGACGCGCATCCGCCAAATACTGGTCAACCTGGTCGGCAATGCCCTGAAGTTCACCGAGCAGGGTCGCGTCACCATCGAATCGCAGTGGCAGTCACTGGATCACGAACTGCTGTGGTTCACCTGCACCGTACGCGACAGCGGTATCGGCATCCCGGCTGACAGCCTGGAACTGATGTTCAACGCCTTTCAGCAGGCCGACAGTTCGATCTCCCGGCGTTACGGCGGCACCGGCCTGGGCTTGCCGATTGCGCGCACCCTCGCCGAACGCATGGGCGGCACCTTGCGCGCCCAGAGCGAGGAAGGCGTGGGGTCGGTGTTCACCCTGGAAATCCCGCTGGCCCTCGATCAGCAGACGCGACCGAGCCCGGTCCCGCGTACGCCGACCGGCAACAGCAACGGCGAAGGGCGTAACGTGCTGCTGGTCGAGGACAACCCGGTCAACCAGACCGTCATTGAGGCGATGTTGCGCAGCCTGGGCTTCAAGGTCAGCATTGCCGGCGACGGCGAGCAGGCGGTGCGCAGTGCCGAAAGCCTGATCTTCGAAGCGATCCTGATGGATTGCCGGCTGCCGATCGTCGATGGCTACGAAGCCACCCGCCTCATTCGCCAGCTGCCCGGCTGCACCGATCTGCCAATCATCGCCCTGACCGCCAACGCCTTGCAGGGTGACCGCGAAGCCTGTCTGTCGGCGGGCATGAACGATTATCTGGCCAAGCCATTCAAACGAGCTGATTTGCAGCAAATTATGCAGCGATGGGTGCAGTAGTGCAGGCCTTTCGACCATCTGCGACTGGCGTGAAAGGCGAAAGTGCGGCAGTCTTAGGCACCTCGACAAGCCCGAAAAGGGGCTTGAATAATAATTTCAGTGCACAAGTGTACATTCATGTCCCTTGTGCTGTGACTTTCACCACAACGCAATAGTCTATGAGTAGGCTGCCGGTTCGAAGCATGAAGGCTTCGATCGGCCGGGAAGATTT
>Ga0160472_100627_pt1 | contig 18628 bp, 14 predicted proteins | sample HID1973M_E11MG_FD_108267 | JGI IMG/M metagenome (GOLD analysis project Ga0160472, IMG submission 108267) | Enriched mosquito-associated microbial communities from UW Madison campus, WI, USA - HID1973M_E11 MG | ecosystem: Host-associated > Arthropoda: Insects > Digestive system > Unclassified ... | reverse complement strand
TGGCCTTCGACCTCGCCAACACGTACTTGTTGCCCAACCTGATACAACTCACGCACATAGATTCCCGCAAGAATCTGACCGGCAATTTCCCGGCTTCCCAGCCCCATGGCCAGCGCAATCGCCAGACCAACGGTAATCAACACAATCACGATCACATGGTTGAGCAGGTCAGTCTTGACCTCCAACTGGCTGATCGCGACAGAGATACTGATGATGATCACCAGGCCCTGGGCAATTCGCCCTAACCCCGAAGCATAGTCCAGTCCTACGCCTTCTGCCGCGCCGCGAACCAGGCCATTGGCCAGTTGCGCCAGCAAGACACCCACCAGTAAAACCAGCGCCGCGCCGAACACCTTCGGCAAATACAACGCAAGCATATCCAGCGTAGCTGAAACTCGCTCAAGTCCAAGGGATTCTGCGGCAGAAACGAGAAAAATCAGCAGAACGAACCAGTAAACGATTTTTCCGATCAGTGTCGAGATCGGTACCTGCAAGCCCGCACGGGACAGCAGCTTGGTCAGGCCGGTGCCCCCCATGAGGCGGTCAAGCCCCAGTTTGGCTAGCAATTTGGACAACAAGGTGTCCAGCAGCTTGGCCACGACAAAACCCAGCAACAGTACTACCAAAGCACCGAACAGATTTGGGATGAAGTTGGCAATTTTGGTCCACAACGCAGTCATTGCAGTGACGAGGCTCTGAGTCCAGAGGTCGAGTTCCATATTCAATCAGCCTTATCAGCAGTGCGCGTGGCAGGTTTACGAAGACGGGAAACCGGCGAGACATGGGCCGATCCATTATTCAGGGCGATCATCAGGGCGGGCAGCCAGCGGCCCAGCAGACTGAACAAATCACCGGCGCCGACCTGGCGGTTGGCGGTTTTCAGCACACGCCCAAGGCAGGCATCGTCGTCCCGGGTGGACGGTGATGCGTTGAGCATGTCGCGCAAAGACTGTTCAAACGGATCGTGCATACGCACCTCTCGTGATGTCTGTGAAAGACGCGGCCAGATTTGCCCGGGTCACATGACGGTGCATCAGACCCACCGCAAACGACGGAACAACCACCATTGGCCCAGCGCCACGGAAACCATCATCAGGCAGGCAATCAGGAACCCGAAGGGGCTGTCGGAGAAGGGAATTCCGCCCACGTTGATGCCGAGCAGACCGGTCAGAAAACTCATCGGCAAAAAAATGCCGGTGATGATACCGAAGCGGTACATCGTGCGATTCATGCGCACGCTCAGACGCCGGTCTTCGGCCTCCAGGACCAGCCCTACCCGCTCCCGGGTCAATTCCAGCTCTTCAAGGTATCGGGTCAGGCTGTTGTTCAATTCGTTCCAGTAATCACCGTCGTCATCGACGAACCAGGGCAATTTTATCCGGGTCAACTGACCGAAAATATCCCTTTGCGGCGCGAGAAAGCGCTTTAACGCAGCCGCCCGCCGGCGGATCTGCAAAATCGAGCCATGCTCGGGCGTATACCGTTCGTCGGCATCGAGCTTTTCTTCTTCCTCATCGACCACTTCAGAGAGGTCGCTGACCAGATCCTGGACCTTGTTGGTGAGGTATTGAGCGAGGTAGAGGATCAATTCGGACGCGGTTTTCGGGCCCTTGCCATCTTCCAGCTGCACCAGCAGCTCTTCAGTGGCGCGCAGGGGGCGCAGACGCAGGGAAATGACGCGCCGGGCGGAGCCGAAGATGCGCACCGAGACCATGTCTTCCGGTTCGGCGCCGGGGTTCAGGTTGACCCCGCGCAAAAACAGCAGCAGTTCACTGTCGGAGAGCTGCAACAGACGCGGCCGGGTGTTCTCTTCCAGCAGCAGATCGCAAGCGAACTCGCTCAGACCGCTGGATTTGCGCAACCAGGTCTGGGTTTGCGGGTGACTGCGATCCCAGTGCAACCACAGGCTTTCATGGGCCTGCAGCTGCAAGTCATCGAGTTCTGTCCGGGCTATCGAACGCGCGCCGCCTTTACCGTCCAGCACCAGGGCATGCACCAGCCCCCATTGCGCGTTGTCTTCCTCGAACATCCGCATTCCTTTGTCGATCAACCTTACTCAGGCATCTTCAGCGGGCTTGGCGAGATGATCACGCCGTTGTTGTCCGCATAAATGTACTGGCCCGGGTGGAAGGTCACGCCGGCAAAGGTCACGGCAACGTTGAGATCGCCAATGCCGCGCTTGTCGGTTTTCATCGGATGGCTGGCCAGGGCCTGAACGCCCAGGTCGGTTTGCGCAATGACATCGACGTCACGGATGCAGCCGTAGATCACCAGGCCTTCCCAGCCGTTTTTCGCAGCCTTTTCGGCCAGCATGTCGCCCAGCAGCGCGCGACGCAGGGAACCGCCCCCGTCCACCACCAGGACCTTGCCGTTGCCCCTGAGCTCGACTTGCTCCTTGACCAGGGAGTTGTCTTCGAAACACTTGATGGTCACGATTTCGCCGCCGAAGGAATCACGGCCGCCAAAATTGCTGAACATCGGCTCCAGCACCTGCACCAGCTCCGGGTAGGCGTCACACAGGTCAGGCGTGAGGTAATGGTTCATCGAGAAACTCCTGTAAAGAGGAAGACAGCACGAACATCAGTGATGACTCAGTCACTGAAAGTGACCAGAACAGCTCAATGCGTCATATCTTAGCCGCAAGCCGAACAGAGCGAAATGCCCTTGTTAGAGCGGCAGGCTCAAATGGCCGTGGCCAAATCCGCTTTTTCCCCGAGCAGCGGTGCCTCGGGATCGTTCAACCAGCGCGCCACCAAAGGCCAGACCTCATTCTGGGCGGCCTTGCTCACCAGCATTTCGACATGACCGAAATTGTCGGCAAAACCCTGCTCGCGCCCCAGGTTGATAAATTGCTTGTGCTCGGAACCGATCTGATCGAACAGCTTGCGACAGGCCCAGGCCGGGTCCTGATGATCGCCCGCCGCACTCACCGCCAGCACCGGTGCCTGGACATTGGCCAAACCGGCCCACCAGTCCTTGTCCGCATCACCGAAACGGCCGAACAGCCCGTACCAGCGCATGCTTTCCAGGGCCAGGCCAATCGGCTCATCCTCCGGGCCGCGCTTGAGCCGCGAACCGGACAACTGGGCAAAACGCTTGAGAATGAAGCGACCGCCCCACTCCACCGGCGGAATCTTCAACGGCCAGTACGTACGACTGACCTGGGTGCCGAAAAACGCCGCCGAAGCCACCACCGGCTCACCGATGTATTCGCCGCCCAATGCTGCCGCCAGGGTAATGCCGCCCAGCGAGTGGCCGATCCAGTGGGGCACCTGGCCGCTCTGTTCGCGCACGAAGGCGCCGATGGCCGGCAAGTCGTAACGAGCGTAATCGGCCACGCGGTTCTTGCGGTAGGCCTGGTTGCGCTGGGACAGACCGTGCCCGCGCATCTCCGCGATCCACACATCGAAGCCCAGGCGAGCCAGAAAAGCTCCCAGCCCCAGGCCTTTCGGCGAAAACCAGAAGCGCCGATTGGAAAAACTGCCGTGCAGCAGAATCACCGGCACGCCACGGGTCGCCGGTTCATCGGCCATGCCAAGGCGGGTCACAGCCAGTTCGACACTGTAGTCGGGGCTGTTACCGGGCTTGAGGCGGTAGACATCTTCGCTCAGATCACCGCGTCGTTCAGCGCTGATCAGGGCGACAGGAAATAGGTTGCTGCTGCTTTGCATAATCTCTTGCACAAAAAAGGGCGGCATCCGGAGGAGCCCGCCCTGCTTGAATCTCAAAAGGACCGCTCGATTCCTGTAGGAGCGAGCCTGCTCGCGAAGGACTGGGGGACAACGCGTTTATCCAGGATTAACGCGTCATCGTTGACGTCCATCGCGAGCAGGCTGGCTCCTACAGGGGGAGCGGTCCGTTCTTTCACATCAAGCCTGAGCTTGACCTTCCGCCAGGAAGAACCAGGTTTCCAGCACGGAATCCGGGTTCAGCGAAACGCTTTCGATGCCCTGCTCCATCAGCCACTTGGCCAGGTCCGGGTGGTCCGAAGGGCCCTGACCGCAAATGCCGATATACTTGCCGGCCTTGTTGCACGCGGCAATGGCATTGGCCAACAGCTTCTTGACCGCCGGATTACGCTCGTCGAACAGGTGCGCAATGATTCCGGAGTCACGGTCCAGACCGAGCGTCAGCTGGGTCAGGTCGTTGGAGCCGATGGAGAAACCGTCGAAGAACTCGAGGAATTCTTCAGCCAGGATGGCGTTGGACGGCAGTTCGCACATCATGATCACGCGCAAGCCGTTGTCGCCACGGGCCAGGCCGTTTTCTGCCAGCAAGTCTACCACCTGGCTCGCTTCGCCCAGGGTACGGACGAACGGCACCATGATTTCGACGTTGGTCAGGCCCATCTCGTTGCGCACACGCTTGAGGGCGCGGCACTCGAGCTCGAAGCAGTCACGGAAGGTTTCGCTGATGTAACGCGAAGCGCCGCGGAAGCCCAGCATCGGGTTCTCTTCTTCCGGCTCGTACAGTTTGCCGCCGATCAGGTTGGCGTATTCGTTGGACTTGAAGTCCGACAGGCGCACGATGACCTTTTTCGGCCAGAACGCCGCAGCCAGGGTGCTGATGCCCTCGACCAGCTTCTCGACGTAAAAACCGACCGGATCGTCGTAACCGGCGATGCGCTTGTCGACGCTTTCCTTGATGTCCTGGGGCAGGCCACCGTAGTTCAGCAGTGCCTTGGGGTGCACGCCGATCATGCGGTTGATGATGAATTCCAGACGGGCCAGGCCCACACCGGCGTTCGGCAGCTGGGCGAAGTCGAAGGCGCGGTCCGGGTTGCCGACGTTCATCATGATCTTGAACGGCAGATCAGGCATGGCGTCCACGGAGTTCTTCTTGATGTCGAAGCCCAGTTCGCCTTCGAAGATGAAACCGGTGTCGCCTTCAGCGCAGGAAACGGTCACGCCCTGGCCGTCTTTCAACAGCTGGGTGGCGTTGCCGCAACCGACCACGGCCGGAATACCCAGCTCGCGAGCAATGATCGCCGCGTGGCAGGTACGACCGCCACGGTTGGTGACGATGGCGCTGGCGCGCTTCATGACCGGTTCCCAGTCCGGGTCGGTCATGTCGGAAACCAGTACGTCGCCTGGCTGGACCTTGTCCATCTCGGACACGTCCTTGATGATGCGGACCTTGCCGGCGCCGATGCGCTGGCCAATGGCGCGACCTTCCACCAGCACGGTGCCGGTTTCCTTCAACAGGTAACGCTCCATGACGTTGGCCTGGGTGCGGCTCTTCACGGTTTCCGGACGGGCCTGCACGATGTACAGCTTGCCGTCGTCACCGTCCTTGGCACACACGATGTCCATCGGGCACTTGTAGTGCTTCTCGATGATCATCGCCTGCTTGGCCAGCTCGCTGACTTCGGCGTCGGTCAGGCAGAAACGCGCGCGTTCGGCCTTGTCCACGTCGACGGTCTTGACCGAACGACCGGCCTTGGCCTCGTCGCCGTAGATCATCTTGATGGCCTTGCTACCCAGGTTGCGGCGCAGGATCGCAGGACGACCGGCTTCCAGCGTGTGCTTGTGAACGTAGAACTCATCCGGGTTCACCGCACCTTGCACGACGGTTTCACCCAGGCCGTAGGCGCCGGTGATGAACACCACGTCACGGAAGCCCGATTCGGTATCGAGGGTGAACATCACGCCGGCGGTGCCGGTTTCGGAACGGACCATGCGCTGCACGCCGGCCGACAGGGCCACCAGCTTGTGGTCGAAGCCCTGGTGCACGCGGTAGGAAATGGCACGGTCGTTGAACAGCGAGGCGAACACCTCTTTGGCGGCGCGAATGACGTTTTCGACACCACGGATGTTCAGAAAGGTTTCCTGCTGACCGGCGAAGGACGCGTCAGGCAAGTCTTCTGCTGTAGCGGAAGAGCGCACGGCCACGGCCACGTCGGGGTTGCCGGCCGACAGGGTGGCGAATGCGGTACGGATTTCGGCGTTGAGCTTCTCGGGGAACTCGGCTTCCATGATCCACTGACGAATCTGCGCGCCGGTCTTGGCCAGGGCGTTGACATCATCGACATCAAGGGCGTCGAGGGCGGCATGGATCTGGTCGTTCAGACCGCTCAGTTCGAGAAAATCACGATAAGCCTGGGCTGTCGTGGCGAAGCCACCGGGCACCGATACACCGGCACCTGCAAGGTTGCTGATCATCTCGCCCAGGGATGCGTTCTTGCCCCCCACGTGCTCAACGTCGTCTTTGCCGAGCTTGTCGAGGGAAACTACGTACTCTACCAAGGTGATCTCTCCACTAACTGTGTTGGAAAAGCTCAGGAACCGGCTGCTCGGGGGAGCATTTGCCAGCTGTATGGCCTGGACCTGGAAAATAAGTGAGAATGCGGGCCACGGGTGGCCTGCAAATCCCGCCTATCATATCGAAAAATCGTCACTAGCTTAAGGCCCAAGGTGCAAATGAAACGATCTGCTTTCTTTATTTCCGATGGCACCGGCATTACCGCCGAAACGCTGGGTCAGAGCCTGTTGGCGCAGTTCGAAAACATTACCTTCAGCAAAGTCACCCGACCGTACATCGACAATGTCGACAAAGCACGGGCCATGGTCGCGCAAATCAACAAAGCCGCCGAAAACGATGGCTTTCGCCCGATCATCTTCGACACCATCGTCAATCAGGACATTCGTGAGATTCTCGCGACCTCGAATGGTTTCATGATCGATATTTTCTCGACTTTCCTGGCCCCCCTCGAACAGGAACTGACCGAGCATTCTTCCTACACCGTCGGCAAGTCTCATTCCATTGGCACCAACTCCAATTACATGGAGCGTATCGAGGCGGTGAACTTCGCCCTCGACAACGACGACGGCGCCCGTACGCACTATTACGACAAGGCCGACCTGATCCTGGTGGGCGTGTCCCGCTGCGGCAAGACCCCGACCTGCCTGTACATGGCCATGCAGTTCGGTATCCGCGCGGCGAACTACCCGCTGACCGAAGACGACATGGAACGCCTGCAACTGCCAAACGCCCTGCGCGCCCACCAGCACAAGCTGTTCGGCCTGACCATCGATCCGGACCGCCTCACCGCGATCCGCAATGAGCGCAAACCCAACAGCCGCTATTCCAGCTACGCCCAGTGCGAATTCGAAGTGCGTGAAGTGGAGAACCTGTTCCGCCGCGAGAACATTCCGAACATCAACTCCACGCACTTTTCCGTGGAGGAGATCTCGGCAAAAATTCTCGTGGAAAAAGGTGTTGAGCGGCGCTTCAAGTGACGAAAAAGCTTCGAGCCTCAGGCTCGAAGCTCTTTGATCAATTCAGGCGCTTGAGCAATTCGTTGGCCACGCCCAAGGTAGATTCGGGGTTCTGCCCGGTGATCAACTCACGATCGACCACCACGTTGTTCCCCCAGGGCAACAATGCCGACTGGTACTTGCCACCCGCCTGTTCCAGCGCGGTCTGTGGCAGGTACTTCATGTCTCCATCCCCGAGTCGTCCGTTGCGTTTCGCCCAGCCCTCCTCGGTGTTGCTCATTACCGTCATCCTGTAGCCCGCATAGATCCAGTCCGGACGGGAGCTGACCTGTCCTGACATCTCCAGTTCGCGGGCAAAACCCGTAGCGTTGGGCAGGGTCGACAGCAGTGCGGCCGGGCCATGGCAGACCATCGCGGTGGGCTTGCCGCGCTGCTGAAAATCGGCCAGCAGCCTGCCCATCAACGGACTCACCGTCAGATCCTGCATCGGCGCCCGCCCACCGGGCACATACACGGCATCGAACGCCTGATAACCGATCTGTTCGACGCGGGACAGGCTGATGACCGGCGAGTCAGCGGCCGAGGTAAGCTTGAGCGACTCAAGCAGCGCCTTGTGCTGGTTGAAAACCGCTTCATCGTTACCAAAATAGGACTTGTTCAGTGAGCCCTGGTCCAGCACCGGCGCATTGCCCAGAGGGGTGGCGAAGGTCACCTTGTGCTTGGCATCCAGCAACATTTTCACTGGCTGCATGAGTTCGTTGAAGTAGAAGCCGGTTTGCACCGACTTGCCCTCCTTGAGGTCGAGGGTTCCGGCATCCGAAAGCACCACCAGCACGTGGCCCGCCAGGGCGATCTGACTCGCAGCCCATAGCCCTGCTCCCAGCATCAGCGTGGTCAGAATCTTCATAGTTTCTCCAAAGGTTTCGGCAGGCGCTTATTACCTGATCCGCTGGCAATTTATTGCTACCTTGGGCGCGGATAAATCCTTCTGACAGACAATCACCTGGCCTCTGGAAGCATGAATGACGCGTCAATTCGATCACCTGGGCGATGTCGAAACCTTCATAAAGGTCGTCGACAAAGGCTCGCTGAGTGCCGCTGCCGTTGCACTGGCCACGACCCCGTCGGTGATCAGCAGAGCGATCAAGCGCCTGGAAACGCGCCTCGGCGTGCAGCTGCTCAGACTCACCACCCGCAAGCTCTGCCTGACCGAAGCCGGACGCCTCTACCTCGACCAGACCCGTGATGCCTTTGACGCCATCGCCGACATCGAGCGCACATTGCAAGGCCTGAACGAACAGCCCGGCGGGCGCCTACGCCTCAGCGCTCCCACCACCTACGGGCACTACAAATTGCCGGCGCTGCTCGCGACCTTCAACCGCATGCACCCCGACGTCCTGATCGAACTGAACATCAGCAATGACAACGTGGACCTGGTCGCCGACAACTTCGACCTGGCCATTCGCATGGGCACTTTGCCCGACAGCGGCTACATCGGCCGCACGCTGGAAGAGGCGCGGTTGTGCCTGGTGGCAGCGCCGGATTATCTGCAGCGCGCCGGGGTGCCGCGCAGCCTCGACGACTTGCATCGGCATACTTGCCTGACGTTCGTCGTACCCAGCAGTGGCAGGGTCAGGGCCTGGAAATTGTTCAACGAGGGCAAAGCCGTTGAGTGGACGCCCTCTGCAACAGTGCAGGTGTCGGCGGATGTTCTGGGAATCGTGTCGCTGGCGGAAAACGGCCTGGGGATTTGCCAGACTTATGAGTTCATTGTTCGCGAGCGGATCCGTCAGGGACGGCTGGTGGAAGTGCTGGAACACTCGAGTGGCAGGACGCGGTCGATTTCGTTGATCTATCCGCCGCATCGACAGTTGTCGGCTGCTGCGCGTGCGCTGATTGACTGTTTGACGGGGGGATTTCGAGGTTGACTGTCTACTGCTTTTGAAACGCGCGCCGTGTAGGAGCTGCCGCAGGCTGCGATCTTTTACATCAACATCAAAAGATCGCAGCCTGCGGCAGCTCCTACAGTGGGGCGTGAAATTTAGAACGAATCGCCCGGAACGCGCACATTACCTTCCATCAACACCCGCGCACTGCGGCTCATGATGGCTTTTTTCACGACCCATTCACCATTGACCTGGGTGGCTTCCGCGCCGACACGCAAGGTGCCCGACGGATGACCAAAGCGCACAGCGTTGCGCTCGACACCGCCGGCCGCCAGGTTCACAAGGGTGCCGGTGATCGCTGCCGCCGTACCGATGGCGACGGCCGCCGTACCCATCATGGCGTGGTGCAGCTTGCCCATGGACAGTGCACGAACCAGCAGGTCGACATCGCCTGCGCCAATGGCTTTGCCACTGGAGGAAACGTAGTCCGCAGGCCGGGCCACGAACGCCACTTTAGGCGTGTGCTGACGCTTGGCCGCTTCGTCGACATTGGCAATCAGGCCCATGCGCAGTGCGCCGTAGGCTCGGATGGTTTCGAACATCAGCAGCGCTTTAGGGTCGCCGTTGATCGCGCCCTGCAGCTCGGTGCCGGTGTAGCCGATGTCTTCGGCATTGACGAAAATCGTCGGGATGCCGGCGTTGATCATGGTCGCCTTGAAGGTGCCGACGCCGGGTACTTCCAGGTCATCGACCAGGTTGCCGGTGGGGAACATCGAACCGCCGCCGCCCTCTTCTTCCGCTGCCGGATCGAGGAATTCGATCTGCACTTCGGCCGCCGGAAAGGTCACGCCGTCGAGTTCGAAATCGCCGGTTTCCTGCACTTCACCGTTGGTAATCGGCACGTGGGCGATGATGGTCTTGCCGATGTTGGCCTGCCATACGCGCACCACGGCCACGCCGTTGTGCGGGATGCGGCTGGCATCGACCAGGCCGTTGCTGACGGCGAACGAACCGACCGCCGCGGTCAGGTTGCCGCAGTTGCCGCTCCAGTCGACGAAAGCCTTGTCGATGGAGACCTGACCGAACAGGTAGTCGACGTCGTGATCGGCCTTGATGCTTTTCGACAGGATCACGGTTTTGCTGGTGCTGGACGTCGCGCCGCCCATGCCGTCGATCTGCTTGTCGTACGGGTCCGGGCTGCCGATCACGCGAAGCAGCAAGGCGTCGCGGGCCGGGCCTGGAATCTGGGCGACTTCAGGCAAATCCTTGAGACTGAAGAACACGCCTTTGCTGGTGCCGCCGCGCATGTAGGTGGCGGGAATCTTGATTTGCGGTGCGTGAGCCATGGTGCTCGTTACTCCTTGAAATGTGACACGGGACCCAAGGTCCCGTGTCGGTACAGCCTGTGTTAAACGGCAACCGCCGACTCTTCGAGGAAGTCCTGGGCGAAGCGTTGCAACACGCCGCCCGCCTCGTAGATCGACACTTCTTCAGCGGTATCGAGGCGGCAGGTCACCGGCACCTCGACGCGCTCGCCGTTCTTGCGATTGATCACCAGCGTCAGCTCGGCGCGCGGTGTGCGGTCACCGATCACGTCGTAGGTTTCGCTGCCGTCGATCGCCAGGGTGTGGCGATTGGTGCCCGGCTTGAACTCCAGCGGCAACACGCCCATGCCCACCAGGTTGGTGCGGTGGATGCGTTCGAAACCTTCGGCGGCAATCGCTTCCACACCCGCCAGACGTACGCCCTTGGCCGCCCAGTCGCGGGACGAACCCTGGCCGTAGTCGGCGCCGGCGATGATGATCAGCGGCTGTTTGCGCTCCATGTAAGTCTCGATCGCTTCCCACATGCGCATCACTTTGCCTTCCGGCTCGACGCGAGCAAGGGAACCCTGCTTGACCTTGCCGTTTTCCTGAACCATTTCGTTGAACAGTTTCGGGTTGGCGAAGGTGGCGCGCTGCGCAGTCAGGTGGTCACCGCGGTGAGTCGCGTAAGAGTTGAAGTCCTCCTCCGGCAGGCCCATTTTCGCCAGGTATTCGCCGGCGGCGCTGTCCATCATGATCGCGTTGGAAGGCGACAGGTGGTCGGTGGTGATGTTGTCCGGCAGCACGGCCAGAGGACGCATGCCCTTGAGCGGACGCGCACCGGCCAGCGCGCCTTCCCAGTACGGCGGACGGCGGATGTAGGTGCTCATTTCGCGCCATTCGTACAGCGGCGCGACTTTCGGGCCGGTATCTTCGTGGATGGCGAACATCGGGATGTAGACCTGGCGGAACTGCTCGGGTTTAACCGAAGCCTTGACCACCGCGTCGATTTCCTCGTCGCTTGGCCAGATATCTTTCAGGCGGATTTCCTTGCCGTCGACCACGCCCAGTACATCCTTCTCGATGTCGAAACGGATGGTACCGGCAATGGCGTAGGCCACGACCAGAGGCGGCGAAGCGAGGAACGCCTGCTTGGCGTACGGGTGAATCCGGCCGTCGAAGTTACGGTTGCCGGACAACACGGCAGTGGCATACAGGTCGCGGTCGATGATCTCTTGCTGGATCACCGGGTCCAGTGCGCCGGACATGCCGTTGCAAGTGGTGCAGGCGAAGGCCACGACGCCGAAGCCGAGCTTGTCGAGTTCATCGGTCAGGCCGGCTTCGTCGAGGTACAGGGCGACGGTTTTCGAACCTGGTGCCAAGGACGACTTGACCCATGGCTTGCGGGTCAGGCCGAGCTTGTTGGCGTTGCGCGCCAGCAGGCCGGCGGCGATCACGTTGCGCGGGTTGCTGGTGTTGGTGCAGCTGGTGATGGCGGCGATGATCACCGCGCCGTCCGGCATTTGACCCGGAACGTCGTCCCACTGGCCGGAGATGCCTTTGGCGGCCAGATCCGATACCGCCACGCGAGCATGCGGGTTGCTCGGACCCGCCATGTTGCGTACGACCGAGGACAGGTCGAAGGTCAGGCCGCGCTCGTATTGCGCGCCTTTGAGGCTGTCAGCCCACAGGCCGGTCTGCCTGGCGTAGTTCTCGACCAGCGCCACTTGCTCGTCTTCACGACCGGTGAGTTTGAGGTAGTCGATGGTCTGCTGGTCGATGTAGAACATCGCCGCGGTGGCGCCGTATTCCGGGGCCATGTTGGAGATGGTCGCGCGGTCGCCCAGGGTCAGGGCCGCTGCACCTTCGCCGAAAAATTCCAGCCAGGCGCCCACCACTTTTTGCTTGCGCAGGAACTCAGTCAACGCCAGCACCATGTCGGTGGCGGTGATGCCCGGTTGCAGCTTGCCGGTCAGCTCGACACCGACGCTTTCTGGCAGACGCATCCACGAGGCGCGGCCGAGCATGACGCTTTCGGCTTCCAGGCCGCCGACGCCGATGGCGATCACGCCCAGTGCGTCGACGTGCGGGGTGTGGCTGTCAGTGCCGACGCAGGTGTCAGGGAAGGCCACGCCGTCGCGCACCTGGATCACCGGAGACATTTTCTCCAGGTTGATCTGGTGCATGATGCCGTTGCCTGGCGGGATCACGTCGACGTTCTTGAACGCCTTTTTGGTCCAGTTGATGAAGTGGAAACGGTCTTCGTTGCGGCGGTCTTCGATGGCGCGGTTCTTCTCGAACGCCTCCGGATCGAAACCACCACGCTCGACGGCCAGGGAGTGGTCGACGATCAGTTGGGTCGGCACCACCGGGTTGACTTGCGCCGGGTCGCCGCCTTGCAGGGCGATCGCATCACGCAGGCCGGCGAGGTCGACCAGGGCGGTCTGGCCGAGAATGTCGTGACACACCACGCGCGCCGGGAACCACGGGAAGTCGAGGTCGCGCTTGCGTTCGATGAATTGCTTCAGGGATTCGGTGAGCGTGGCCGGGTCGCAGCGACGCACCAGGTTTTCCGCCAGCACGCGGGAGGTGTACGGCAGAGTGTCATAGGCACCAGGCTGGATGGCCTCGACCGCCGCGCGGACGTCGAAATAATCCAGATGGCTGCCGGGAAGCGATTTACGGAATTCTGTGTTCATCAGTCGGGACTCGGTCACGGTAAATACAAAGGGTGGGGCCTGGCACGGCTCTGAATTGAACATCGACCTCTGTAGGAGCTGCCGCAGGCTGCGATCTTTTGATCTTCAAAAAAACAACATCAAAAGATCGCAGCCTGCGGCAGCTCCTACAGGGTCACCGGTTCATTCGTTGACCTGTGCAGGCACTCCCACCATTCAGCGTTGTTCGATTGGCACGAACTTGCGCTGTTCAACGCCGGTGTATTCGGCGCTCGGGCGGATGATGCGGTTGTTGGCGCGTTGCTCGTATACGTGGGCGGCCCAGCCGGTCAGGCGCGAGCAGACGAAGATCGGCGTGAACAGCTTGGTTGGAATGCCCATGAAGTGGTACGCCGAGGCATGGTAGAAGTCGGCGTTCGGGAACAGCTTCTTCTGCTCCCACATGGTCTTGTCGATGGCTTCGGACACCGGGAACAACACCTTGTCGCCCACTTCGTCAGCGAGTTTTTTCGACCAGCCCTTGATCACTTCGTTACGTGGATCGCTGTCTTTGTAGATCGCGTGACCGAAGCCCATGATCTTGTCCTTGCGTTCCAGCATGCCGAGGGTGCCTTCGATCGCCGCTTGCGGCGAACTGAAGCGCTCGATCATTTCCATCGCCGCTTCGTTGGCGCCACCGTGCAGCGGGCCGCGCAGCGAACCGATGGCGGCGGTGATGCAGGAGTACAGGTCCGACAGGGTCGATGCGCACACACGGGCGGTGAAGGTCGATGCGTTGAACTCGTGCTCTGCGTAGAGGATCAGCGAGACGTTCATCACCTTGACGTGCAGCTCGCTCGGCTTCTTGCCGTGCAGCAGGTGCAGGAAGTGGCCGCCGATGCTCTGCTCGTCGCTCACGCAGTCGATGCGCTTGCCTTCGTGGCTGAAGCGATACCAGTACGTCATGATCGCCGGGAAGGCGGCCAGCAGACGGTCGGTCTTGTCGTGCTGCTCGGCGAAGCTGTTCTCCGGTTCCAGGTTGCCCAGGAACGAGCAGCCGGTGCGCATCACGTCCATCGGGTGGGCGTCGGCGGGGATGCGCTCCAGCACTTCTTTCAACGCTTGCGGCAGGTCGCGCAGCTTGCTCAGCTTGGCCACGTAGGCGGCCAGTTGCGCCTTGCTCGGCAGGTCTCCGTATAGCAGCAGATAAGCGACTTCTTCGAACTGCGCATCAGCGGCCAGTTCACGAACGTCGTAACCACGATAGGTCAGACCTGCACCCGCCTGTCCCACGGTGGACAGTGCGGTTTGCCCGGCTACCTGGCCACGGAGCCCGGCGCCACTGAGTACTTTTGCTTCGGCCATTGCTGTCTCCAGTATTCTTTAAATTGTCAGGGAATCGGCAAGTTGTGATTCATCAGGTTTTCTGGTGTTGCCGAAAGATCGCAGCCTGCGGCAGCTCCTACGGAGTGCTCGCACTCCAATGCAGGAGCTGCCGAGCGCAGCGAGGCTGCGGCAGCTCTTACGGAGTGCTCGCACTCCAATGTAGGAGCTGCCGAGCGCAGCGAGGCTGCGATCTTTCAAATCATTACTTCTTCGCAGCGAACAACGCATCGAGCTTCTGCTCGAAGGTGTGGTAGTCGATGCGATCGTAAAGCTCCATGCGCGTCTGCATGGTGTCGATCACATTGGCCTGGGTGCCGTCGCGGCGCAGTGCGTTGTAGACGTTTTCCGCTGCCTTGTTCATGGCGCGGAAGGCCGACAGCGGGTACAGCACCAGCGACACATCGGCGCCTGCCAGTTGCTCGGTGGTGTACAGCGGGGTCGCGCCGAATTCGGTGATGTTGGCCAGGATCGGCGCTTTCACGCGGTTGGCGAACAGCTTGTACATGTCCAGCTCGGTGATGGCTTCCGGGAAAATCATGTCGGCGCCCGCCTCGATGCACGCCGCGGCGCGATCCAGGGCAGATTCCAGACCCTCGACGGCCAGGGCATCGGTACGCGCCATGATCACGAAGCTGTCGTCGGTACGGGCATCGACGGCGGCCTTGATACGGTCGACCATTTCCTGCTGGGTCACGATTTCCTTGTTAGGACGGTGACCGCAGCGCTTGGCGCCGACCTGGTCTTCGATGTGAATCGCCGCCGCGCCGAACTTGATCATCGACTTCACGGTACGGGCCACGTTGAAGGCCGACGAACCGAAACCGGTGTCCACGTCCACCAGCAGCGGCAGGTCGCACACGTCAGTGATGCGGCGCACGTCGGTCAGCACGTCATCCAGGCCGGTGATGCCCAGGTCAGGCAGACCGAGGGAGCCTGCAGCGACCCCGCCACCCGACAGGTAGATCGCCTTGAAACCGGCGCGCTTGGCCAGCAGCGCGTGGTTGGCGTTGATCGCGCCGACCACTTGCAATGGATGCTCGCTGGCGACCGCATCGCGGAAACGCTGGCCTGGAGTGCTCTTGTTCAAACTCATGACTCACCTCGTTTGGCTGTCGGGTTGGCGCCGTCCTGGTAGTGACGGGCGATATTGCGTTTGGAAGCGCCGATGTGGCGGCGCATCAACAACTCGGCCAGTTCACCGTCACGGTCGGCGATGGCATCGAGAATTCTGTGGTGCTCGGCGAACGCCTGGTGTGGGCGGTTGGGCGTGGTGGAAAACTTCATCCGGTACATGCGCACCAGTTGATACAGCTCGCCGCAGAGCAATTGGGTCAGCGTGCGGTTGCCGCTGCCCTGGATGATTCGGTAATGGAAGTCGAAGTCGCCTTCCTGCTGGTAGTAGCCACGACCGGCCTGGAACGCCTCGTCGCGCTCATGGGTTTCCAGCACCCGGCGCAGTTCGTCGATTTCTTCGACGCTCATGCGCTCGGCCGCCAAGCGACAGGCCATGCCTTCCAGGGACTCGCGGATTTCGTAGAGCTCCACAAGCTCGGCGTGATTGAGCGACACCACCCGCGCGCCGACGTGCGGCACGCGCACCAGCAGGCGCTGGCCTTCCAGGCGGTGGATGGCCTCACGCAGCGGGCCGCGGCTGATGCCGTAGGTGCGGGCCAGCTCCGGTTCGGAGATTTTGCTGCCCGGCGCGATATCGCCTTTGACGATGGCCGCCTGAATGCGGCGGAAGACGTTCTCCGAGAGCGTCTCCGTATCGTCTTGCGTAATGACCGGGGGATCGAGTTGATCCAGCATGATTGTCGACACCTTGGAATCCAATGACGGGAAAATTAGCTAAAAGCGCCGCTGGAGTCAAAGGATAATTCGATATTGTCGACAATCGTCTAATAACCGGGAAAACCATAACCCGTTGGTCAATCCCTTCCCGGGCGCAGGCCAGCGCTGGCGCCAGAAAAACACCGTGCTAGAATGCCGCCCGCATTTGTTTGTCACATCTGCACTGCCTGTCATAAAAGCCTGATAGGCATACGAGGGAGCTTGCGCAGCGATGCCAGGGCCTTGAATCGATACACGGACCGCTGCGCACCAGGATTTATGAGACTCAAGCCCTTCCCCACACTCCTCTATATGCTTTGCCTGCCCGGATTTGCAGCGGCGGGCGAAAAGACCGTGTACGGCCTCAATGAATACGCCTCGCTCAACGGCATCGACCTCGAAGTCGCGGCAAAACTCGACACCGGGGCAAAAACCGCTTCACTGAGCGCACGGGACATTAAACGCTTTAAACGCAACGGCGAGTCGTGGGTGCGCTTCTACCTGGCTATAGACGCCGCGCATTCGCACCCGATCGAACGCCCCCTGGCCCGCGTCAGCAAGATCAAGCGCCGGGCCGGTGACTACGACCCGGAGGAAGGCAAGAAATACACGGCCCGTCCGGTGATCGAACTGGACATCTGCATGGGCTCGGCCTTACGCAGCATCGAAGTGAACCTGACCGACCGCAGCGCCTTTCAATACCCGCTGCTGATCGGCTCCGACGCACTCAAACATTTCGATGCGCTGGTCGACCCCAGCCTTAAATATGCGGCCGGCAAACCTGCCTGCGCCACCGACGCTCATATCGCAGAGTAATTTACATGCGCGCTCTTACCCTTCATCTGAAACTGCTGATCGCCATCCTGGTGGTGCTGGGCATTTCAGTCACGGCCTATCAGATTTTCGTGCTGGGCATCCCGGTGACCGAAGACGCCACCGACGACCTGTGGAACATCGACGCCAAGGTCGAGTTCGTCGCCAGCGCCAAGGATCCGGTCAAGATCCAGATGTTCGTGCCGCCATTGAGCCGCGATTTCGTCAGCCTCAACGAGAGTTTCATCTCCAACAACTATGGTGTGGCGGTGAACCGCGTGGACGGCAACCGCAAGGTCACCTGGTCGGCGCGCCGGGCCAAGGGCAACCAGACGTTGTATTACCGCCTGGTGCTGACCAAGCGTTATTCCGGGGAAAAACTCAAGATCAAGGGCCCGACCTTCCGCGACAGCATGGTCATCGAAGGTCCGGAGAAAATCGCCGCCGAAGCCCTGCTCGCGCCGATTCGCCAGCATTCGGCCGACGTCGAGACCTTCATCGGCGAAGCCATCAAGCGTGTCAACAATCTCAATGACGATAACGTGAAGCTGCTGCTGGCCGGTGACCCGTCCACCGCGCACAAAGCCAGGATCGTCGAACTGCTGCTGTCCATCGCCCACGTGCCGATCGAGAAGGTCCACACCATCCGTCTGGTGGCCGACCAGCCGCAGGTTCCGGAACTGTGGCTGCGCAGCTTCAATGGCACCGACTGGCTGTACTTCAGCCCGGAAAGCGGCGAACAGGGCCTGCCGGCCGACCGCCTGCTGTGGTGGACGGGTGACGAAAACCTGATCACCGTCGACGGCGGCAAGAAAGCCAACGTGACCTTCAGCCTGAACAACAGCGAAATGAACGCCATTCGCCTGGCCAAGCTGACCGACGAAAACACCGACGCCAACTTCCTCGAATACTCGCTGTACGGCCTGCCGCTGCAAACCCAGCAAACCTTCATGATCATGGTGATGATCCCGATCGGCGTGCTGGTGATCCTGATCCTGCGCAACCTGATCGGCATCCAGACCCTGGGCACCTTCACCCCGGTACTGATCGCCCTGGCCTTCCGCGAAACCCAGCTGGGCTTCGGCATTGTGCTGTTCACCATCATCACCGCGCTGGGGCTGTCGCTGCGCTCATACCTTGAACACCTGAAGCTGCAAATGCTGCCAAGGCTGTCGGTGGTACTGACCTTCGTCGTGGTGCTGATCGCCGCCATCAGCCTGTTCAGCCACAAGCTCGGCCTGGAGCGCGGCCTGTCGGTGGCGCTGTTCCCGATGGTGATCCTGACCATGACCATCGAACGCCTGTCGATCACCTGGGAAGAGCGCGGCGCCAGTCATGCCATGAAAGTGGCGATCGGCACCCTGTTCGCCGCGTCCCTGGCGCACCTGATCATGACCGTGCCGGAACTGGTGTACTTCGTGTTCACCTTCCCGGCGATCCTGCTGATCCTGGTGGGCTTCATGCTGGCCATGGGTCGCTATCGCGGCTACCGCCTGACCGAACTGGTACGGTTCAAGGCCTTCCTGAAGAAGGCT
>Ga0160472_100623_pt1 | contig 18861 bp, 15 predicted proteins | sample HID1973M_E11MG_FD_108267 | JGI IMG/M metagenome (GOLD analysis project Ga0160472, IMG submission 108267) | Enriched mosquito-associated microbial communities from UW Madison campus, WI, USA - HID1973M_E11 MG | ecosystem: Host-associated > Arthropoda: Insects > Digestive system > Unclassified ... | reverse complement strand
GGATGGCCGGTCGCGGCGGGCCCACGGAGCAGGACCGGAGCGAGGGCATGCCGAGCCTAGGCGAGGCACCGAACGACAGGGGCAAGAGCGCTTGGTTACTTGGCGCTTTTCCAAGTGACCCGCCGTAAGGGCGGAACCCATAGCGGCCGTTACCAAAACAACGGATATGTACACCCACAAACCAGCGCCGCCGGACAGACCATCGCGAGCAGGCTCGCTCCTACAGAAGATCGAGCCACGCCGTAAGGGCGGAACCCATAGCGGCCGTTACCGCAGAAATGGATATGTATACCTGCAAGCCAGCGTTGACTGACAGACCATCGCGAGCAGGCTCGCTCCTACAGGGGGCGTGACCCGCCGAAGTCTGCCGACAACCAGTCAGCTCGACAGCATCGGCGGCAACGTCCCGAGCAACGAGACCGCCGCCACCGCCCCAAGCCCCAACAACCACTCCAGCGTCACGCTAAAACGCAAAGCACCAAGACGCCGCTCACAGTCACCGATCCGCAACCGGTTAAACAACGCCAACCCCAACATCACCGCCACCAGCGCCGCCTTGATCAGAAGAATCAAGGCAAACCCGCTGAACAAGGGCGTCGGCCAGAACGTGCCAGTGAGCACCCGCATATTGACCATCCCGGTCAGCAGCAACCCGCCGACCAGGCCATAACCCAGGCCACTGAAACGCTGCAACACGGCGCGTATCGAATGACCTTCAGGTCGCCGCAGAACCATCACCAACAGCATCAGACCACCCAGCCAGGCGCTGGCGCAGAGCAGGTGGATCAGCTGATTGAGCAGCAGCAACTGACCAACGATGCCATCAAGCATGGCGCCATGCCCGACCGGTGCCAGGGTGGCCAGCAGCAGTCCACCAAGAAACAGGCGCGGGGCAGGGCGGTCCTTGAGCGGTGTGAACAGCAACACCAGCAACAACGCGTTAAACAACAGATGCCAGCGCCATACCTGACCGAAAGACGTCTTGCCCAGCACCCGCTGCAACGTCGATGAATCAAACCCCGCGTCCCAGGCCCCGGCCATGCTGGCCGTCACCAACAGCAGCCAACCGACCCCGCTGACCAGCGCCACCAAGGTCAGCCAGCGGGTGATTGGCGAAAGCCGTTGATCAATAGTGTTTACCCGGTTCAACAGCAATGGCCGAAAAAACCAGGCCCCGAACAGCATCAACACCACGGCGAAATGCACAAAGCGGCACAGCACCAGCGCGTTCGCCATGAATTACTGGCCAACCTTGAATGCGTAAGCGCCTTCGCTCTTGTGCGTATCGACCGACACGACATGCCATTCGACCTTGTAGTCACCGGCGGTCAACGGCACCGCCGGCGTCACGATCAGGGTCTTTTTATCGCCGCCCTGAGTGATCAGGCTCTTCACCAGCACTTCGGCGCCGTCCCGGGTGATGGTGACTTTGCAGAAGTCGGCTTCGACGCCTTCGGAAAACACCAGGCTCAGTTCCGCGGGTGTGTCCACGGTGCTGTCGGCGGCCGGCGTAAGGCTTTTCAGATGGGCATGGGCAAACACGGATGAGGCGGCGAGCAGCGACCCGAGCAGGGCGGCGGTGGTCAGGGTTTTCTTCCAGAGCATGTTGAATCCCTCGGCGGCAGGTTTGAAGTCGTCGTCAGTCTAGCTGCGCAACAGCGGTTATACGAAGTTTGCTGTAACCCTGTCGCCCCGGGCTAGAGCGGATGCTAGTCTTGTTTAACGCTGTTGTCGGGGAGCCCTCATGGGCAATCACAAGATCGAGATTCGTCGCAGTAACGTCGAGAAAATCCTGCTGGGGGCCGAGAAGGTGTTTGCCGAAAAAGGCTTCGGCGGCACCGCCATGGCCGACATCGCGGCCGAAGTGCAACTGCCGCGCTCCAACCTGCATTACTACTTCAGCACCAAGACCGAACTGTACAGTGCCGTGCTGTTCGACCTGCTGGACGTGTGGAAGCAGGACGCCCTGTGCTTCGAGATGTTCGACGACCCGCGCGTGGTGCTCAGCAGCTACATCCGCGCCAAGATGAACCACTCCCGCAGCCGGCCCCACGGCTCGAAAGTCTGGGCCAACGAAATCATCCACGGTGCACCGACCCTGGGCTCGGCGCTGGATGCGAGCCTGTACGATTGGGCAAAGATGAAGGAAGCGAAAATCCGCCAGTGGGTGGACGACAAACGCATCCTGCCGGTGGAGCCTTCGAGCCTGCTGTACATGATCTGGGCCTCGACCCAACACTATGCCGACTTCGATCACCAGGTGAATATTCTCAATGACCACCAGGCGCTGTCGGACATGCAGTTCGAGCGGGCGATACAGACGGTGACCGGGGTGATCTTGCGGGGGATCGGGTTGGAACCATAAAAGATCGCAGCCTTCGGCAGCTCCTACAGGAAATGGGATGCCCTGTAGGAGCTGCCGAAGGCTGCGATCTTTTGCTGTTAAAAATCAAACAGCAACATGGTAAGGATTCCTGGGATCATGATTCCAGTCCAGAAACGGCTTGCCCGTCTCCACCGGCACCATCTCGATACAGTCCTGCACCGGGCAGGTGATTTGGCATAGGTTGCAGCCCACACATTCCTCCTCGATCACCTCATAGGCATGGGTGCCATCGGCTTTTTTCAGGCTGGCCACGGCCTGGTGCGAGGTGTCTTCGCAGGCGATATGGCAGCGCCCACAACCAATGCATGCCGCCTGATCGATTTTCGCGATCACCTGATAGTTGATGTCCAGGTACTTCCAGTCCGTGGTGTTGGCCACCGCGCGCCCGGAAAATTCGCCGATGCTGGTGTAGCCCTGACTGTCCATCCAGCGTGACAGGCCGTCCTTCATGTCCTCGACAATACGGAAACCATGGAGCATCGCCGCCGTGCAGACCTGCACCGAACCACAACCCAGGGCGATAAATTCCGCGGCATCGCGCCAGTTGCCGATGCCGCCAATGCCGCTGATGGGCAGTCCGTGGGTCTGCGGGTCGCGGGCGATTTCGGCGACCATGTTCAAGGCGATCGGCTTGACCGCCGAGCCGCAATAGCCGCCGTGGGTGCTTTGGCTGCCGACCACGGGATTGGCGACCATGCGCTCGAGGTTGACGCTGGTGATCGAGTTGATGGTGTTGATCAGCGACACCGCATCCGCGCCTCCCCGGTGCGCGGCACGGGCGGCGACGCGGATGTCGGTGATGTTCGGCGTCAGCTTGACGATCACCGGCAACGAGCAATAGGTCTTGCACCAGCGGGTGACCTGCTCGACATACTCCGGCACCTGGCCGACCGCTGCGCCCATGCCGCGCTCCGGCATGCCGTGGGGGCAGCCGAAGTTCAGTTCGATGCCGTCGGCCCCCGTCGCTTCCACCAACGGCAGGATGTGTTTCCAGGACTCTTCGACGCAGGGCACCATCAGCGACACGATCAGCGCGCGGTCCGGCCAGTCCTTTTTCACCTGGGTGATTTCCCGCAGGTTGATCTCCAGGGAACGGTCGGTGATCAGCTCTATGTTGTTGAAACCGAGGACCTCGCGGTTCGCCCCGAAGTGCGCCGAATAACGCGATGACACGTTCACCGCCGCCGGGTCCTCACCCAGGGTTTTCCAGACCACGCCACCCCAGCCGGCCTCGAAGGCGCGGACCACGTTGTAGGCCTTGTCGGTGGGCGGCGCGGAGGCCAGCCAGAACGGATTGGGGCTCTTGATGCCGGCGAAGACAATCGACAGATCGGCCATTTATGCTGCCTCCACGTTAAGCATCAGTTGCCCATGAATCGCCTCGGCGGCCCGTTTGCCGTGCTGCACGGCTTGCACGGTGAGGTCCTGGTCGAGGCTGGTGCAGTCACCGCCGGCATACACCCCGGGGATGCTGGTGCGCAGGTGTTCATCGACCTGGATGCGCTCGCCTTGACGCTTGAGTTCACGGGCCAGCGGATCGGCGAGGGCATTGCTGTCGAAGGCCTGGCCGATGGCTTTGAAGATGGCGTCAGCGGCCAGCTCGAAGGTTTCCCCGGTGGTTTGCAGGCGACCCTCAACCAGATGGGTGCGGGCGAAGCGCATGCCGCGCACCTGGCCCTGGTCATCGAGCAACACGGTGTCCGGTTGCGCCCAGGTGATCAGCCGCACCTGATTGGCCTTGGCGATGTCCTGTTCGTGGTGGGTGGCGCCCATGTCTTCGCTGCCACGCCGGTACACCAGGTTGACGTCACGGGCACCGAGGCGGGCCATTTGCACGGCCATGTCGATGGCGGTATTGCCGGCGCCGAGGACGATGCAATGATCGGCCAGGGGCAATTGCGACAGGTCATCGGCCTGACGCAGTTCGCGTATGTAATCCGTGGCGGCGAGCAGACCCGGTGCGTCTTCAGAAGCCAGACCAAGCTGTTTGCTGGCACCGAGCCCGACGCCGAGAAACACCGCGTCGAATTGCTGATGCAGTTCGCTGAGGGTCAGGTTCTCCCCGAGCTTTTGCCCATGGCGGATTTCAATGCCGCCGATCTCCAGCAGGAATTCCAGCTCCCGTTGCGCGTAGTCGTCCACCAGTTTGTACTTGGCGATCCCGTATTCGTTGAGGCCGCCGGCCTTTTCCCGCGCCTCGAAAATTACCACGTCATGGCCGTGCATGGCGCTGCGGTGGGCGCAGGACAAACCCGCCGGCCCGGCACCGACCACGGCGATGCGCTTGCCGGTGCTGGCGGCGCGGGGGAAGGGGTGCTCGGTGAAGTGCGCATTGTCCACGGCATAGCGTTGCAACAGGCCGATCAGCACCGGCGCGCACTCGTGGGCGTTGTTGCGCACGCAGGCTTGCTGGCAGAGGATCTCCGTCGGGCAGACCCGCGCACAGCTGCCGCCGAGGATGTTGGCCGAGAGGATTTTCTGTGCGGCGCCCTGCACGTTGTCCTGCTGGATATTGCGGATGAACGAGGGGATGTCGATCTCGCTCGGGCAGGCGTTCACGCAGGGTGCGTCGTAGCAGTACAGGCAGCGCGAGGCTTCCAGGTGCGCCTGGCGATCGTTGAGGGGCGGTGCCAGGTCCGTGAAATGGCTGGCGAGGACGGCGGCGTTCTCGACGGGATGGGGGAGGTGGGTCAGGGTCTTGATCACGGGTCTGGCCTCATGGTTATTTGAGGTGCTGCCTCTATCGGGCATTGTTTGTATTCTGGCCTGTTCCTTGTAGGAGCTGCCGAAGGCTGCGATCTTTGATCTTGCTTATAAAAAATCAGGATCAAAAGATCGCAGCCTTCGGCAGCTCCTACGAAGGGCATGTAAGGCCGCTCTCAGCGTTTAACGGCCACAGGCTGATTCAACTCCGCCCGCTTGCTCAGCAAATCGAACACTGCCGGATACGCCGGCCGTTCGATGTAGCGTCCGGCACCGCGTTCGGCACGCAGGTCGCCATCGGCCCAGACCACGCGGCCCTGGCTGATGGTGTGGCAGGGCACGCCGCGCACGGTCTTGCCTTCGAAGATGTTGAAGTCGACCTGCTGGTGATGGGTCTTGGCGGAAATCGTCCGGGTACCCTGGGGATCCCACAGCACCAGGTCGGCATCGGCACCGACGCGGATCGCGCCTTTGCGCGGGTAGAGGTTGAAGATCTTCGCGGTGTTGGTGGAGGTCAGGGCGACGAACTGCTGCATGGACAGGCGCCCGCTGTTCACCCCTTCATCCCACAGCACCGCCATGCGGTCTTCGATGCCGGCGGTGCCGTTGGGGATCTTGCTGAAATCGTCTTTGCCGGCGGCTTTCTGTTCGGCGCAGAAACAGCAGTGATCGGTGGCGGTGGTGTGCAGGTTACCCGCCTGCAGCCCATGCCAGAGCGCTTCCTGATGGCCCCGTGGTCGGAACGGTGGGCTCATCACGTAGCCGGCGGCGGTCTGCCAGTCGGGGTGGCGGTACACGCTGTCGTCCAGCAGCAGGTGCCCGGCCAGCACTTCGCCGTAGACCGGTTGGCCCTTGGCCCGGGCGTAGGTGATTTCGTCCAGCGCTTCCTTGGTCGAGACGTGCACCAGGTACAGCGGCGTGCCCAGGGTTTCGGCGATGCGAATGGCCCGGCTCGCGGCTTCACCTTCGACCTGGGAGGGCCGCGACAGCGGATGGGCTTCCGGCCCGGTCATGCCCTGGGCCATCAACTTGCGTTGCAGGTGAAACACCAGCTCGCCGTTTTCCGCGTGCACCGTCGGCACCGCGCCCAGCTCGAGGCAGCGCTCGAAACTCGCCACCAGGGTGTCGTCGGCCGCCATGATCGCATTCTTGTAGGCCATGAAGTGTTTGAAGCTGTTGACTCCGTGATGATTGACCAGCTCGGCCATTTCTTCGCGGACCTGTTCGCTCCACCAGGTGATGGCGACATGGAAGCCGTAATCGGACGCCGACTTCTCGGCCCAGCCGCGCCATTCATGAAAGGCTTCCATCAAGGATTGCTGGGGGTTGGGAATCACGAAGTCGATGATCGAGGTGGTACCACCGGCCAGGCCCGCCGCTGTGCCGCTGTAAAAGTCTTCGCTGGCCACGGTGCCCATGAAGGGCAGTTGCATGTGGGTGTGCGGGTCGATGCCGCCGGGCATCAGGTACTGACCGCTGCCGTCGAGCACTTCGGCACCTGCGGGCACGTCGAGGTTATCGCCAATGGCCTTGATCACGCCGTCTGCGCAATACAGATCGGCGCGGTAACTTTCATCATGGGTAATAACGGTGGCGCCACGAATCAACAGAGACATTCCGGATTCCTCGCAGGCATGACCGACTGATGTCGGTTCTAGATGTTTTTTATCGTCACAGGGTAATAACAGGTTATTCCTGTCATCAGTGTCAGGATTAAACGCTAGCTGCACTTAATCGAATCGGCAAGAATATTTTTTATAAGCTTATACTTATTTTAACTCATTGATATTTAACGATTAATAATAAAAATCACCAAAATGGTGAGGCACCTCACCATTTTGACGCACTTGACAGGATCCAGAAATGGTCAAGATTTCTTATGTGAAATCAGCTGTTTGAGCAGGGGCTGAAGTGCCGGCGGGCGTTTGAAAAAAAACATCCGCGCACCAGTTTGAGTCCTGACCGTTGCGGCAACTTGCCTGGCATTCGGCCTGAGTGCCCGGACAAGTCAACGGTTAAAACTATAAAGCTGATAAACATCAGCCAGTTATACCGTTGTATTGGCACTGCCCGATGCGTAAGCGGGGCACCCGGCACGTTTATTGATGCCGCCGCTGACACCTTGGCCGGTCCATGAAAGTTGTCAGTGTCTCCGGCCATCGTCGGGCCAGCGCTTAAAGCGCCGGCCCTCTGATGAGCAACAATAATCAAAAAAACAGTGGAGCGGCCATGCAACAGATCAGATCGCAAGTGACCGAGCGCGACGGCTTGTTTGAGCTGGAAGCCGGCAGCGATGTCCTCGACAGTCCCCGTTACAACCACGACATCGCACCGACCAAGGTGCGCGAACGAACCTGGAACAAATGGCACATCACCGCGCTGTGGGTGGGCATGGCGATTTGCGTGCCGACCTACACCCTCGGCGGCGTACTGACGGCGTACTTCGGCCTGAGCGTCGGTGAAGCGCTGCTGGCGATTCTGCTGGCCAACGTCATCGTGCTGATTCCGCTGACGCTGAACGCGTTCCCCGGTACCAAATACGGGATTCCGTTTCCGGTGTTGTTGCGCTCGTCCTTCGGCGTCCTGGGTTCCAACGTGCCGTGCCTGATCCGAGCGCTGGTGGCGTGCGGCTGGTTCGGCATTCAGACGATGTTCGGTGGCCTGGCCATTCACCTGTTTCTCGGCTCGGTGTTCGACGGCTGGAAATCCCTGGGCGGCACCGGCGAGGTGATCGGTTTCATGGTGTTCTGGGCGATGAACCTGTGGGTGGTGATTCGCGGCGCCGAGTCGATCAAGTGGCTGGAAACCCTGTCGGCACCGCTGCTGGTGGCGGTGGGCGCCGGGCTGCTGGTGTGGGCGATGCCCAATGTGTCGATGACCGAGTTGCTGGCAATCCCGGCCAAGCGACCCGAAGGCGCGGGCGTGGCCAGTTACTTCGCCGCGGGGCTGACGGCCATGGTCGGCTTCTGGGCCACGCTGTCGCTGAACATTCCGGACTTCAGTCGTTATGCGAAAAGCCAGAAGGACCAGATTGTCGGGCAGATCATCGGGTTGCCGCTGACCATGTTCCTGTTTGCCTCCCTCGGGGTGGTGATGACCGCCGCGTCGGTGAAGCTGGTGGGCGTAACGGTGTCCGATCCGGTGACCCTGATCGGCCATATCCAGAGCCCGTTCTGGGTCGCCATCGCCATGGCGCTGATCATCATCGCCACGTTGTCGACCAACACGGCGGCCAACATCGTCTCGCCCACCAACGACTTCCAGAACATCGCGCCCAAGGCGATCAACCGCACCAAGGCGGTGATCCTGACCGGGCTGGTGGGGCTGGGGTTGATGGCCCATGAGCTGCTGAAGAAGCTCGGCCTGATCGTTTCCGATGTGAGCCTGGAGTCGGTGTATTCCAACTGGTTGCTGGGTTACTCGAGCCTGCTCGGGCCGATTGCCGGGATCATGGTGGTGGACTATTTCTTGATCAAGAAACAGCAACTGGACCTTGCCGGCCTGTACCGCGATGACGTGTACCCGGCGTGGAACTGGTGCGGGTTCCTTGCCTTTGGCGTGCCGGTGGTGTTGACGCTGTTGTCCTTGGGCAGCGATGCGTTCAGCTGGTTCTACAGCTATGGCTGGTTTACCGGGTCGGCGTTGGGTGGGGTGATTTATTACGGGTTGAGTGTGATGCGGCCCAGTCCTTCAATCGCGAAATCGGCGGTGTGATGGATGGCCCCATCGCGAGCAGGCTCACTCCTACAAGGGAATGCATTCCAACTGTAGGAGCTGGCTTGCCAGCGAAGGCGGCCTCATGTCCGCCAACAATTTGCCTGAGAAAACACAAGTACAGCCTGAGGAGATCATCATGAACGCGGCCGTAGACGTTCTGCAGTCCACCCATCAGCACATCAACCGCGACCGGCTGTGGCAGTCGCTCATGGAACTGGCCAGGCTCGGCGCCACGGTCAAGGGCGGTGTCTGCCGCCTGGCCCTGACCGACCTCGATCGCCAGGCCCGGGACATTTTCGTGCAGTGGTGCGAAGCCGCAGGCTGCACCGTCAGCATCGACGCCGTCGGCAATATCTTCGCCCGCCGTCCAGGACGCAATCCCGACCTGCCCCCGGTGATGACCGGCAGCCACATCGACACCCAGCCCACCGGCGGCAAGTTCGATGGCTGCTTCGGCGTGCTGGCGGGTGTCGAAGTGCTGCGCACCCTCAACGACCTGAAGATCGAGACCGAGGCGCCGCTGGAAGTGGTGGTCTGGACCAACGAAGAAGGCTCGCGCTTCGCCCCGTGCATGATGGGCTCCGGGGTCTTCGCGGAGAAATTCACCCTGGAAGACACCCTGGCCAAGGTCGATGCCGACGGCGTGACAGTCGGTGAAGCCTTGAATGCGATTGGTTATGCCGGATCGCGCAAAGTCACTGGTCACAAGGTCGGTGCGTATTTTGAGGCGCACATCGAACAAGGCCCGATCCTCGAAGACGAACACAAGACCATAGGCGTGGTCATGGGCGCCCTCGGGCAGAAATGGTTCGACCTGAAACTGCGCGGGGTCGAAGCCCACGCCGGTCCCACCCCGATGCATCTGCGCAAGGACGCCCTGGTCGGTGCCGCGGTGATTGTCGGTGCGGTCAATCGCGCCGCCCTCGGTCACCAACCCCATGCCTGCGGTACCGTCGGTTGCCTGCAAGCCTATCCCGGTTCGCGCAATGTCATCCCCGGTGAAGTACGCATGACCCTGGACTTCCGTCATCTGGAACCGGCGCGCCTGGACTCGATGATCGCCGAAGTGCGGCAAGTCATTGAAACCACCTGCGAAGAACACGGGCTGAGCTTCGAACTGACCCCCACTGCTGACTTCCCGCCACTGTATTTCGACAAGGGCTGCGTCGAAGCCGTACGCGGTGCCGCTCAGGGGCTGGGGCTGTCGCACATGGACATCGTCAGCGGCGCCGGTCACGACGCGATCTTTCTCGCCGAACTGGGGCCGGCCGGGATGATTTTCGTGCCGTGCGAAGGCGGCATCAGCCACAACGAAATCGAGAACGCCGCGCCGGATGACCTGGCGGCCGGGTGTGCGGTGTTGTTGCGGGCGATGCTGGCGGCTTCGGCGGCGTTGGCGGGTTGAAAAAGCAAAAGATCGCAGCCTTCGGCAGCTCCTACGGGGGTACGCAATGCTCTGTAGGAGCTGCCGCAGGCTGCGATCTTTTGATCCTGAGGCCTCAAACCCAAATCGCATCCCACAACGGATAATCCCCCACCCTTTTTACCAAGCCCGCCCGTAGAGGATTCATGATGATGTAGCGCGCGGCATCCTTCACGTCCTCTTCACGGCGCAAAGCCCGGTCGTGATATCCGCGTTGCCATAGTCTGCTTTCTTGCTGACGTGCAAGGTTCACCGAACGGCTGCTTCTAGATTTGACTCGACACATGAGTTCAGCCAGCGTGCCCTGTTTCAATTCGACCAGCCAATGCAGATGGTCGGGCATCACCACCCAAGCCAAAGATTCGACAAGCGATGCATTTTCGGTACAGTGCATTTGATTGACCAGAAGCCGGCCCAGTTTCCAATCAGCAAATACAGGCTGCCGTTTATGCACCACAGTTGTCAGCAAGTAGATTCGTCCTGATTCCGAAAAACGGGCTTTGCGCAGTTGGCATCCATGTGCAGCAGTAGGCATTCCGTTGCCCTCTTGAATAAGTCGCGACAGTTGAAAGGTAGCCCAGGGTGGTTGTCGCGTTGCGTTGAGCTTTTTCAGGGTATTTCGAGGTGCCGAAAAGATCGCAGCCTTCGGCAGCTCCTACAGGGGGGCGCGTTCTCCGAAGGCAGATCGCAGCCTTCGGCAGCTCCTACGGGGGAGTGCATTCTTCGTAGGAGCTGCCGAAGGCTGCGATCTTTTGATCTTCAAACCACCACAGCACCCTCAAGCTTTTCACAGACCACCAGATCCGCCTGATGAATCGGCTTGACCCGATGCCTGAGCATGCCGCCCAGGCGTTGGTGCATCACCGCAGTCATTTCCGCGAGTATCGACAACGCCACGCTTTGCGGTGTATCGCCGCCCAGGTCCAGGCCCATCGGGTAGTGCAGGGAAGACGGGGCGCGGCCGATCTCCGCCAGCAAACGTTCGGTGCGCTCCTTGGGTCCGAGTTGGCCGAGGTAGGCGGGGCAGGTCTGCAGCAGTTGCCCCAGCCAGTGCCGGTCCTGGCGATAGCTGTGGGTCATGACGGTGACCGCAGCGCCGTCAGTCAGGGGGCGCAGGTCAAAGGGGTTGTCGAGGCTGGCGAAAATCACCGCATCGGCCTGGGGGAAGCGTTCGGGGCGGGCGAAGTGGCTGCGGCTGTCGATGACAGTGACATGCCAGTTGAGCAGCTTGGCCATGCGCACCAGTGGCTGCGCGTCGTGGCCGGCGCCGAAGATCACCAGGCGTGGCGGCGGGACGAGGTATTCGAAGAACACTTCGACTTCACCGCGGTCATCGGTGTAGAGGCGTATCGATGATTTTTTCGTGTTGAGGGTCTTGTGCAGGTCGTGGCGGATCGCATTGCTCAGGGGTTTATGGCGCAGGCTGCCCACGGTGTCCGACAGCAGGCGCTCACCGACCCGCACCAGGGCGTTGCGGGAGGTGGCGATCACCGTGGCCATGGCCACCGGTTGCTGACTGTCGCGAACCCGGCGCAGCAGTTCGACCACGGGTGAAGGTGATTTTGCCCGCAAGCGTTCGAGCATCACGAACACCGTGCCATTGCATCCCAGGCCAAAGGTCAGGGCGCTGTGTTCGTCGTCTTCGTCCTCGGTGGCGCCAGTGCTGTAGCGGCGCACCACGGGCTCGCCGGAATCGGTCAGCCACCAGGCTTTCTTTGCCAGGTCCTGTTCCAGGCAACCGCCGCTGACGGTGCCGACGGTACGGCCGTGCAGGGGAATGAGCATGCGCGCGCCAGGGCGGCGATAGGCCGAGCCTTCGACCTTGACCACGGTGGCGAGGACGGTTTCTTCGCCAGCTTGGGCGGCGGAGTCGATGGCTTGTAGAAGATCATTGAGGCCGGACATGGAATCCAATCCTGAAGGTGATGGAGATCCCCGTAGGAGCTGCCGCAGGCTGCGATCTTTTGATCTTGTTGTTTAAAAGGATCAAGATCAAAAGATCGCAGCCTGCGGCAGCTCCTACGGGGGATTTGTGTATGACAGTGGGGTCAGTCATCCACCGTCATCAACTGCCGCACTCCCTCCCACGCCTCGGCGCGCATCTGCCCCAGGTCCAGTCCCGGAATCACGCCGTCATCCACCACCATGCGACCGCCCACCAGGCTGTAGCGCACGGCAATCGGTTCACCCGCCACCACCGGCGCCACGGCCAGGTCGTGGAAGCCGAAGAAGCGCGGATGATCCAGGCCATAGATCACCAGATCCGCCGCTTGCCCGACTTCCAGAGTGCCGACCGCCCCCAGGCCAAGCACCTGCGCGCCACCCGCCGTACCCCAATGGATCACGTCTTCGGCGGTGGTGGCCGAGGCGCCTTGCTCTGCCCGGTGGATCAGCCAGGCGGTGTTGGCTTCGCCGACCATGCTTCCGGATTCGTTGGACGCCACACCGTCCACGCCCAGGGAGATCGGCACTCCCGCCTCGAACATTTGCGGAATGGGGGCGACGCCACTGCCCAGGCGCGCATTGCTCACCGGGCAGTGGGACACCCCGGTGCCGGTTTGCGCGAGCATGCGGATTTCACCGGGTTGCATGTGCACCGCATGGGCGAACCACACGTCCGGGCCGAGCCATTCGTGTTCGGCAACGAACTCGACCGGTAGGCAGTTGTATTTCTCGCGGCAGAAATTCACGTAGTTCTGTGTTTCCGACAGGTGCGTGTGCAGGCGCAAGCCGAGGCCGCGGGCGGTGTGGGCAAGCTCGCGCAGCAAGGTCGGCGGCAGGGAAAAGGTCGGCGTGGTCGGCGCCACGACCACCCGGCGCAGCGCGTCCGGGGTGTCCTGGTGATACAGGGATTTCAGGCGTTCGATGTCGCCGACCATCTGGTCCAGGGTCTCCGGTTGCAGCGCGGTTTTCGAGAACCCCGGGTGGGCGCTGGCCGATTCCAGCGCGCCGCCCCGGCACAGGACGAAGCGCAGGCCGAATTCATCCGCCATGTCGAACAGCAGGTCACCGGTCTCGTGGGTGCCATTGGCGTGGTAGAGGTAATGGTGATCGGCACAGGTGGTGACACCCGACAACAGCAACTCGGCCATGCCCAGGCGCGCGGCGATCCGCGCCAGCTGCGGGGTAAAACGGTTGAGCCGTGGGTACGGCACGCTGGCCAGCCAGCCTTGCAGGTCCTGGTTGAGGCCTTCGGGCACGGCTTTGAGCAGGTTCTGGAACAGGTGATGGTGGGTGTTGATCCAGCCCGGATACACCAGGCAGTTGCGGGCATCGATCACCCGTTCACCGGGCAATGCTTCAAGGTTCGCCGCCATTTCGGCGATGCGTCCGTTGACCACACGGATGTCCACGGCGCCAGCCCGGGCACGGGGGCCGCGCAAGCCGGTCATCACCGCAACCGGGTTTTTGATCAGAATGTTTTGCAGTTGATTCATGGCAGGCTCCCGTCAAAGGCTGTGGGTGGCGGATTTGCTGGCGGCGGCATCAGGCACGCTGACGCCGTTGAGGGTGGCGTTGAGCAGCACCGACACCAGGCAGGCGATGACCACGCTGCTGTGCAGGAACGGCTGCGACCACTCGGGCAATTGCTTGAACAGGGTCGGGGCCAGCACCGGCACCAGGGCGGCGGCAATGGTGAAGCCGACGATCAGCACGTTGTAGCGATTGCGCTCGTAGTCGACCTTGGCCAGGGTCTGGATGCCCGCTGCGGCGACCACGCCGAACATGGCGATCCCGGCACCGCCGAGGGCGGCCGTCGGCATCGAGGCAATGATCGCCCCGGCCTTGGGCACCAGCGCCACCGCGCACATCAGCAGGCCGCTGACTGCGACCACCCAGCGACTGCGCACGCCGGTGAGAATCACCAGGCCGACGTTCTCCATAAAGGCAATGAACGGAAACGCCGCGAACATCCCGGCGATGGTGCTGGCCAGGCCGTTGGCGCGCAGGCCGTTGATCACCTGTTTTTCTTCCACCGGCTTGTCGACGATGTCGCCGATGGCAACGAACAGGCCCATGGACTCGACCATCTGCACGATCATTACCACCACCATGGTGGCGATGGGGATCAGGCTGAAGGTCGGCAGGCCGAAGTGGAACGGGTAGGGCACGGTCAGCCAGGGCGACTCCTGCACGCTGTGGAAACTGCCCATGCCCATGCCGTAGGCCAGCCCGGCCCCGACCAGCATGCCCACCAGCACCGCCATGTTGCGCAGCATCGGGCTGCCGTAGCGGTTGACCAGCAGGATGGTAAGCAACACGATCGCCGCGATGGCAAGGTAAGCCGGCGCACCGAAATCGGCGGCATGCCGACCACCGCCGACCCATTCATAGGCAATCGGAAACAGCTGCAAACCGATCACGGTGACAATGCAACCGGTGACCACCGGCGGGAAAAACCGCCGCAGGCGTCCCACGAATGGCGCGGCGAGCATGGTGAAAATCCCCGCGCCGATCACCGCCCCGCAGACCCCGGCGAAACCGACCTCGGGGTTGCTGCCGATGGCGATCACCGGTCCCACGCTGCTGAACGCGACGCCCTGCAATATCGGCAAACGCACGCCGAATTTCCAGAATCCGACGGTTTGCAGCAGGGTGGCGATGCCGGAACAGAACAGCGTGGTGCTGATCAGCACCACGGTATCGGCCTGGGACATTTTCAGGGCACTGGCGACAATCAACGGCACGGCGATGGCGCCGATGTACGAGACGGCCATGTGCTGCAGGCCGAGGGTGAGCATTTGTCGCACCGATAACACCTGGTCGACGGGATGGAGGGTGGAAGCGGGTTTTGGGGGAGTGGCTGACGACATGGGAAACACCTCTAGCTGTTGTTATTCGGTAAAGAGGGGTATTCGTTGTGATGCCCGGACATCGCGGCTCTTGTAGGAGCCGGCTTGCTGGCGATGACGGACTGTCAGTCACCATCTTTGTTGACTGACAGTCCGTCTTCGCCGGCAAGCCAGCTCCTACAGGGGTTTGTGTTGTGCCAGGTGCATCAGTCATTCATGTGCCCCGGAACCGCCATCCACCGGCTCCGATGCCTTGTTTCAGCCTGCCAGGCAGGCGGCAAAGCCCTGGTTCAGCGCCGCGCGGTCCAGGTCGCGGCCGATGAACACAATCTTGCTCGTACGCGGTTCGTTGCCCCACAAGGTGGAGGCGCGGAATTCGACCAGGCTGTGCACGCCTTGCAACACGTAGCGCTGGTCCTGGTCGGCCACCGCCAGCACGCCTTTCATGCGGTACAGGGTGTCGGCCTGCTCGGTGCGCAGCTTGGTGATCCAGCGATGGAAGTCGCCCAGGTTCACCGCGCCGTCCACGGCGATGCCCACCGACGACACGCTCGGGTCGTGGTCATGGTCGAGATCGTTATGGTCGTGGTGATGGTCTTCGTCGTGGTGCTCGTGTTCGGCGCCGATTTCCATCAGTTTTTGCGTGGATTCGAAGGCGCCGATGCCGAGGATCTTCGACAGGTCGATCTCGGCATAGCTGGACGTCACCAGGTCCGCGGTGGCGTTCAAGCCGCGGATCTTGTCGCTCAGGGACGCTACGTCGGCAGCGCTGACCAGGTCGACTTTGTTGATGACGATGCGGTCGGCGCAGACGATCTGGTCCACGGCCTGGTTGTCCACGCCGTCGAGTTGCAGGTCTTCCAGGTGCTGGGCGATGTGCTTGGCGTCGACCATGGTGACGATGGCGTCCAGTTCCACTTCATCGGCAATCGGGTCGTTGATGAAGAAGCTCTGGGCCACCGGGTAAGGGTCGGCCAGGCCGCTGGTTTCGATAAGGATGTGATCGAGCCGCACCGGGCGCGCCACCAGTTCGCGGACGATGCGTACCAGGTCTTCGCGCACTTCGGCGGTGCAGCACACACAGCCGTTGACCATCTCGTAGATTTCTTCGGTCTCGGAACTGAGCACCAGGTCACCGTCGATGCCGACTTCGCCGAATTCGTTTTCGATCACGGCAATTTTGCGCCCGTGGTTTTCCTTGAGGATGTAGTTGAGCAGGGTGGTTTTGCCGGCGCCGAGGAAGCCGGTGAGGATGGTGACCGGGATTTTGGTGTTCGGGGTCGGGGCGTTGAAGGGGGTGTTCATGGTGAGGCTCCTTAAAACTCAATGGTCGGAGTGCTATCAACTGTAGGAGCGAGCTTGCTCGCGATGGGGCCGTATCAGCTGGCATTCATGCTGACTGACCCACCGCTATCGCGGGCAAGCCCGCTCCCACAGGTTTTGTAGGTAGGTTCAGGGATGTCGGTTTCTCGCCAGCGCGTTGCCGTGCCGGCATCGAGGCCGAACAGGTCGAGGACGCGGCCGAGGCTGTGATCGACCATGTGCCCGAGGCTTTCCGGGCGGGCGTAGAAGGCCGGGACCGGCGGGGCGATGATCCCGCCCATTTCGGTGACGGCGGTCATGTTGCGCAGGTGGGCGAGGGTCAGCGGTGTTTCCCGGGCCATCAACACCAGGGTGCGGCGTTCCTTGAGCGTGACGTCGGCGGCGCGGCCGATCAGCCCGGATGACGTGCCGGTGGCGATCTCCGCCAGGGTGCGCATGGAGCACGGCGCCACCACCATGCCCAGGCAGCGGAACGAACCGCTGGCGATCCCGGCGGCAACGTCGTCGGCGCGGTGGTAGTGGCTGGCCAGCGCGGTGACGTCGGCCAGCTTGTAGTCGGTTTCATGGGCCATGGTCAGCAGGGCCGCGCGACTGATGACCAGGTGGCTTTCGATGTCCAGTTCGGCGAGCAATTGCAACAGACGCACGCCGTAGATGAAGCCCGACGCACCGCTGATGCCGACCACCATGCGCTGGCGGTTCATGGCAGGTAGCTCTTGAGCAGGTCGCGGGCACGTTCGACCACGTCCTGATCCAGCTGCGCCTTGATCCCGTCGAATCCCGAACCCCGGGTCGCGTCCAGGCCCATGCGCGAGGTGGTGCCATTGACCGAGGACGATGGATCGAGGGGGCTGCCGGGCAGGCCGTCGATGACGAAAATGTCCTGGTGCGGCTGGAAGTGCGTGGCCAGCGCCCAGAGCACCTGGCTGTCGTCGCTGATGTCGATGTCGCTGTCCACCGCAATCACGGTTTTCAGGTACGGGTCCCAGCCGAGCAGGGCGAGCATGATCTGCCGCGCCTCGCCGTCGCGACTCTGGTCGAGGGCGACGTAGCAGTGAAAATGGGTGCCGGAATTGGGGTAGTGCACGGCGGTGACGGCGGGGAAGCGCGCCTTGAGTTTCTCGCTCATTTCCGCTTCCCGGGGCAGCCGCGCCAGGGTCAGGTGCTCGGCGTAACGCCCGCCCACCACGTCCACCAGCCAGGCGTCCTTGCGCCGCATCAGGGTGTCGACCCGCAGCACATTGTTGGTCGAGCGATCAGACGAATAGCCGCTGAATTCGCCGAACGGGCCTTCCTCGGCAAAGGCCGTCGGATCGATGGCGCCTTCCAGGACGAATTCCGCGCAGGCCGGTACGCCGATGCCGTAGCGCGGGGTTTTCACCAGCTCCAGAGGGGCGCCGAACAGGCCGCCGGCGACGGCGCGCTCATCACTGCCGAAGGGCAGACGCGCTGCCGCGGCAAGCATGAACAAGGGGTGTGCGCCAACCACCATGGCCACACGCAATTCTTCGCCGCGCTCCCGGGCGGTCTGCAACATGCGCCACAGGTGACCGCGTGAGTGCAGGCTGGTGGCGAGGGTCTGGCGGGCGTGGCGCATCGAGCGGTGATAGCTCATGTTGGCGATGCCGGTCACCGGGTCTTCGGCAATGATGATGGCGTTGGTGATGTAGGGCCCGCGGTCACTGTCGAAATGCTTGAGCATCGGCAGCAGCGCGAGGTCCACGGCTTCGCCTTCGAAGATTTCATCCAGCACCGGGCCGGTTTCCACGTAACGCGGGGCGATGGGGTTGTTGGCGCGCTGCTGGAAGGTTTCGTGCAACTGTGCCGCCGTGACGCCGAACATCCGGGCGATCCGGGTGCGTGAGGCGAACAGGTTGGTGGCCACCGGCACACCGAAATGGCCGACCTTTTCGCAGATCAGCAGCGGATCGCGACCCTGGACGGCCAGGGCATCGACCAGGGCGGTGACGTCCTGATCGGCCGAGAGACTGTGTTGGACAGTGAGCACATCGTCCGGGTATTGCCGGCGATAGGCGTCGATGAAATCGTGAAAATCCTGGGTATCGCCGAGCGTGGAGAGGGTCATGGTTTCACCTCGTGGAAAGCGCTGCTGTGCACCTGTAGGAGCCGGCTTGCTGGCGATAGCGTGTCAGCTGCATTGATGGCGACTGACACACCATCGCCAGCAAGCCGGCTCCTACAGAGCGGTCGAGGGTCAGAGGTAGGTCGTGGTCAGACGAATGTCTGCCTCGGCCAGGTCCTTTGGCGGCGGTGTCGGTTCGATGCCGCACAGCCGGGCGATGTTGTTGCCCAGATAGTCCTCCAGGTGATCCTCATCGATGCCAAGGCCTTGCGGCGCCGGCGAGCACAACACCTCGAGTTCACGCAGCCACATCCCCGGTTCGTTCGGCGGCGAGTCGGTGCCGAACACGATCTTGTTGCGCGGCAGGTCCTTGGCGAACTCGACGATCCGCGACTGGAAGCACCAGCCGGATTCGCAGTACACGTTCGGCGTG
>Ga0160472_100622_pt1 | contig 18881 bp, 18 predicted proteins | sample HID1973M_E11MG_FD_108267 | JGI IMG/M metagenome (GOLD analysis project Ga0160472, IMG submission 108267) | Enriched mosquito-associated microbial communities from UW Madison campus, WI, USA - HID1973M_E11 MG | ecosystem: Host-associated > Arthropoda: Insects > Digestive system > Unclassified ... | reverse complement strand
AGGATGAGAATCCGAAAAAAGGAGAAGCGCCGCGTACCGCCACGATGAACAACACCCGGATAAATTCAGCATCGTTTTTTAACCTGATGTGGAAAACGGTTTTTGTAGGAATTAAGGATATCGTTGGCGTAGGTATTGTGCCGAAAAAAAATCCGGTGAAGCAGCAAAAAGTTATTGCGAAAAAAATAAGAGAACAAAAACGGGAGGATAGACGCGATGCCAGGAAAGCCAAACGAGATAAAAACTGACGCAACACTTTAAACAAATGTGTTTTAACCGTATATTGCTGATAAAAACTTTCCCATTTGTTAAATGCCAGATACGAAAAAACGACGTTATAAAATTTTTAAGTGGCTTGCGGGTATTTTGCTCAGTATATTTTTAGTGCTCGCCGGCATAGCCTGGTTTTTAAATGTAAAATCACGTCCGCTACTTACTTCTCAAATTAAAACTTTATTATATAAAAGTACCGATAGTTTATACACCATCACCTTTTCAAAGGTATCTACCAATGTTTTAACAGGAAGCGCAACCCTTCAAAACGTTAAAATTACGGCAGACACAAATCGGTATAAACAACTTGTGGCATTAAAGCGAGCACCAAATAACCTCTATACCGTAACATTAAAGAAACTCGTTGTAAAACACTTCCATCCGCTAATACTGTATCGGGAAAAGAAGCTCCAAATCGATGAGATTTTGTTTGATAAACCTGAGGTTTACATGGTTAACCGGCAATTAGATTTTAACGAAAACAGAGCGCCACGTCCAATCCAATCGCCTTATACCTTTATCTCAAAAAGCCTGAAAGAATTTAGCATAAAGAAAATTCTTTTTAAAGACGCCAGTTTCAACTACGTTAATAAAAATGTTAACAGGTTCGATGTATTTTCAATCGATGATTTAAATATAACCCTGGTTGATTTACTGGTAGATTCTACTTCTTTCGAAGATTCAACCCGCTTGTATTTGTTAAAAGATGTGCTGATAAACCTCAAAAACTATAACTATAAAACGCCCGACAGTATGTACAACATCAAGCTCGATCAGCTTGATTTCAAAGCTTCGACCGGGCTTTTAAACGTTAATAAATTTGCGCTTGAACCGCGGTATGATGAAATGAAGTTTGGCCAGGTTGCAGGTTACGCAAGAGATCGCTTTAATATTTTGATGAACGATATTTCACTAAATGGAATTAATTTACCGCTGTACATTTCGAAGCAAGAACTTAGGGCAAAAGAAATGGCAATTGCCAACGGTTTCGTGGCGGTTTTTAACAACAACAGCTTACCGGCGCAGGAAAAAGAAAATAGGATAGGTAAATATCCTCATCAGCTGTTACAAAAGCTTGCAGCCCCAATTTTGGTTGATAAAATACGATTGAAAGATATTGATATTAGTTATGCGCTTTATAATAAGGAAAGCGAACAACGAGGTAAAATTTCTTTCGATAAAACTTCCGGAACGATTAGCAATGCAACAAATATCGATAAGGTTAAAAAAATAAAGCCGATTATGGAAGCCAATCTGACTACTTATTTAATGGGGCAGGGTAAACTGGATGTTGATTTTAAGTTCAATTTGGCAGCCAATACAGGTGATTTTTCTTATAGTGGCGAGCTGCATAATTTTAATGCAAGGGTTTTAAATCAAATTACAAAACCCCTTGGCTTGGTAAGAATTAATCGGGGAAATGTTGATAAACTTAAATTCAACTTCAATGCCGATGATTTTGGTTCGAAAGGAACGGTAGATTTTTCTTATTTTGATTTATCGGTTGCTTTAATGAAGAACGACCCAACTAAAGACCATCTTGTTAAGCGTGGTTTGATTTCGTTTCTGGCAAATGCATTAATTATCAACTCCGAGAATCCGGGACCGGATGGAAAACTTATTACGGCAAAGGTTAATTATATTCGTCCGCAGAACACCTCGTTTTTCAATATGATTTGGAAAACGCTTTTCCTCGGCGTAAAATATAGCATCGGCATTACAGAAGAAAAACAGAATGAAATACAAGAGCATATTGCTAAGTTTAAAGCGATGCGGGCGAGTCATAATTTGCGCAAACGCAGGCGGTTAGAGCGCCGTCAGCAAAAGGAATTGCAACAAAAAAATGAAAGGCGTTAGGTTAAAGGTTGTAACGTTTTAATATATTTATGCTCTAAACTAAAATCTAAAATTATGGCAGCATTAATTATTATCGGCGCCTTACTGCTCATCGCAATATTCTTTTACAACTCAATCGTTGGTAAGAAAAACCAGGTTATCAATGCTTTTTCGGCAATTGATGTGATGCTTAAAAAACGCTTCGATTTAATTCCAAACCTGGTAGAAGTTGTAAAACAATATACAAATTACGAACAGGGAACGCTGAGTAAAATCGTTGAATTGCGCACTAAAGCTGTTTCAGGAAATGTTAGCGATACAGAAAAAGCTTCGATTGATGCACAATTAAGCAGCAGCGTAAAAGGCTTAATGGTTAATGTAGAAAACTATCCGGATTTGAAAGCCAACAGTAATTTTATAAATTTACAAAGCACCTGGACAGAGAGCGAAGAGCAGATTGCAGCCGCAAGAAGAACTTACAACGCTGCCGTTACCGATTACAATAATGCAATTATGATGTTTCCTGGTAGCATGTTTGCAAACCTGTTAAACTTCCAGCCAATGGTGGTTTTAGCTACTGCCGAAGAAGAACGTAAAAATATCAGCGCCAAAGAGCTTTTTAACAATTAATGATAAATGTTGCTGGCAATGTGGCACTACAAAACGTGCTTGCTACGTTAGAAGTTGAGCGAAAAAAAATTTCATCCACGCAGAAGAAAGGGTATCTTTTTATCGCTATCGGCATTATTGTGGCCCTATCTGGGTTTGCTTTGGGGCTACCTGTTCCGGCGGCAATTGCTGGCCTCGCCTCGCTAATTTATGGCGGTATCATTCTATATAAAATTTCCGATGCATTAAAAGCTTACAAAGACGCATTTAAGGTTAATGTGATCGGTTCTGCCTTAAAATCTTTAGACAGCAGCTTACTCATCGAGCCCGATAAAGGAATCCCGGAATATGAATTTGAACAAACACAAATTTTTTCTCAAACGCCAGACCGATATAAAACTGAAGATTTAGTGAGTGGTAACGCAGGCAAAACAACTTTCTATTTTGCTGAAGTTCATGCCGCCTATAAAACCGAAGTTCAAACAAAGAATGGAACAAGAACCGAGTGGCACGATATTTTTAGGGGCATACTTTTTTGTGCCGATTTTAACAAAAACTTTGTTGGAGTAACCATTGTTAAGCCAAAAGATCTGCTTGGTACAATGGGCGCCTGGTTTTCTAAAAACCTTTTTTCTTTTAACGATAAAGATATTATTAGCCTCGAAAACACAGAATTTAGCAAAACATCTATAACACAGGCAACCGATCAGGTAGAGGCCAGATACATTTTAACGCCAGCAATGATGGAGAGAATTTTAAATTTGAACAGAAATAGTAAAAGCAGCGTTTCGCTATCGTTTATTAACAGTAAAATGTATATCGCATTTCCGCTAAGCAGAAATTATTTCGAAGCGCCGGTTTTTAAAACTTTACTAAATCCCGAGTTATTGAATGAAGATATAACTGTGATTAACTTTATGTATGAAATTGTAAACGAACTGGATTTAAACACCAGGATTTGGGGTAAAAACTAACTCAGGTGTTTCTTTACAATATCTTCTAATGCAGCGATATCAAAAGGTTTAGACAAGTAACTATCCGCACCAGCCTCATCAGCTAGAGCCGAAATATCATTGTTAGCAGAAAAATAAATAACGGGAATGTGTTTTAAATCCGGATGATTTTTAATTGCCTTTGTTGCCTGTATGCCACCCAAATCCGGCAACCAGTTATCCATAAAGATGATGTCGGGCATGTACGCCGCTACCTGATTTTCTATATCATTTGCACTCTCAGAGGTTTTAATTTCGTATCCAGCATCTTCCAAAATGAAGGTGCATAAATCTAAAATATCCCTGTTATCATCAAAAACAAATACCTTTTTTGTCTCAGCCATAATTTCTCTCCCGAAGGCAAACCTAATATTTTTTAATCAATTTGTTAATAAATTCTGCCATCTTATTGGCATCCAAAATAATTGCTCCCTCAATTTCATTTACTGCCTGTTGGGGCATGTATGGCATAACGGCCGTATTTGGGTTTTGTATTACCACGATTCCGCCAAGGCTTTTAACCATTTTTAATCCGGTAACACCATCAGCGTTGGAGCCAGATAACAATATGCAAACTAATTTATTTTTAAAAATTTCTGCAGCCGACTGAAAAGTAACATCTATTGATGGACGTGAGTAATTAACTTTTTCGGAGTAATCTAGCGAAAAGGTTTCACTTTCTTCAATCAAGAGATGATAATCTGCCGGAGCAATATAAACGTTGCCAGGCAAAATCTGGTCCTTTTCTTCTGCCTCGTTAACTTTTAATTTAGTTCTGCTTCTTAATAAATCACTCAAAAGCGAATCATTTCCCGATTTTCTATGCGTTACGACAATGATTGGAAAATCAATATCATCTTTTAGAGAAGGAAAGATTTCAAGCAACACATCCAGGCTGCCTGCCGAACCCCCAATAATCAAGGCTTTACAACGGCCTTCAATTAAAGTTTCCGCCATATTTTTTCCGTTTTAATGCGTTTATACTCTTTAGCTTTGGGCCAAAAATCTAAACTTTCCTTACTTCCTAAAGCTAGATAACCCAACTTCTCCAGGCTGTTATCAAACAATTGGAAAACTTTATGCTGTAGATCTTTGTCGAAATAGATTAACACATTACGGCATAAAATAAGTTGAAATTCATTGAAAGAATGATCTGAAACGAGGTTGTGTGTAGAAAAAATCATCTTGCTGTTCAACGTTTCATCAAACTTTGCAAGCGAATAATTTGCCGTATAATATGATGAAAAATCTTTAGCCCCTCCCGATTGGACATAATTTTCGGAGTAACCTTTTAAATAGTTTAGTGGAAATATTCCTTTTTTAGCCTTCTCTAAAACTGAAGGGTTGATATCCGTTGCGTATATTAATGATTTGTGCAGCAGGTTTAATTCTTTCAATACGATGGCAAGCGAATAAGCTTCTTCTCCGGTTGAGCAACCCGCAACCCAAATTCTAATAAACGGATAAGTACCTAAAGCAGGTAAAACATCATTTCTTAAAGCTTTATAAAAACTTGGATCGCGAAACATCTCAGTTACGTTTACCGTTATTTCTTCTAAAAAGCGCTTGAAATATTGTTTGTCAGATTTTACGGTATACCTGAATTCTGCAAAACTTACGAAATTATCAAGAGCGTAAAGGCGAATGATTCTTCTCTTAATTGATGCATGCGAATACTCCAGAAAATCGTAACCATGAGTTTCCAAAACATCACTAAGCAGCACCTCTATCTGTTCATTATCTATCGCTTCGCTAATCACCTTACTTCGTAACTTCTTGTATTTGTATTATCAATTCATCAACATTAATTGGCTTTGAAACATAACCTGAAGCTCCGGCACTTAAGCAGCGTTCTTTATCGCCAACCATAGCCTGGGCCGTAACGGCCAAAACCGGAATATCACGCATTTTTTCTGACTTTTTCATAGCGGCTATGGCCTGATATCCGTCCATGTCGGGCATCATCATATCCATTAAAACAACCGAAACTTTGTCGTTTTCTGCAATAATATCAAAGCCTTCCTGCGCACTCGGTGCCGAAAGAGTTCCAAATCCTTTGGCTCTTAGAACAGCTTTAAGTGCAAAAATGTTTCGATTATCATCGTCAATAATTAGAATTAATTTTTGAGGCATATTTATTTAAAAGGGTTAAGATTTATGATGATTTTCGTATAACCAAACGCGAAGTAGTGAAACGAGCTGATCCATATCGACGGGTTTGCTAATGTAATCTGAAGCGCCTGCAGAAATACATTTCTCACGGTCGCCCATCATTGCTTTTGCAGTTACAGCTAAAATTGGCAGGTTTCGGTATTTAAAATCCTGCCTAATTGCCGTTGTTGTTTCGTAACCATCGAGTTCTGGCATCATCATATCCATTAAAACAACATCAACCGAAGGGTTTTCATTCAGTAGCTTTAAAGCTTCTTTACCATCTGTAGCCGCGATAACTTTCATTTGGTGTTGCTCCAACATCTTCGTTAACGAAAAGATATTTCTTACGTCATCATCGGCAACCAAAACAGTTTTTCCTTTTAAAACATCCTGAAGCTCAGAAAATTTCTGTGGCGTTTTGGTTTTTCCTTTGCTCTTTTCTTCTACAAGGTGGAGAAATAAACCCGCTTCATCCAGAATACGCTGATAAGAATGGGCTGTTTTAACAACGATAGAATCGGCATATTGCTTAATCCTGTTTTCCTCGCCTTTAGATAAGTTTTTTCCTGTAAAAATAATAATTGGTAAGTTCTCCAAACCAGGCGTTTTTTTAACCACCTCCAGGGTTTCATAAGCGTGTTTATCAGGAATACCCATATCCAAAATAACGCAGTTGATATCTGGTTTATGCAATGCGGAAACACTCTCGCCAACCTGATTTACAATTTCAGTTTGGATGTTGAAGTTGCTCAAAAAATAACTCAATGCCTTTGCATGTTGCTCATTTTCCTCCACAATTAACACCTTTTTCGGGTGGCGGCTCAACGCATGTTCGAGTTTTTGAAAAATCTCCTGCATGTGCTCGAAAGCGAAAGGCTTATTTATAAAATCTACTGCGCCTTTTAGCAAACTCTCTTTCTTAACCTGCAACGACGACATGATGTGTACGGGAATCGGTCGGGTATTTGGGTCTGATTTTAGTTCTTCCATAACCTGCCATCCATCTTTTACCGGCAATTGAATATCGAGAAGAATAGCTAGCGGATTGTATGCTTTAGCCATTTCGATGCCAACATCGCCGCGAACGGCAACTAAGCCCTTGTAGTTGCGTTTTCGGGTAAAATCCAGCAGTGTTTTAGCAAATGGCGTATCATCCTCAACAATCAAAATTACTTTATCATCCGGACCGATATTGTCTCGATCATCTTCAATTTCCTGCGGAATTTTGGTTACCGTTAAGTTATTTGTTTTAGCAACCGGCTCTACAGTTGCTTGTGCTGGCACCGGCTTTTCTAACGGATTAACACTAATATCTTCAAGTCCTTTATTCTTATCTATCGGTAGCGTTAAGGTAAAAATACTACCTTCATTTTCTTTACTTTCTAAATCGATGTACCCACCTAAAAGCTTAGCCAACTCGCGGCTAATGGAAAGCCCCAATCCAGTGCCGCCGAATTTGCGGCGTGTAGACCCATCGGCCTGCTGGAAGGCTTCGAATACCATACCTTGTTTCTCTGGTGCAATTCCAACACCAGTATCGGTTACTTTAAACACGATAGCATTTAATTTTTCATCTTTATTAATGGCCAGCGTAACTGAACCATCAGCAGTAAACTTGATTGCGTTTGATAGCAGATTTTTTAAAATCTGTTCTAATCTCATTTTATCAGTATGGAAAAACTCCGGAACTCCTTCAGCTCTGCTTACCACCAATTTTAAAGATTTCTCGTTGGCCAAAGGATTAAATAGCGAGCGCATATTCAATACAATATCATCAACTTTGATATTCGCCCTATCAAGTTCCATTTTGCCTGCTTCAATTTTTGATAAATCAAGAATTTCATCGATTAGGCTTAGCAAGCCTTGTCCCGAACTCTGAATAACCTCTGCATATTCCTGATGTTCACGATCCATGTCTTCGTTTTCAGCCATCAGCCTTGAAAGCAATAAAATAGAATTTAATGGTGTACGCAACTCATGCGACATATTTGCCAGGAACTCTGATTTATACCTTGTACTTAATTCCAATGCTTCTGCTTTCTGCTGAATTTCGATATTCCGCTCTTCAATAAGCTCGTTTTTCTCTTCGAGTAAACTGCTTCTTTCTTCAAGTTCCTGGTTACTTTGCAACAACTCTTCCTGTTGTACACGCAGTTCTTCTTCAGATGCCTGTAGCTTTTGGGCCTGCGCCTCAAGTTCGGCATTCATGCCTTCAAGTTCATTATGCTGAACTTGTAATTCTTCTGATTGTGCCTGAGTTTCTTCTAAAAGCTGTTGTAGTTTCTGCCTGTTTTGAGCACCTAACAAGGCCGTGCCTACATCAGATAGTACCAGGTTTAGGAAGTGCAATTGCAAATCGGTAAAGCTGCGCACGCTACCTAACTCTAAAGCACCGATTGTGATGCTGTTTCTGATTATCGGCAATACCAACAACTGGGCTGGCTTAATATTTCCCGTTGCAAAACTTACAGTTAATTCGCCTTGTGGTACCTCATCCAGCAAAATATGTTTGCCCGATTTTACAGCCTGCCCAATTAGGCCTTCGCCAATTTCCAGTACAGGCGCTAAGTGCTGCCCTTGAAGCGCATATTGGCCTTTTAGATGTAAATAGCCATCATCCTTAAATAAGTAAATTGCGCCAACCTGGCTTTTAGTGTACGTAGTTAAAAATTCGATAATGTCATCGGCAAGGTGAAAAACATCTTTTTCACCCACCATTTTCACATTCAGATTTGCAACGCCGGTTTGCAGCCATTCGTTTTCAGCCAGTGTATCGAAAGATTTTTTCAATGATTGCGACATCGTGTTTAACGAACCGGAAAGCTCGCCAATATCATCTTGCGACTGGCTATCCAATACAACGCCATAATTACCGATGGAAATTTGATGTGCAATTTCTTTGATTGCAATAATACGTTTTTCCATTTCGTATTTCTTATCTTCAATTTCCTTTTGAAGTTTAACACGTTCATCAAAATCAACCGAAACTTTTCTATAAAAAAATAAGGTGATTAATATTGCCAGTACCGCAGCAATTAAAATTAGTATTGGCGTGTAAGAGGTAAGCTTGTTTAGTTCTTCGGTTCTGTTTTCCAGCAAGCGTCGTTCTTCTTTCACCATTTTGTTAACCACGCTCCTGGCCTGGTCCATATAGGTTTTCCCCTGAAATAAAACGGTTGGGTCTATTTGTCCTCCCAACGATTTAATTTCGATTGTAGATTTGATGATGTCTAATCTACGCACCATAATGTCTCTTAATTCTGCAATACTTTTTTGCTGCGCAGGATTATCTTTAGTGCTTACGGCAATTTTGTTTAGGGCAGCAAGCGCCGTATCAGCAGCGCCGTTGTAAGGCTCTAGAAAAACTTTGTTGCCAGTTAAAAGATATCCACGCTGGCCTGTTTCGGCATCTTTTAAAGTAGAAATAATTCCTTCTACGTTCAAAATTACTTCATCGCTGTGCTTAACCAGTTCGGTACTCTTTATTAAATTGCTAATGCTTACATAAGAGGCCAGCGAACTGATAAAAAGAATAATAAGCGATAAGCCAAGGCCTAAACGTAAATTATTTTTAAGAGTTGTTTTCATTAAAATATTATAGTTGTTTGTTGGGATTAATGAGTAGGATGGATTTTTTTAATTAATGGTTTCCGGTATTTCACCCTGAGATTTAGCTATTGTTTCTTCATCAATCGGAATGATGAAATAAAATTCAGAACCTTCATCCAGAACGCTATTTACACCAACTTTACCGCCATGGCGGTTTATGATTTCAGAACAGATATACAACCCTATTCCCAAACCATTGAAGCGATTGCTGTTTTCCTCAACACGGTAAAATTTATCGAAAATTTTGTGCTGCTGCTCTTTTGGAATTCCGATACCGAAATCTTTTACGGCCAGGTAAAATTTACCATCTTTAATATTTACCGTAACATTAACCTGGTTTGTACCTGGAGCATATTTTATGGCATTGCTGATGAAATTGATAACAACTTGTTCGAGCCGCATTTCATCGCCATAAATCATTTCATCTGTTTTACCAAGCTTATGTATTGTAAAACCCGGGTTTGATTGCTGCATCATTTCTATGGCATTATTTACCATATTATCAGCGCAGAAAAGCTTCATATTGAATTTGAGTTTCCCACTTTCTATTTTAGAAATATCCAGTAAATCAACAATAAGTTCATTAAGCTTTTCCAGCTGAATGCTGGCTTTATCAAGGTGATTTTGAGCAATCGTTTTATCATCTTTGTTAAGGCTTCTTTGCAACAATTGCATGTAACCTTTTACACTGGTAAGCGGTGTTTTCAGCTCGTGGCTGGCAATGCTAATAAACTCGTCCTTTTTATGTTCAGCCTGTTTCCGAAATTCAATCTCTTCTAAAAGTTTTTCCTGTATTTCGCTAAGCTTGCGGTTTTGCTCATAAATACGGTAAAAGGTTTTTATTTTAAGCAATAAGATATTAATATCTACAGGCTTGGTAATATAATCCAAGCCACCGCTTTCGTAACCTTTTGTAATAAATCTTAATTCGGTATTAACTGCTGAAAGAAAAATAATTGCAGTATCTTTCGCTTTGCTGAAACCAGATATTGCTTCAGCAACTTCAAAGCCGTCCATATCCGGCATTTGCACATCGAGAATAATCAGGACATAATTATTTTTTAGAACTTTTTTTAGTGCTTCTTCTCCCGAAGGTGCAGTATCAACTTCAAAGTTATGGGCCTGCAGTACTTTCTGTAGAGATATTAGGTTTTCAGGCCTGTCATCAACAATAAGGATCATCTTTTATAAAACATTAGGAAAGCCTGTTTAATTATGTTTGGTTTAGGGAAAAATCCCTTTAACTGTAAACAAACAGCGTTGTTTTTAAAATGTTTTAAAAATTTCTACTTTTTTATAATTCATTAGAATTAAATGTATCACCTTGCTTTATATCTCCTGTTTCGAAACCTTTTTTAAACCAGTACATGCGCTGTTGTGATGTTCCGTGGGTAAATGAATCTGGAGTTACTTCCCCTGTCGCTTGCTTTTGCAACTTATCATCACCAATAGCATTTGCAGCAGTTAAAGCTTCTTCGATATCACCTTCATCCAATTTAAAATCTTTTAAATTTTGTGCATTGTGCGCCCACAAACCAGCAAAAAAATCAGCTTGTAATTCTAATTTAACTGATAACCGGTTGTATTCCTTTTCGCTAACGCGACCTCTGGCTTCCTGCAGTTTATCTGAAATACCCAAAAGGTTTTGAACATGATGACCAACCTCATGTGCGATAACATAAGCTTGGGCAAAATCGCCGGCAGCACCGAAACGATTTTTTAATTCATCGTAAAAAGTTAAGTCGATATAAACTTTATGATCACCCGGGCAATAAAACGGACCAACTGCAGAACTTGCACTTCCGCAAGCTGTTTGAACGCCATCGCTAAATAGAACCATCTTTGGATGCTCATAGGTTTTGCCCATGCCTTCAAATTCTTTATCCCATACCTGTTCGGTTGATTCTAATACACCTGAAACAAACTGCGCCTGGGCATCGTTTGCCGGAACGCCTTGTTTAACTTCGGTTGTGCCGCCTTGCGGTAACTGACTAACTACGCCTGTTAAGTCTTTCCCGAAAATTAAACCTAAAACAACAATTATAATACCGATACCCCCACCTAAGGCAGTTTTTCCGCCTCCACCACCTCTTCCATCTTCTACGTTGTTACTTCCTTTACCAAACCACTGCATAGCTTATGTTTTTATTTCTTGTTTAAACCACAATTAATTGAAATTGTTATACTAAAGTATAAAATATTTTTGTTGATTAATTATACCTGTATTCTTTTAAAGAATAAAAAAAGCCTGAAATTTTAAGGTTCCCAGGCTTTGAATTTGAATGATTATTATAATTTAACTATTAAAAATAGTAATGGCCTTTTTTATTCTTGCTGCAGTTTCTTCTGCTCCAAGCAAAATGGCGATGTCAAAAACGCCCGGCCCGAATTTACCGCCAACCAGCATTATCCGGAATGGAAGCATCAACTCGCCTGGTTTAAATCCTTTCTCTTCTGCTAAAGCTTTAAAAGACGTTTCAGCATCAATGGCATTGTTTAAATTTATATTTGCTGCATAGGCTTCGAAAAATGCAGCCTTTTCAACTGACCATTTTGGTTTAACGGAGGCTGAATCATATACTGTTGGTGCTGCAAAAAAGTAACTGCTCTGAGCAGCAAAATCTGGTAAAAGTGTACACCTGTCTTTTATCAAATTGATAACTGTATTTAAAAAAGCAGTATCATTTACCTCTATTCCAATTTTTTGTAACTCGTACTTAACCGGCTGATCTAAGGTTTCTACGGTAGATTGTTTAATCCATTCGTGGTTGTACCATTTCGCTTTTTCGAAATCAAATTTAGCGCCCGCTTTACTAATTCGTTCTATTGCGAATTTCTCTTCCAGTTCGTTAAGCGAAAAAATTTCCTGCTCGGTTCCATCGTTCCACCCTAAAAGTGCAAGCATATTAACAAATGCTTCAGGCATAAAGCCCATTTCCTTAAATCCTTTAGTAATATCGCCTGTTTTTGGGTCAGTCCAGTTCATCGCATAAACCGGAAAACCTAAACGATCGCCATCTCTTTTGCTTAACTTTCCGTGGCCATCAGGTTTCAAAATTAATGGCAGGTGAGCCCATGAAGGCATGTCAGCTTCCCAACCTAAATATTTCCAAAGCAGAATATGAATCGGCGCCGATGGCAACCATTCTTCGCCGCGAAAGGCGTGTGAGATTTCCATCGCTTTATCATCAACTACAACGGCTAAATGGTAAGTTGGCATTCCATCGGCTTTCAACAAAACTTTATCATCAACGATTGATGTTTCGAAACTAACGTCGCCGCGTATTAAATCATTAAAGTGAACAATTTCATTTTCGGGCACCTTAATCCGGATTACATGAGGTGTTTTCGCGGCCAATAATTCTTCAACCTCGTTAATTGTTAAGGTTAAGGAGTTGCGCATTTGCATACGCGTTGCCTGCCCGTATTGAAAGTTTGGAATTTCCTTCCTTTTTGCATCCAGATCTTCGGGTGTATCAAAAGCGTAATATGCATAACCATCACTTACCAGCTGTTCTGCAAATTTTCGATAACTCGGCTTGCGCTCGCTTTGGCGGTAAGGGCCGTAAGCGCCCGGCTTATTCGGACTTTCATCTGGTGTGATGCCGCACCAATCTAAACAGTTTACAATATATTCTTCTGCACCTTCTACAAAACGGTTTTGGTCGGTATCTTCTACCCGCAAAACAAAAGTTCCGTTGTGCTTTCTGGCAAACAAATAATTAAATAAGGCTGTACGAACACCGCCTAAATGCAAGCCGCCTGTCGGGCTTGGTGCAAATCTGACTCTAACTTTTTTATTCATGATTGGTTTGTTGAGCGATGAACGTAAAATAATAAATGTTATAAAGCTTATTCGGTAACGCAAACCGCAAGACGCCACAAAGATAGGTTTTTCATTCATTTATCTGCTTTAGATATGCCACGAAGCAATTATGATTTATAGAAATATTGCCCCGGGCTTTTTAAAAAGCATAATGGTTTGCTGTTTTTTTCGTTTTGTTATTGTAATTTGGCTACCCAAAGCATGAATCCATACGAAAAGAAACGCCGCTGGAAGTTCTTCCTTCTCATTTTTGCCATCTTAATCGGCATTGCCTCAGTATTTTACACCGATTCTTTCGTAAAAAAAATGGAACGGGAAGAGGCAAATCAGTTTCAACTCTGGGTAAAGGTACAGGAACGTTCGATGCTTTTAATGGATAACGATTTATTGGTTGGTTTAGTAGAAAGTATACGACAAAACACGAAAACCCCTGTAATATTAACAAATAGCGAAGGGTTAATTATTTCAACTTCTGGTTTAGACAGTACCAAAACAATATGGCCCGATAACGGGAAACTGGAATATGACAGCTTATATTTTGTGAAGCAACTGGCTACGATGAAAATACAACATAAGCCATCAACGATGAATGTTTTCGGACTTGAATATAAAGCTTACTACAAAGATTCGTTCGTTTTAACCCAGCTTAGATACTTCCCGTACATTCAAATGGGTGTTATTTTTCTTTTTCTCTTAACAGCTTACGCGGCATTCAGCTCTGCAAGGCGAGATGAGCAAGATCATGTTTGGGTGGGTTTAGCAAAAGAAACGGCACATCAATTAGGTACCCCAATTTCTTCGCTGATGGCTTGGGTAGAACTCATGAAATCCAAATTCGATGCAGAGGATGATCCCTTGATTGCCGAAATGGAAAACGATATTAAGCGACTGGAAATTATTACAGACAGGTTCTCAAAAATTGGCTCAAAACCGATACTAGAAGATCATGTGGTTTACCTGGTAATTAACAACTTCATCGATTATTTTAAAGTAAGAACATCCGATAAAGTTAAATTTACCATAACTGGCGATGAACAGGTAAGAGCTATGTTAAATGTGCCCCTGTTTGACTGGGTTACAGAAAATTTACTTAAAAACGCTGCAAATGCTATCGAAAATGAAGGCTCTATTTCAGTTAACATTATCGAAAACCTAGCCAAAGAGCAGGTTTTTATCGATATTACCGATAGTGGAAAAGGGATTCCGAGATCGAAATTTGATGCGGTGTTTCAGCCGGGCTACACAACAAGAAAACGTGGCTGGGGCCTGGGTTTATCCTTAACTAAACGTATTGTTGAAAATTACCACAGCGGCGAAATTTTTGTTAAAGATTCGGAAATTGGCAAAGGCACAACCTTTAGAATTATATTAAAAAGCAGCTTAAAATATGAACCGACCACAGCCTAACGATTACCCAGCCTGGGGCGAAACCTACATTAGCAAGGTTGACAAAGATATTTTTGAAATCCTCGAAGAACAGATTTTTAGTATTCCGGCTTTATTCGAATCAAATAAAGAAAAAGAGCATTTCGCCTACGCCGAAGGTAAATGGACGCTAAAAGAAATGTTAGGCCACATTATAGATTGCGAACGGATTTTTGTTTATCGAATGACATGCTTTGCAAGAAATGAGCAGCAGCAATTACCAGGTTTTGAGGAAGATGATTATGTTGCCAATGCCCATTTTGGCGAACGCAACTATGAAGATATGATTGAAGAGTTTGCGGCTTTACGCAAAGCGAACTTATATTTTTTTAAAAGTTTAAATGAAAAAGAGTTGAACCGGAAGGGCGTGGCTTCAAATCGGGAAATAACGGTAAAATCTATATTATTTATCGCTGCAGGTCATATTATCCATCATGTCGGCATCTTAAAAGAATGTTACAATGTGGTTTAAAAATTTTACGATTGACGATTTAAACAACAGACCGAAAAACCATCTTGGCGGTTTACTGGATATAAAATTTACCGAAATTGGCGAGGATTTCATTATCGGAACCATGCCTGTTGATGAACGTACACATCAGCCTGCAGGAATTTTACATGGCGGCGCTTCGGTTGTATTGGCCGAAACTTTAGGCAGTATTGCTTCCTATATGTGTATCGACCCTGAAAAATATGTTGCTGTTGGCCTGGAAGTAAATGCGAATCACCTTCGCCCGGTAAAAAGTGGCTACGTAAAAGGAATTTGCAAACCTTTACATGTAGGCGCCAAAACCCAGGTGTGGGAAATAAAAATTTACGATGAGCGTGGCAAAATGAACTGCATCAGTCGCTTAACTGTTGCCATAATTAACAAACCGCAATAATGTATAAAGCTTAAATAATCTCGAATGCTGAAATGTGGCATCCGATATTATTTTCTGCTTGCACAACTATTGTTCTATCGCTTTGCGCTCTATTAAGAATGAGGTAATTAAACCGAACCCGCCAAATATACCCAGGCAACCAAAATAAATTGCTACCGACTGGCCTTCTTCAGCGTGTGTCATATCCGGCCCGAAAACGCCTCTAACTGTAAATAAGGCCACTAATAAGCCAATGCCTAAACCAACTAATAATAAGCCGAATTTTAAGCTCAGGTATGGCCGCGGCGTAGATTTGCCAACACCAGGGTCGATGCCGCGTTCTATCATTGCCATTTTTTCTTTATTTGATAAGTAGCGTATTCCAAATACCATTGCAAATGCGCCTAAGAAAAGTGAGATTGGGACTAATATACCTTCCATGATTATAATTTTTTATGTGTTTAAATATTGTTTCTTTCTATTGAACCGTGTTCTGTGTATTATGACGACGTGCTTTTAAATCAGGTTACACCATCCGGAAGAAAAATTTATATTAAGGTCTTTATCTAAAATTATAAGTATTTAAACATTCCTACCTTTGCAACATGAACTGGATTATTTTAATTATAGCAGGCCTTTTTGAAGTTGGCTTTACCACATGTTTAAAACTTTCGAACAATTTCAGCAATTTAAAATGGAGCATCGGTTTCTTTATATGCATTGCCCTAAGTTTTATACTGTTAAATAAAGCTTCGCAAACTTTACCAATGGGTACCGCATACGCAGTGTGGACTGGCATTGGGGCGGTTGGCACCGTTATTATTGGAATAATATATTTTAACGAACCTGCAACTTTCTGGCGAATATTTTTCATCTGTACACTAATTGGTTCTATCGCGGGCTTAAAATTCTTTGCTGCGCACTAATATTTTTGTAGCGCAAGGTCAGTACAACAACATAAATTTGTTCCTGTGTTGCACTTATACGCTTCGGGCATCGTACCTCAGCCCTGCAGGGTAACGTTTCACCCAGGGCTAAATGGCCAATATTTGCAGGTTTTAACGTTTGAAATACCCGAACGCTGTACCTAAACCTGATAGAAACGAACACGCAGTGCAACGGAGTAAAGTGTATAGCAGGGCTGCTTGCTGCGAAGAATTACTGCCCATTCATTTCTAAAATAAATTTATCGTTTTCACAAATCAATAATTACTATTTTCGTGTAACCTGTTTAGCTGCAATGTAGTCTTACCGTTTAGTATGAAGCAAGAGTTAACAGATTTAGAGCTGATTCAAAACGTATTAACCGGAAACACCGGGATGTATGCTTTGTTGGTGAAACGCCATCAGCGGTTTGTTTTTACACTTGCGTTAAGGTTTGCAAAAAACCGCGAAGATGCAGAAGAAATTGCTCAGGATTGTTTTGTAAAAGCCTATAAAGCATTAGGTTCTTTTAAACAAACAGCGAAATTTAGCACCTGGTTGTACACAATTACTTATACAACCGCGATGACTTTTTTGCGCAAAAAACGTTTAGATACTTCATCAATAAGTGATGAGGAAACGTTTTTACAATTAGAAAATCATACCTCGGCATTTAATGCAAATGTTTATGAACAGCAAAACAGTCATGCTTTTTTAAACCTTGCAATTAATGAATTACTACCAGATGATGCGGCAATTATAACGCTTTTTTACAAAGGCGAGCAAAGTTTAGAAGAAATTGGCGAGGCTTTAAACATGGAGCCGAATACGATAAAAGTAAAACTGCACCGTGCAAGGCAAAGGCTTAAAGAAAAATTACAATACTTGTTAAAAGATGAGGTAAAGGAGTTACTATGAATACAATAGAACAACAACTTTGGGATTATATTGATGGAAATTTAAGTGAAACCCAACGTAAAAGCATCGAAGCGAAAATTGAAAGCGACATTTCGGTTAGGCTACAGTATGAAGAACTGCAAAATTTAAACATTGCTTTTGGCGAAATGGAGCTTGATGAGCCATCGATGTCGTTCACCAGGAATGTAATGGAAGATGTCGCGCTTCAGCCTGCGCCCATTTCCTTGAAAACGAGGGTAGATAACAGGATTATTTATAGTATTTCCGGTTTTTTTGTGCTCTCTATTTTGGGAATATTGAGCTACATTTTATATAATACTACGTTCTCTATGCCAGATTTTAGCAAATACTTTGCCGTGAACTTAAATGTAGACAAGATTTTAACGCCAACATCTTTATACATTTTCCTTGGCGTAGACCTGGTTTTAGGCTTAATTTTTATGGATTATATTTTGAGAAAGAAACTGGGTGATAAAGATTAATTTTGAAAGCAGATTTTGGCTATTAAATAACAAAATCTGCAGAAAAATTTATCCTAAGGTTTTCAAAATCTCCAATCCTTCTTTCCATTCCCCGTAACCCGATGCTGCATTTATGTGGCCTGCTTTGCCTATATTAATTAAGTTACTTCCCCATGCTTCGGCGAAAAACGATGCCCGTTCCAAAGAAACCCATTCATCATCAGAACTTGCAACAACAATAGTTTTAAAATCAATTTTGTTCAGCGGTACTTTTTCAAAGCCAATCGTTTCAAAATTATATTTTGGTGCTTCAACATCACTCGGTGCCACCAATAAAGCACCTTTTATTTTAAGCTGAGTAGCTTTTGCCCAATTTGCAATTGCTGTACAGCCAAGGCTATGACCGATTAAAACAACAGTTTGAGGATCGAAAGTTGCAATGGCTTTACTGATGTTTTCAACCCAATCTGCACATGCGGGCGTATCCCAATCATTTTGCTCTATTCGCCTAAAATTATCGCCTGATTTTTCAAAATGTGTTTGCCAATGATCTGGTCCAGAATTTCCCAAACCCGGTATAATGAAATAATTAGTCATAAATTGAGTATTCTCGAAGCAGAAAAAAGAAAATAAAAAAGGCTGCCATCACAAGAAAGCAGCCCTCTTTGTAAATATGATAGTTAATTAAATTACTTTCACATTAACGGCATTTAAGCCTTTTTTACCGTTAGCAACTTCGTACTGTACTTTGTCGTTTTCACGGATTTCGTCGATAAGACCTGTTGAATGAACAAAAATTTCGCTATCGCCGTTTGCAGGGATGATAAAGCCAAAACCTTTAGTTACATTGAAGAATTTTACTGTGCCTTCTTGCATTGTATTAAATATTAAAATTAAGTCTGCAAGGTAAGTTTTAATTTTTAAAATCAAAATAAATTTTAACATTTTTTTAACGTTAAAATTTTGTAAATAGCAGATTACTAAGGCTTTT
>Ga0160472_100619_pt1 | contig 19032 bp, 18 predicted proteins | sample HID1973M_E11MG_FD_108267 | JGI IMG/M metagenome (GOLD analysis project Ga0160472, IMG submission 108267) | Enriched mosquito-associated microbial communities from UW Madison campus, WI, USA - HID1973M_E11 MG | ecosystem: Host-associated > Arthropoda: Insects > Digestive system > Unclassified ... | reverse complement strand
GTATTGCTGTTATCTACGCCCACACTAAGTTTCATCCCATCAGTAAAAGCCTTGGATTGTATGTGGCAGCTGCCGCAAGAAAGGGAATTATTGGCTGATAAACGGGTTTCGTAAAAAAGCCTGCGACCCAGATATACGCCTTGCTTAGTAGTTACATTATCATCAGAAACATTAATTCGATTACCAAAATACGATGGATAATTAAAAACATACACCCCTTTTTGGAATTCATCAACCTCCGTTTTTAATGAAGATAGCATAAAAAGTAAGGAAAATAGCAAAGGGAATCCGGCTATAACAAACCAGGTTCTTTTACTAAGTTTCATTTTCCAGCCTTTCATTAATTATGTTTTGCTGATAAAATTAAAGTTTTAGGATGAGAATGGAAATCAAGCTGCATTCTTTTAATAGTTAAAAATCAAGTTGGCAATAAAATTCCTCCCTTGTTCAGGAAAGCCTTCAACCAATGTATAATTTCTATCAAAGATATTATTGATGCCACCTTCAACAGAAAAGCCCTTTGGCAACTTCAGGTTTGCTTTCGCATTAGTCAAATAAAAAGCTTTCGATACTGCTCCATAGCTGGTACTATTTCTTTTGGAATTATATTCCTCCGATACTAAAATATATAATTTAGAAACCGGTGTATATTGTATAGATGCGAATACCTTATGGTTTGGCACATCTGTAAAGTAAATTTGTGGTGCAGAAAGATTATTCCTTTTGATGTAAGTATAATTTACATCAGCACGCAACTGCGATAAAAGAGAATAACCGAGGGCAAGCTCTGCGCCATAATATTCTGCCCTACCTACATTCTGAATCTGCGATTGATTAACGTTCGTTACAGGATCTCTGCGTACATTGTTCACAGTTTGAATGCTATTATTTATCTTACTGTAAAAGCCTGACACATCTACTGAAAGTTTATCAAAAACCAAGGAATGATAGCTCAAGTCATAGTTAAGTGCGTTTTCTGCTTTTAGGTCAGGATTTGGAATAGCTGTTCCAAAACGATAAGAATACCTGTCTTTAATGGTTGCAAAGCGTGTTTTCCGAGCAAGAGAGAATGATAATGTGTTGTCTTTGGTGAAATCATATTGAATCAGGCCCTGCATATTCCATGCATCATTGGAATTAGCTGGAATTTCAGAAATGATGTTATTTGTAAACTGCTGTGCTTGTGTACTTCTGCGGTTATTATAGGCAAGGCCTGCATTTATTTTCAACGATGAAGTGATGTGATAAGTATCCTCAAAACCAACGTAAAAATTGTTATCGGCGCTTCGCCTAACTGGCTCACCCAAATTATTTTCTTTGTGCACATCCTGCTTAAACTGACCAACTATACTAAAACTATTATTAGCGATAGCTGTATTTTCAAATATGATGCTGTTGCTCAGGGTGTAATCATCGTAATTACTTGTAAAAGCATAACCTCTTGTCATAGTTGAATAACCTGCATTATCATAGCTATTAAGCTGATTTACAAATTTATCGTAATACCACCTGGTTTTTATGGTGTTGGTTTCGTTTAGCTTATTGTTACTAAGTAAGTAAACCCCTTGTGTATCCCACTTCGGCCATTGCCAGTATCTGGGATTTCTTAAAAGTGAATTCTGACTATCATCACCGGTGTAAACAGGCGTTCCTTTTTTACCATGATGGTAATTATACCCAATAGCATACTCCTGCGAAGTGCTTGGTGTAAAACCAAGCTTTCCGCTTAAATCAATGTCGCTTTGATATGAATTATCTCTGTGTGCGCCATCTTCAGTCGCCACAGGGGTAAAATCTTTCGACATTGGAACAAAATCTCTTTTAAGCTGTGATGCAGATATTTGATAGTAGAATTTTCCGAGGTTTCCGCCAATATTTGTATTTATGCGATAGCCACCGCTAAGGTAGCCGGCAGCTGCATTCAGTTCGAAGGCCTTTAGCGGCTTTCGGCTAATCAGGTTAATTGCACCACCCTCTGCATTTGGTCCGTAAATAATTGATGAAAACCCCTTTGCAACGACAATCTCTGATAGGTTGAAAGTATTGTATCTGGCTAAATCCACGTAACCATCATATGGAACATAAAGCGGCACACCATCTAAATAAACTGGAACCTGCCTTAAATCAAATCCTCTTACATTAACCGCCGATTCATTTCTAGGCCCAACTGCAGTTAAAGTAACGCCGGGAAGTAGATTTAGTGCATGAGAAACATCGTATTTATTGTAAAGATTTAGTTGGGTGGAATTAAGCCTACCTGAACGAAGGCTATCTTTTATCCCCATAATATTTACCTCGCCAAGTTGAAAGGAACGCTTCGAAGTATCAGTTAATTGCGCAAACGAAGTATCAGCACATAAAAACAGGATGCATAAAGCAATCCAGAAGTTGAAATTTTTAAACATTTAAAATGGGAATGATTAGTGCTGCAAAATATAGAAGCAGGTATTGATATTATTATTAATTTAATTTTCTGTATTCGTTTGGTGAAAACCCCACACGCTGCTTAAATACTCGACTAAAATGTTGAGGATATTTGAAACCAAGTTCATAAGCAATTTCATTAACGGTTTTCTCCGAATCAAAAATCTTCTCTTTAGCGAGGCTTATAGTTTTAAACTGTATTACTTCTAAAGCAGACTTACCCGTTTCTTTTTTGATAAGGTCGCCGAAATAGTTTGACGAAAGATTGAGTTGTTCGGCACAATAATTTACGTTTGGTAATCCGAGTAATTGCGGCTTATCACTTTTAAAGTAGTCGTTAAGTAACGCTTCAAAGCGGGCTACAATTCCTTTATTTACATTATCTCTGGTGATGAACTGCCTGTCGTAAAATCGGGTACAGTAATCTAAAAGTAGCTCTATATTAGCTGTTATAAGCTTTTTACTGTGTTTATCAATATTTTGGCGAAGTTCATAGTCAATTTTTGTAAGGCAATCAAGAATAATTTCCCGTTCCTGAACAGAGAGATGAAGTGCCTCGTGAACCTGATAAGAGAAGAAAGAATATTCATTCATCTGGCGTCCTAATCGGGTTCCATGGATCAAATCAGGATGAAATACCAGTGCCATGCCTTGCGGCTGATAAATATTATCAGGATTGTTTTCGCCAATAACTTGATTGGGGGCTAAAAATATTAGGGTACCCTCTTCATAATCATAATAATCGAGACCATATCTTAGGTCGCCACACTTAATCTGCTTAAAAAAAACAGTATAAAAACCGTAACACATCCTTCTGGCCGCTCTGGGTGCAGCTTTAGACAAGTCTACAATGCTAACCAAAGGATGAAGCGTTTCATGATTATTAAAATCATTATAACCAGCTATTGTTTCAAATTTTAATATGGAATCCATTTTATCTGTTTTTCTGAGTTACAAACTTAAGCTTTGAACGGAGAAGCAAAAATACATCGAGCCCAATCTGTAATTTTGGTATGATTTTAAGTAATTGGGTTTAGCGCATAAATTAATTACTGCCATTTACCAAGCTTAAACTTTACTTATTATTACTGGCTGATACAACTTTCTTTAGAACAGCTTTGCCTGCAACTGCCTCTTTTTTACCTACAAGTTTTTCAACCAACGAAAGCATTTCTTCCAGTTGCCCAACTTTTAATCCGTTTGTTAAACTAAGCGAAAAATGCCCTTGCAACTGGCTTTCTACTTCGCCAAGCGCTGTTAGAGCCGAAACAGTTACCAGTTCACGATCCTGATAACTCAACACACCCCTACTAAAAATATCGGCAAATAAATGTTCCTTTAAAAATACTTCTATAGCAGGCACATACATTGCATAACCCGCTTTTCCGGTTTCGGGTTTACCTGATAGTTTCTCAAGGTTCCTTTTTCCCAGCTTATATCGGTTAACCGACCTATCCATGGCCAGCGGTTCTGCACCAGCCACATCAATTATCCCTTGTGCTTTTCGTTTCTCAGTTACTTTTTTAAGACTATTTATGGCATTCAGGCTTCGGGGAAATCCGGCATAGGCAGCCAGTTGGATTAAAACTTCTTTTACTTCATTAACAGTTAAACCTCCATCAAGACCTTTATTCATTTCTACTTCAAGTAATTTCTGATTACCTGTTGCCGTAAGCGCAGCGATAGCTACCAAGCCGTTCTGCCTTTTATTCAATTCGATAGCATCAATAATGGTTTGCGATAATCCTTCACTTAATCCTACAAATAGTGTTAAAATAGCTACTGTAAGCTTTTTTGCTGTTTTAATCATGTCTTTATTTCATTTTATTTTAGGTAAACGCCATCTTCAACTTTTTCCAGCCAGGTTACTGCGCCACGATCTGTATTGGGGCCAACAGCGAGGTGCGTCATGGTACTTGTTGCCGAAGCGCCATGCCAATGCGCTAAGTTTGGTGGGCACGAAACAACATCTCCTTTTTGAAGAATCCTTTTTACACCCCCTCTTTCCTGATAAAATGCTGTACCTTCTGTAATCAATAAAATCTGCCCACCAGGATGCTTATGCCAGTTGGTTCTGGCACCGGGTTGGAAACTTACACTCCCCATTGAACAGTTGAGTTGATTTTTTGGGTCAGTATACATTTTTACTGATACGGTTCCTGTAAAATTCGACGGCTGTTTCGCCGCAGGTTTGATTAATCAAATCGTTTGAAGATTGAGCATTAACTTCAAATAATAACCCAAAAAGCAAAAAGAAAAACAAATAATAGTGCTTTAATTTACCCATAATATATTTTTTAGTGTTTGTGGTTTATTGAGCCATATTGAAATCAACAATTTATTTGTCGAAGTTATTAAATGAGAATTGCGGCACAATTTCCGATAACTGCCCTAAAACCTGATTTCACAAATATCTTTTGATTTTTACATCCGGAGTTATACAGATTACGGAAATTTATACCAAAAACCACGTATGAAGAACCTTTAGTTTCAACGATTAAGGTAGTATTCTGTTTTATCTTCAGTAAAAATGGTACACTAATCAGTAAAATATATAAACTTTTAAAATAGATTGTTAACATATTTGTAACTACAAAAGCGTTAAAAATTAGCGACTTACAGATGATTAATAAAACAAAAAATACAAACGGCTTTTTATCAACGCTGATTTTTACGGTTTCTTTTACAATAGCTTCTTGCGGAACTGTTAAAAAAACCGGAACAGCGGAAATTATCCCCATCAAGGCTCAGGGAAGTTTTGCCGTTGGCGGCTCAGTGTTGAAAAATCCGGGAACTTTTGATCCCATTAAAAGAACGCCTGAAGGACAAACCTACCATGGTGATCATGCTTACATAAACTATCAGATTCCTGATAAAGCCCGAAAATTGCCGCTTGTTTTTTGGCATGGAATCGGCCAGTTTTCAAAAACCTGGGAAACCACGCCAGATGGTCGTGAAGGCTTTCAGAATATCTTTCTTCGACGAAGATTCGGTGTATATTTAATTGATCAACCCAGACGTGGCAATGCCGGGAGAAGCAACGTAGCGGCAACCATCAAACCTATTCCTGATGAACAACAATGGTTTGGCGTATTTAGAATTGGGGTATGGCCAAACTATTATCCGGGCGTTCAGTTTGCTAAAGACGAAGAAACACTTAACCAATATTTCAGGCAGATAACCCCAAATATCGGCGATTTTGATAATGAAGTTATAACCAGTTCAATTGATGCACTGTTTAATAAAATCGGCCCGGGAATATTAGTTACTCATTCTCATTCTGGTGGTTTCGGCTGGGCAACTGCTATCAAAAACCCAAACATAAAGGCCATCATATCTTACGAGCCGGGAAGCGGATTTGTGTTTCCCGAGGGCGAAGCACCTAATCCTATCCCAAGCTCGGCCGGGCCTCTAACGCCAACAGTAATCAAAAAAGAAGAATTTGTTAAATTAACCAAAATACCAATTATAATTTATTACGGGGATAACATTCCTGCTCAACAAATTGCCGAACCAGGCGCTGATGGTTGGCGGGCACGATTAGAAATGGCAAGAAAATGGCGTGATGTTGTAAATAAATCCGGTGGCGATGTAACCGTGGTACACTTACCGGAGATTGGGATAAAAGGAAATACCCACTTCCCGTTCTCCGATTTAAATAACTTACAGATTGCAGATTTAATGTCTGATTTCCTGACCAGAAAGGGGCTTGATAAATAAAACAGTATTAAAAATTCGCTATAAATATGAAAGGATTTGTAAAAATTGACACCATTACCCAATATAATAATCTTCGTGGTGTTGACACTTTGCACCCACTGATTACTGTTGTAGATGTTGCTCTTGCCAAACAATTAAAGCCCGGAAACTATCAGTTTAATCTTTACGGCATTTATCTGAAAGAACTTAAATGTGGCGCTTTGTTATACGGCAGAAGCCATTACGATTATCAGGAAGGAACAGTTGTTGCCGTGGGGCCAGGCCAGTTTATTGGTATTCCGGAAGAAGCAATAGTTGCCGATCCAAGAGGTTGGGCACTACTCTTTCATCCTGACTTGTTAAATGGCACATCACTTCAAGAATTAATCACCAGCTTCAGTTTCTTTTCTTACGAAATTAACGAAGCACTACATGTTTCTAAACAGGAACGGGAAATTGTTAGGGGATGCTTTTATAAATTGCTGCACGAGCTAAAACACTCAACTGATAAACATAGCCGTAAACTTATAACAGCAAACATCGAATTACTATTAAGCTATTGTACACGATTCTATGACAGGCAGTTCATTTCCAGAGATTATTTAAACGGTGGGGTTATCGATAAATTCGACCATTTATTAAACAACTACTTTCAATCAGATCTTCCCGGCAATCTTGGTTTGCCATCAGTTTTATATTGCGCAACAAAACTCCTTTTTTCGGCTAACTATTTCGGAGATTTAATAAAGAAAGAAACAGGAAAGACCGCTCAGGAAATAATTCACAATAAAATAATAGAGCTGGCGAAAATCCGGTTGATGAATCATGCTATGCCTATTAGTGAGATCGCTTATGCATTAGGTTTTAAATATCCACAGCACTTTACCCGATTATTTAAGGAACGCGTAGGATTAACACCTGTTGAATTTAGAACATTTGATTTCTCCAGCAATTAATAAAAGTTTTTCTGCATAGCAGGGTTAAATCTAACAATTACCATAATTACTGATCGCATACCAAAATCACCGTTAGCCAAACACTTAAGAGAGTTATTTGTAAATTAGATAGTGGAAAATTAAACTGATTATTTATGGCTCGCCATAACTTCGGATTGCTGTAAAAACGAAACAAAACACAAATTAATAGTATGATTTCATTAAACGTTAATGATAAAAATTTTGAGATTGATGCAGATCCCGATATGCCTCTTTTATGGGCAATTCGCGACCTTGTTGGTCTTACAGGCACTAAATTTGGCTGTGGTGTGGCACAATGCGGCGCCTGTGTGGTACACCTGAATGGAGAAGCTGTTCGCTCATGCGTTACAAAGGTATCACGGGCACAGGGCCAGAAAGTGTTGACTATCGAGGGCTTATCGAACAATAATGATCATCCGCTGCAAATTGCCTGGAATGAAGCTAACGTTCCACAATGTGGATATTGTCACTCCGGTCAAATCATGTCTGCAGCAGTATTACTTCGAGAAAAACCAAATCCAACAGATGAAGATATTGATCAGGCCATGTCTGGCAACATCTGCCGTTGCGGAACTTATCCAAGGATTCGAAAAGCCATCCACATGGCTGCCAAACTTTCAAAAAAAGGAGGAATTACAAAATGATAACCAAACTAAAACATTTCACTAAAGGTCATAAAGGCATCATGAGGATGGCTTGTACCATGGCAATACTCCTATCTCTGGTAACGCTCATGGCTTTTGCATTACATGATGATAAAGGAAAAGTAGTGCCAGTAACAAACTTCGTACCGGTAAAAGACAGTTTGGCATCGGTTACCGCATTCAAAAAAGTATACCGTGTATTGATGAGTCCGCGGTGCATGAATTGCCACCCGGCTGGAAATATTCCATTACAGGGCGATGATAGCCATTTACACACAATGAACCCCCAACGTGGTATCGAAGGAAAAGGTATTTTCGCAATGAAATGCGCAAACTGCCATCAACCAACCAACACACCCGGTAAAAATACGCCACCAGGAAATCCAAACTGGCACCTACCGCCTGCAAACATGAAAATGGTTTTCCAGGGAAAAACACCCTATCAGCTTGCTAAACAACTGGTAGATCCAAAGCAAAATGGAAATAAGGATCTGAAGAAACTGCTTGAACATGCAGACGATGGCCTTGTGCTGGCTGGCTGGAATCCGGGCGAAGGCAGAACCTTGCCACCAATAAGCCACGCTGAGTTTAAAGAAGCGTGGACTACATGGCTAAACACTGGCGCCTACGCACCGAAAAAGTAATTATTTCTTTCAGAAAAACAGAAGATTTTATGAGCACGCAACAAGTTTCGAGAAGAAATTTTTTAAAAACAGCAGGAATTGGAAGCGCAGGGTTTTTCTTAGGCTTATACTTGCCTGACGCGGCAATGGCAATGGTGATGAGTGAAAAGGATGCAATAGCTGCAGATGTTTTCACCGAACTTACCGCCTGGATTTTAATCAAACCATCAGGACAAATAACCTTAGTAAGCCATCGGGCGGAAATGGGTCAGGGTGTTTACCATTCAATTGCTCAAATTATTGCAGAAGAACTTGAAGTTGACCTTGCTTTGGTAGACATCCAATTTGCACAGGGAAATGAAAAGAAATATGGCAGTCAGTTAACAGGAGGAAGTTCAACCATAAGAGGGGCTTACAAAAACCTGTTGAAGCTAAGTGCATCAGCCAGGGAGGTATTAATAATGGCCGCAGCCGCAAAATGGTCTGTTCCAATAGGCGAATGTTACGCAGAATTGGGTCATGTAATTCATAAACCTAGCGCCAAGAGATTCCATTATGGAGAACTTGTTACAGATGCAGCCAAGTTACAGGCGCCGAAAGATGTGGCTCTAAAGCCTCGCTCTGATTATAAATTAATCGGGAAGCCACTTCACCGTAAAGATACGCCGCTTAAAACAAATGGTCAGGCGATTTTCGGAATCGATAAAAGAATTCCGGGTATGGTTTTCGCAGCAGTTGAACGTAACCCAAGATTACGGGGAAAAATAAAAAGCTTTGACGACACCGCAGCCCGTAAAGTTAAGGGCGTAACCAACGTTATTAAAATTGCCATGGGCGTTTATGATATGGATCGGGAGGGTGTCGCTGTAATTGCTACTTCGACATGGGCCGCCCTTCAAGGTAAAAAAGCGTTGAAAGTAGAATGGGACGACAGCGGATTTGAACATGTAAACACAGCCGATATTTACCGGAAACAGAGAGCTGTTTTGAGTACGGAGGAAGGCCGAATGCTTAAAACACAAGGCGACCCAAATGGTATCATTGGAAAATCGAACGACATTCTGGATGTTGTTTATGAAACCCCATATCAATCTCACGCGGCAATGGAACCCTTAAATTGTATTGGCCATCATCGCGGCGATACTGTAGAAATTTGGGGACCAGTACAGGCACCCAACTGGATTCAGGATTACATTAGCAAGAAAATGAATATTGCCTTTGATAAGGTGATTGTAAATATGACTTTCCTGGGCGGTGGCTTTGGCAGAAAAGCTTTAATGGATTATCCCCATGAGGCCCTTGTCATTTCGAAAGCCATTGGCTTACCTGTTCAGGTTATTTGGGCGAGAGAGGATGACGTTACTCAGGGCCCGTTTCGGCCGGGTATTTCCTACCGCTGCCAGGGTGTAATCGAAAATAATGAAGTGAGTGCTGTAAAATTCCGGATGGCGGGGCAAAATAACGACCACTTTCGCTCCGGAGATAATGGAAAAGCAAACAGAAGTACATCCGAAGGTTGGTTAAAACCCTACTTCGAAACCATAAAAAATATCAGCTTTGCAGATGTACTGTTTCAAACCCCGGTCCCAACCATGTTCTGGCGATCTGTTTACGCGTCTACAAATGGTTTCGCTTATGAAAGTTTCGTCAATGAACTGGCGCATAAAGCCGGCAAAGATCCACTCGAATTCAGACGTCAATACCTTAAAGAAGAAAGAGCAGCAAAACTAATCGATAAAGTTGAGCAGGTTTCGGGCTGGAAAAATAAAGGAAAAAATAAAGGTTTTGGAATTGCCATAACAGAATGCTTCGGAACCACCGTTGCCCAAGTTGTAAAAGTCTCCAAGAAAACGGGTGCAAAACTAAAAATCGACCGGGTTTGGGCAGTGGTAGATTGCGGTTGGTATGTAAATCCTGATATTATTCACGCCCAAATTGAAGGCGCAATAGTTATGGGCTTAGGCGCTGCAACCATCCATGAAATTACATTTAAAGATGGTTTGGTAGAGCAACGTAACTTTTACGACTACAAAATGCCAAGGCTAACGGATATTCCGCCAATTGAGGTTCATATTATGGAAAATGATTCGGATGCTGGTGGTATCGGCGAGCCGGGCCTACCTCCTTTTGCACCGGCTTTAACGGAAGCAATATTTGACCTGACCGGTAAACGCATCAGAAAACTGCCTTTTGATATGGGAACTATTTAAGTTAATTTTATCCGGAGCTTTTACCCCGGCTTTTTACAAACCCTATGAAAGAAATAGCTGACATTATTGGTGCATACCAAAACGCTGTCAAAGAAAACCGCAAAGCAGCACTAGCCACAGTAGTAAAAGTGGAAGGCTCTTCGTACAGAAGACCCGGGGCCAGAATGCTTGTAACTGATGACGGAATGTTAACCGGAGCCATTAGTGGTGGCTGTTTAGAAGGCGATGCACTTCGTAAAGCTTTGTCGGCAATTCATCAGGGAGAAAATAAACTCGTAACCTATGATACAACGGATGAGGATGATGCCAAATTTGGCGTTCAGCTGGGCTGTAATGGTATTGTTCATATTCTTTTCGAACCTATCTCTGAGGATGATAAACTCAACCCCATCGAACTGTTAAAAGAAGTAAATGCCCGTAGAGAAAATTGTGTAATTTGTACCCTATTCTCACTCGAAAACAAAGATCAGCCCGGTACGGTAATGATGTTCAGGGAAAATGAATGTCTGGAAAAAATTGCTGATGAGATTTCTGGTGCAGTTAAAAATGATTCATTCGATGTACTAAAGTTGAAATTGTCAAGATTCGAAAACTATAGCATCGGCACAAATGAATTTAATGCTTTTCTGGAATTTATTCCTCCCCCTGTTCAATTAATTATTGCCGGTGCAGGAAATGATGCGCAGCCTTTAGCAGAAATGGCCAATATTTTGGGTTGGGAAGTTATCGTAGCCGATGGTCGCCAAACACATTGTTCGGTTCAGCGGTTCCCTAAAGCAAAACAAGTTTTAATTGCTAAACCAGAGCAGATTCTTAATCAAATTGACGTAGATGGCCAAACTGCTTTTGTATTAATGACACACAATTACAACTACGACATAGCTCTTTTAAACTTGCTTTTGAATACAACGGCACCCTATATTGGAACATTGGGACCTAAAAAGAAATTGATGAGGATGTTGGAGGAACTCAATCAGACCGACCAGGAATTAAGAATAAATGGCCCCACCGGACTCGATATTGGCGCAGAAACGGCTGAAGAAATCGCTGTTTCCATTATAGCAGAAATTAAAGCTGTGCTTTCGGGTGCATCGGCAGGGATGCTGAAAGAAAAGAAAAACCCGATACACCATTACGATTTAAAAAGTAACTAATGGGTACGGCAATTGTTATCTTAGCAGCAGGCAATTCGAGCAGAATGGGGAAACCCAAACAGCTGCTAAAATTTAACGGACATAGTTTGCTGGATATCGTAATTAATGAATCGTTAAAAACAGATTGCAAACCAATTGTTGTTGTACTCGGAGCCTATGCAACGGAGATGAAACTACATTTTACAACCCCGGAAGTAAACTTCGTAGTAAATGAAGATTGGGAAAGCGGAATGTCTTCAAGTATATCTTTTGGATTGAAGACCGTATTAAGTATCGATAATGAAATTGAAAACGTTATTATAACAGTTGCAGACCAGGTTCATATCTCAGCAGAAATATTCGAAGATTTACAACGCAAACAGGGCGAGTCGAAAAAAAACATCGTTGCTTCAGCTTATTCGCAAACAAGAGGAACACCGACTTTGTTTAACAAAATATACTTTAAAGAATTGTTAAGTTTAGGCGGTTCAAACGGTGCAAAAAGTTTAATTAAACAACATTTAGATGACACTGCTACAATTCCGTTTGACTTAGGAAGATTTGACATTGATACGGAAACAGACTATAATAATTTAATAAACAGTAAATGATAGCAGATTCGTTTGGAAGAGTGCATGATTATTTGCGGATATCATTAACTGATAATTGCAATTTCCGCTGCTTTTATTGCATGCCTGAAGAGGATTACGATTTTACACCGGCATCAAGGTTAATGCAACCTGCCGAAGTTTTGGCGCTTGCAAAAACATTTGTAGAACAAGGTGTAAGAAAAATACGTTTAACCGGCGGAGAACCATTGGTTCGTAAGGATGCAGCAGATATTATTTTAGCGCTCGGCAAACTTCCTGTTGAACTGGTAATTACCACAAATGGTACCCGCATTGCAGAAATGCTGCCCGTTCTAATCGAAGCAGGAATAAAAACGGTAAACATCAGTCTGGATACTTTGCAACCAGAAAAATTTTTTATGATTACCCGTCGCGATGTTTTCCACCAGGTAAGAAGTAACATCGAGTTATTATTGCAGCACAAAATCGCCGTAAAAATAAATATGGTGGTAATGAAAGGCCTTAACGATGGCGAAATAAAAGATTTTATCGACTGGACAAAACATAATCCGATTCAAATCCGCTTTATAGAATTTATGCCCTTTACTGGCAATAAATGGACAAGCAATAAAATGTTTTCGCTCGAAGAAATATTAGCAGTAGTAGAAAAGGATTTTGTGGTTTTGCCGGTAAAACCTGCTCCGAATGACACCGCTAAGAGCTTTATGATTCCTGGTCATGAAGGTTCGTTTGCTATTATTAGCACCATGACTGCCCCATTTTGCAGCACCTGCAACCGCATGCGCTTAACCGCAGATGGCAAATTAAAAAACTGCTTATTTTCTGATGGTGAAACCGATTTACTAACCGCACTTAGAAACAATTTAGATGTGCTTCCTTTAATTCAAGCCTCTATTTGGAGCAAGAAAAAAGAACTGGGCGGACAACTTATTACCAACTTCGAAAACATTGATGCCGATGCCATTAAAAACAGAAGTATGATTACCATTGGAGGATAAAATGATTAGTGTTGAAGAAGCCAAAAAACTAATAGGCAAATATGTTTTGCCTTTAAGCCCGGTTATCAAGCCACTTCATAACGCTTCAGAACATATTCTTGCAACTGATATATTCGGCGTTTATAACATTCCTGCTTTCCGTCAATCTTCAATGGATGGTTACGCCATTATTTTTGACGATAAAAATTCCAACCTGAAATTAGTCGGAGAAATGGCAGCGGGAACATCAAATCAGCTAAACTTAAAAAACGGGGAAACAAGCAGAATATTCACCGGCGCACCACTTCCCGAAGGTGCCGATACAGTTGTAATGCAGGAAAAAACTACTGCAAATAATGATAAGATAAGCTTTGATGATGAGAAGCTAATTTTAGGTTCTAATGTTCGGCAAATAGGCTCAGAGATTCGCCCTGGCGAATTAGCCATGCAAAAAGGAGATTTGCTTACACCGGCTGCGCTGGCTTTCCTGGCAGGAATAGGAATTAGTGAAGTGGCGGTTTATCCAATGCCGAAAGTAGCAATCATCCTTACAGGAAATGAATTGCAAGAGCCCGGTTCAGCATTAAATTTTGGTCAGGTTTACGAGTCAAACTCCTACGCACTCTCCGCTGCACTAAAAAAAGAAACTATTGCTGATATCGAAATTTTAAAAGCAGAAGATACTTTGGAAGAACTTACATCTGTATTAAAATCTGCGCTGGAAAACAATGATGTTGTGCTGTTAACCGGCGGTGTAAGTGTGGGCGATTATGATTTCGTAATAAAGGCTGCAACAAACTGCGGGGTTAAGCAAGTTTTCCATAAAGTGAAACAGAAGCCCGGAAAGCCATTATTTTTCGGAAAGCAAAACAATAAAGTTATTTTTGGCCTGCCTGGAAATCCTTCGTCTGTACTTAATTGTTACTACAATTATGTCGTTCCGTCGATAAAAAAGCTATCAAACAAAGAAAATAGCATCAAGGAAATTCATGCGACACTAACGCATAATTATACAAAACCTAAAGGTTTAACACATTTCCTGAAGGGAAATTATAACGACGGTAAGGCCACGCCTCTTGGTGCACAGGAGTCTTACCGGTTAAGTTCATTTGCGCAGGCAAACTGTTTGATTCAGTTAAACGAAGGCCGAGAAAATTTTAGTGCCGGCGAAATTGTGAATGTAATTTTAATTTAGGGTTTAAACTAAAAAAATGCAAATAGAATTAATCAGCTTTGGAAAAGTTTCAGAAGTTATCCGTAATCAAACCCTCGAAATTGAGGGGATTGAAACAACAGACGATTTGAGAGAACACCTGGAAAAAATTTTTCCCGCTCTGGCTGATGTAAAATATAAACTGGCTTTGAATAAAAACCTGGTTCAGCAGAATAGTGCTATAAAAAACAGCGACAGCATTGCCCTAATGCCGCCATTTTCAGGAGGATAACATGAATACCGAGCGATATCAAAGGCAAATTGTTTTAAATGGTTTCGGCATTGCGTCACAAGAACGACTTGCGCAGGCAAAAGTACTCGTTATTGGCGCCGGCGGTTTGGGCTGCCCCGCTTTGCAATATTTAGTGGCCGCAGGTGTAGGCTCAATTGGTATCGCAGACCATGATACTGTAGAGATTTCGAACCTTCAACGCCAGATTTTATATGGATCGGCAGATATTGGTTTACTAAAAGTCGAAGTTGCAGCAAACCGTCTTCAGCAGTTAAATCCAGAAGTCAATTTCCACCTCCATCCTGTTTCTGTTGATAAAAAAAATGTACTTGAAATCATTAAGGATTATGATGTAATTTTCGATGGAACAGACAATTTCGAATCAAGATATTTGATTAACGATGCTTGTGCATTACAAAAAAAGCCTTTGGTTTTTGCTGCAGTCTCAGGTTTTGAAGGCCAGCTGGCTGTTTTTAATGTGGATGATGAAAACGGCGTTAAAACAAACTACCGTGATTTGTTTCCGGTTTCGCCGAAGCCAGGCGAAATTCCGAATTGTGCCGAGAACGGTATCCTGGGTGTCATCCCGGGCATTATCGGTACCATGGCGGCAGGCGAAATCATCAAACTGGTTGCTGGAATAGGAAAACCATTGATTAATAAACTGCTTCATTATAATTTATTAACGCAGGAACAATATGATATGAATATTAGCCCATCAAATGAATACCAGCATATTGTTAGTGAAGCTGATTTTAGAAATCGCCATAATGAAAACGTAAACCAGAGTTACAGCGAAATTGATGTGCAACAAATGAACAATTTGCGAAATCATCCCTCAACGGTAATTATCGATGTTCGTGAACGACACGAATTTCCACGATTGGATTCAGCTGTTTATAAACAGGTACCAATGGCAGAACTTGAAAGTTTTGCATCAACTATAATAGAACAGCAAAACATCATCTTAATTTGCCAGCACGGCATACGAAGTGTAGCCGCTGCAGAAATATTATGCCGAAAATTAGGCGAAACAAAAAATATCTACAGTTTGAAAGGTGGCATTTCTAAATGGAGGCAATATTTTTTAACAACACAGCATGAGCAATAAAACAATCAAAAATATATTTGTTGATGGGGCGATAACACCAGAATTCATTGCCAAAAGCATCAGTAACCATAGTTCGAAGACGGAAATTGGCGGTCATAGTATTTTTATGGGCCAGGTAAGGGCCGATGAAATTAACGGCAAAACAGTTTCGGGCATAGAATATACAAGCTTTGAAGATTTGGCTTTGACCAAGATGCATGAAATTAGGGAAGAGATTTTCGACAAATACCCCCTTAGTTGCCTGCATGTGCACCATAGTTTGGGGTTAATCAATGCAGGTGAAATTTGTTTATTCGTATTCACCTCATCAAAACACCGAAAACCCGCCATTGAAGCCTGTAATGAATTGGTAGAAAGAATAAAATCAGAACTCCCGATTTGGGGAAAGGAAATATTTACCGATAGCTCGCATCACTGGAAAGAAAATATTTAACATGGTAAACATCACAAAAAAATCGAATACGCTAAGAAAAGCAATAGCCGGAGCAACAGTATCTGTTTCTAAACAAGAAACTATCAACGCCCTGGTACAAAGGAAAGTACCCAAAGGTGATGTTTTTGAATTTGCAAGAGCCGCGGGTTTGTTCGGGGTAAAAAGAACCAGTGATGTAATTCCTGATTGCCACCCGCTTCCTGTTGAATACACATCAATAACTTTCGAAATTAACGGACTGGATGTAAATATCCTGGTTGAGGTGCATACCATTTACAAAACGGGTGTGGAAGTTGAAGCCATGCATGGTGCTTCGGTTACCGCCTTAACGATGTATGATATGTTAAAACCTATTGACAAAGGCATTGAAATCAGGAACATTAAGTTACTGGAAAAATCGGGTGGAAAATCTGACTTAAAGAACAAAAAATTCCCCGAGCTTAAAGCCGCAGTTGTAGTTTGCTCGGATTCTGTTTTTAAAAATCAAAGCGAAGACCATTCCGGAAAAGCTGTTGTTTCAAGGATGGAGCAATTCGGGATTGAAACTTTAAAATATGATATCGTTCCCGATGAAATTGAAGCGATACAAACTAAAGCGATGCAATTTGCTGGAATTGAACACCAGCTCTTGATTTTTACAGGTGGTACGGGATTATCGCCCCGCGATGTTACTCCTGAAGCCATTTTACCACTTTTAGACAGATCGATTGATGGAGTGATGGAAACAGCCAGACGATATGGCCAGGAAAGAATGCCTTATGCTATGCTATCAAGAGGCGTTGCGGGCTTCATTGGTGAAACACTTGTACTAACCTTGCCTGGCTCAAAAAACGGTGTTGAAGAAACGATAGATGCATTATTTCCACAAATATTACATCTGTTTAAAATAAACAAAGGGCAAAAACATTAAAGGGCCGGGTTAAAAACAATCTGTAAAAATGGTATTAAATAAAGTAATCCATATAGAATTAAAATGGTTTATATCGTGAAATTTGTAATCACTAATTAATTCTGAAAAAATTAATTGAACTATAAACAACATGGAAAATATTGAATTAAACAATGGCCTGAAAATGCCCTTACTCGGTTTCGGGGTGTTTCAGATTCCCGACCCTGAAGAGTGTGAACGCAGTGTAATTGACGCGATAGAAACCGGATACAGACTGATTGATACCGCTGCATCCTACCAAAACGAAAAGGCCGTGGGTAATGCCATCAAAAACAGTGGCATAGCAAGGAATGAACTTTTTATCACCACTAAACTATGGATCCAGGATACAGGTTATGAAAAAACAAAGGCAGCTTTCCAGAAATCTCTGGATAAACTGCAGCTTGAGTATTTAGACCTATACCTCATTCACCAACCTTACGGAGATATTTTTGGCTCATGGAAAGCAATGCAGGAGCTGTATGAAAGTGGACAAATTAAAGCGATAGGCGTTGCCAACTTCGGTCCTGACAGGATAATGGATTTGACAATTAACAGCGGATTTGCACCTGCCATAAACCAGATTGAAACCCACCCTTTTCATCAACAGATAGAAAATCAAAAATTTCTTGAAGAGCAAAATGTTCAGATTCAATCATGGGGGCCTTTTGCTGAAGGAAAAAATAACATCTTCACAAATCCTGTTTTATGTTCAATAGGCGAGAAATATCGCAAATCAGTAGCTCAAGTCATCCTCCGCTGGCTTACACAGCGTGGTGTAATTGCGATTCCGAAATCCGTTCGAAAGGAAAGAATGGAAGAAAATTTCAACATTTTCGATTTCAACTTAACGGATGGAGATGTAGCAGAAATAGCCCAACTAGATACTAAAGAAAGCTTGTTTTTCGACCACCGCGACCCGAACATGGTTAAATGGCTAAGTGAAAGAAAATTAGATTTATAAACGAAAAAAGTATAGATATTTTACAACTTTTTAATAGTTGATTACCTCAAGTAAAATTGTGCCATAAGCCGCAATCTCAGAAAGTTATTAAAACAAGAAAATAAATTGATATCACCCTCCAAATCGATTTAACCAAAGTTTTTTGGGTTTTATTTGGTTGCGCAGATTTTTTTCAAAAGCCGGACTAAAATTGTAAAAATATCCCCATCAATAATAAAATTTTGAGCTCCATAGCCTCGTGTTCTTTAAATTGATGAAATGGTGTTGACTGCCTATTTCCAGTGTGCAAAAAACAGGCTTCGCAATGATGACTCTAGGGATAGGAAAACAACGACTTAAGCGAGCATGACGATTTTGAGGATTAGACAAGTTTCTACACCCTGCTAACGGCATGGGAACTGATGGAAGGAGAAAACGTTAAAGCTTATGCAGAAATTTTAATGCCAGCAAAAACCAAGGCAGCGCACATTGCCCGATTTTTCATCGGGTGCTTGTGCTGCCGGCAATAAAGCTTTAACGAGTTTTTCCGACAGCAGTTCCAAGCCTTGGGTTTTTGTTTCTTTTGGGCCAAGCCAAAAGAAAGAGCCCTTCGGCGGCGGCGAGCCGAAAAATAAGAGCGAAGAAGGGAATATATGTCCTTCGACTACGCTCAGGATGACAAGCTGATTGGGAGTTTTTTCTACACCCTGCTACTGGCATAGGAACTGCTGGAAGGAGAAAACGTTAAAGCTTGTGCAAAAACTTAAATGCCAGCAAAAACCAAGGCAGCGCACATTGCCCGATTTTTCATCGGGTGCTTGTGCTGCCGATAATAAAGCTTTAACGAATTTATCCGACAGCAGTTCCAAGCCTTGGGTTTTTGTTTCTTTTGGGC